>Ga0187848_10002700_pt1 | contig 13645 bp, 14 predicted proteins | sample June2016WEW_4_40_FD_132424 | JGI IMG/M metagenome (GOLD analysis project Ga0187848, IMG submission 132424) | Peatland microbial communities from SPRUCE experiment site at the Marcell Experimental Forest, Minnesota, USA - June2016WEW_4_40 | ecosystem: Environmental > Terrestrial > Soil >... | reverse complement strand
TCCTGAAGTAAAGTCCTTATTTCTGTCTCTGTCAATGTCCGCCATCGGCCCGGTTTCAACTCGCCCAGTTTGATTTTGCCAATCTGCGTCCGCTGCAACCGTTTCACCGCCAGACCCTGCGATGCAAACAACCGCCGCACCTCGCGGTTTTTGCCTTCGCCCAGTTCCAACTCCACCACGCTCCGCGCGCGACTGGCTGAAACGAGCCGCGCCGCCTGCGCCCGGAGCTTTTCGCCCGCGTGCCACACGCCGCGCGTGAACTGCCCGAGCATCGCCTTGTCCACCCGGCCTTCGACAGTGGCCACGTATTTTTTGCGGACACCGTAGCGCGGATGGGTCAGGTGCAAGGCGAATTGTCCATCATTGGTCAGAAAAATCAACCCCTCACTGTCGAAATCCAAACGGCCCACGGAATGCAGATTTTGCCACTCTTTTGGCAATAAATCATGGATGGCCGGACGTCCCAATTCATCCCGGGCCGAACAAACGCAGCCGGCCGGCTTGTGCAGGGCCACGTACAGCTTGCGTTTGGCGCGAACGGGCCGGCCATCCACCGTCACTTCGTCGTGGATGGGATCAACCCTGGTTCCGAGCAACCGCACCAACTGGCCGTTGACGCTGACGCGCCCGGCCAGGATGATTTGTTCACCCGCGCGGCGCGAAGCCACGCCTGCGTCGGCCAGGAATTTTTGAAGTCGGACCACTGAAGTGACGCGTGACACGTGACGCGTGACAAGTTGGGGGAGGGAATTCGCGTCACTCGCCGCCCGTCACCTGCCACCCGTCACAATTTACACATCAGGCTTGGTTTTGCGGAGGCCGGTGATGCGGTCGCCGTCCTTCCACTGGCCGCGCTTTTTGAGAAGTTCGGTGCGCTCAAAGCGCTTGAGGACATTGCGCTTGCCGCCGAGCGTGGACGCCGCGCGCAGACTGCGATGCTGTGACATAAATTTTCTTCGGTTAAATTTTCGGTAAAAACGAGCCGTCAGGATACCAAATCAAACCGTTCCGGCAATGATGAAATTTCACCGCTTCAAATGTCGGTGCGCATCAAGGGGCACTAGTCGCCGCCCGCTTAAACAACCGTCGATAAGCAATCAGTAGAAGGGGAGATATGAATACGATAAAAATGGCTGCCCGCACCCAATTAGAGCTTTTAGAGCTTTGCTCCCCTCCGGGGGACAGCAGAGAACGTGGTCCGATACCTGGATCCTTTAACTTCTGCTCAAACAGCGTCTCGAGATCAGGGGATTGCGCTGAAGTGATCCATTGCTTGGCAACGTATCGGATAAAATCAATGTGCCGTTCTCTACTTTGAAATCGAAAATCTGTGACAAAAATGGGTTTGTCGAGCGCTTTCGGTTCAATTTTTCTGGAAGCTATCTCCCGTATAACGATGTTCGCACCACGATAAATCTCCATTGTCGGTGTCTCTGATGACGGGCGAAGGATCACGAGCTCAAAATTAACCGGCAAACGCAGGCCGTGGATGTTCGTAGTTGCCAGCACATTATATCTTGCTCCTATGAAACCGTAGGGTTCAAATAGCTTCCAATGCTGGTAATCAGGATGAGAAGCGGCAGGCCCCTCGTGAACAAGCCAAGGGTTTGCAGCGGCATTATTGACCCGGGATTCTGTCAGCGTAAAACTTGCCGAGCTAGGCAGATATGGAGAATCTCCCAAAACCTCCACCTTCGATTTATAAGCATGGGCTTTGGCAATATACCGGGCATTCAACCAAGGAGCAGGAAGATCGTCCGAGTTGGTCCCGACGACTACGGATGACTCATAAGCAAACCAGAGAACCCGGACACCGCCGCCGCCGCTGAGGCCGCCCGAAGGGACCGGCCCGGCCTCGACCGCGACAACATAGCTGTCAGGTGGAAGGGGTGATTGCCCACGGAAGACTATGACCTTGCTTTTGTCGAAATAGAAAATATTCGTACCATCACAGATCGCTGCCGAATTAGAAATTCCACCTTCGTTATTATTGATCTGCCATTGCTCACCAGAAACAACCATGGTGAATGGCGTAGAGTTTGTGAAGGACTCACGACCGTAAAATCCGAAGTGGTCCAGAGAGCCGCGAACTTCGTAAGACGCCGCATGCAAGGATGGCTGCACGGAGGAATACGTCGCCGTAGTTGCTACGGCCGCAATGATGCCCAGAATCTTTTTCATACTTGTGTCAGCCCCCGCTCCGATTAAAGTTTAGGCTATCTCATAGCGGTTTCGCTCTGGGGCGTGAGGCTAAACAATGATGCCAGCCTTCCTGCTGCATGTTGCCAAGTCCACTTGCTGCGAGCTATATCAGAAGCTCGTTGACCCAAGGCTTTGCTTTCATCCTCACGCTCATAGGCGAGCCGCATCAGATCAACCAAATGGTCCAACTCCGGCTCGACATAATAGCGAAAGATCGCGCCATCCTGAGCCTTTTCAGGGCGCGGGGCGGAATGGCGAAGCGTGTAAGCCCATTCCGGTGACAAGAAATCCGCCGGGCCACTCCAAGCCGTGGCTATAACGGGCAACCCACACGCCATCGCTTCAAGAATGGTCATGCCGAATCCCTCGTATTGTAAAGGATGCACATAGCCATCCCGCGCCCTGCGCCACACCCAATCGGTCCCGCCTTTGGTGAATGCATTTGGCGCACTTCTTTATCAAATTCACCAAGGTCCCGCCGTCAGCCCTTTATCAGGCCAAAGAGGCCCGCGACCAAGGCGACCCGCAAGGATTACAACAATCTATTTTATGAGATCGATTAAGAGTTGACCATTGTGGTGTATCGAATCAGAGTAGGTGCTCTTGATTTCCTTGTACAAAGCCTGCGCTTTCTCCTTTTCACCAGTTTCACGGTAGTAATTCGCCAAACAAAACCTCGCCAAGGCTCCGACCTGAACTCCGTCGCCGTAATAGCAATCGTTAAATTTCTCAATACAATCTTTGAAATATTTTTCAGATTCCGGTCCAGTGGTACTTTGTGCTAACTCGAGGAGTATGCACCCAGTTCGGTTTGCATCTGGAAACTTCTGCAACATTTGATTCACGCTTGCAACGGCATCCGGTGATTCCAACTTCTTCTCCGCTGCTGCGTACATATTCTCCTCTTCCATCAATTGGTCCACAGTATATTTCTTTTTGTCCAGATCGCAGCGTTGATTGAATCTCTCACGATAGGCACGCTGCCTTGCCTCAAATTGAGATTGCGCTGGTGAGGTTTGTTTCTCCATTTCGGTCATCCTGTTCTCTATATCCGCCACCTTTGCCTTCAACTGCTCCACCTCTTGGGTGTTTTTGTCACCGCTTGCATTGCATCCCGCTGAAACCAAGGAGATCGCCAAAACCAGCCCAAATGCAGCTACAGAGTGTTTTAATTTCCAAATTCCCGGTTCCTTTCCCAAGCGGCGCAGCCACTGAATGATCTGCGCCGTTCCATTGGCGGTGAGTTGGATTTCCACTTCGGGAATGGCCACCACGCGAAGAGTGATCTGGGCCAATATGCGCGCATACGAAGCGCGATTTTCCATTTGAGAGGACGCCACGCGGTCAGCTTCTTCCTCGCATGCCAGGCTGTGGGCTTCGGGAACTCTCCAAACCAAGGGGTGGAACCAAAAAAGCGCCTTCATCCACCGCCAACCGGCACACCAGAGCAAATCGTGCCTGCGCAGATGCGCAATTTCATGTCCCAACAGCGCCCCCATTTCCTCGGAAGACAAGCTTTGCACCAGTTTTCCAGGCAGCATGATGGCAGGATGGGTGACTCCGAAAACAAACGGCGAAACAGCCGAATCTGAAACCAGCACTCGAACGAAGCGCCTGATCAGCAATCGCTGCAAAATCCCCCCGGCCAGCACTTGGATGGCTGGAGCAGCCGGGATCGCAGATCTTTTCAAAGTGGAAAGTTGGATAATAAAACGCACCAAGCGAAGCACACACCAAAGGGCACCTGCGGCCCAGATAGTGATCAACATACCATTCAAAGAAATCATCGGAAAAAAGCTGCCCGCTGGACGGTGAACCCTATCGACCGCCTCGCCGTGCTTCGCCACCTCTACTATCACAGGCGCAACCGCCTGCGCCGTCCCGGACGGAATAGTGCCCTCCGCCAGGCTCGGCGCAGCCACACTTGGTGTTGCCGGCGCGATCTCGGCAAAGTCATGGACCGGGATCTGAAACCCCGGCAGCGGGAGAAACTGCGTGAGCGGCAGGGCCAGCCCAAAACAGAAAACACCGCGCCAGAGGATCAGCCGCCACCGGGCATCCCGGGAGCGAAGCAGCCCATGAGCCGTCCATCCAAGCACGAGCAGGACGGTCCACTTCCAGAGGATCTCAAAAACCGGCGACTGAGAGAGATCGAGCAGTGATTTCATGGTTATTTCCTTTTTGTCTTTTGTGAGGTGTTTTCAGCAGTGGAGCGGCGGATCAGTTCCAAATCCTCCGGTTTGATGTCCCCGGTCTCCACCAACTGGGCGACCAGTTCCCGGCTCGAACCTCCGGTAAAAATCCGCGTCATTGTCTTGAGCATGTCTTGGAGCAAGTTTGTCTTTTGGACGCACGCGTCGTACAAAAATACTTTACCATGAAGCTTCCGGACAACGTGCCCTTTTTTTACCAAGTTGACGAGAACCGAACGCAAGGTTGCGTTTTCAATGGGCCAGGAAAAACGACTCTGAATATTGGCTGGCTTCAGTTCGCCTCCCTCCCAAAGAATTCTCAAAGCTTCCAACTCGTTCTGATTCAAAGACGTCGTTCGCATGTGTGACTTTCTCGCATATTGAAGCCTAGTTGTCAACATAAAAGTGCGAAATATTCACACTTTCTTGACAATGCTGCTGCCAACCATTCCAGACTGAGGAATAATATGTCGTTACAAATTTAACGAAAGCCACTTACAGAGACAGGATGGAGTTTTCCAATACCGAGATTATGAACCTTTCTTTAGGACCACTGTTGCCGCATATGGAACCATTTGGAAGCTGTATTTGGCTTTCGCCTCCACGCGCATGTCGAAGAAATTCATTATTGCAGGCCACATGCCGGCTCCAACCTGGTTCATCTCCGTTCAACCACGCGCACCACTTCGCCCTGCAACACATCCAGGGCCACCGGCTTGTACAGCACCGGCAACTCAACGGAATCAATGAACTTCTGGAACTGTGAGCGGGCATCCAGCCCGATGATAAAAATAAACCGCCGGGCCAGCGACGGATTCGTGCGTCCAACCGTGGCATAAAACAGGTCGCCTTCAACTCCGGACATCTGAAGATCGCAGACCACGGCATCGAGTTGGTGCTGGAGGACGAACTTCAATGCCAGCGCGCCATCGGGCACAATCGTCGCCTCATAGCCATCACTTTCGAGGGATTCTTTGAGGGACCAGGCGAGTTGAATATCGTCGTCCACGATCAGGACGTGCCGTTTGCGAGGTGTGCCGTTATTGGTAACCATGACGACTGGCCTCGCCCTGATAATACACCGGAATGCGGGCAAAGCAAGCTTTTTGAAAGCTCGGTAGAGGTATATTAGAGGTATAGTTTGCAATTCGGTGGGGCGAGCGTCCTCGCGAGCCGGCTCGTCGGTAGCCTCGCCCCACCCAAACTGTACCTCCACTGAAAGCTCCTTCGTCCTGTAGGAGCCGAGGTGACGAGGCTCTGGCTGATTTACGATGTGCGATTTACGATTTACGAGTCCGACTACATCTCCTCCACGCCGCGTAAATCGTATATCGTAAATCGTAAATGACCAGCCTTACGCCGGCTTCTGGCGAGATTCAAACGGTCCTCCTTATGAACTCATGTTTTCCCCGCCAATGCCTGCTCCCGCTCCAGCAACGTGGGATGCGAATAGTAAAATCCGCTGTAGAAGGGATGCGGCGTGAGATTGCTTAAATTCTTCTCGTTCAGCTTGCGCAACGCGCCAAGCAAGGATTGTGTCCCGCTCATCACCCGCGCGGCGAAGGCGTCGGCCTGATATTCGTAACGCCGCGACCACCAATGGATCAGCGGGGAAAACCAAAACGTGACCGTCCCCGCCAGCAGTCCAAACAACAGCAACGCCGGTGCAACGTTTCCCGGTTCAAAACCGAAGGCGCGGTAAAACCATTCCTGCCGGGCCAGAACGGAAATGAGATAAAAGCCGGCGAGCGAGCAGGCCGCCGAGAAGACCAGCATTTTCGGGATGTGCTTTTTCTTGAAGTGCCCGATTTCGTGCGCGAGCACCGCTTCCAGTTCCGGCCCGGTCAGTTGCTGAACCAACGTGTCGAACAGCACGATTTTCCGAAACCGCCCGAAACCGGTGAAGAACGCGTTCGAATGCCGCGAACGTTTGCTGCCGTCCATCAACTGGATGCTTTGGGCGCGAAATTGGGTTCGCTTCGCCAGGTCGAGCAGCCGTTCGCGCAGGTTGCCTTCCGGCAGCGGCGTGAATTTGTTGAACAGCGGCAGAATCAAAACCGGCGCGAGCACACTCATGAGGAGTTGAAATGCCAGCAGCGCGCCCCAGGCCCACAGCCACCACCATACCCCCGTCCATTGGACAATTTTCAAAATGAACACCAGCAGCGGATACCCGAGCACGAGGGCGAGCAGCAAACCTTTCAACCGGTCAGACCACCAGATTTTCGGCGTTGTGGTGTTGAACCCGAATTTTTGTTCGAGTCGGAACTGCGCGTACCAGTCGAACGGCCAGCCCGGCAGCGACACCGCCAGCCCGACCGCAAATAAAAACGCCGCCATCACCCACGCCGACCGGCCCAGCCCGTGGGAGAAAAGATGAAACACCCACGGCAAAACACCGCTGAATAGAACGACCAGCAAGACCGCGGTGTCGCAGGGGTCTTCAAAGTTTCCCAACCGGCCTTTGGCCAGCGTGTACGCGACGGATTTTTTGTAAGCCGGCTCGTCAATGATCCCACGGAAAGCCGGCGGCATTTCACCCGCGTGCGCGAGCACATGACGGCGGTTGAGCGAGGCCAGCCAGAGTTCAGCCACCAGCCGGGCAAGAATCAGTCCCAATGTTAACCAGAGAACCAAGTTCACAAATTGCAATCCATCAGACTTGAGGCTGATCGAAAATGATTAATTTGGTGTGTCTTTGTCGGCATTATTTTCTCCAAATAACTTATCAAGTTCACGTGCTTGTATCACCTGTGGATGGTAAGAGAGTGATTCAAAAACAAATTCCATATCCTTCCATTCCCGACAATTCCCACCAAATTTAGATGTGTTGAAATACTCCGAATAGCGATTCAAAATTCGATAGCCCCCTTCGAGAAGCTCGTCAATGTCACCAAACGGCAATGGATGATCATGTTCAAAAGGTTTTTGTCTGAACAGTTCTCTCTCATCTTTGTGAAAGGTGACGCGGTCACGCCATTCTTTAAGATTTGCCACCTTCGGATTTGCCTCACTAGAAAACTCGATGTCGCGATCAAGTTGTGCGGAATCTAAAGCGCCAATAGCTTGAATCAGATCATCCGCATGAGGGTCGGCTTTTCGTCTCTTGCGAACCTCTGCTGAATCGAAGATTCCCTTATTGTTTCGGACTGTGAGCAGAAACCTGTGCAAGTTGAAGCTCTGACTATTTGGGTCGTAAATTCGGTGCAGATGGATGAGCACAGTCTGCAAATGCGCTCGCAAAGTGAAGTGCCAAAAATGCGGCGAGAATTTAACAACCTGCTTGTGTTGTTCACAAAGGCGACCCGCCTCTTTGAAAATGTCGTAGTAGAAGTTTGCCCAATACAATTCATCCCAAAGCACACGAAGGTAATGCTCAAACTTTTCAGGTGAGTCCAATTTTAATGGTTTTAGTTCCTTTTTAGGCATGTCTTTGAAGTGTTACCACTTCAATTCCGGCAAGCGGCGGGCGACTTCCTCCGCGTTGGCGCGGCTGTTGAAGGCGCTGATGCGGAAGTAACCCTCGCCTTTCGAGCCAAAACCGCTGCCGGGCGTGATGACCACGTTGGCTTCGCCCAAAATTTTGTCGAACGCCTGCCAGCTCGTGACGCCTCTCGGCGCTTTCACCCAGATGTAAGGCGCGTTCACACCGCCGAAAACCTTCAGTCCGGTTTTCTTCGCCCCGTCACGCAACACTTTCGTGTTGCCGAGATAATGCCTGATGAGCGCCTGCACCTGCGCCTTGCCTTCCGGCGAGTAAAGCGCCTCCGCGCCGCGTTGCGCGATGTAACTCACGCCGTTGAATTTCGTCGTCATGCGCCGCAGCCACAACGGATGCAGCGGCTGGAACTCGCCGGATTTCGTCTGCGCGTTGAGCGACTTGGGCACCACGGTGAACGCGCAGCGGACGCCGGTGAACCCGCCGTTCTTCGAGCAACTGCGGAATTCGATGGCGCAGTTGCGCGCGCCGGGAATCTCGTAAATCGAATGCGGCAGATTGGAGTCGGTGATGTAAGCTTCGTAGGCCGCGTCGAACAAAATGACGGCCTTGTGTTCCAGCGCGTATTTCACCCACGCTTCGAGTTGTGGACGATTGGCCGCCGCGCCGGTCGGATTGTTCGGCGAACAAAGATAAACCACGTCCACATGCCGCTTCGGCGGTTCGGGAATAAAGCCGTTGCTGGGTTTGCATGGCAGATAAACGAGCCTGGCGTAAGCGCCGGCTTCGTTGGCTTCGCCGGTGTGGCCGGCCATCACGTTTGTGTCCACATAAACTGGATAGACCGGGTCGCTGACGGCGATTTTATTTTTGTGGCCGAGGATGTCGAGGATGTTGCCCGTGTCGCATTTCGTGCCGTCGCTGACGAAAATTTCATCATCGGCCACGTCGCAACCATGATCGCGAAAATCATTTTGGGCGATGGCGGCGCGCAGCCACTCGTAGCCCTGTTCCGGGCCGTAGCCTTTGAACGTCTCGCGCACAGCCATTTCATCCACGGCGCGGTGCATCGCGGCGATGGCGGCAGGTGGCAGCGGTTCGGTCACATCGCCGATGCCGCAGCGGATGAGGCGTTGGGCCGCTTCCGGGTTGGCTTCGCAAAAGACCTTCACCCGCCGGCCGATTTCAGGAAAAAGATAACCGGCCTTCAGCTTGAGATAATTGTCGTTAAGCAATGCCATGATGTCTCAAAAGGCAGATGAAACGATAATGAAAACAGAGAACCGAAGCAAGAAAGCGAATTGTTAACCACGGATGGACACAGATGAACACGGATTCAAAAACAGTGAGGCAAAAATCCAACCGCCTTCATCCGTGTAATCCGTGTACTATTATCCATGAAAGTTTTGTTTTCCTGCGCAAATTTTCCAACGCAGAGGCGCGGAGAACGCAGAGTTTCGCAAAGTTTAATTTTCTCCGCGTTCCTCGGCGTCCTCTGCACCTCTGCGTTAAGGCTTCCGGACGTTTGGTTGCGGCTGTTGCCGCGCCAGATATCTCGTGGTTAAAAATCTTGGCGGGAAATTCACCCGGTTGAATTGCGCCACTGTAACTGTTTTACCTGCGCGTGTTCAGGATGTTGCGGGTCGAGGCTGCGCAGTTCAAATTCCGCGCCGTCGCGCGCGAGCGTGGCCCGCACCCAGCCGCTCGGACGGCCTTCCTTGAAGACGTAGGCCGTCGGTGGCAGATTGACGAGCTGCACGCCGCTCACGTGCTGCTCCACGTGCCAGTTGTGCGTGTGACCGAAGATGAACGCCTTCACCTGCCGATGCCGCGCGAATAATTCCTCAAACGCCGCCGTATCCTTAAGCCCCGAAGTCGCGCCGGGAGCCTGCAAATTGTGATGCCCGACAAGGATCGCCGGCTTGTCCGGACGCGCGGCGAGTTCGCGCGCCAGCCAGTTGAGCTGTGCCGTGCCAAATTCGCCGGGCGCGGTGTCGGTGACATCCAACGAATCGAGCAGGAACCAGTTCGCGCGGTCACTGGCAAAAACTATGGCCTGCCGGTGCAGCGTGGAACTCTGCCTTGTCGCATCGTGCGGAAATGCTTTCCAAAAGTTTTCGCGCTCATCGTGGTTGCCGAGTGAAAGATGGATTGGCGCCAGTGCGCGGACCGGTTCAATCAATTCTCCGAACGTCGCGTAATCTTCCGGCAGTCCGGAGTTGAACGCGAGGTCGCCGTTGACGATGACCGTGGCGGGCTTCACCGGCCACGCGGCGAGTTCACGAACGCAGGCAGCGAGATTGTCGGCCATGTTGACATGGCTGTGTTTCAGTGTGGCATCAGCGGCAATGTGGGTGTCGGAGAAAAAGGCGAAGGTGTTTTTGTCCCGCGATTTGCTGAAGAGACCGGCATGGCTTTGGGGCGCCAGGGCAAAGGCGGCCCCGGCAAGCGCAGCGCGCTTCAGAAATTCCCGACGCGTGAGTTGCGACAGCGTGACGGGCATAAATTCACAGCAAAAACCCCGCCAGCGACGCGGTCATGTAAGCAGCGAGCAGGCCGCCACACATCGCGCGGAGACCGATTTTGGCCATTTCGCTGCGGCGTTCCGGCGCGAGCGAGCCGATGCCGCCCACCTGGATGGCGATGCTGGCGAAGTTCGCAAAGCCGCACAGCGCGTAGGTCGCAATCGTGAAGCTGCGCGGGTCGAGCACCAGTTGTTTCGCATTGGCCGTGAGATCGAGGTAACCGACAAATTCATTCAGCACGATGCGTTCGCCAAGAATTTGTCCGATGGCAACACAATCGTGCGCGGGCACGCCCATGAGCCAGGCGAACGGCGCGTTGATCCAGCCGAAAATGTTCTGCAATGTCGCCGGATGCACAATGCCGAGATGTTTTTGCGGAAACGTGACCAGATAATTCGCCAGCGCAATCATGGCAATGAATCCGATGAGCATGGCGATGACGTTCAACGCGAGATTGAAACCGTCACCGGCGCCGCGGCAGATGGCATCAATGGAATTGGTCGTGGTGCGCGGCACGGTGGCAGGCGCGCTGGCTGCGGTTTCGCTTTTTTCAGTTTCCGGCAGCATGATTTTTGCAATCAACAACGCAGCGGGACAATTCAGCACCGATGCGGTGAGCAGATGTCCGGCGGTGTTGGGATAACCCGCGCGACGGCCCATGTCCGCGTAAACCGCCGCGACGCCGCCGGCGATGTGCGCCATGCCGCAGACCATGATGGTCATCAATTCGCTGCGCGTCAGGCGCGGGACGTAGGGGCGGATCATCAGCGGCGCCTCGGTCTGGCCCATGAAGATGTTGGCACAGGCGGAAAGCGTTTCGCTGCCGCTGGTGCGCATGACCTTGCGCATCACCCACGCGATGGCGCGCACGACGCGTTGCAAAAGGCCCCAGTGGTACAGCAGCGACGAGATGCACGCGACGATGATGATGGTGCCGGTGACAAGAATGGCGAAAATCACCGCGTTGCCGGGCCCGAATTTATCCGTGAGCAAATTTTCGTCCGCCAGCGGGCCGAAAACAAATTTGCAGCCTTCGTTGGAAAATTGGATGAGTTTCTGAATCACCTTGCCGGCCAGGTCAAACAGCGCCCCGCCCCACGGCGTTTTCAAAATGAGCACGGCCAGCGTGAATTGCAAACCGACGCCCCAAATCACCGTCCGCCACGGAAACAATTTCCGGTTGTAGGAAATCGCCCATGCCACCGCGATCATCGTAAACCAGCCGAGCAGACTGATGAATTTCAGTTCCATGAACTATTTGTGGCAGAAGGCTTCGCTGACGCGCTGGCAGGCCTGTTTATAAACGTGGGGATGCAAAATGCCAACGAACGGCAGGTTCCGATACCGTTCCGCGAAGTCGAGCCCATAACCGACGACGAAATAATCCGGCACGGCGAAGCCGACGTAATCCGCCTCGACGCCTTCCGTCCGGCGGCTGGGCTTGTCGAGCAGCACGCAAATCTTGATGCGGCGCGGTTTGAGCACGCGGATTTTCGGCAGCACGCGGCTCATGGTTTTGCCGGTGTCGAGAATATCGTCCACGAGCAGCACGTCGCGCCCGCGCACATCCAGCCGCAACTCCTTCGTGAAAACCAAATCACCCGATTCCGTGCCCGCGCCGTAGCTCGACACGCCCATGAAATCCAGACGCAACGGCAGCGAAAGGTGGCGGATCAAATCCGCGAGAAACATGACCGTGCCATTGAGCAGTGAAACCACAACCATTTCGCGCCCGCGAAAATCGCGCTCGATTTCCCGCGCCATCACGAGGATGCGCCGCGCGATCTGACTTTCCGTGATGAGCACGCGCTCGACTTCCTTGCGCCAGCGCGGCGGGACGTTTCTCGCGGCAGTTTTGAGTTTTGAATTCTGAGTTTTGAGTTTGGCAGACACGTTGTTCAATTCAAATGTGTTTGGAATCGTGCTCGTCCTTGGCCGTGTACCCGCTGTCCTGACGCTTGAAGTTCACTTCGTTCTTTTTGACGTAAGCGGCGAACACGTCGTCCGCGCTCATGCCCAGCACCTGCGCGAGGCTGATGAGAAAATGAAAAAGATCAACGACCTCGACCCGCGCGTTCTGGTCGTCGAATTTCTGATACTTCGCCCACCATTTCCACGGCACGCTGTCGGTGAGTTCGGCGATTTCCTGCGTCATGGCGCGGCAATAATTCAAAATCCATTTCGTTTTCTCCGCCTCGCTCATGCCGTCGGTTTTTACGCCGATGCGTTCGTTGAGGGCTTTTTGCATGCGGAACAGATCGCGGAATTGGTCGGGCTTTTCCATGCGCGAAGCATTTGTTGGCGGCAGGCGGGAAGCAAGCCGAAAACGTGAAGCGTGAAACGTGAATTCTTTCCCGTCACCTGCCTGCCGCGCCGAAGCCTGGCGAAGGCGGGTCACTTGTCACTTGTCACCTGTCGTCTAACCGCCTATAAAAACTTCATGCCAACGTTTCTGACCCATGGCGGCCCGGTGATCTGGCTGATTATGCTCGCCGCGGCCATTGCCCTCGCCACCTTCATCGAGCGCGTGCTCTATTGCCACCGCTCGCAAATCAATTCCGCCGAATTCCTCAACGGCGTCCGCACCGTGCTCAAACGCGACAACGTCGTCGAGGCCATTTCCATTTGCGACGCCACGCCCGGCCCGGTCGCGCGCATCGTCAAAACGGCGATTCTCAACCGCGATCGCGGACGCGACCGCGTGCGCGAAGCGGTCGAGGAAGCCGGCCTCACCGAAGTGCCGCGGCTCGAAGAGAAATTGAATCTGCTCGCCACCATCGCCCAAATCGCACCGCTGCTGGGTTTGCTGGGCACCATTTTCGGCTTCATGGATGTTTTCAGCAGGATTCGGGAAGCCGGTTTGTATGCGAACGTTGAACAACTTTCCCACGGCATCTGGCAGGCGCTCATTTGCGCGGCAGCAGGCATCGCCGTGGCCATTCCCGTTCACGCCGGTTACAACTATCTTGTCAGCCGCATCAATAAAATCGTCCTCGACATGGAACGCGCCGCCGCCGAAATCGTCAACATCGTCACCGAGAACGGAAACGGTCATTCCAAATAAAGACACGGATTACATGAATTTTCACCCAGGACCAACCCCATGACCCATTCAAAAAAACAATCGGCGCGCATCCGTGAAATTCGTGTCAGGTTTTTCCCGGCATGAAATTTCCACGCAATTCCCGGCTGCTGCGCGGCCCGTTTGACATGGCGCCGTTCGCCGCGGTTTTGTTTCTGCTGGTCATTTTCCTGATGCTCGGCGCGCTCGTGCCCATATCCGGCCT
>Ga0187848_10002695_pt1 | contig 13671 bp, 12 predicted proteins | sample June2016WEW_4_40_FD_132424 | JGI IMG/M metagenome (GOLD analysis project Ga0187848, IMG submission 132424) | Peatland microbial communities from SPRUCE experiment site at the Marcell Experimental Forest, Minnesota, USA - June2016WEW_4_40 | ecosystem: Environmental > Terrestrial > Soil >... | reverse complement strand
TTCCGCGTAACGCACTGCAAACCGCCGTTCCATGGCTTCCTCCTTTCCGTGGGTTCCATCCAACGGAAAGGCGTTTTACAAAACAACTTAGATCCGATCAAGACCAATACACAGTCAAACTACGTTCCTGGCGGCATCGTGCTCCCGGGGGCATATCGGGTAGGCTCATGACGGCGATGCTCCAATTCCACGGCAAGGTGTTGTTCTTGGGATTCGGCGCGGTGGCGCGCTGCACCCTGCCAATCTTCGTCCGGCACGTGCAAGTCCCCCTGGAGGACCTTACGGTGCTGGACTTCGAGGACGCGGCGGAGACCTTGCGGCCGTGGACGGCCCAGGGCGTCCGCTTCGTCCGCCAACGGGTGACCCCGGAAAACCTGGGGGCCCTGCTGGGCCGGTTCCTGGGGCCGGGGGACCTGCTGGTGGACCTGGCGTGGAACATCGACTGCTGCGAGTTGCTCCAGTGGTGCCACGAGCACGGCGTCCTGTATATCAACACGTCGGTCGAGGCTTGGGACCCCTACGCTGGGGCCGCCCAGCGGCATCCCACCGAGCGGACGCTGTATTGGCGGCACATGAACGTGCGGCGGCTGCGGGACGGCTGGAGCCAGCCCGGACCCACTGCCGTGCTGGAACACGGCGCCAATCCCGGCCTCATCTCCCACTGGACGAAGCAGGGCCTCCTGGACATCGCCGAGAACCTGCTTGCCGACGGCCGGCTGCACGGGGCGGACGCCGAGGAGGTCCGCCACCTCGTGGACCACCGCGTCTTCAACCGCCTGGCCCGCAAGCTGGGCGTGCGGGTCATTCATTGCAGCGAGCGGGACACGCAGATCACCGACCGGCCCAAGGAAGTGGGCGAGTTCCTGAACACCTGGAGCATCGAGGGTTTCCACGAGGAGGGGATCACCACGGCCGAGATGGGTTGGGGGACCCACGAGAAGGAACTGCCCGCCTTGGCCTACCAGCACGCCCACGGGCCGCAGAACCAGATCTGCCTGGCGCGGATGGGCATCAACACCTGGGTCCGCTCCTGGGTCCCCTACTATTCGATCCACGGCATGGTCATCCGCCACGGCGAGGCGTTCACGATTTCCGACACCCTGACGGTGTGGGAAGGGGAGCGGGCGGTCTACCGGCCCACGGTCCATTACGCCTATTGCCCCTGCGACTCGGCCCTGGTCTCGCTCCAGGAGATGCGGGGGTCCATGTACCGGCTCCAGCCGAGGCTGCGGATCCTCAGCGACGAGATCACCGCCGGCTCCGACATCCTCGGGGCGCTGATCATGGGCCACCCGTACCGCTCCTGGTGGACCGGCAGCGATCTGTCGATCGAGGAATCGCGGCGGCTCGTGCCGCACCAGAACGCCACCACGATGCAGGTGGCCATCTCGGCCGTGGCCGCCGTGATGTGGATGATCGAGAATCCCCGGCGGGGCGTGTGCGTGCCCGACGACCTGCCGCACGACTACATCCTGCCGATCGCCAACCCGTACCTGGGCCGCTGCCTGTCGATCGCGGCCGACTGGACGCCGCTGGCGGACGCGGGCCATTTTTTCGACGGCGCCCCCGGCCGGCACCTCGACCTGGCAGACCCCTGGCAGTTCAAGAATTTCCTGGTGGTGGACGGAACCTGAGGGAACAAAGGACTTGGGTCTTAGGTCTTGGGACTTGGCATCGGGTGCAAGAAAACGGGAATGGTACCCAAGCCCCAACCCCTAAGACCCAAGACCGAAGACCTAAGCCGTAAGACCCAAGGCGCAAGCGACGATGCGCGAGAGCATATTGAAACGCCTGGCGAAGGAGCACGGCACTCCGCTGTTCGTGGTGGACCACGAGGTGCTCCGCGAGAACTACGCCCGCTTCAAGCGGTACCTGCCGCGGGTCCAGGCGTACTACGCCGTCAAGGCGAATCCCGACCCGGCCATCGTCAAGACGCTCTACGACGCGGGCGGGAGCTTCGACGTCGCCTCCATGCCCGAGTTCCAGATCGTCTACGACAACATCCGCTCCCTGCCGGAGACCCAGCGGCAGGACTTCATCTGGGACAAGATCATCTACGCCAACCCGATCAAGGACGAGAAGACGCTGACCGAGCTGGATCAGTACAAGCCGCTGGTGACCTACGACAACGCGGACGAGATCCACAAGGTGCGGCAGTTCGCCCCGCACGCCGGCCTGGTGCTGCGGATCAAGGTCCCCAACACGGGGGCGATGGTCGAGCTGTCGTCGAAGTTCGGGGCGGCCCCGGGCGAAGCGGTCGACCTGATCCGCGCCGCCCACGACGCCGGGCTGGTGGTCGAGGGCCTGAGCTTCCACGTCGGCAGCCAGACGACCAACTTCGACAACTACGTGCAGGCCCTGGCCATCGCCGCGGAGCTGTTCCACGAGGCGCGGCTGCGGGGCTTCGAGAAACTCAATCTCCTGGACATCGGCGGCGGGTTCCCCGCCCCCTACGACGACACCGTCCGCCCCTTCCCGGAGCTCGCCCGCTTGTTGAACGCCGAGATCAAGCGGCTCTTCCCCCCGCGGATCGAGATCCTGGCCGAGCCCGGACGGTTCCTGGTGGCCACCGCCGCCGCCGCCGTGGTGCGGATCATCGGCACCGCCGTCCGCGACGGCAAACGCTGCTACTATGTCAACGACGGCGTGTACCACACCTTCTCCGGCGTCATTTTCGACCATTGCCAGTATCACCTGCGGGCCTTCAAGCGCGGAGCGGCGCAGATCTGCTCGGTCTTCGGGCCCACCTGCGACGCCCTGGACACCATCTCGCTGGCCGAGAACCTGCCGGAGCTGCGGATGGGCGACCTGCTCTACAGCCCGAGCATCGGCGCCTACAGCCACGCCTCCTCGACGTGGTTCAACGGCTTTCCCCCGGCGAAGGTGCTGCATATAAATCGTTGAACCCGGAAAAAGGGGACAGTCCCCATTTGCCGGAACGGCCCGGAGGCGGGCACCATGTTCACATGGTCGTCGCACAAATGGGGACTGTCCCCTTTTTCCTGAATTGTTGAACGAATAATCTCCACGTCCGTTTTGCGACGATAAGGAATCAGCTAGCTCTTCTTCCGCAGGGGGTCCCAGTGTACGAGCCGCAAGTCCCGAAAGAGTGCTTCTTCACGCAAGGCGTCGGCAAGCACCGCAACCAGCTCCAGAGCTTCGAGCTGGCCCTCCGCGACGCCGGCATCGAAATGTGCAACGTCGTTCGCGTGTCGAGCATCTTCCCGCCGCAGTGCAAGGTCATCTCCAAGAACCAGGGCCTCACGAAGCTCCAGCCCGGCGAGGTGACCTACGTCGTGCTGGCCGAAGAAGCCACCAACGAGCCCTCGCGGCTGGTCGGGGCCGCCGTGGGCCTGGCCCTGCCCGCCGCCGGCCACCAGTACGGCTACATCAGCGAACACCACGGCTACGGCATGACCGAGCCCAAGCTCCGCGACTTCGTCGAGGACATGGCCGCCACCATGCTCGCCACCACCCTGGGCATCGAGTTCGACCCCGAAACCGCCTACGACCAGCGGAAAGAGATCTACCACATGTCCGGGAAGATCATCAAAACCCGGGCCTGCGCCCAAACGGCCGAGGGGGACAAGAAGGGCCTGTGGACCACGGTCATCGCCGCCGCCGTGTTCTTGGCGTGAGGAGGAGGGATTGGGGATTGGGGATTAGGGATTGGATTTTCACCCCACAGGGGGGAGAAGAATGCCTGGGGTGCTGACGGGTTGCGCCGGAGAGCACTTTGTAGCGTACCGGCTGTCCGCTATGCGCTACCTCGTTGCACTGACGAGGGGTGGTTCACCGTCTGTCGACCTGATGGCTTGGACCCTCGACGGGAACAAGTCGGTGGCCATTCAAGTCAAGACGGCGGAGCGAGCGTTTAAGCCAGCCACGAAGAAGAACCCCGGCTACTGGGAGTGGATCATCGGCTCCAAGAAGCCCCTTCGGGGCGAATCAATTTTCTACGCCTTTGTCGACCTCAAAGTGGGGACGGGGGAACCTCCCGAGGTGTTCATCGTCCCCGCGGACGTCGTGGCAACCCATCTGATCGGGTTCCCAAGAAAAGAGCCAGAAAAATTCTGGTTTGTCGGTGAGGAAGAGGACAAGGAGAAATGGCGCGAGAGGTGGGACTTGATTGAGGAGGCGCTGGGGACCAGTACCGGTGGTGGGTCGGAGCACCCAATCCCCAATCCCTAATCCCTAGTCCCTCAGTAGTTCGGCGTGGGCGGGCGGTAGTCGGAGACGTCGATCGAGCGGAACCAGTTGATCGTCCGCTCGAGGCCTTCCCGCAGGGCGACGACCGGTCGCCAGCCGAGCCGCTCCGCGGCCAGCGTGATGTCGGGCCGCCGCTGCGCCGGATCGTCGGCCGGCAGCGGTTTCCAGGCCAGCTTCGACTGCGAGCCGGTCAGCTCCAGCACCAGTTCGGCCAACTGGCGGATGGTGAACTCCTCCGGGTTGCCGAGGTTCACCGGCCCGGGCAGGTCGGCCGGCGCACCCATCATGCGGAGGATGCCCTCGATCATGTCGTCGCGATAGCAGAACGAGCGGGTCTGCGAGCCGTCGCCGAACAGCGTCAGGTCCTCGCCCCGCAGGGCCTGGCGGAGGAAATTCGAGATCACCCGGCCGTCGTAGGGGTGCATCCTGGGGCCGTAGGTGTTGAAGATCCGCGCGATGCGGATGGCGACGCCGTTGCGGCGGTGGTAATCCATGAACAGGGTTTCGGCGGCCCGCTTCCCCTCGTCGTAGCACGCCCGCGGCCCGATCGGGTTGACCGAGCCGCGGTAGCTTTCCGGCTGGGGGTGGACCTGCGGATCGCCGTAGACCTCGCTGGTGGAGGCCTGGAAGACCTTGGCCCCGCACCGCTTGGCCATCCCCAGCACGTGGATGGCCCCCAGCACGGAGGTCTTCATGGTCTTGATCGGATTGTACTGGTAGTGGCCCGGGGCGGCGGGACACGCCAGGTTGTAGATCTCGTCCACTTCGAGCCACGTGGGCAACGTGATGTCGTGCCGGATAAGCTCGAAATTGGGCTTCCCGAGCAGGTGGCTGACGTTCTGCTTCTGACTGGTGAAGAAGTTGTCCAGGCAGATCACGTCGTGCCCCTGGGCGAGCAGCCGCTCGCAGAGATGGGAGCCGAGGAAACCGGCGCCCCCCGTGACCAGAATCCGTTTCAGCAGAGCCATTAGAAGAAGTCCTCCGGGCAACCGGGGTGCGGGGTTGTGAGAATAGCCTCTATGGAAGAATACCCCAAGAAGTGGGCGGTGGGCAGCAAGAGCCCGCCGACTGCGTCGGCGGGTTCGGCGGGCAGCGAGCGGTCGGTGTACCCCCGGGCCAACCCGGGGCACGCACATAGCGGCCTAACGGCAATTGCCTGTCAGCGCCCTCGGAGGCGGCAGTTCTGGGTAATGGCCTCACGAAGTCGTTGCTCCGTCTTTGGATCGGTCGCCAATTGCTCGACGAGTGCTTGAAGCGGCTCCGTCAGGGTGTACTTGCTTGCCCGCGAATTCCCCTCGACGATGAACACTGCACACAGTGCGTCGAACAGAACGAGCGGCGGCAGTCGGGCCAGGAAGTCACGCCCGCGCTCGATCATCTCGTGTTTGTAGAGAAGACGGAAGTAACAAACCATGACGTGGACGATCCCAGGGTAGCCGCACTCGCCCGGAGTGCGCCCGTCAGCACAGGCCGGGGCCACCAGTGAGACTACGGCGGTTTCGATCGGCTCGACCGCGGCAGTTCCATAACCGCAAAGATCGTCCGCCGCCTGGTTGCTTACAAGGCAGCCGTGCCGAGACCTGCGGCTGAATTGCAGCGCTTCGCGGATTAACTTGTCGAGGTTGTCCATTTGGGCTCGCGGTCAGTGGGCCGCCTAACGAATAATACCTTGGCGATGCACCCCAGGAAAGGCGGGCCTGCCTGCTGCCCGCTTCCCTCCACCTTTCCCCCACGTCTAAAATGGAGCGGGAATAGGAAAACTACCATGGTCGTCGTCGAGTTCAGTATCTACCCCCTCGATAAAGGGGAAAGCGTCGGCTCCTACGTGGCGAGAAGCCTGGACATCATCGACCGTAGCGGCCTGGAGTACCGCTCGAATGCGATGGGCACCCTGCTGGAGGGCGAGTTCGATGAGGTGCTCGACGTGATTAAACGCTGCTTCGCGGACATGGCGGCGGATTGCCACCGGGTCGAGTGCTCGATCAAGGTCGATTACCGCAAGGACCGCCGGGCGGGGCTCCAGTCCAAGGTAGCCAGCGTCGAGCGGAAACTCGGCCGGCCCCTCAAGAAGTAGCAGTCTGTCCAGTGGCGAGAAACCTGCGCAACAAGCTATAATGGTCGAGGGAGGATGTCGCTTTGACCTCGAGCTGCACGCCGGACCCGTCGCTGGTGCGCACACTCCGCGCGGCCCTGGGGCGGGAGAACGTGCTCTCGGCGCCCTCGGATTTGGCGGTCTACGAGTGCGACGCCTTCACCATCGAGCGCCGGCGTCCGGTGGCCGCCGTCTTCCCGCGGTCGACCGAGCAGGTGGCGGAAGTGCTCCGGGTTTGCCGTCGCTTCGACTGCCCGGTCGTCCCGCGCGGGGCGGGCACGGGCCTGGCCGGCGGATGTTTGCCTTCGCCCGAGGGGGTCCTGCTGGTGCTCACGCGGATGAACCGCATCCTCGACGTGCGGCTCCGCGACCGGATGGCCGTGGTCGAGCCGGGCGTGCTGAACCTCGATCTGACCCGCGCCCTGGTGGGCAGCGGCTATCACTTCGCCCCCGACCCGTCGAGCCAGGGGGCCGCCACGATCGGCGGCAACGTGGCCACCAACGCCGGCGGCCCCCACACGCTGAAGTACGGAGTGACCGTCAACCACGTGCTCGGCCTGGAGGCCGTTTTGGGCGACGGCCTGGTCGTGCGGCTCGGGCCGGTCGAGAACCCGGCCGGCCTGGACCTCATGGGACTGCTCTGCGGCAGCGAGGGCACGCTGGCCGTCCTCACGAGGATCTGGGTCCGCTTGACGCCCGACCCGCTGGACTACCGGACGATGCGGGCGGTGTTCGAGACGGTCGAGGACGCCACCCAGGCCGTCAGCCGGATCATCGCCGATGGGATCATTCCCGCCGCCATGGAGCTGATGGACCAGGGCATCCTGGCCGCGGTCGAGGAGGCCTTTCACGGCGGCTTCCCGCTGGACGCCGGGGCGGTGCTGGTGATCGAGGTGGACGGGCCGGCGGCGGGCGTCGAGGAGGCCCAGCGGCAGATCGTGGAAATCTGCCGGCAGGGCCGGGCCCGCGAGGTCCTTTACGCTCACTCCCCGGCGGATCGCGAGCTGTTGTGGAAGTGCCGCAAGCTGGCCGTGGGGGCGGTGGGGCGCCTGAGCCCCAGTTACATGATCCAGGACGGCGTCGTGCCGCGGAGCCGGCTGCCGCACATCCTGGGGCGGATCGCCCAGATCGGCCGGCGGTACGGAGTCCGCATCGTCAACGTCGCGCACGCCGGCGACGGCAACGTCCATCCCATCCTGCTGTTCGACGAGCGCGACGGCGGGCAGGTCCAACGGGCGCTGGCCGCCGGCCGCGAGGTCCTGGAAGAGTGCATCGCCTGCGGCGGCGGAGTGACCGCCGAGCACGGCATCGGCATCGAGAAGATCTCGCTGATGGAGAAGCTCTTCGCCGAGGCGGACCTCGAGGCCATGCGCCGCGTCCGCCGGTCCTTTGACCCTGCGTGGCGGCTCAATCCGGAAAAGAAACTCCCGCCCTGTTCCCCAGGCCCCCGGAAATGCAGCACCTGAAGCACTTTCTGCCGGTCAAGCGGGTGGAAACCCCGGCCGACGAGGCCGCCGCGGCGCGGGTCCTCCGCGACGCCGCCGACTCCGGCACCGCCGTCTACCCGATCGGCGGCGGAACCAACCTCGCTTACGGGCTGCGACCCGTGCGGCCGGGCATCGGCCTGTCCACCGCCCGCCTGTCGAGCGTCGTCAGCTTCCCGACGCAGGACCTGACGGTTACCGTCCAGGCTGGACTGACCATCGCCGGGTTGAACCATCGCCTGGCCTCGCAGCGGCAGTGGCTGCCGATCGACGTGCCCCAGCCCGAGCTGGCCACGGTCGGCGGCGTCGTGGCCGCCAACATCTTCGGGCCGCGGCGCTACGCCTACGGCACCATCCGCGACTACGTGTTGGGGATCCGCGCGGTGGACGGGCAAGGCGAGGTCTTCTCCGGCGGGGGCCAAGTGGTCAAGAACGCCGCCGGCTACAACCTTCCCAGGCTCATGGTCGGCTCGCTGGGCACGCTGGGCCTGATCACCGAGGTCACGCTCATGGTCCAGCCGCTCCCGCAAAGCTCCGCCATCGTCCTGTGCGACGTCCGCGAGTTCGAGGGGGCCGAGTGCCTCCTGGCCGGCCTGAGCCGCAGCCGGACGCTGCCCGTGGCGGTCGAGCTTCTGGCCGGCCAGCCGCGGCCCGGCTGCCCGCTCGCCGAGGCCCCCACCGGCACGGTCGCCCGGCTGCTGGTGGGCTTCGACGGCGGCCGGGCGGAGGTGGAGTGGATGGTGCGGCAGCTTCGCAGCGAATGGGGCGGCGCGGTGGCCGCCGCCCGCCTCCTCTCCGGCGCCGAGCTGGAGCACGCCTGGACATGGCTCGCCGATTTCTCCGCCCACCTGCTGATCCACATCTTGCCGAGTGACGTGGTGGAGCTCGTGCAAGAGATTGCGGGGCTCCTGCCCGGCGCATCGCTCCAGGCCCATGCCGGCAGCGGCGTGATTCGGGTGCAGTGGTCGCGAGTGGTGCCGGGCGGCGACGGCGAGATGTTCCTGGCCGACCTCCGCGAGAAACTCCGCCCGGCCGTGGCCGCCGCCGGCGGCAGCCTGGTGGTCCTCGCCTCGCCCGGCGGCGCGGACCTCTCCTCGGCCGACGTCTGGGGCCTGCCCGCCAACGGCACGGACATCATGTACGCCATCCGCAGCCGCTTCGACCCGAAAGGGATCCTGAATCCAGGCCGGTTCATCTTCGGCAACCCATGACCCTCGACCCAGCACAAAGTACCCGGCACACTCCGTGTGCCGATGGGGGGCGGCACACTGAGTGTGCCGGATACGTTGTTCCCGGCCTCGACCCGCGGCTCCTGTTGCGCTGCGTCCATTGCGGCCTGTGTACCTCCGCCTGTCCGAGCTACAAGGAGCTGGGCGACGAGAACGACGGCCCGCGGGGACGCATCCACCTCATGCGGATGGTGGCCGACGGCACCGCCCCGCTGACCGACCGCATGCGGCGGCACCTGGAATTGTGCCTGGATTGCCGGGCGTGCGAGGTGGCCTGCCCGTCAGGCGTCGAGTACGGCCGGCTGATCGAGCCCTTCCGCCTGGCGATCCAGCAGGCCGACGGCCGCCTGGAACACCGCTTCGACTGGTTCCGCAACCTGGTCGTGCTGCGGCTGCTGCCCTATCCGGAGCGGCTGCGGTGGCTGCTGGGGCCGGTCCGCGGCCTGCAGCGCTTGGGAATCTACGCCGCGGCCGAGCGGCTGGGCCTGCTCGGGCTAGTGCCCGGCCGCCTGGGCCGGCTCCTGCCGCTCCTGCCGCCGCCGGTCCGCCCCGGGCCGCGGCTGCCCCGCTTCCTGCCGGCCGTGGGCCGGAAGCGTGCCCGCGTGGCCCTGTTCCTCGGCTGCGTCGCCGACGCCATGTTCCGCGGCGTCCATTGGGCCACCGCCCGCGTCCTGCAGCAGAACGGCTGCGACGTCTTTGTCCCGCCCGATCAGGCATGCTGCGGGGCCATCCACTTCCACAACGGCGACAACCTCGGCGCCCGCCGACTGGCCGACGCCAACCTCGTAGCATTCGAGCTGGACCGTTACGACGCCATCGTCGTCAACCACGGCGGCTGCGGGGCCATGCTCAAGGAGTACGGTCGCTACTGGCAAGACGGCCTGCAGCCGCACCGCGCCAAGTTCGCCGCCAAGGTCCGCGACGTACACGAGCTGCTCGACGCCCTGGGGCCCGTCCCGCCCGGCGGCCGCATCGACGCCGCCGCCACCTACCACGACTCCTGCCACCTGGCCCAGGCCCAGCGGATCACCGACGCCCCGCGGAAGCTGCTGGGGAAGATTCCCGGGCTGCGGCTGTGCGAGCTGCCCGAGGCCGGCCTGTGCTGCGGCTCCGCCGGCACCTACAATCTCACCGAGCCCGCCCTGTCCGACCGCCTGGCCCGCCGTAAGCTGGAAAACATCCTCGCGACCGGCGCCCGGATCGTGCTGGCGGCCAACGCCGGCTGCCTCTTGCAGATCCAGCGCGAGGTCCGCCGGGGCCGCCATCCCGTGCTCGTGATGCACCCCATGGAGCTCCTGGACCTGAGCTACCGCGGCCTCGCGCCGGACCTGCCGCAGCCACCGGCCTTGGGTCTCAGGGGAGGATTCACAGCCTCTCAGGGGAGAGGGGGCAGTAACGGCGGATGTGTACCCCGGGAAGTGTGACGGGGGCGAAAGGTGTGAACGGGCGGCGGGCCGTGCGCACGCGTGCGGCATAGGACCTATCAGACCCATAGGGCCTATCTTCCGGCATGCCCACCCAACCACGGCCACGCCGGGCACGGCCTCCCGGACACCTAGCTTTCCGGCTGGTGGTCGAAAAGCGATTGCTCCAGGCAGCGGCCGACGTCGTCGACGTACCGCGCCATGGCCTCGGCGGCGGCCGAGGCGTTGCCGGCCAGCAGCGCATCTGCGATTCCCACGTGCCCCCCCAGCATCTCGCGGTGCAAGGCAATCTGGTCGCCGACCGCCTCGATCAGGGCCTCCAGCAGGCTCGCGTACCGGCGGATCTCGTCGCAAAGCCGCCCGTTGCCGCAGTGGTCGGCGATCAGCCCGTGAAACCGCCGGTTGTTGGCTATCGAGTCCCGCAGCCACTCGTGCGGGGCATCCGGCCCTTGGCGGAGCAACGTCTCGACTTCCACTTTCAGGGGGGCCAATTTCGACAGGTCGATCCGCCCGGCGGCGCACAAGGTCGCCTCGCGCTCGAGGATGCGGCGGATGTGAAAGACCTCGCGGAGTTCCCTGCGGCCGAACGGCCCGGCCACCGCCCCTCGATTGTGGAAGATCTTTACAACCCCCATCTGCTCCAGCTCGACGAGGGCCTCGCGGATCGGAGTAGCGCTCACGCCGAGCCGCTCTGCCAGCCGCTTGGCGACCAATCGCGTGCCGGCCGCCAGCTCTCCCGACACGATCGCCGAGATCAGGCGGTGGACTACGCGATGCCGCAGGGCGAGCCGCGCGAGCGGCTCGATCTTGTTTGTGGCGTCTGGAGCATCCATGGTCCTCTTAGTGTACACAAGTTGGCCAGATTGACAAGCACCTTAAGGGCTATTTTGTTTTTCTTATGGAAATGGCAGCACGGAGGTACCGCAGAGTGGGCACCCCCCGACCCCTCCCGGAAGACGAGTGTCGGTGGCACGCTCCGGGAGGGTACGGGCGGGAGGCCAATCATGCCGGGCACCCGTTGGATGGCCGGCACCACAGCAACCATGCCGCCGTAGCGTTTCACGCTGGCGCGACATGGAATGTGCAGGGTCGGGGGGGTAAGAAATAAGCCTAGATACCCCGTTTACGAGAGATCCGACGCGTACACGTCAGCGGATGGGGAGGGATTCGAACCCCCGGTGGACTCGCGCCCACAGCGGTTTTCAAGACCGCCGCCTTAGACCACTCGGCCACCCATCCTGCACCCCATTTCTCACGGGTCTTATTGACGTTTCCAGGGGTCGTGGTAGAATGGGTGTACAACTTATACACCTTATCATACACCCGTACACCCGTCCCGTACACCGCAGACCTCCAAGGAAACGTCCTATGTCCAAGCCTATCAGAAAGCCCGGCACCGGCAAGAAGCCCCGGCCCGACTTCCCGCTGACGGCCCATCCCCGCGGGTACTGGTGCAAAAAGATTCGCGGCCGGTCCCATTACTTCGGCAAGGTGGCTACCGATCCCGATGGCACGGCCGCGTTGACCAAGTGGCTCGATCAGAAGGACGCCCTCCTGGCAGGACGGATTCCGAGAGGGGATGTAGCCGCGTCCAACACCACCCGCAAGAGCCGCCCCGGCAAAGTGCGTAAGCCTCGCCACGATTTTCCCCTGTTCCCTCATGCCGCAGGCTACTGGGCAAAGAAGGTGCGGGGCAAGCTCGTCTACTTCGGCAAGGTGGCCGACGACCCCAAGGGGAAGGCCGCCCTTACCCTTTGGCGTGCCCAGAAAGACGACCTGCTGGCCGGCAAGAAGCCCCAGGCCGCGCCCGAGGGCGTCACCGTGGCCCGCCTGTGCAACGACTTCCAGAACCACAAGCGGGCTCTCCGGGACGCCGGAGAGATCGGCGGCCGCATGTTCGCGGAGTACCGGGACTGTATCGAGCGCCTCGCCAAGCTGTTCGGCCGAGACACCCTGGTCGAAGCCCTTGTCGCAGACGACTTTGCCAGACTCCGGCAGAACATCGCCAGGCAGTGGGGGCCAGTCCGGCTGGCAAACGAAATCCAGCGGGTGCGGTCCATCTTCAAGTTCGGATACGACAGCGGCCTACTCGACAAGCCCCCCAGGTTCGGACCGGGCTTCAAGAAGCCATCGGCCAAGGTCCTACGGCACAACCGCGCCCGCCGTGGGCTCCGCATGTTCGAGCGGGCGGAACTGCTGGCCGTCCTGGACGCGGCAAGCGTCAACGGTAAGGCGATGATTCTGCTGGGGGTCAACGGGGGCCTTGGCAACAGCGACGTGGCCGGTCTACCCCGGACGGCAGTTGATCTCAAGGCCGGCTGGTTGATGTTCCCGCGGCCGAAAACCGGCATTGGGCGCCGGATACCACTCTGGCCCGAAACCATCGAGGCGATCCGGGCGGCGCTCAACGCCCGGCGCGAGCCGAAGGCCCCAGAGTACCGCAGCCTGCTGTTCATCGGCCCCAGGGGTGAAGCCTACGCTGTCGACAACGGCTATCGCGTGGCCGGCGAGATGATCCGGGCCCTGGACAAAGCGAAGATCAAGGGAGACGACGGCAAGGACGAGCCGGTCCGCCGCTCCGGCCTATCCTTCTACGCCCTCCGTCATACCTTCCAAACGATTGCCGAGGGCGCCCGCGACCTGGCGGCCGTACAAGGCATCATGGGGCACGCGCCGGCCGCCGGCGACATGTCGGCCACCTACCGGGAGTGCGTTGACGACGACCGCCTGCGCACGGTGACGGACCACGTTCGTCAGTGGTTATTCCCGGTCGTTGCGAAGGTGGCGCAGACGAAATAGCATCAAGATCAGCCTGGAAGACCACCAGCGGTGGTGATGGTCTGTTCAAGAACAATCGCATCTGGAAGGTGGGCATCGAGAACAAATACGTTGTCGCCAGTTGGGACGACTCCCACCTGACACCCCCCGCGGATAGTGAATTATGGCGCAATTGCCTTGTCTAGACGTACCCTGGTGCGGCCTTTGCGAAGAGAGGTGCTATAAGTTGTGGCTTGATTACCGCTCCGTCCGAGAGGGTAGGGCCCCGCCAAACCTGCTTGATCGTTATCGAAGGTGGTCCAACATCAAGAAGCGCGCGTGCGAACTCTTCAGGCATCCCGATTTCAACGATGATACTTGGGACCTGTTGGACTCCTGGTGTGTTGAAATGGCCGGCGGCGATCGCCAGATCATGCTCGGCGGACTTCAGGGTATCCTGGAAATATCCTTACGCG
>Ga0187848_10002693_pt1 | contig 13675 bp, 11 predicted proteins | sample June2016WEW_4_40_FD_132424 | JGI IMG/M metagenome (GOLD analysis project Ga0187848, IMG submission 132424) | Peatland microbial communities from SPRUCE experiment site at the Marcell Experimental Forest, Minnesota, USA - June2016WEW_4_40 | ecosystem: Environmental > Terrestrial > Soil >... | reverse complement strand
TGGGCCGGGGCATAGTTTTGCTGAACCGACGGTTCGTTTTGAAGGTTCGTCGGGGGAGGGGTTGAGGGCACTTTCCGTGGCGCTAGATCACGGTTTACCTGTATTCAGGCTTCGTAGATCGTGGGGCATCGTAGACGGATTGATCCACAGTCCTTGGTGGGAGATGACTTTCAGACTCTAACGTTTTTGACAGTCATCACAGAGCCTATAGCCGCCTGTGCCGGTACGCCGCTCATGTGTTGGAATGTCGCGACCTGGAGGACAAGTATCGTCGTTATGGTGAACACGCTGATTGATGGGCTTCTTAACTTCGTTGACGGAGTAAAATGCAGGAACTTTTGCCATTTGGAACCTCTTTCGGTCAGCAATTATAGCGTAAAAATGATGAAAAGTGCTACTATTTTCAGATGTTTCGGGACTTCTCGTCTTTCGTTGCTGCGCTGTGGCGCGAATGGAAGGTGCTCTTGACTGGGGGGAGCATTGTCGCCATACTCGCGCTCCTGCATTTCTTCGGAGTAAAGTCACTCCCGCAGAATGTCGAGCAGAGCGTCAGTTGGCTAATTGTCGGATTGACACTAATTTTGGCAGCTTTTTTCGCATGGCGTAGGCAATGGATAGATGCAGATAGGAATTTTCTTACTTTGCCACTTGAAGAATTGACACGGTTGACTGAAGATTGCACCAAAGTTCATGCCAACACGCTTATAAGGCCATACCTCGGGAAGAAAATTAGATGTCCGGCAACAATCGATAATGTCTATCCTGATAAACATTTAGCGTTCGTAACGATGAAACATGGAGCACTCCAAATAACTCTTCGGCTTCCACGTTGGAAGATACGGCCTTTTGTACCTCTTCCAAAAGGGACGATTGTCACCGTTGTAGGGCGAATCTATGCAATATCGAAAGACGCCATCACGCTCACGAACTGCCATATTGTCCCCGCACTGCCAGAAGTTCCACCGGGGGGACACAACCCGCTGACTACAAAACAGTGAAAAACGTGAAGCACCCGAAGGACATGACGGATGAGGAAGCGATCAAACATCTATTTCATCCGAAAATCCGCCGGGCAATCCACAAACATCTGCATGGACAGGATCAAGCGTTACGGCCCTCGAAGGCGAAATCGAAGAAAACAGAGTAACCTTGCGTCAAGTATATAATCGCGTTCTTAAATACAATCAATTCTCGGTCATGCAACGAACTAAATTACACAAGATGTTCGAGGACCTGCTGGCTAGCAAGGATTCCGCTTGCCGAGGTCGCGCATTTGATCATCTACTGTGTCAGCGGTTAGCGCTAGAGAGTTCCGCCGTTCATCTGAATCCGAAGGCGGCGAAGCCCAGACAAACGGATCTGATTGCCACTTTTGGCTCTCAGGACTACCTGATCGAAGCGAAATGGCGAAAAAGAAACGTGAACGTGGGCGATATCGGTAACTTGCGGGATCGATTGCGCCGCACACCTTCCGATTTTGTCGGTTGTATTTTCAACATGTCGGACTTCGCTGCTACCGCGATCGAAGATGTAGAAAGCGACCGCACACGAGAGATTCTGCTTTTCAACGCTGGCGAGATCAATTCCATCTTTGTCGGCCGCGCATCCATTCAAGAGCTCATAAAGCGAAAGCGCGAAGCACTTCGCATTCAAGGGAAAGTCCTCTTTCTAGATTCGACGGCTGATCTCCAACCATCCACATCACAATTCCCCCCACCATCTCAGGAATTCCGAGTTGCCGAAAGAGCCGTACCTTACGTCTCATTCCCCAGACACCGCGACGATTCGACGTTCCTCCTGGAAATACCGGACATTGGCGCATTCGAAACCTTCGCATCACTCGGACTCCGCCTGAGTGTTGTGAAACCTTCTGAGCTCGCGGACGTATTTGCTCTGATCCAAAGGACAATAGGGCTATCCCGGAACGGATGCTTCAGCATTCACCAACTGTCGCATTCTTGGCATGGCCTCGGGATCAGGGAGTTTCTTGAGGCCATTGGCAACTGGAAGCAACGGTATACAGATGCAAAACTCCAATCGCCGCACCATTCAGAAGAGCTGGTGTATATCGACCCTTCGGGTGGGACGCTGATCTCAGTGACCTCGCAGCAGAGGATAGGAGACTCGGTTTTCTTGCACGGCTCTGAATTGGAAATCCAGCTCGCGGGCATTCCCGTTGACTTGTCCGGTCTGCATGAGCTCTGCAAACGAACCGGCAACGAAAAGGCGCTGATACGCATGAACACTGGGAAAAGCCTGCACTCTGCACATCTGCACGGAGAACGGGTGAAACTTGCACCTATCGCCAAGATCATAACTATTGACAGAGGGCAGAAATGGGTCTCAGGCATCGTCGCGAAAAACCCATTTAATGCACAGCGGATGAAGAGGTTTGCCTCTGAGTTTGACGAGTTCTTCCTTCGCAATCTCACACGTCCGGAGTACCTCATATGTGACATGCCTCACCAGTACCTAAACGCTGATGAGGTCACGGAACCATTCATTAGGGAAATTTACGGGGTCTGGGCCGGACACGTGCCAGTCCTCAATGTCCGGTGTACCTGGGACAACTACATACGGCGTACGGAAGATACACGAGATGATTTCGAAGCGCTCTTGAAAGAAATACCTGACGTGATTGACGAGGATGATGAAGAGATCGGCTAAACTCGCAATAGGACCGGCAAGTCACCCCACTTCTCGCGTTTGAAAATTCGGCAACAGCTCTGCAACACAAATATTCCCAATTTACGTGAGGCGCAAATCCGTCACAATTTTCGTGGCTAGATCGTAATCCGCCCAACAGGTACTCTGCACGATGAAAGGAGGCAAAACGCCATGCCCGTACCAACTCGACGTGAATTGCAGGACCGCATCAAGGAACTCGAATCGGAAAACGAGGACCTACAGTCTCGCATTGACGAAATTTCCGATATCGTCACCGGCAACGATGAGGACGAAGAAGGCGAGGACGAGGACTCCGACCTGGGGGAATAACACCGCGCCCGGTGTGCGGCGCGTCGTGGAGGAAGGCAGCACACCAGATCACCGACCGCGCCAAGCGCTACCGCGCCAACGCGCCGGAGTGTTGCCCTCCCCCACCTCGCAGATGCGAGCTGTGCCACTCCAGACGGTTTATTGTGGTCGATCACATAGACGGCGACGAATCGAACGGCTCACCTGAAAACCTCCGCTGGCTCTGCAAATCATGCAACACAAAGCTTGGGCTTGCGATGGCACGCGCTGGGATCGGAAAGCGGACCCGCCAGCGCAATCCAGGCGCGCGCACGCTCGCGCAGTACGCTGAGGCCGTGAGCCAGCATACCCGAGGCCAGCACGACGCCGGCGGAGAGATCATCCACGATACGTCCAAGGAAACACGCCGGAAATTTGCGGCCGAAATCTGGCAGCGGCGCCGTGCTCGTGGGACTGACCGCCAAACGCCGTTTTAGCAATAAATGAGTGCATACGTCTGCAGAACTACGAAAAATCGTGAAAAACCGAAAAAAGCCGTTATGTCGGAGATTTGGAAACTGGTAAGAAGCGGCAAAAGCCACTAAGAAGAACCATGAAAAATACCGGCAAAATTCGTTCTGAAGCCGAATCATACAGCGCAAGCGAGGCCGCAGCTCTATTGGGTGTTTCGACACCCACGCTCAAACGCATGGTGGCCGAGGGCAGGCTGGAAAGCTTTCGCACGCCGGGTGGACACCTTCGCATTCTGGCTGAGAGTATCGGAGGCGTGCGGGAGCAGCGAGCGGAACGGACTCGCCCCGTGCGCGATGCTTCGCCCGTCCTCCAGAACCGGCGGGAGCGGCTGGAAGAGTTGACGCTGGAGGCCCAGGAGGTGAGGGCCAGGCGCGAGCTGGCAAAACTTCAGCGGGAGGACGAGGAGGAAGCGGAGCAGCAAGAGGAGGAAGAAGAAGCCCGCGAGCAGGAGGCTGCCGAGCGCCAGGCTGAGCTTGAGCGGGAGCAGGAGCAGTTGGAGCGGGAGCAGGCGCAGGAACGCGCCAGGAAGGAAGCAGAGCGCGCGCTAGCCACATTCAGATGCCGATGGCTACAAGAGGCCCACCACGCTTTGGCCGACCCGCAGTGCTACTGGCTCTCAGCAGCGCAGAAAAAGGAAATCATCGACGCTGTAGAGACGGAGATCGGGAAGCGGCAGCCCAGCGACGCGCTACGAATGGCAACCATCCTAGCCCACACCATCGCGGCTCTAATGGAACGCTTCCAGGCGGAGCGACAGGCACAGAAATGCCGCCAGCAAATCATTGAGCGCGCCCTCTGGAGCGCATCAGTGTTCGCGACGGACCAGGAGAAGGCCCGGGCCACAGTTGCGGTACGCGAAGCGGTTGGAAGGCTGGATGCCGACGCCAGCGAGGACGAATTGTTGACGTTAGCAAAGGAAGCCGTCCGGCCCATCCAGCAGGCTATCGAAAGACGACGATCAAAGGAACGGGTGCTCAATTGGGCAATTCAGCAGCTCCCTTGGCGCAAGACCGAGTTGGACGCGGTACGGGTACGGCGGGAGTGTGGCGAAATATTGGCCGAATTGCCCGAAGACTTCTCAGAAGCGGAGGCCAAGGAAGCGATCGCGGCAACCGTTCAAGAAGCCTGCCAGGACATCGAGGAACGCCATGCCAGCCAGCAGCGCCAGGACCGCAGGAAGCAGCTCATAGAGCAAGGAATGGCGGAGATTTCGTCCTATCTTTACGAATTAGAACGCGAGGGCGAGATCACATCCGATGAGCGTCTGGATTCCGATTTCAGCCAGCACATTAGAACCGCCGTGCGGCGAGCGCTCGAATCGGAGCTAACCGGCGACGAAAGCAACAAGGAAGTTCGCGAGCTGGTACAGCAGATCATCGACAGAGACATGTAAGCGTCCATATCGCCAACGCGCCGCCCCCGCCCTCCACAAAACAAACAACGTCACGAACAGACCGAATTGCGCGCTCGCGGTACCGACAGGCGAACCCCATTCTAAGCTAGTCGCGGGATACATGGATACATATATCCATGTATCCCGGCGGCCACGGTAAACCGAATTGTGAACGTCCACACAGGAAGCCCTCCGCCCGAATGTTGCCGAAATGAGATGTCCACACCTCTTGACGACCTAGACACCCGCCGCGTCCTCTCCAACATCGCCCTTGCAGTTTCCAGCCCTGAACGGCTAAATAGAAATGTGCATCCCCTCGAAACATACCTAACCAGTCTGGCTGAGGTTCGCTCGTCTGCGGCAGGAACCAAGGAAACGTCCTACTATCCCGCATTGCACGCACTCTTTAACGAAGTCGGGCGCGACCTCAAACCGAAGATTCACTGCATTCTCCAGCTCGCCAATCGCGGAGCGGGCAACCCAGACGGCGGCCTGTACACGCCCGATCAATTCCAGAAGCTGACCGACGACAAGCCGATCACCGGCCAGAAGCCCTCACGCGGAGCCATCGAAATCAAGTCCCCGAAAGACGATGCTTGGCTCACATCGGACGGCGAGCAGGTCACGAAATACTGGAAAGAGTACGGCCAGGTTCTAGTCACCAACTACCGCGATTTTGTCCTCGTGGGGCGCGACAGCGAAGGCCACGCGTTCAAGCTCGCGTCCTACCGCCTCGCCGCCGATGAAAAGTCCTTCTGGCGGCTTGCTGCGCATCCCCGCAAGGCTGCTCAGGAGCAGGGCCAGCGCTTCCTTGATTTTCTTAAACTGGTCGCTCTCTCGCCTGCCATCCTTGCTTCGCCAAAAGACGTTGCCTGGGTGCTCGCCTACTACGCGCGCGAGGCCAAGGCCCGCGTCGAATCGCATCCGGACCCAGCACTTGGCACCTTGCGAACGGGCCTGGAGCAGGCGCTAGGGATGGAATTCAAGGGCGAGAAGGGAGACCACTTCTTCCGCTCAACCCTGGTGCAGACGGTGTTCTATGGCGTCTTTTCGGCCTGGGTGCTCTGGAGCAAGCGACACGCGCCCACCAGCCGAGAAAAGTTTGATTGGAGACTGACGCAATTTTTGCTCGAAGTGCCCGTGATCCGACTGCTCTTTGAGCAGGTCGTAACGAAGACTCACCTACGAGAGCTTGGCCTGGTCGAGGTACTGGACTGGACGGCGGCGGTGCTCAATCGCGTAGACCGCGCATCTTTCTTCGCGCAGTTTCAGGAGCAGGAGGCCGTCCAATACTTCTATGAGCCATTCCTGGAGGCATTCGACCCGGAGCTTCGCAAAGAGCTGGGCGTTTGGTACACGCCGCTGGAGGTTGTGCGCTACATGGTTGCGCGCACCGATGAGGCGCTTAGAAGCGAGCTTGGCATTGAGGACGGACTGGCGGACCCGAATGTTTATGTTCTTGACCCGTGCTGCGGAACGGGCGCATTTCTTGTGGAGGCACTCCGCGCCATTGCCCACACAATGGAGGCGAAGGGCAAAGACCCGCTCAATGCCCATTCCGTCAAGCGCGCGGCCATCGAGCGCATTTTCGGATTCGAGATCCTGCCCGCTCCGTTGGTCATCTCACACTTGCAGCTTGGACTCATGCTCCAGATTCTTGGCGCTCCATTCAAGGACGACGGAAGTGAACGAGGCGGAGTGTTTCTCACCAACTCCCTTACCGGCTGGGAGCCCCCGAAAGGTCCGAAGGCTCAGCTTGCATTCAAGGAAATGGAGCAGGAGCGCGAGGCCGCCGAGCGCGTCAAGCGCAATGCTCCAATCCTCGTGGTAATCGGCAATCCGCCCTATAACGGGTTTGCCGCTGTCGGAATGACCGAGGAAGCAGAGCTTGTAAGACCGTACCGCACGACGAAAAGAGCGTCCGCACCCCAGGGGCAGGGCCTCAATGACCTTTATGTGCGTTTCTTTCGCGTTGCAGAGCGCCGCATCGTGGACGGCACCGGCCAGGGTTTGGTCTGCTTTATTTCCAATTACTCGTGGCTGGATGGCCTCTCTCATACAGGCATGAGGGAGCATTTCCTTGACCAGTTCGACGCCATCACCGTTGACTGCTTGAATGGCGATAAATACAAAACCGGAAAGGTTACGCCGGATGGCAAGCCGGACCCGAGCGTGTTTTCGACCGAAAGTAATCCTGAAGGGATTCAGGTTGGAACCGCAGTGAGCTTGCTTGTTAGACGCGCCGAGCACTCCAGCGCGAAGTCCGTCCGGTACCGGGATTTCTGGGGCAAAGAAAAGCGCCAAAAGTTGGTCGAATCACTCGCTGCGCCGGACAGTTTCCCGTACACGGACCTATTCCCGGAACCAGCGGTTGGCCTGCCCTTTATGCCCCGCGCAATGGAAGAACAGTATCTTTCGTGGCCCACACTCCCAGAACTGTTGCCCACCTCATACCCCGGCGTCAAAACCAGCCGTGACATGTTCCTAGTCGCAATGGACCGCACCTCTCTTGAGAAGCGCTTGGCAGTGTACTTTGACGCGGAAGTCTCTCACGAACAGATGCGGTCATCAAGCCCAGAGGTTATGAAAACCACTCCTCGATTCAATGCCGAAACCACGCGAGACTATCTCAGGCATAGAGAGGAAGGCAAAGGAAGGATTGTCCGATATCAATATCGGCCGTTCGATGTTCGTTGGCTCTATTGGGACCCTGATACAAAATTGCTTGATGAAAAGCGATATGACTATTTCCAGCAGGTGCAACCGGGCAATCTCTGGATTAGTGCTGGCCAGCGCAATCGAATGGCCGATTTCTACCAGCCGCAATACATGACAGTCCTTGCTGACCATCACATCGTTGAATCCAATGTGGCGATGTTTCCGCTGAAGCTGTATCCAGATGCTCAAGGAACCATGAACCAACCGGCGGCAAACCGCAAAAGACCCAATCTTTCAGAGCAGGCCCAACGATACATCAGGACTCTGACGGATGAACCTGCAGAATTGTTCCTCCACATACTCGCCGCCCTTCACGCGCCCCTATATTGCGAAAATGCTGGAGCCCTCCGGCAAGACTGGCCGCGGGTTCCGCTGCCGGCATCGCGAGACACTCTGGCAACTTCAGCCGCGCTCGGCGCAAACCTTGCTGCACTGCTAAATACAGAGGCGAGCGTCAAAGGCGTCACGGCTAACAGTATCCGGGCCGAATTGAAGCCTATCGGCAACCTCAGCATGGTTCAAGGAAATGCGCTTGATCCCAGCCGGGACTTGAAGATTGAAGCCGGATGGGGGCATCTCGGCAAAGAAGGCGTAACGATGCCCGGCAAGGGCAAACTCACGGAGCGCGACTACACCGAAGCCGAACGCGCGGCCATTGCCGAAGGTGCTGCCGCTATAAGCATGACGCTAGAGCAAGCGCTCTCCGTTCTGGGCGAGAAAACCTGCGATGTCTACCTGAATGGCCGCGCCTGCTGGAAGAATATTCCGGCGAAAGTCTGGGAGTACACCATAGGCGGCTACCAAGTAATCAAGAAGTGGTTAAGCTACCGTGAGGCCAAGCTGCTAGGCCGCGCCATAACGCCCGATGAGGCGCATTACGTCCGCGACATGGCCCGCCGCATCGCCGCAATCTGCCTGATGCAGCCCCAGCTTGACGCGAACTACGCCGCGACCCAAGCCGACCTTTTCGTTTGGGAAGGGATCAAGGAAACTGCCCACGCAGACGCTCAGGAACCTATCTCAAAGTGTGCAAAAGGCGCTGAAAAAGGAAAGGAGTAAACGCGATGCCGATTGAGGAAAAAATTCTTGCGGAATTGAAGCTTGCCTATGCACGTTCATTGCAGCAATTGTATGCATCAGAACACGCATTAAACGAATCTCGCAAAGTGCATCAAGCTCAAGCGATCTTTCTACCCTTTTGGGAGAAGTCGTTGTTGCCCCGCGCTCGGCGTTACAAGAAGAATCCAATTCGCTTTTGCGAAAGAGTACTCGGGCTGGGGCCAGACTGGTTCACTGTCCCCGAAGGAATTACGACGTACCAAGTTCGAGAGATGCTCAAGATGGCTCCCGAGATGACGAGCATGATTACCGAGCCTGTGGACATGAGTAAATTGGATGGCAAGATGATCCTGAAGCGACTGCAAACACTCGCAGCAAAAACGCCAGGCCGAAAGTCCAATCCGGAGTTTGAAAGAGCAGTTGAGCTTCGCCGTGCAGGAAAGAGCATTCATCAAATCTGCCTTAAGAATCCAGCCTACAAGCAGATGTCACCTGATGCTCGGCGCAGCGAGCGTGAACGGGTTCGGAACGGTATTAAACGTTGCGCGCGAAAAGCAAAGAATAAGTCACAAGGGTGACGAAATATCCCTCGATAATTCGAGGGCCAACTAAATTCCTTCCCCTTTTTAATCTCCCGAACACTCGGGCATTGTTGTTTCCGTAACGAATTAACCGAGGCGGAAACACCATGCTTGTGCGACTAAAGATTACTCTTCTTCGGCGCGGAACTTCTCAGGTAGAACTTGCGCGTGCGATTGGCAGGACGCCAGCACATGTTTCCCGCTTGATTCGCGGTCACGTGCGAGTGCGTGCGCGCGACCGACGGCGGATTGCCAGTTTCCTTGGTATCACTGAGGCGCAGCTATTTCCTCGTCGGAAGCGACGAAGCCGTAACAGAGTCCGGCCCAGCTCTTCCTGAGGCCGATATGCCGCGACGTGGCGGATGGCACCCTCACGACGGCGACGCGACGAGCAGGGGGAGCGGGGTCGGACCTGGTTTGGCCCCTGCTCAGAGCGGGGTAAAGAGGTGCCCAGGGTGTGGGACAGAGTCCCACGCGGGCGAGTGGAGTGAAGCCCGCAGATTGGTTGTGAGTTTCCGGCGGGTCTAACAGCCGGGAACTCACGTACAGGTACGGGGCGCGGCGCGAAATGTCGCTGCACTAGTGGCAACACGATTAGTGTCTTCATGCGAATGATTGACAAATTGGAGTGCCCTATCGAACGCGGAAAGCCATTCACGAAAGAGGCGTCGGAAATCCGCGCCGATCTTCGCTCCCTTGCTCCGGGTATCGCGTTCCAAAAGTCGAAATACTACGCGGCGGTTGTCGATTTGCGCGAAGTCATGGGTGTGGACGCGCTCTTGCATGTTCAATCGCGCTACGGCAATCACAATGACAAGTTGGAGCTACTGCACACGGGCGAAAAGTCATGGGGCGAGATGATGTCCACGGTGTCTCGCATTTATGACGGCAATCCAGAAGATTTGCAGGTCCGGCGGGCTGATCTTTGCTGCGATGTTGACGTAAGCATGGATTGGATCGCGCGGAGCGTGCGAGCGCAGTACAAGCGAATTGAGTTTCAGTTTGGCGAAGTCGAAATGCGCGACGGGCGCGGGAAGCGGGTCGATTTCATGGAAATTGGCAAGCGGCGTCTTGAAACGGTGCAGTTCGGACGGAAGCCGAATCCGTTGCGCATTTACGACAAAGTAGCGGAAACCATGTCTCGGTATTTAGCAGCTAAGAGACGGCATTCGCGGGTCGCGTCGGCAATGGTTGCGGATGCGGCGATGGATGGTAGTCCCTACGATAGGGCTGAACGCTCCGTAAAACGGGGGATCGGGAGGCGGTTGCGGGCTCCGGCTGATCGGATGTTTCCATTTCCTTTCTTTACCGAATGGAGCGGTGGTTTGTGGGAATCGATGACGCTTACTCGAATCGAACGGCAAATCCATGGACAGATTCCGCCGGTTATTTCTAACGTCGGCCAGATGCGCAAGAACGTGTTGGAGTTCAATCCGTTCGAGCGACTGCACTTCCTTGCGCCAGACGCAGAGCTAGAAGTATCGCCGGACGATTATTCGCCGGTGCAATGGCTGGCTGGCATCAAGATGATGGAGCTACTGCAATCAGGCGAGTGGAGCTGTCAGCAACTCACAAAGTTTATCGGCAGGAACGGCAACCGGCAAAGGACAGAGGACAGGTTTGCTCCGTTTCTCCGGGCCGGTTCGATGGCGCGCGACAGTGCGAAGGAACTCACGGCAGTGGAACTGTATGAACGATATCGGGAAAGTATAGAACGGCAACTGGCCGCATAGAGCCGATGAACAGTGCTCCACAAAAATCGTTGCTGTGCCCAGATGAGGCATCATTTCCGTCGCAGCGCTCGCTGGCTACGCCTCAGCAACATTCCTGTGATACTGTATTGCGCGAGACAAACCCCGACGCGCCATCCCAGCGAGGAGAACTGGAAAAGATGGCGCGCCGAAGATTTCAAAACCCGAAACCATTCAAGGAAGGCGCGTTCTGGTGGATTCTCTGTTGGCAGGATGAATTTGTTAGCGGAGTACGAACCAGAAAGCGAAAACGTGTAAAGCTCGCTCTGGCGAGTATGCCACTGCGAGAGGCAAACAAGGTTGCGGCTGAACACATCGGCCCTTTGAATCAAGGATTGGTGACAATCGGCTCTGCAACGAACTTCAACGAGTACGTTAACAGCACATACCGAGTGAACAACCTACCACTCATGGTCGCAAGCACTCAGAAGCGGTACGAAGGGATTATCAAGAACTATCTCTTGCCAGCATTTGGAGGGATGTGCTTGCGTGATCTCACGCGCTTGACAATTCAGAAATACTTTTCTGGATTGGCTGACTCCAAGCTGAGCCATGAATCGAAAGACAAAATCAGGGATGTGCTATCGAGCATCCTGATTTCGGCCAAGCAGTATGGCCTACTTGTGATCAACCCCGCTGAAGGCGTGAGATTGCCTCCGAGCAAAAAAGGCAACAAGAATAAGCCGCACATCACCCCGCAACAGTTCCTTTCGCTTCTTCAGATCATTCCGGAGCCTTATGCTTCGATGGTCTTTGTTGCGACTTTCACCGGGCTGCGGGTAAGCGAATTGATCGGGCTGAAGTGGAAGAATGTACATGCCGATTCCATAACGATTGATGAGCGGTACTGCCGGGGAGAATGGGGCTGTCCGAAGTCAGAGGCCAGCAATGCGACCATCGCCGTGGATCAGGCCGTAATCGACCGCATCCATCGGCTAAAGACACTCACGGTCGAGGTGCGAGCCGGAAGGGCTGTTCGCAAATTGAAAGCGGTCAAGTCATCGGAGCCGGACAATCTGGTTTTTCCCAGCATAATGAAAGGGACTCCGATGAGGGACAACAATATCCTTGCTCGATTTATAAAACCTGCGGGCCGAACACTTGGGATCGGGTTCGTGAACTGGCGCTGCTTGCGCACGTCTTATGCGACGTGGCTCAAGATGGTGGGTGCGGACGTAAAGGACGCACAGGCACAGATGCGGCACTCGCGGGCGAGCACGACGCTGGATATTTACCAGCAGTTTGTTCCCGAGTCGCAACGAAAGGCCGTGGACAGACTGAGTGCTTTGACGGCATCACTCACGGTGAATTGAAGGACGTTCCAATTCACGTTCCATTTACGTTCCAATAATCGGGCTCAAAAAGTGATCAAAGAGAGTGCAAACACGAACGGAATCAATCAGATAAGAACGGCTGTGTCCGGCCCTGAAAAGGCTGGCGTCGGCGGTTCAACTCCGTCCCTGGCCACCATCTTTTCAACAACTTACAAGGGCAATAATATACTTGACAAGTCATGCCCTTGCAATCAATACTAAATCCTGGGTTCGCGGGCGGGGAAATTTCCGGGCAGGAATACTGCGCGTACCGCCATTACTCGGGAGAATTGCGCGGGTCTGCCAAAAATTGTCTTATTGCCATGTTTAGCGCTTACTTTGACGACAGCGGAACGGACGGCAATTCCGATATTGCAATTGCCGCGTGCTATGTGTCAACAAAGCGTGGATGGGACGAGTTTGTAGAAGCATGGGACCGTGCGCGGTGGGAAGAAGGTTTCGAAGCCTTCCACATGGCCCACTTTGTTGCGAAGCGAGATCAGGGACATAATCCGTTTTGCGATTGGGACAATGCCAAGAAAGACCATGTGTACGCTCGGTTGGCGAGAATTATCAATGAGAATAAGCGCATAGGGATTTCCGTGGCAATTCCTAAGCAACTGTGGGATCAGTCATCGGAATGGATTAAACAGCGATACGGCAGAGAGCACTACACCTTCGCCGTGAGAATGTGCATGATGCATATTCGGGAGTGGCGCGAAAGAAGCATGATTTCTCTTCCGATTCGATATGTTTTTGATTGGGAAATGAACAATACCCCCAAAAGAAACGAGATTACCAAGCTTCTTGATGTAATTGCCGCTCCGCATAATGCCGAGGTCGCACAGATGCTCGGAGTTGAACCGCGGGGTTACTCGTTTGAGCACAAGGAAGAATTTAAGCCGTTGCAGGCGGCAGACATATTGGCTTGGCAAATGCGCTCACATATGCGCCAGATATGGACCTTGCGACATGATGAGGAGTCTAAATGTCACCCTGGCTTTCGTTTGCTGCGTGAAGATCAGGAAATGGATCTGGAATTCTGCACTGAGGAGCAGTTGGACAAGTTCATTAAACGAAACGTAGAACTTGAAAGGCAGGGGCATTCACTCCCAATCCTTTATCCTTAATCAGACAGAAGAAGAGCTCTAATGCGAAAAAAGAAGCCTGAATACGTTGAAGGAAGCGAAGCCCTTGAGAACTTCGAACGGGCGCTGGATGCAGTTGTGAAGGTTCCACACAGCGAGATCAAGGCCAAGCTGGAAGCAGAGAAGAGGGCAAAAGTAGAGACGCCCAAGGGAAAGCGGAAACCCAAGAAATGACCACGATTCCACCTGAATAATGCACAGAAAACCGACTTTGGGGCACACC
>Ga0187848_10002692_pt1 | contig 13675 bp, 11 predicted proteins | sample June2016WEW_4_40_FD_132424 | JGI IMG/M metagenome (GOLD analysis project Ga0187848, IMG submission 132424) | Peatland microbial communities from SPRUCE experiment site at the Marcell Experimental Forest, Minnesota, USA - June2016WEW_4_40 | ecosystem: Environmental > Terrestrial > Soil >... | reverse complement strand
GGCGCTGTTCCATTTCGCTGATTTGCAGGATTTCCTCCTCCAAGCGCTTGCGCTCGGTGACCTCCATGGCGGCGCCGGTGATGCCGGTGATCTGGCCGAGAGCATCCCTGACCGGTTCGACCGTCAGATCATAGAAATGTTTCTCGCCGCCCGCCGTGCGGGAAATCTCCTGTCGCAAACCGGTTCCGGTCAACAGGACGCGCGCTTTCATCTGCGTCAAGCGGTCGGCCTCCTCGGCGGCAAACAGTTCGCCGTCGGTCTTGCCCAGCATGTCGCGGTCCATTTGCAGGACCGCCTGGTTGTGAACCCAGGTATAACGCAGTCTGGCGTCCTGGTTAAAGACCATGATGGGAGAATTTTTCAAGGCGACGCGGAAACGTTCCTCACCCAGACGCAAGGCGGCTTCGGCGGCGGCCAATTTGGCTTCCTGCTCGATCTGGGCCAGGACGCGCGCGGCCACCGCAGGGAGCAGTTCCAGGAAATCGGCGCCTTTGACCAGGTAATCGCGCGCGCCGCTTTTCATCATTTCGACGGCGACCCGTTCATCGCCCTGTCCGGTGATAATGAGGAATGGGGGCAGACGTTTGAGGTCGGAGAGTTGACGGAGGAGCTGGCGGGCGTCGCAGTCCTGAAGTTTCAAATCGAGCAGGAGCAAATCGGGCTGGCTGGATTTCAAGCAGGCGATGGCTTCGGCGCCGGCGGCGGCGGTGGCGACGGCAAAACCCGCGCGTTCCAGGGCCTTGGCCGCCAGGCGGAGCAGGCCGCGATCATCATCCACAATCAAAAGGGCCGCGGCTGGTTTGTCCTGGCTCATGCTCGACTCAGGTGCGGACTTCGGGGACTTGCACCAGGGCAATGAACAAGCCGAACTGCTTGATCGCCTCGGCGAATTTGTCGTAATCCACCGGTTTGACGACGTAGGTGCTGCAACCCAGGGCATGGCAGTGTTCGACTTCGCGGGGATCATCGGTGGTGGTGAGCATGATGACGGGAATCTTCCTTAACTCCGGGTCGGCCTTGATCTGGCGGAGCACTTCGACGCCATCCACTTTTGGCATGCGGATATCGAGCAGGAGCAAGTAGGAAGCTTCCCTGGCCCGGCGGCGCGGACCGCGGCCAAAGAGAAAATCCAGGATTTCCTGGCCGTTGGCAAACCGCTCGATGGGATTGTGCAGGCCGGCCCGGCTGAGATTCTTCTCGATAAGGCGGACGTGGCCCAGATCATCATCGGCAATCAAGACAACTACTTCTTTGGTCATGCTCATGCAATTTATGCCTCAAGCGGCGGGCAAAGAAACGAAAAAAATGCCGCCTTGGCCGGCGGTGGATTCCACCCAGATCCTGCCGTCCTGCCGTTCCAGAATTTTCTGGGCGATGGTCAGGCCCAGACCTTCCCCCTCGGAGGAAGCCGGGTCCAGGCGGTGGAAAATCTCAAAGACCTTGGCTTGGTGTTCCGGGGCAATGCCGATGCCGTTGTCCTTGACCGCGTAGGTGCAACGGCCATTTTCAATCCGGCCGGACACTTCGATAAGCCCGGGGCGGCTGGGAAGGCGATATTTAATGGCGTTATCAATCAAATTGGAGAAGACCTGGTTGATTTGGATGGCGTCGCCGCGGCAGTCGGGGAGCGGGCCGATTTGCAGTGTGGCACCGGCTTGTTTGAGTTGAAACTCGACGGTTTGGGCAATGCTGGCGAGGGTGGCATTCATGTCCAGGCGGCGGATCTTGAGGGCGGCGCGGCCCAGCCTGGAAAAACGAAGGAAGCCGCTCAACAAGGTGTCAATCTTGACCACGCCGGCCTGGATGAATTCCATCGCTTCGGGGACATCCCGGCTGAGAATGGTGTTGAGTTCGCGTTGTTGGAGGGCGGCCGGCTCGCCGCCCTGGAGCAACTCGCGAATGCGGTCACAGTCGCGTTTCAATTCCTTGGTGAAGCCCTGGATGTTGACCAAGGGAGAACGCAGATCGTGGGAGGCAACATAGACGACCGTTTCCAATTCCTTGTTTTTCTCGGCCAGGCTTTGGGCCAATTCGGCCAGGCGGACTTCGGCGTGTTTGCGCTCGGTAATGTCGGTGCGGATGGCGATGTACTGCACCGGTTTGCCGTCGGCATCGAGAAAGGGAAAGATGGTCGTATCCACCCAGTAAAGACTGCCGTCCCTGGCGCGATTGCGGATTTCCCCCTTCCAGACTTTGCCCTGGGCGATGGTGGTCCAGAGGCCGCGGAAAAACTCCTTGGGATGAAACCTGGAGTTGATGATGCGATGGTCCTGGCCGAGCAATTCCGCGCGGGAGTACTTGGAAATCTCGCAAAACTTGTCGTTGACATAGGTGATGCGGCCGCGGGCGTTGGTGATGGCGACGATGGAATGGGCATCGAGGGCGGATTTCAGGTCGTGCAGCTCCTTGAGCGGCTCCAGGGGTTGCCCGGCGCGCTGGGCCGGGGGGGTCTGGCCGGGGGGGACAGGGCCGGCTTCCAATGCCTTGAGTCGTTGCACCAACCCGGCCCTGGTCATTTTGGAATAATTGTCCATCACGGCGCAATGCTAGCGAAGTCCGGGCCACAGACACGTTAAAAGATGGGGTTTGGCGGGCGCCACCCTTTCAAGAGGGGGCCAGTTGGCCGCGGTAATCGGTGGGGGACTGTCCGGTGATTTTCTTAAAGACGCGGTTAAAATGGGTCAGAGACTGGAAACCGACTTCATAAGCGATTTCGCTGATGCGGAGATTGGGATTGAGGAGGAGATTGCGGGCCTTTTCCACGCGGACGCGGGAGACATATTCGGTGAAGTTCAAGCCGGTGGCTTTTTTGAACATTTTGCAGAAGTGGAAGACGCTGGTGTTGACGGCCTTGGCCACCTGGCCCAGGGAAAGTTCTTCGGCCTGATTTTCCACAATGAACTCCTTGGCCCGGCGGATGACGGGGGATTCGGCGTGTTCGCGATGGACGACAATCTGGTTGCTGACCACGGAAATGTGCTGGGCGAAGATGCTGAGGAGTTTGACCATGGCCTCGTATTGTTTGGAGGACAGGACCCTGGTTCCATAATAGAGGTTTTGCAGCCGTTCCTTGCTCATCTGCAGACCCCAATCGGCGATGAGCCTGGCGGTGCGGCCGATTTGGGAGGGGGTGGCCTTTTTGCGCAGGACCTGGCCGGTCTGGAGGAAGCCGATCAACTGCTCGCCCAAACGAACCGGCACGGCGGTATCCACCAAACCCAACTGGCAGGTGACGGTGGCGGGTTCAAAGCGGGCGCTATCGGAAAGCTTTTGCTGCATTTGCAGGCAGGTGGCGCAGGAGCGGCTCTTTTCCGCCAGCATGGCGCACAAGGGATTCTCGTGGCGCTTGCCGTGGTGGGGCAACTGCCAGGATTCCACCGGGCGCAGGGAGACGGGCAGGCCGGTGGTTTCGCTGAAGGCCTTCTCGTAATCCTGGAAGATTTTCGAGTTGATCAGGCTCTCGATCAAACCTTTGTTGTCGCGGCGGTTCATGGGTTTGTCCCCATTTGGCTGCACATAATTTGTTATCATGTGAGCAATTTAGCACTAATCCCGGTCTGCCAGCAATCAGGCGTCCTGCCAGACACGTCTGGGGGAAAGCAAGTAGAGGGACTAGGGAATTTCCTTAGGCGCGGCCCCGGTCAGCGCGATCCCGCGGCCCGGCCAAGGGCCGGGCGCCTGGCTGAGGGAGCGCCCAAAACGCACTTTAGGCGCCCTTTTTTGGGGGAATTAGAATCATTCCGATACTTCCAGTATGAAATATTCGAAAAAGTTCTTCGGCAAGTCTTTATCGGTCCACACCCCAAGAGGAACAATATCCGAATCAGCATCAGCCAAAGAGATGCGTCTTCCATGCGGCACGCAATTTGGATGAATGCCTAAGACAAGGCCAACTTTGTCTCGCATTTCCCCCGCTTTCAGCTCAATCCAAGCTGATTTATCCTCCGTGGAACGCACCCTTGCCCCGAGCAGATTACGTTCCATCCTTAAAACTTCAACATTCGCCCAAATAATGACCGGTTTCAATGCGGTTACTCTATATCTTTTCCGAAGAGGGCGGGAACCCACAAACCCGGATTCTTTATGACGAAAGGGTGGCTCGGGTGATATCAGATTTAATCGCTTCAAGTAATAACCCACGCCCATTAAACTGACTGCCAGCAGCACCGCAGCCGGCGAAGGCAGGGACCGCGAAATCGTTTGGTCGGGATTGTCGTCAGGAGCTCCCACGGGGTGAATCACGACTGTCCTCTGTCTGGCCTCCAGTTCCGCCGACATGGCCTTAATGACTTTAGCGCGGTCAATCTGCTTCTGGTCATAACGCTCCCGTCCCACCCGCAGTTTTTCTTGATAAGACCGTTCTGCCTCATTGAACTGGAGAAAGCGGCGTTCTTCCGCGACGGCCGCATTGGTAGATTTCGGTCCTTCCGCTACTGCCGCGTTGGCGCGAATGGCCACAGCCAGCGTGACGAGGATCGCAAAAGTCCCCATTAAACAGTGCCTGACGATGCGACACCAAATCAGGTGGGTCATAGGCCCGTTCCATCCGGAGGCAGTTCCGCAAAACTATTCACCTGGAGCGGTTTGCCCCAAGGCAAGCCCAGGTTGACGAACTGACTCGGGTTGTTGTTATAGCGGCTGTGAACACGCGAATCATAAATCAAATTGAGATAGTTCTGGAATACGATCTGTTCATTGCGCGAAACAATTACCCCGTTGAAGATGGCGGTGCTCTGCTCCATGCGCATCGCCGCTGCATGATCAGTATAGAAAATGCCTTGCAGCGTGCCCATGTTGTCGGTCGCCACCTGACTATAGGGAACCGGCTGGCCTCCGACGGTGGGATACCCTACAATATACGAGACCCGGGTGCTGGGCATGTTAATGTCGGTGGCACACTTGTAGTTGGACTCCATGATGCCATCTCCGTCGGCATCATACCAGGTGCTCATCGAGCCGTCGGCATGAAGGAACGGGATGTTATCGTCAGGGGTGTTGGCGATTCCATCTGCACCGAGGTGGGATTCATCACCCACATTAGCCAGGCCGCTGCCTGGATAATTGTAACAATAGTTGATCCAATCCGGGTTGGTTACGTCACCTGCTAAAATAGAGCCTCTGACGCCGTAAGCAACCAAGTCGTTGGTCATGTTCTGAGCAGCCCAGGCGTCACGGCTGGCGGCGGGTTGGGTTTCCGGGGGCGTGCTAAAATTCGGGCCGTGGGCGTAGGTGATGTTACTGGCTATGTAGAGGTTCCCCCCAACATACAGGGTGCCCTGTCCCGTGACTGTTCCTTGGATGACAAGGTCACCAGGTATAACCACAGTGCCTTTGACGGTGATCGGCATGCTGGGCGTGCCCATTACAAACAGCCCGGTTTGTGGAGTCAGGTTGCCGCCGTTGCCACCAGGATTGGGGGTGGAATGATTCGTCAACGCGCCGGCAACAATTTGGTTGGTGCCAATCCAAAGACCATTGCTGCTTGTATTCACCATGGCTGTGGCGATGTAATTGCTAAAATTGAGCAGGTTCGGCATGGTCACTCGCGGCGCGCCCTGGTGGACGAGATTGGTGACGTCACCTCCGGCCAGCCCGCCAAAGGGAGGCGTCGAGTATCGTTGGATGGGCACTTCGTTCTCCTCAACTCGATCAGCGGCATAAATAGAGCCGTTAACAGTCGGGCCGTCCCTGAAATCAAAATCCCAGTTGGCGCGTTGAGCGCCATTGCCCGTAATGGTGCTTCCCCACCACCATCCCCAGTTGTTCAGAAAATATTCGTAGTCGAATACCTGGCTGACGGGCCGGAGCGTAATCTGGGCTTGAATGGTGCGAATAGCGGCATTGACCCTGGCGGACGCAGTGATGAGATAAACATTGCTCATTGAGGTGCTGGGTTGCACAATATTCACCCATGCGCCTGCGAAGTTGACATCTCCATTAGTGGGCGAAATGATTTCTCCAGGTGGCAGGGTCCCGAGTGCGGTCGAGTAGTAGTTGCTGGAACCGGGCGGCGGCGCTTGATCGAAGGCCGTTTGGGCCATCCAGACCACGGCATTTTCAGTGTTGAAGAATGCCTTGTTCCAATCGACCCGTCTGGAAGCGTTGCTAACGGAATTGCTGCTCAGAACGAGCATGGAACCAATGCAGGAGCAGATGATGCCACCGATAATGACGACCGTCAAGAGGGTGGAGCCTTGCTCGAGCCGGTGTTTTATGGATGGAATGTGCATGGCGAGCTGGAACCTAGTTGTCATTCCGCATCTGAACGGAGAAGTTGCGATAAATGCTCGTCGGATTGTTAACCGGGTTCTGCCCTGAAAATCCATTGTCATTCATTTGGAAAAGCACATTCACGAGTGAGTTATTTTGCGAGCCGTCCAGGTTAAAAGAAGCGGAGAGGCAAAACTGGGTCAACGCGGCGGTCGCGCTATTGCTCATCCACACCATCTGTGTCGAAGAATCCAAAATGTTGGTGGTATATGCCACTTGTCCGGACGAGGAGTTGTAACTAATGTTCGCGGTAATGTACGTACCATTGGTTGGGTAAAATATGAAAACCGATCGGTATCCCAACAGATTTCCATTGGTATCGTAAAGGCCGCTTGAATAGTCGGGCGTCATCCCTTGGTTGGCACTCATGGAGCGCAGGCAGGCGGTAATGTCAGCCTGAAAAATGTAAGCTTTCTCTTCGACGGTTATATCGGCCAACCCAGACCGTTGCTCCGCGGCGGTTTGGCACAGCAGCAGAAGCACAGCTCCGCCAAGGACACTGCCCACAGCGGTGGCAACCAGCAGTTCCACCAGAGTGAAAGCTCGCCGGGGAATTCGAGTGGCAATGTTGGTTAAGGACGTTTTCATAGCGTCGGCACATTTGCCGTCCGCAACAAATCAACCTGAACTTCCTGCCGTCCGCCTGCGGTTAGGGGAGGGTCCCAATCTATTTTGACATTGATCTCTATGTCATGCAGTGTTCCTGCTACACTATTTTGCGTCAGGGTCACCTGCATCATCGGATTACGATTGCTCAACCACACCAGATCAGGATAGAAAGTTTGAAAGTCAGTCGTGGTGAGCGAAACCCAGGAACTGTTTGTCGGGATAGTTACCAAAGGGGCACCCCCGGCACCATTATAAACGGAGTTGATGGGCAATCCCTGGGCCACCGCTGCGAAGGGCAGCGCCTTGATGTTCTCGACATATTTCGTCAGGAAGTCCATGGCTATCGCCTGTTCCTTTGCTTTTCTGCTGGAGATTTGGTCAATGAGGATTGCCGACATGCTGGCGGCCACGAAGATCCCCATGAGTCCCACAGAGATGAGGGCTTCAGCGAGTGTGAACGCGGCACCCCCTCCAGCTTTGCCGGATCCAGCGCGGGCGCGTCCCGAGCCCAGCGGACCTTGGCGGATCCCTGTTCGGTTGCTCCAACGATGGCGGTTGGAAAATTTCACATCACATCTGTATCGGCCCATTTGCCGCAGGACTTTAGGTGATGGTGGGAACGGTGAGGAAGCCGACCAAAACCATGCTGCCGCAAAAATTGCAGAGAAACGCTTTCCCATTGTGGGAGCCGCCTGCCTTGCGCTCTCTGGACGGCCAGCGCCGTCCGGTCGCCGTCGTTCCTCTTGCGCGTGTTCCAACCAGCCGAGGCGAAAGCTGGATTGCACTGGAGATAAACGCGTCATTGCTGGAGGGAAATGGTTGTCTTCTTCATGTCAATCCTGTTCGTTACGATGCAGCGTTATTGCCACATCAGACGCGGCGGGAACAGACAGGCAATTTTGATTTTGGATTATATACTCCGGCTCACAGAGAGGTTGGCTTGCCGCGAGGGCATTGGACCGATACCATTGGCGGCATGGAAAATGATGCAACACGCCTTGCCCGCATCCTGGTTTTATACTTTAGCCGGGACGGGCACACGAAATCGATGGCGGAGCTGGTCGCTGAAGGCGCCAGCAGCGTTCCGATGACCGAGCTGCGGCTCAAGACGGTCGCGCAGGCTAGCGCCGAGGACTTGATTTGGTGCGACGGCATCGCCGCCGGAGCGCCCACACACATGGGGACGATTCCGTGGGAGATGAAGCAATGGTGGGATGTGACGGCACAACCGCTCTGGCCCAAGGTGGACGGAAAGATCGGGTGTGCGTTCACCTCTTCCGGCGGACTTGCTGGCGGGGGCGAACTGACCTGTCTGGCACTGCAAATTGTGATGATGAATTATGGGATGCTGGTCTTTGGCGTTCCGGATTATGTTGCGCCGGGACAAACGCTCCATTATGGCGCGATTTGCGCCGGAAAACCCCGCAACGAAGGCGACCGCGAAGCCTGCCGCCGCCTCGGCCGACGACTTGGCGAATGGGTCCAGACGCTGATTTGCCATCGTCCCGATTATTCACCATTAAAGACGAGTTATCCAAGATTTCCGCCGGAGTGAGATCATGCTCGGAGAAAGTCTAACCGCCAATTCGCCCGACTCAACGGTCACAAATTCATGGTCGTCGGCACCCCAAAAGGCCGCGACACCAAGCAGAACGTCCGGCGCAACGTCGGCTTCCCCCGTCTCGTCGTTCAAGAGCTGGCTGGTGACGAAACATTTGGTCACTCAGCAATTTCCGAAAATCAAAACGCCTGTGATCGCGTTTTAGAGCGTCCTGTCACCGCCGTTGAAGCTCCAGTCGAAGTCTTCCAGTGTTTTCAGGCCGCGGAAGTCAGCGGCCTTGGTGCGGCGTTCCATCCGCCGCTGTTGGCGGACATTGATTTCGTCCTGGCAGATCAGTTCCAGGAACTCGGCATGGCCAAGCCGGTTGGCGCGCGCCTATCGGGTTGAAGGACGCGAATCGCGGAAAAGATGAAAACAGGTAACTGAGGGCGGCTTTGCCAAGCTTCGCGGCGAGACGCCGCGGCTGGAGGGAATCAGCGGGCGGGGCCTGGGGTCATTTCGCCGCGCTTCATGACGGGCAAACTGCACTCGCCGGGGGGCAGGCCATCCAGGCAGCGGCGCACGGCGCGGAGCAGTTTTCGCGGAGGGCAGGGCTTTTGCAGGAAGTAACTGTTGGTGCGGCGAAGGAACTCCATATTCTCTCCCACGAGCTTTCCACCATATCCGCTGTGGAAGATGACCTTAAGAGAGGGCCTTTTTCCGAGCAGGTTCTGGGCCAGCTTGCGGCCAGTGAGTCCTTCGGGCATGATGAGATCCGTCAACAGCAAATCCACCTGCGGCGCCGCCGTTTCCCAGATTTTCAGAGCTTCAGGACCGGAGGCAGCCTCCAGGACATGATAGCCGGAGCGTTCGAGGTGGCGGCGAGTGATGGAGCGCACGGATTGTTCATCTTCCACCAGCAGGACGGTTTCCTTTCCGCAGGGCAGCCCGGCTTCCGGCGTCTGATCGTGCGAAGCCGGGCGGGCACATTCCAAGGCCGGGAGGAGGATTTTGAAGGTGGAGCCGACGCCCACCTGACTGGAGACATCGAGCCAACCCTGGTGCTGCTTGACAATGCCGTAAACGGTGGCGAGGCCCAGACCCGTGCCTTTGCCTGCCTCCTTGGTGGTGAAGAATGGGTCGAAGATGCGGGGCAGGTTTTCGGGGGAAATGCCGGTGCCGGTGTCCTGCACGGTCACGCAGACAAAAGCGCCGGGGCGGCCTTCCGGATGGGGGGGATCGTCCGCCACGTCGAAGGTCAGAGGTTTGGTGGTGATGAAGAGTTGCCCGCCCTCCGGCATGGCATCGCGGGCGTTAACCACCAGATTGACCAGCACCTGTTCGAGCATGCCGATGTCCGCCTGCACCGGCGGCAAGGCGGAGGCATAATGGCACTGCAGATCAATGTCCTCGCCAATGATGCGCTCCAGCATTTTCTTCAGATTGAGGATGACGTTATTCAGGTCCACCGGCTGGGACTGCATCATCTGCTGCCGGCTGAAGGCCAGCAACTGGCGGGTCAGGTTGGCGGCCCGTTCACTGGCCGCACTGATTTCATTGAGGCATTCGCCGACCTCGCCGGGCAATCCTTGAGCTTCCCGGCGCACGAACTCAGCGTTTCCGCCAATGACAGCCAGCAGATTATTAAAGTCGTGGGCGATGCCGCCGGCGAGCTGGCCGACGGCCTCCAGCTTTTGAGATTGGCGGAGTTTTTCATTGGAGTCGCGCAGTTCCTGGGTGCGTTGCTGCACCATCGCATCCAAATCGGCCAGGCGCAGCCTGGCCTGCCGGGCCAAAGTCCATTTTCTGGCCAGGGTTTCGGCCAGTTGCAACACCTCGACCGTGTCGAATGGCTTTTTGAGGATGAGCAAACGGTCACTCTGCCCCAGTTTCTGAGCAATTTCGCTCCAGCCATAATCAGAATAAGCGGTACAGAGGACCACCTGCAGATCGGGACAAACTTCCCAGATTCTGGCGGTGGCCTCAATGCCGTCCCAACCGGGGGGCATGCGGACATCAATGAAGGCGACGGCATAGGGTCTGTCGGCGGCGAGGGCTTGTGTGACCATCTCCAGGCCTTCCCGGGCCTGGAAGGCTGAGGAAATCTCGAACCCGGCGAACCGGTGTTGGCCGGGGGTTTCGCCAAAGAAAGCGGCACTCATCTTTCCATACTCGCTCCCATCGGCCTCCGGCGAGAGAATCTTTCGAAAGTCCGCGTGAATGGCCCGATTGTCGTCAATGACCAGGATTCGCCGGTTGGAGTTCTCGCTCATGGGATGGCTCCGGAGGTGGCAAGATTGTTGCCCGGCCGTTCTGGAGCGAGGGTGATCTTATCGCGGGAGGGAGGCTGCATCGGCAGTTCCAGAGTAAAAACGGCGCCGAACCCCCGGCCTTCGCTGTCAGCGGTGAGCGAGCCGCCCAATTCCCTGGCGGCCAGGGCGCCGCTGTGCAGGCCGAAGCCATGGCCGTCCTTGCGGGTGGTGAATCCATGATTGAAAACCCGGGTAAGGTTCTCCGGCGGAATCCCAATTCCGTTGTCAACGACGGCAATGCAGATCCACTGATCCCGCTTCCAGATTTTAAGAGTGATTTGCTTGTCCATCCGCCCGGATTCGTCACAGGCATACTTGGCATTGCGGATCAAGTTGACCAGAATCTGGAGCACCTTGTGCTTCTCAATGGAAACCATGGGCTCGTCGGTGTATTGGCGAACCAAGGCGATTTCATGTCGCGACATTGCGCCCGCGTTCATGCGCAGGGCGTCTTCGACTATCTCGGTGACTTTGACGGTTTCGGCCACCCCGGAGACTCTGGCGTAATTCTGCTGCATGGCCACGATTTCCTTGACGTGGTCCACGTTTTCCCGGACGGATTCGAGTTCGGCCAAGGACCGTTGCTGCTCCTTGGCCAACTCCTCGCAGAGCAGATTTAAATAGGCGGGGAACTGCCTGCCTTTTGGATCATCGGCCAGGTAGGCGGCGACGTCGGCGGCGTGGGCGTTGAGCAGGGCGACGGCCTTGCCCAAGGAGGAGACTTTTGATTGTCTGGCGTTGTCAAGCAGCAGGGTGGCGGAGACATTAACGCTGTTGAGGACGTTGCCGACATTGTGCAGGACGCTGGTGGCCACTTCCGCCATGCCGGCCAGGCGGGAGGCTTGGACCAATTGCTTGTGGGCGCGCTCCAGTTCGGCCTCGGCCTGCTTGATGGCGGTGATGTCCTTGGAGATGCCACAGGTGCCCACGATTTGGCCGGCTTTGTCGCGCAGGGGCATTTTGGAGGTGAGCACCCAGGACTCGCGTCCGTCCTTGGCTACTTCCCTTTCGACCTTGCCGATCAAGGGACAGCCGGTGCGAATGATTTCCTGCTCGTCCTGGAAAGCAGGCCGGGCGTGTTCCTCGGCAAACAAATCAAAGTCAGTCTTGCCGATGAGGTCGGCGGCGCCGCCGGGCATCTTTTGGCTGAGCGACTTGCTGCACCGCAGGAAGCGGGAGTCGCGGTCTTTGAAATAGATGCTGTCCAGTGAATTCTCCAGCAGGCTTTCGAGAAGATGGCGCTCGCGAGCGAGGGCGGCTTCGGTCTGTCTGCGTTCGGTGATGTCTCTGATGAAGATGGTGAAGATGGAGTTTTCGCCGCAGCGAATAGGGGTCATGGTCAGTTCGACGGGCAGTTCGCGGCCATCGCAGTGCATGGCGGTGGTTTCGATCAGGCGGTTGAGATCGTGCCAATGCCCGGTCGCCTTAAAGCGGGCCAGATCGGTGCGGCGCACCGCCCGGCGGCCGGGAGGGACGACCGTTTCAACCAGATCGCAACCCAGAATGTCGGCGCGGGTCCAACCGAGCGTTGTTTGCGCCTGCCGGTTCCAGCCGATGATCTTGAAGTCAATGTCCGTGGTGATGACCGCGTCAAAGGCCTGATCAATCATCAAGCGGGTGCGTTCTTCCTGGGAGCGAAGCGCCTCTTCCGCTTCCTTGAAAGCCGTGATGTTCTTGGAGATGCCGAGGGTGCCGATGATTTCACCGTGGCTGTCATAGAAGGGCATTTTGCTGGTCAGCGCCCAGGTGACCCGTCCGTCCGGCCAGGCTTCCTTCTCGGTCTTGTCAATCATGGGCCGGCCGGTGCGGATGATTTCCTGTTCGTCCTCGAAGGCCCTGCGGGCATGCTCCTCGCCTTGGAAGTCAAAGTCGGATTTGCCAATCAATTCGTCCGGGCTGCTGAGGTGGAAGAGCGGGGCCATGGCGGCACTGCAACGAAGGAAGCGCGACTGGCGGTTCTTGAAATAGATGGCATCCGTGGAGGAATTGAGCAAGGCGCGCAAGAGATCGCGCTCATTGGCCAACTGGGCCTCCGCCTGTTTTCGCCCGGTGATGTCCAACAGAATGCCCTGTGAGCCAATGATAGTTCCATCCGGGCCAATTAACGGCCCTTGGATGGCATGGAAATACCGTTCCTTGCCGTCGGCATCGGCATAATGCTCTTCCATTTCAATGGGCAGGCCGGTCTGCATGATGAGGGCGTGATGGTCGGCGCCCTCATTTAACAATTTGGTTTTTTCTGACTTGCCGGGTTGTTCTGCGCCATCGCGCGTCCACCGGCCGGCGGTCACTTCCCAGGCTGTTTTGCCCAGGTATTCATCCGCGGTTGCCCCCTGGAGGCGGCAAAACCAGGAATTGACGAAGACGTAACGCCCATCCCTGTCCTTGTGGAAGACGCCGATGGGCAGTTGATCCAGCAGCAATTGGCAAAACGCCTGCGAATCCCGCGGAGGCTGCTCCAGCGGGCCGCATTCCCGGAACGCCGGCCGGGCAGTGTCTGTTGCATTCATCGCTTACTCGCGTGTTAGCCGGGCGATAACATTATAGGCTCTGTATTGGTATCGGCGGCTTAGGCGCCCACCTGAAGGAGGTTCAGGGCGCGGTTGGGTCTGGCAAAGGGGCCGCAAAGGGGCCGCCCGGCAATGCCGCATTTAGGGTTGACAGGCCTGGCGGGATGGTTCAGCCCGGATTGGAACGGGGGGAGGGAGCCGGGCGGAGCAAGGCAGGAAGGGCCGCCATTAGAAGACTTCCGCTCGTAACCCCGTTTCCGCTTTGATGCGGTGGCTGATCTCGGAGAGCTTTTTCAGCGGGAGGTGCGAGCAATCGGGATGCGCGATGGGCCTGGTCGCCGAATAGATTTGCACCAGCGAGATGCGCGCGCCGGCTTGTTTTAGGTCATTCAAACGCAAAATATACTCATCAATTTCTTCCGGGGGCGGTTCCT
>Ga0187848_10002688_pt1 | contig 13681 bp, 9 predicted proteins | sample June2016WEW_4_40_FD_132424 | JGI IMG/M metagenome (GOLD analysis project Ga0187848, IMG submission 132424) | Peatland microbial communities from SPRUCE experiment site at the Marcell Experimental Forest, Minnesota, USA - June2016WEW_4_40 | ecosystem: Environmental > Terrestrial > Soil > Wetlands... | reverse complement strand
CCGCGCAGATGATCCGCGACGACCACGCCAACTACATGCGCTGGATGCACGTGACGCCACAGAAGGAGGACGTGGAATCGTTCGACCGCTTCGGCATCGTCGAAGTTGCGCCGGCCGCCGACAAGGAAGAGGATGCCCAGGGCCAGCAGTGGGAGCAGCGCGTAGCGGTGATGCGCGACAGCATCATCTACCTGCGCAACAACCCCAGCATTCTTTTCTGGGAGGCGGGCAACACCGGAGTGACCGGGCCGCAGATGGAGCAGATGGTGGCGCTGCGCAAGGAATACGATCCCAACGGCGGCCGCACCATGGGATGCCGCTCCCTGACGCAACCGGGCGCGGTGGCTGTCGCGGAGTGGTGGGGCACCATGCTGGGCGGGCCTTATAACGACAGTGCGCGCGACCGGATGCCCATCGTCGAGACCGAGGACTTCCGCGACGAGAGCTCGCGCCGCATCTGGGACGACTTTTCCCCACCCTACTACGGATTCAAGAAGGGGCCGAACGACACCTGGAACTATAACTCCGAGACCTTCGCCGTCGCGCAGGTCAAGCGATACTGGAATTACTATTCCAATCGCATCTCCAACACCGATCCGGCGCACGCCAAGTACGCCGCCTACGCATCCATCTACTTCACCGACGAGAACGCCGACGGCCGCCAGGACTCCAGCGAAGTGTCGCGCGTCAGCGGCAAGGTGGACGCCGTGCGCCTGCCCAAGGAAGCATACTTCGCCGAGCAGGTGATGCAGAACGAAAAGCCCGACATCCACATCATCGGGCACTGGACGTATCCGGCCACGCAGCCCGACGGCTCCAAGACGGTGAAGACGATGTACGTCGTCGCCAACAACGTGGACAGCGTCGAACTGTTCGTCAACGGCGTCTCCAAAGGCAAGCTGACCCAGCCCGATAACGGCTACCTGTATGCCTTCCCCAACATCGCCTTCGAGCCGGGAACGATCAAGGCCGTCGGATACATGGGCACGGCTGCGGTAGCAACCCACGAACTGACCACCGCCGGCCCGCCCGCGGCGATCAAGCTCACCCTGCACACGGCTCCCGGAGGCGTGCGCGCCGACGGCGAAGACATCGCCCTGATCGACGTTGAAGTGGTGGACGCCAAGGGCCAGCGCTGCCCAACCGACGACGCCCGCGTCGACTTCAACTGGAGTTCGGTGGGCCGGACCGTTTCGGCCACCGGCCCCGCCGTCTGGCGCGGGGGCTATAACAGCGGAAAGATCAACTCCACCAACAACCTCTATCTCAACACCGAGGCCGGGATCAACCGCGTGGCCATGCGTTCCACCCTGATTCCGGGAACCATCAAGCTGACGGCCACGCGCGCAGGCTTGCAGCCCGCAACGGTCACCTTCGACACCAAACCGGTCACGATTACGGATGGGCTGTCGCAGGAGGAGCAGGTAACGCTGTCGCCGGCCGCGGCGAAGTAATTCAGGCTGTCCTGCGAACCGCCGAACCGTGTGCAGCTTCCGTTGTTCTATAGGAACAACGGCACGGTCCGTTCGGCTTCGCCGCTCATCTAACGGAGAAGTGCTCTATCGCCGCGTCCGCTCACCAGTTGACCTTACTTCAATGGCGAACTCTAATCCGGCTGTCAGAGGTCGCCCTGGACCCGGACTCGCGTGAAATGCCTCTGCGGCCTGTTCCGCGGAGGCGCTTTCGCGTAAACTTACCCTGTAGGAGAGTTGGCAGAGCCCGGTTGAATGCACCTGACTCGAAATCAGACATAGTCGCAAGGCTATCGGGGGTTCGAATCCCTCACTCTCCGCCAGCTTCCGTCCTCCGAACTGATCACACCTGAAATCTCAGGTTCTCTGAACCATGCAATCTGCCACCCCGTAGCGGGTTGCATGGTCCAGAACCCGGTCCGCATCGCTCAAGGTGCGCCAGTTTTGTGAGCGATCAATGAGCTCTGGTTGCCTCAACCGTTCGGCGCGGAGGAACAGTTGGGACGTGATTTCTTTAGAGCGGCCCCAGACCGGGGTTGCCCGGAGCAGGAGGATTCGCCGCAGGGGCTGTGCCTGGAGCTGGCGGCGCGCCTCCGGGTCGCGGCCCGCGCCCGCCGCCGCTGGTAAAGAGAGGCCCCAGGTTGAGCGCGGTGGCGGTGTCGGGATGGGCCGGATCGAAGTCCTTGAAGCTGTCCACAATGAAGCTGGCCAGGTCGAGCTTGTTCTGCTTGATGCCCATCACGATGCACTTGGCGAACTCGTAGCCGCCATACGCGGTGGAGTGGGTGCCATCGGCGAGAAGCTTGCCTGCGTCAGCGCCGGCGGACTCATATAAGACATCGCTCATGCTGTACAGGTCGATGAACGGGACGTGCTCCTCCTGGGCTACCTCGCGCATGGCCTGCGGATAGCCTCCATGGCCGTGAGTGGGCGCGCCGGTGCCGCGCGCGCCGCGGTCCATCGCCGTCACCAGCACAGGGGTTGCGCCGCGCAGGCGGGCCTCGGCGATGTAGACCTTCAGATACGCCTTGTACGTCGTCTCCGGCTCCACGTAGGTCTGCGGCCAGCTCGCCTTGGAGTCATTGTGGATGAACTGCACGAAGAAGTAATCTCCCTTCTTCATCTGGCTCAGTATCTTGTCCAGGCGCAGCGCATTCATGAACGACTTCATCGTCTCGCCGGACTGCCCGTTATTGGCAACCGCGACTCCCGACTTGAAGAAGACGGGCAGAATCTGTCCCCAACTGACATCGCCGCCGCCATCGCGGTCGGTGACGGTGGAATCGCCCGCGATAAAGACGGTCGGTGCGGCCGGCGCCGAGGCGATCTCGATGGAGCGCAGCGCGGCGTGCGGGCTGACGACTTCAACCGTCAGCTTGTCGTCCCAGTCGCGCGAACTGCTGCCGTCGAACTGGTCCAGCGTCACCTCTTCGCGGCCGGTGGCGTTGGCGGGCAGCTTGGGCAGCTTGGGAGTGCGGACGTTGGTGGTAAAGGTGCGCTCGACCACCTGCCCGGCGGGGACCTCGACGCGCTCCAGCATCAACCGGCCCGACTCGGCCTTGAAGGTGGTGGTGGTCGCGGCAGTGGAGTCGCCGAAGCTCACCGTCACGTTGAAGTTGCCCTCGGGAACCTTGGCGGAGAACAGGAAGGGCTTCTCGCTGGTGGTGGTCTGGCCGTTGTCGCCGGTGGCGACCTGCGTGCCGGGCTCGTAGCCGTAGCCTGCGTCGTCCGCGTAGATGGCCGTGGGCGCGACTCGCGTGAATCCGGGCTTGGCGGGGCCGGCGCTGAAATCGAACTTCAGATCGATGGGAGCAGCCAGCGGCTGCATCAGCGACGGAGTCCGTGGCGCAGGCCCTAGCGCGGCCTGTGGCGCGGCCGGTGGCGCTACGGATGGCACAGCCTGAGCCGCGGCCATCATCGACAAGGACGAGCAAAACAGAGCGGTGCAACAGACGAGAGAGAGACGGCGGAGGATATTCATGGGGCGGAGGCCTTTCGGAGCAAGCGCTGACAGAATTGTCGCCGCAACAGCATCGCGGCGGATCGACGCTGCGACAGTTTACATTTTCGCCGCGTTGCCCGGCCAATCCGTTTCGAGCCTTTTCACGGTCCGCCGTGCGTGAGCGCGGCCCGCGCGCTGGCGAATGCGATACAGTCTTCAGGGAGGCATATGACAGAACGCATTCGCATCGGAATCGACCTGGGTGGCACCAAGATCGAAGGGCTTGCGCTGGACGAACGCGGCGCGGAGATTGCGCGCATGCGCATTGCGACGCCGCAGCACGACTACGCGGCCACGGTGCGGGCGATTGCAGCGGTGGTGCAGGAGCTGGAGCGGCGCGTCGGCGGCGGCGCGCGCGAAGCGGCCTCGGTGGGCGTGGGGATTCCGGGGACGGTTGTGCGCGCCACCGGGCTGGTGAAGAATGCCAACTCGACGTGGCTGAACGGCCAGCCGCTGGAGCGCGACCTCTCGGCTGCGCTGGCCAGGCCCGTGCGCTGCGCCAACGACGCCAACTGCCTGGCCGTCTCCGAGGCGACCGACGGAGCGGCGGCTGGCGCGGGGCTGGTCTTCGCGGTGATTCTTGGCACAGGCTGCGGCGGCGGGATTGCCGTGAATGGGCAGGTGCGCGTGGGGCCAAACGGCGTCTCCGGCGAGTGGGGACACAATCCCCTGCCCTGGGCCACGCCCGACGAGCTGCCCGGGCCCGAGTGCTACTGCGGCCAGCGCGGCTGCCTCGAGACGTGGATCTCCGGCACCGGGCTTGCGCGCGACCATCTGCGAGTGACCGGCAGGCAGCTCAGCGGGCCGGAGATCGTCGCGGCGGCGGCGGGCGGAGATGCGGCGGCCGAGGCCAGCATCGCGCGGCTCGAAGACCGCGCTGGGCGCGCGCTGGCGTCGGTGGTGAACCTGCTCGACCCGGATGTAATCGTGATCGGCGGCGGGCTGTCGAAGCTGGACCGGCTCTACGCGCACCTGCCTGCGCTGATTGCGCGCCATCTCTTTGGCGGCGGCGAGCTTGCGACTCCGGTACTGCAGGCGAAGCACGGAGACGCGAGCGGAGTTCGCGGAGCGGCGTGGCTCTGGCCTGCGTAGAGCTCAAGAGGCTGCTGAAAAACTCCGTTTTGGTTAAGGGCACGGCTTCAGCCGTGCCGTAAAACGCTTACTCTGCAATGCGGCTTTAGCCGCTGAGGGCAGGTTCAAGGCGACACATTGCCCTTTCCAATACCCTCTCACGGCCTGCGTGCGAGGACGATGCGCGGAATCTGCTGCAGGTCGTCGAGAAAGCGGAGTTCGTTCCAGTCGGCCAACAGCGCGGCGACGGCTTCGCGCTGCCCTTGGCCGATCTCCAGCGCGAGAATGCCGTTGGGCCGCAGCGCGGCGCGCGCCTGGGGGATGAGGCGTCGATAGACGTCGAGGCCGTCCGTCCCGGCGAAGAGCGCGGCGGCGGGTTCGTGGTCGCGCACCTGGGGATGGAGGCTGCCGCGGTCGGCGGTGGGAACGTACGGCGGATTCGACACAATCACGTCAAAGGGCAGTTCGCCCGGCGGAAGCGCGTCGAGCAGATCGGACGCGACGAAGCGAATGCGATCGGCGAGCCTGTGGCGCGCGGCGTTCGACGCGGCGACTTCGAGCGCAGCGGCGGAGAGATCGACGGCGGTGACGTGCGCGCGTGGCAGGTGGTGGGCCAGCGCGATGGCGATGGCCCCCGAGCCGGTGCCCACGTCGAGAATCCGCGGCGCGGATTGCAGCCCTGCCCGTTTTACTTCCATCAGCACAGCCTCAACCAGGATTTCGGTCTCGGGGCGCGGGATGAGGACGGCGGGCGTAACGCCGAGCGTAAGCCCATAGAACTCCTGCTCGCCGGTGATGTACTGGATGGGCTCGTTGGCCAGGCGGCGCTGGACCAGTGCGTCAAACGCGGCCTGCTGGGCAGGGGTAAGCCTGCGCTTGGGGTCGGCGAGCTGTGCGGCGTGGGAGATTCCCAGTGCGTGGCGAAGCAGAAGCGCGGCGTCGCGGGCGGCGCCGGCGCACAGATCGGGTGACGCGTCGAGCTGGCGGGTGGCGCGCGTGAGGGCTTCGCGGAGGGTCATAAAACAGGTGCTAGGTTCGGGGTTCGAGGTTTAGTGTGCGGCGACGATGCGCAGGATGTTGCCGTCGGGATCGGTGACGGTGAGCATCTCTTCGCTGCGCGTTTTGCCGTTGGCGCCGGTTGTGGTGGAAGTTTCCTGCTTGAATGCCACCTGCTGCGGCTTCAGCAGCGCGGCCGTCTTGGCCAGGTCGGGGGTGGTGAGGACGATGCTGGACTTCGAGCCCAGCGGATCGGCGGGAACGATCTCGACCATCTGGCCGGATGTGCCAGGCAGGTTGAGCAGCATCGGATTGCTCTTCGACGCGGTGAAGCCGAGCTTGGTGAGGTAGAAGTCGCGCGCGGCGGCGGGGTCCTGCATGGCCAGCGTGACGACGGTCATCTTGTCGGCGACGCGGTCGGGGCTGAGGTGCTGGCCGATGTCCAACGTGTGCCGCGAGGTGGGCATGTACTGGGTGTACTCGATGTTCTGCGCGAAGGTGGGCTGCTGCGGGCCTCTGATGGTGAAGAGCAGGTTGCCCGCTCCGGCTGTCTCCACGGCGCGGGGCGCAAGGCCCTCGGCGACGTAAAAGTCGTGGGTGGCGTTGATGTCGGCGACCTCGAAGCAGAGATGGAGGAAGGATGAAGTGCTCTGCGCGGCGCTCTGCGGCCTGGCCGGGTTGGGCGGGGCGACCGGGTAGAGTTCGATGAACTGCTTGTCGTTGATCTTGACGAAGGACTGCGAGACGCTGCCGCCCCTGCCGGTATTGGCGAAGGCCTGCTGGTAGCCCAGCTTGTTGTAGAAGGCGAGAGAATCGGCGATGCTTTGCACACGGATGGCGATGTGCGCGATGCCGTTGAACAGCGGGGTCTGGGTTGGGGCCGCTGCGGGGGCCGCTGGGGCGGGCGTTGCCGAGGGCGTGGCCTGGGCTGCGGCGATCAGTGTCAGGCCCGCGGCCAGGGCAACGAGTGCGATGCGCTGGAGCGCGCCGCGTGCGGATGCAATCTTCATCTTTGTCATCTTCCATTCCTTCCGGTGCGGGCTTGGCGGATTAATCCCGGCTAGAGCATTTTCACAGTAGGTATAGAGCGGGGGCGAAAGAACCCAGGGTGGTTTTCTCTCAAGGAAAACCACACCGCACGAACTTTCCGGCACCACATGTACTGTGAAAATGCTCCTAGAGGATTCTCTACTCCGGAAGCGAGATTGCCAAGTCGGAGTTGTAAGGCCGCAGGTCAGCGAGTCAGCAAGTCAGCCAGGGAATCTCTGAATTCTTCCCCGTTTTGAAAGGGCGGGACTTCAGAGGCTGCTGAAAAACTCACGTTTTTGTCTTTCGGAGGGAGCAGGGGGCTTCAGCCCCCTGAAAAAAGCCAAGGAATTCGAGGGGCTTTAGCCCCGGGCCTTTTGCTCGTAGCTCCAATCAGGCCTTTTTCAGCACCCTCTTCAGTCCCGCCGTAAGCGGCCTATTTCCAATGCGGCTTCAGCCGCTGAGGGAATCTCAAACACTTGTGCAGACCTTCACCAGTCGGCGAACCGGCGCGCACGCTGATATGATGGGTTTCGATGACGACCAAGGTACAGGAGCCCGCGGCGGCCGGCGGCAAGACAGGGAGCAGGGCCGCGGCCGCCAGCGGAGCGTCTCCGGCGCTGGCGCTGCTGGCGGGCTGGCTGGTTCCCGGCGCGGGACACCTGCTGCTGGGCAAGTGGGTCCGCGCCGTGCTGCTTATGGTCTCCATCGTGGGGATGTTCGCCATCGGAATCGCGCTCCAGGGCAAGGTTTACACGCCGAATACGGGCGAGCCGCTGGACATGCTGGGCTTTGCGGGCGACCTTGGCTCGGGCCTGCTGTACGGATTGGCGCGCCTGCTGGGCTGGGGACAGGCCCCGGTGCTGGTCGCCGTGGCGGACTATGGGACCAAGTTCATCGTGGTGGCCGGGCTGTTGAACATCGTCGCCGCGGTGGATGCGCACTCGCTGGCCAGCGGGAGGAAGCCGTCGTGACCCTCTCGCACTTCAGCGCGGTACTGCTCTTCTCGCTCTTCACCTCCATCGTCTTCGCCATCACGCAGCGGGCGGAGCCGAAGAAGATGGTGCGCTTCGGCGCGCTCTGCTTTGCGCTCTTCGTCGGCGGAACCGTGGCGGCAAGCTGGGCGATGTGGCTCATCAAGCATTGAGATGAGAAGGGGCTGTAGAAATAATTCCGTAATTGCTTTTCGGAGGGAGCAGGAGGCTTCAGAGGCTGCTGCAAAACCCACGGTTCTGTCTTTCGGAGGGAGCAGGGGGCTTCAGCCCCCTGAATAAAGCCAATGAATTCAATGGGCTTTAGCCCCGGGCCTTCTGCCATGAATGGCAATCAAGCCTCTTTCAGCACCCGCGTATACCGTCTTTTTGTGGGTAGCAAGCAATGTGCGCGGAAGCCGCATCCCTGCGCGGTGATCTGGGGCACATGCACCCCTGCCCGCACCGGGCCGAAGCTCACCACAGCGAATAGTCGCCGCGCGCGATCACCCAGAGCGCGAGCAGCAGGTTTGCCGTGGCATGGGCGGCCACGGCTTCGCCCAGCCTGCCGCGCAGTTTGGCGACGACGGCGAAGACCACCCCGGCCAGCGTGCCGGCCAGCCACATCCGGCCGTGCAGGATGCCGAATGCCAGCGAGCTGGCAAGCACGGCAAAGAGGTTCAGGCTGGCGAATGGAGTGCTCTCCACATCGGCCGACATAAACCGGCGCGCGATGTATCCGCGAAACGCAAGCTCTTCGGCGAGCGGGACCGTGAGAACGGTGGCGACGGTCCGGGTTATGATCCATGCGACCCGCTGGCCGCTGCTGAGCCGCGCCAGGCCCTCCGCAACGCCGGTCAAGACCACCCCGCTGCCGGTCGCCGTGTCCCTGCCGATCCAGTGGTCAATCGCAATCCAGAAGGCGAAGACCAGAACGCCGGCTGCCGGCCCCAGCCAGCCAAACCGCCAGTCCATCCGGCGGTACTGGCGCCGGTAGGCGTAGAAGACGGCAAGGGCCGCAATCAAACGAAGCGCGTACATCCATTCAAAGCCGTCCGAGGCCGCCTCGGCCAGCAGTCCCGCGGCAAGGATTGCAAGCCATGGCAGGAGATACACGGCGGCGGCATTGGTCGCAGCCAGAGGGCCTCCGCTGACCTGCGGGGCTGGGGATGGGACCGCTCCCAAAGCGGGGCCGGACTGTCGAAACCATGCGACGTTGTTGACCGTGAGCAGGAAGCCCAACGCTACGCAACTGAATAGAATCCACCCGGCCTGGGAGTGGAAGCCTCCCAGCGCCACCGCCGGATAGCCGGCATTGCCAATTGCGATGAGCGCTGTGAGCCGCACCAGGTTCATCAGCCAACTCAGCAGAAGCGAGGCAGGCACCAGCAACAACGCCCGGCCAAGCCGCAACTCGCGGCGCGAGTAAAGCAGCCAACCCACCGTCAAGCTCAACATCAGGGCCAGTCCCTCGACCCCGGAGCATTGGTCCGCGATGACGATGTGAAACGCTTTCGTGCCGACCATATAATGCGCGGAATCCCGGAACACATCGGGGTAGAAGAAGCCCAGCAACAACTTCACTCCGCGAAAGGTTGCCGCCTGCATTCGATGTCCGAGCCATGAATGAGGCCTGTCCCACGCGAGGATCAGCAGACTGCGCACAGACATCATCAGCACATCGCACATCGCCGCAAGGCCCCACGCGTTGCCCAGACTGCGAAACAGGTGCATCGGTTTGCGCAGATAAATCAGTGCCCCGCCAAGCGTGACGGGCATGAACACAAGCGCGCTGTACCAGGCGCACATGGCTGCACGCTCAATGAAAGTGCCCGGCGTCGCAGAATTGGCAAGGTAAAGATCGGTCGCGACAAACAGCGCCAGGGCGCATGCGTGTAGCGCAGCCCAGCCCTTGTGCAGCGGAGAAGCGTTCCATTGCAAGGCCTTCAGCTTGTCTCGCCCGAAGAACAGCAACGCCACAAAGAAGAAGATCGCCGAGGTGGTGACGGTCCGCGCCTGTAACCAGGGATAGGGAAGCGGGTTGAGGGTGACGGGCTGCCCCAGAGGAGTGTAGCCGCTTTGCCCCTGTAACCAGCCATGGGGCAATAGGGTGGCCAGGATGCATTCGACCATGAGAATGCAGGCCGTCCGCCAGCAGCGCGAGTAGACAGAGCTGCCGAGGATTCTCGACCACCCGCCTCTCGCGACGATGAAAACCTCATGCGGCGATGATTTTGCGTTCCTGGACAAGGCTGTGGACTCTGCTTAGAGCTTAACGCAGCTTAGAACCTGTTTAATAACTCGCTTCTGCCGGCAGAATGCTCTTGTTTTGCTTAAGGGCACGGCTTTAGAGCCTGTCCTGAGCGAAGTCGAAGGATGCCGTAGATGCTGCATTTGCACTGCGGCTTTAGCCGCTGAGGTCAGTGTTTGTGGCACTCGCATGAGTTTCTAAACAGGTTCTTAGTGCTTGATGCGGCCCCGGATCACCAGGATGGCGCCGCTAAGAAGCGCGAGCGCTCCCGTCCCCATTGCAGGGTCAATCTCTGGCGCATTCCCGCCACCCGGATCGGGAAATCCGGCAAACGCAGTATGGCTGGCAATCATGACCACTGCCAGCACCGCGAGAAGATTGCGTAGACCCTTCATCAGAGATAGTTCTCCACTTTCCTTTATAGCAGAAAAACTGGCAAAACAACAGGAATTATTCCGCTGGCAGCCCGATTGTGTGTCGTTTTGAGACAGTGTTGCTCACCCTGTACAACTAACGTGGGAGGGGGCGACTCGCGCAAGAGCGGAACCAGAGTCTGCATATCCGGGGCAAATGGGTCATGCGCGGTTTTCTCTCAAGGAAAACCGCATCGCATACTCTTCGCCAGGCTACAGTAACTCTGGTTCCGCTCTAGCCTATGGGAGACCGTCGGCACGGGTTCCGGCACAGCCTGGCAACCAAACCACTGCTTCACAGGAGTTGATGACGTAGTCGTCCGGAAGGATGCGGAACCAGACAACGGCGAGGTCCGGGGTTTCTTCCCCGGCACGCCGTTCAGGGGTCGGAATGACGGAGTGACCACTTGCAACTCACATTTATCACTGTCTTTATGGGTTGCTGTGGGCGGAGTGGGAGGAGGTGGCGAGCTGGGGGGATTTGGGGTCGAAGTAGTTGTTGTCCCAGAGCGTGCGGTAGATCTGGCCCGTGATTTCGGCGGCCCTGGGGCCGAACATGGGACGGCCACCCTCCAGGAAGACCACCGTCACGATGCGGCCTGTGGGGGTGTCGGCGTAGGAGGCAAACCAGCCAAAGCGGGTGCCGTTGTTGGAGCAGGTGCCGGTCTTGCCGAGCACGGGGAACTCGCGGAAGCTGGCGCTCAGCGCGCGGCCGGTGCCGTAGTCGACGGCGCCCTCCAGGCCGTCGCGCATCTCCGGAATCAGCGGCGCGATGTCGAGCGTGCGTTTGACCATGGGGACGAAGTTGGCGATTTCTTCGGGGATCTGCGGATGTTGCAGGTAATAGAGCGTGCCGCCGTTGGCGATGGCCGAGACCAGCGCGCCGAGCTGTAGCAGGGTCATCGAGATGCCCTCGCCATAGGAGCACATGCGGCCCACGCCGCCCTGCGCGGCGGGCAGTTCCGTGTCGGGATAGACGCCGAGCTGTTCGCCCGGAATGTTGTATCCGGCCAGCTCGCCCAGGCCGAACTGGTTGGCGTAGTGCTTGACGCGCTCGAAGCCCATCATGCGGCCCAGCGTCTCGAAGTAGGGGTTGATGGAGTGCGCCAGCGCCGGAGTGAGGGTGAGCGTGTAGTGGCCGCCCAGGTTGACCGGCGTGTCGCGCGTGATCAGGCCCTCGTTGAGCGCCGCCAGGGTGACGGCCAGCTTGATGGTGGAGCAGGGCTCGGCGCCGCTGGAGAGCGCGAGCTTCTGGTTGACCATGGCCAGAATGCGTCCGTTGGAGGGGTCGATGGCCAACGCCGTGCCGTTCATGTTGCCCAGCGCCTGGACAGCGGCGGCGCGGACGACGGGGTCTTCGCCGGCGGTCGAGTCGCCCAGGGTTGGGTCGTCGGTGAAAGAGCTGGCGGTGAAGCGCTCGACGGGGACGCGACGGCGGCGGCGGCGCAGTGCCTGCAGCGCGCGTGCGCCGCTGACGGTGCGTGGGCCGCCGATGGACCTGCGGCGGGTCGCGGCGGTGGTCCGCGAGCTGGCGTTGGCAGTGCGGACGCGGGATGCTGCAACCGGGGCCCTGCCGGAGCTGCGCGTCGCTGTGCGGAAGCCTGACACAGGCGTCTTTGCAGCGGTCCTGGATGCGACGGCCTTGGAGGGCGCGGCCTTGGCCTTGTGCGATGCCGCAGTCTTGGACGCGGCGGTGCTGGACGGCCTGGCCTTGTGCGATGCCGCAGTCTTGGATGCAACGGATGCGCGAGTGCGCGAGCGCATGGGAGTGGGGTGGGAGAGCGCGTGGCAGTGGAGCGGAACGCTCAGCATCGCGAGTGCGAGGCAGACCGCGATGCGAGTGTTCCAGGGGAATTTCAAGGCCATCAGGGGGCTTCTCCGAGATTTGGTTGGTGCGTCTGTTCCCAGGCCGGTTCGTGCGCCGGTCCGTGGCTTACCTGCCGAGCAATTCTCTTGCTTCTTTCTTAAACCCGCCGAGGCGGCAAAAGTTCACCTGGAGGCTTGCGTGCGACCGCTCCAGACCAGCCCCTCAAGACGCATTCAACGCTCCACTCGACCACCCGGCTATCACTCGGAGGTGCTATCCCCGGCTTGCAGGTGCGCGCCCCCGGTGCTTCGAAGCCGCTCTCTCCATTCTACGGGAGTTCTGGTCCCGCCGGATGCAACGGCATTGCAAAGCTCTGGCCGAGACCCGGCGAAGCTCCCGCGAGGATGCTCAATGGCCGCGGCGGAGGAACGCCGGAATGTCGAGTTCATCGCTCTCGGAGGGTCCCGCAGGAGAGGCGCTGGCGCCGGCGAAGAGGCGGACCTCGCGCGTGCCGGGATCGGCCACACTGGGGTCGGCTGGATCGGGCTCGACTGCTGGCCGCAGGCGGACGCGCGGGGTGCGGAAGAACTCGTCGTCGAAGACGGAGGCGGCCACCGGGACCAGCTCCGGCTCGGAGGGCCGCTCGAATTGGGGATTGGACGAGCTGGCAAACTGCGGCTCGGTGTCTTCCTCCCCGGCGACCCCGTCGGGAGCGGTGGAGCGCGTGCCAGCCCCTGAATCTGCATCATCATCGGGCACCAAATCCGCATCGGCATCTGCATCGAGATCGGCATTGGAATCGGAATCGGAATCGCGTTCGGAATCGCCATCAGCATCGGCATCGGTATCGACATCGGAATCGAGATCGAACTGGCCATCGTCGTCGGAGTCGGAGTCGGAATCGAAGTCAGAACCGGAATCGGAATCGGGGTCAAGCAGGACGGTGGTGCGCTCAGCGGAGCTGGACGCAGCGGAAGCAGTGAATTGGGCGACGGCAGTTGTCGCCGGAACCGGCTGCGAGGATTGTTGCGCGGCCTCCACCGGTCGCTGCGCATGTGCCTGCCGGGCCTCGCGAATCTCGCTGGCAAAGCGCGGCGCGGCGTCGCGCGGCGTGGTGCCGCGGCCCCGGATGGGCACCTCTTCGTCGGCCATCAGCGTGGATTCGGCCAACATGCGGGCGCGCCGCTCCGGCATCTCCTGGCGGAAGCCGGTGGCGATCACGGTGATCTTCACCGCGTCGCCCATGCGCTCGTCCTGCACCGCGCCGAAGATGATGTTGCAGTCCTCATGCGCCGCATTCTGGATGACGGTGGAGGCCTCGTTCACCTCGGTCAGCTTCAGGCCGGCGGAGCCGGTAATGTTGATGAGGATGCCGCGCGCTCCGTCGATTGCGCCCGCCTCCAGCAGCGGCGAGGCCATCGCCGCCATCGCTGCGTCCATGGCGCGGTTCTCTCCCTTGCCCGTCGCCGTGCCCATCACCGCGTAGCCCATGCCCGCCATCGTTGTCTTCACGTCGGCGAAGTCGCGGTTGATGACGCCGGGAATGGTGATGATGTCGGAGATGCCCTGCACGCCCTGGCGCAGCACGTCGTCGGCGATGCGGAAGCTCTCGAAGAACCCCGCGTCCTTGGCCACGGCCAGCAGCTTTTCGTTGGGAATGACGATCAGCGTG
>Ga0187848_10002687_pt1 | contig 13690 bp, 15 predicted proteins | sample June2016WEW_4_40_FD_132424 | JGI IMG/M metagenome (GOLD analysis project Ga0187848, IMG submission 132424) | Peatland microbial communities from SPRUCE experiment site at the Marcell Experimental Forest, Minnesota, USA - June2016WEW_4_40 | ecosystem: Environmental > Terrestrial > Soil >... | reverse complement strand
TTGGGCGACATCATCTCCGAAACGAACGCCAACTACAGCGGAGACACCACTGATTACAGTTACGATTTGGGGCCGGACGGCAACAACGCAGTCGGCACGAGTTCAGGCTATCCCTACACGACTCCGGTGGGGTATTTTGCGCCGAACGGTTACGGACTTTACGACATGGCGGGCAATGTTTCAGATTGGTGTTGGGATTGGTATGGGACGCCATACGGTCAACCGACGACCACTAATCCAACCGGACCGGCAACAGGAAGCCTTCGTGTGGTGCGCGGCGGCAATTGGGGCGCACTCGCCTACGCCTTGTCGTGTGCCGCCCGCGGCGGCGCCAACCAGAACACCGGCGCCAACTACATTGGCTTCCGGTGTGTGAAGGGGCTTTAGTTGCGCTCCTTTGCGCCTTGGAGCCGATTAAAGAATGATGTCGCTAGAGCGATTAAAAAATGATGTAGCCAAAATGAAGCTTCTCCCTCTCCTCCTCAGGAGGAGAGGGTCGGGGAGAGGAGGCCGTTCGGTCCGCTTCCGTGCGGCTACAGTTTTCATGAAATAGCTCTAAAACAAGCTCCTCCCTCTCTTCCTCTTTGAGTGCATCACCATGAACCGTTTTCTCTTGCTTACACTCCTCGCCTCATCCGGCTTTTCCATGATCGGGTTTTCACAGACCTACTCAACGCGTTTCGAAGGGATCGAGAATCCTCTTTCTGAAGCCGGGAAGTGGACAAATAACGGCTTGGATTGGACGCAAATCACGAAGAAAGACGGCGTTGCTTGCGGCACTCAAACCGGGACTAACGCCGGCATATTCAAGTTCAATGATTCGTACGCCCATCTCAACGGATTTCCGCCGGATCAGGAAGCCTGGGGAGAAGTCCGCATCACCAAGCCGGATGCATCCTGCTATCAGGAACTGGAGATACTCCTCCGATTCACCAGCTCGCCCCATCGCACAACCGGGTATGAATGCTTTGCCAGGTGCCTGACCGGCGCGTCATCGTACGTGCAAATTGTCAGGTGGGACGGGCCGCTGGGAAAGTTTACCTATTTGGCTGACAAGCACGGTACCAACTATGGCATGAAAACCGGCGACATACTCAAGGCGTCCGTCGTCGGCAACGTCATTACCGTGTCTATCAACGGGATTGAGAAGGCCCGGGTCACGGATGACACCTTCAAAACGGGCAATCCTGGAATTGGAGAGTATCTTGCCTGCCAATCCGGTCAAGGCATTGGCTCCAACCTCGATTTTGGTTTCTCCAGCTTTACAGCCAAGGCCCTCGCCGCCCAAGCCGGGCGGTAGTCCTCGCAACATTGGGGCAAATGCCCTCACCACCAGGGCCGGGCTTGCGCCGGTTCATCAGTAATCTCGGAACGGTGCTTGCAGTGGATTGGCAAAAGATTAGACTCAGGTTGCTGCAAGGTCGTCGGATGACGTAAAGAAGCTAACAGTCTTCTCGGTTTTGAGGCGCTCCTTGAGACACGCCAGTTTGGCGGCATTTGGGCCTGTAGCGACCGCCTGAATCGTCAACGGGTGAATTTGATCCATAAGGAAGATGAGCATCGGGATGTTCCTTTCCGTTGCGCGGTTGTGCTCCATTTCTGTAGGGTAGTAGGGGTCAAACCATACTATTGCCCAACCAAATGCCTAATGTCCTCCAAATCATTGGCTTACAGATGAATCTAAACGGCTCCGAGCCAACCTCACGCCATGTCGCCCGTTCGCAGACACCGGACTGCGAAAGGGGCATTGCATTTCCAGCACTCCATCACTCCAACACTCCATCGCTCCAACTCTCCATTCCTCGTTTCTTTTCACCACTTTTTCCATTGACAATTACTCAGCAAGTGACAAACTGCCATAGTGAGCATGGGCACGGCAACTGCGGCCTCAGGCGGCGACGGAACCAAAACGGGGTTCCCGCTCCCCTCCATCCTCGTTCCCATCGCAGCCCAATGTGTCAGGCTCGCTCATTCTCGCGAGGCTTTTACCGCGGATGGCACCGGTTTCTTAAAGCAGGCGCAAAGAGTTTTTTCTGGCTTGGCGTCTTCGCGGCGACTTTGCGATGAAAGGTCTTTCTTATCCGTGGAATCCGTGCAATCCGCGGTTCAATTCCTTTGGTTGCGGCTCCACCGCCCTGTGCATTTGCGTGTTTTTGCCACAATTCAATCCAAACTCCTTTCCATGAGCAATTTACACACGAAATCGCGTTTTTCCGATCAAGGTAAATCAAGGTAAATCAAAGTGTTTTTTAACCCTGTCCTCCATCCCCAACACTCCATTACTCCAACATCCATTCCCGATCCTGCCTTGCTCTATTTTCAGAAAAGGGTAGTGCGCGTTCATGGTGTTTCGTGTATGGTTTTTGGCAAAAGAATGTCTGCCGAATCATCAGCCAGTTCCATTTTCCCGCGGACCGACTGGACGGAATTGGGCCGGACGGGGGAGGCGGACGAGGCGCGGCTGGACCGACTCATCCGCACTTACTGGGCGCCGCTGCGCATTTTCCTCGTCGCCACTTTTCCCTCGCTCCAGGAGCAGGCGGACCTGCTGCTCCAGGATTTCGCCGAGGATAAAATCCTGAAAAAAGGCTGGCTGCAACGGGCCGACCGCAGTCGGGGAAAGTTCCGGGATTTTCTGAAGACGAGCCTGCGCAATTTCGTGCTGGACCGGTTGAACCGGGCGGAGTTCAAACACGCGCCGGTGTCGCTGGACGAACTGGCCCAGGAACCCGCCGCGGCGCAAGCGCCCTCGGAGGCGTTCGACTTGACGTGGGCGCGCACGGTGCTGGCGCAGACCTTGCAGCGGATGGAGGCCGATTGCAAGGACCCGTCGGCCGACCAGCCGCGGCGGAGTTACATCTGGGAAATGTTCCGCCTCCGCCTGCTGGAGCCGGTTTTGGAGGAGACGGCGCCGGCGCCTTACGAGGAGTTGATCGGGCGCTTCGGGCTGCGCTCGCCAAGCGACGCCTCGAATCTGCTGTTGAGCGCCAAGCGCATTTTCAAAATCCACCTGGGGCGGGTGATCCGGGAATACGCGGAGGCAGACGCGGCCACGGCGGCGGAAATCCAGGCGCTGGAAGAGTTTCTGGCGCGGCTGGCCAAACGAGGTTGAATAAAAAATGCGCAAGATGGGATGAATGAAACCGTATGGATAACAGGAAACATTATGTCCGAGTTTGACTCCGCAGGATCTGTCTTTCAACGGCAGCCAAAGAGCCTGGCCGCCTTGTTGGAGGCCAGCGGGGAGGGGTCCCGGCTGTGGCGGCCGGAGGAGCTGGGGGCCATTTTCCGCCATCAGATGGCCGCGCCGGTTTTGGTGGACCTTGGCGGCTATGATCCCGGCACGGCGGCGCGGCTGAAGAGATTGAGCGAGGCGCAAAGTTTGTTGCTGAAAAGTTTTGCCGATCTTTTTCATCATCCCGCCCCGCCGGTGGAGTTGCTGGAATTGACGAAGGATTTTGCCAAGGCGAACATGGATCATGCGCAGAGCAGCCTGCCCAGCGAGGTGGCGGCGGCGCTTTATTACACCAGCATCGCCGCCGCGCTGGTGCGGCTGGGCGCGCGCATCACCCGGCTGCCCGAGGCGGAGTTGCGCCGCGGCCTGCTCTGGACCCGCGAGCAGGCCTGGCTGGATGAGGAAACCAAACAATTGCTGCTGCAGGCCGCCGAGAAGATGGCGCCGCCCGGCGGCCAGGGAGTTCCCGCGCCATGAGCAACGACGCCCCGCCTCCCCCGCCGCCGGCCTTCCAGCCGCCTGTTTCGACCCTGGGCGGCCCGATTGCGGAATTGATCGCGCAACAAATGCTGGCGCCGCCGGCGCGCCCCGGTTTGCTCGGCACGTTGCAGCAATTCGAAGTGCAGCGCGTGCTGGGCAGCGGCGGCATGGGGGTGGTGCTGCTGGCGCGCGATTCGGGCAGCGGACGCAGCGTGGCCATCAAGCTGATCCGGCCGGAATGGGTCGCGGACCCGCGGATTGTGCATCGCTTCGTCAAGGAGCCTGGCCATTTGCAGAAGCTCAAGCATCCCAACATCGTGCCGGTGCTGGAAGTTTCGGACCGGGCGGCCGGCCCGTATTTTGTGATGCCGTATTATGAGGGGGGCAGCCTGGCGGGATGCATCCGTCCGGGGCGTCCGTTGGACGCGGTGTTTATCCTGGACATGGCGCTGAACGTGGCGGAGGGGCTGCAATTTGCCCATCGCCGGGGCATCATCCACCGCGACCTCAAGCCGGCCAACATTCTGCGCGCCGGGGAACAAGGGGCCTGCCTGGCGGATTTCGGCCTGGCCCGCACGATGTTCAACGACACGATTGTGGACGTGGAGCGCCAGCAATGCGAAGGGACGGCGCCCTACATGTCGCCGGGGGTGGCGGCGGGGGACGCGGAGGACACGCGTTGCGATATTTACGCCTTCGGCGCGCTGCTTTACGAGATGCTCACCGGCGAGCCGCCCTACGCCGGGCCGACCCTCCAGGAAATCCGGCGGCAAATTCTGGCCGGCCCGCCCAAGCCGATCCAGGAACGGAACCCGGAAGCGGACGCCGGACTGCGCGCGGTGGCGGAAGGGGCGATGGCGCGGGAATTGCGCGACCGTTACGCGGACATGAGCGACGTGCTGGCGGACTTGCAGCGGATCAAGCAGGGCAAAGCGCCGGTGGGACCGCGCGGATCGGTGCGGGGCGGCCTGCGCCAGGTGCGGAGGGTTCCGCCGCTGCTGGGGTTGGCGGCGGGCCTGGCGGCGGTGGCGGTGGCAGGCTGGTATTTTTTCCATTCCCGGCCCCCGCCCAAAGAGAAGAAGATTGCACCCGTGGCAGCGGCGACGAATCCGGCGCCGCGCGTGGTGAGACCCATGCCGCCGGTGACCAACCCTCCGGCGGTTGTGGTGACAACGCCGCCGGTGGCGACCAATCCGGCCCCCGTGATTGTGAAACCGCCGGCAGAACCGCGCTGGGCCGTCACCATTTTTGCCGGCCAGGCCGGAATTGGCGGGAGCCAGGACGGCACGGGAGCGGACGCCCGTTTTCAAGCGCCCGGCGGGTTGGCCGCGGACAGCGCGGGCAATCTTTACATCGCCGACACCGGCAACAACACCATCCGAAGAATCAGCCCGGCGGGCGCGGTGACGACGCTGGCGGGACTGGCGGGCAGCCACGGGAGCCTGGATAATCTGGACAACCAGCCGGGAAGCGCGGCGCGCTTCTGGGCCCCCTTTGGAATTGCAGTTGACAGATTGCGCAATGTCTATGTGGCGGAGGTGGCCAACAGCGCGATTCGGAAAATCTCACCGGCGGGACAGGTGAGCACGCTGGCCGGCCTGGCGGGCAATCCCGGCAGCAACGACGGAGCGGGAGACAACGCCCAATTTCGCAATCCGTGGGGCGTGGCGGTGGACCGGAACGGGACGGTCTATGTCGCGGACACGAGCAGTTGCACCGTGCGGAAGATCACGCCCGCCGGCGCGGTGAGCACTTTGGCCGGCCTGGCGGGCCATCCCGGCTCCAGCGACGGCCTGGGCGGCCAGGCGCGCTTTTGGAATCCGCACGGAGTGGCGGCGGACAGCGCGGGCAACATTTATGTGGCCGACACCGGCAATAACACCATTCGGAAAATAACGGCGGCGGGCCTGGTGAGCACACTGGCGGGGCGGGCGGGCAGTCCGGGATTGGCCGATGGCGGGCCTGGGCTGTCGCAATTGCGCCATCCGCAGAATCTGGCGGTGGATAATACTTCGGGCCGTATTTACGTGGCGGACACCGACAACCTGGCCATCCGGGTCCTGAGCAGCACTGGGGCGCTGACCACCCTGGCGGTGGCCGGGGACTTGGGGCATCCGGATGCGCTGGCGGTGGATGGGCTGGGGAACCTCTACGTGGCCGACACGATCAACAACGTCATCCGCAAAGTGGCGCTGGCGGACGGCGGAGGGGTTGATGCAAATGCAAAATGAAGAATGAAGAATGAAGAATGAAGAAGGGGTTTGAACAGGAGCAAACGGAGGACACGGAGGAAAGGCTAAAGGCTAAAGGCTGCCTCCGTCGCCAAGGCTTTGGCGGCCAAGAAATGATAAATGGCAAGAAGGGCGGCGGAAGGGCGTTGGGGCGCGGTTTCTCAGGGCGCTGGCATCGCACGGGCGCCTTGGTGAAAGGGTATGTTGGGCCTGCATAAACCAATCTATAACTCAATGATTTGCAGGATGTTACGCATTTTATTGGACAAAGCTATGGTCTGACCTTTTTGACTTTTTTGAATCCTGCTGCCTTTCCAATAAGAGCTTGGCCTCCAGCCTCTCAAGTGGTAATCATTTCAAGGAATGAGTACTGGTGAAGCGGAGACACTTCTAAGGCTGTTGCATGACCGGATCAATGCTTGCCGCATCTGCTCTCAGGTCGTGCCGGATTTCGCAAAACCGCTGAAAATGGACCGTGGTGGGGCAGGCTCAATCGTCGTCGTTGGTCAGGGGCCTGGAAACATAGAGATCGCAAAAGGCCGGGCTTTCTCGGGCTCCTCCGGAAAAAGGCTAAATGAATGGTTGACGCAGTGCGGTGCGAACGAACACAATCCTCGTGCTGGAATCTATCTGACATCAGTCATAAAATGCGCTGGAGCGAAGAAACATTTTTCAAGGATGGCCCACAATTGCCGTTCGTTTCTGAACCAACAGTTGACCATAATTCGTCCTGCACTTGTGATTACCTTAGGTCAAGAGGCATATGAGGAACTCCGATTCAATGAGAAGCCCTATTATGCCGCTTTGTGTCGAGAGCAGCGCAGTATCGATTATGCACTCATTACACCGGTTGGGTTCCATTACAGTCTCCTCCCGTGGCCACATCCCAGCGGCTTGAATCGCTGGCACAACGACGAAGAAAACCATCAACTTCTTAAAGCATCCTTTCTGATCGTGACAAATCACCTGGGCAACCAATGAAAGCTCGTTACATTATTCTCGGGACTGCCCTTCTTGCGCAGCTTTGCCTTGTTCTTTGGCCCTACATTCCCGGCTTGAGCTCGCTATTGCCGGGTCAGCCAACGTCCCGCGAACAATTGGAATGGCAAATACAGGTGATTGGGACCGGGTTCGGTATTCTTACGATCTGCGTCGCCGGCATTTTCCTTTCGCAAGAAAGGGAGAATGATGACTTCCGCGATTTCCTTAGGAAGGCCCTTCCTGTTACCATGATTGCGCAAATACGCGATGACGAATTCTATACCGATTTCCTCTATGCGGCAACAAAGGCGAAACATACTGTCAATATAATGTACCTCGCTCCACGGCCTCCAGATCACACAAAAGACAAAGCGCGTTTGCAGTATTATTGCGACTTGGTGAATCTAATCAGGAGCAAAAAGGAGGTCCGCTTTAACCGCATAATGCGTCACACTACAGAAACCAAGCGGTGGATCGAAAACTTAATTCGAGAATTGCAGAATTGCCCGAATGCTTCCGTGGCGATTATTAAAGAAAGCGACACGGAGGAAATGCCTCTGAGCCTCAGCACCCAAATTATTGACAATAACAAAGTGTGGTTCGTTGCAGTCGCTGGCCACGAACGCCAGGGGCCCTACCGAGACTTATTCCTTGAAAATGAGAAATTGGCCGAGGCGATGCAACTTTACTTCGACCGTCTTTGGACGCGGGGCAAACTTCTGCTGGACGTCGGACAGATTACCCCCGAAGGGCAAAAGTATTTGACCCCAAAGGGGATTCCCGGCCTCTGACGACCACTATGCCGAGCTCAGCACATGAAGCGGTTCTCGTCTTATCGATACGACCAGACCATGCCGAGCGAATATTCAGCGGCATAAAGTCGTTCGAAATTCGGAAGGCTGTGCCGAAACAGCCATTTTCTAGGGTCTTTCTGTACGCAACAGGTGGGCGTGGAATTGTAGGGTGCTTTGATGCCGACACATCAATTAAAGCGCCAGTCGCGCAACTTTGGAAGATTGTTGGCGAAAAGGGAACAACGCGCCACCGGTTCTTTCGCTATTTTGCGAACTCCAAAGTGGGTTTCGGTATCCCAGTCCGTAACCCTGTTCGGTTCAGAAAAGCAGTTTGCCCGCCTTCGCTCAAACGCCAAGTGCCGCAATTCACGGCGCCAATGAGCTACTTGTTGGTGCGCCCAGGTCAACCCCTGTATCGGACTCTGGAACAAAAGCGACGCAAAGAATCCGAGCAGTTTGAAGTTGAGTTGAGGCAACTGCGGAAAGCTGACCGCAAATTATTTGTTCAAGTTGTCACATCTGAAATAGCCCCGAAATATGACGAGATAACAGAGAATTTTGCCAGATCTATTCTCAGGAGTCACCAAATCGGCTTTGACCCGAATGGTATCTTCACGACCAGAAAGCTGGCCTTTTCAGTCATTGACAGCAAGGGGCGGCTGGTTGGCTTCACGACCATTACGTATAAGATTGGCGGGTGCGCAAAGACTGGACCAACTGTAATTCTCCCCCGCTTTCGCCATAAAGGATATGGTTTAGCGACTCGGCGAGCATTACTAAAGCTTGCTACGAGAGAAAGCATTCGAAAGCTGTACTGCACCTGCCCTGACAACGATCCCTCCGTGATCGCCTACTTGCTTCGATCTGGATTTCGCATCGAAGCTCACCTACAAAACCACTATAGTCCGTCGCACGGCGAGTTGGTTTTTGGCCGTTTCGTGCGTGCCAGAACGAAACCACTCCGCACGCGTATAGACCGCAAGAGAATACGTGCGCGGGCACTCGAATGCATATCACGAGAGAGTCTGGCTGCATTTCTCCGCAGAGGGTTCAGTGAGACATGGCACCCAATGACGAGATTTTTGGCAAAATCTATTGTCTCTACAGGTGGGCTCCTCAAGGGTCCTTACGAAGAAAAACCGTGCAGATTACTTTGTTTCGGAAAAGGTACAAGGTGCGTGGCTTTGACGTTGGTTGTGCCGAAACGCGGTGGGGCTGTAAAGGCGCTGTTACTGTCGGATACGCGTCACAGAAGAACTCTGAGGTCTCTGGTAAATTGCCTCGAAACCCAATTGCGTGCGGCGGGCAAAAGAAAGGTTTATTTTGTCCACCCCTCCGATGATCATGAGATTGTAAACGTCTTAAAGTCCTGCTCCTACAATGTTGAAGGGCTTCTTCAGGAGCCATATCGCAAGGGCCAAGATGCGGTTGTGCTGGCCAAAATGCTTTTTTAACATAGCAATAAGAGGCCGAGCGGTCGGTTCCAAGCATTGCAACATTTTTGATAGGTAATGGTGGCGCAAACGCGTCTGGCTGTTCGTGAAGAATCGGCCCTTGCGCCGCAGGCGCAACGCTACACTCAGCGGGAAATGATTTGCCGAAGATGTCGCGCCGACGGCGCTTGCGGTGTTTTGTTTTCGAGGTCCTACAAAGATGTCGCGCCTACGGCGCTGGGCCGCGGGAGCCGGAGCGGGATTCTCCCAGTTTCGCACGGAGCATTTGGCCGACGAGTTTGAAACGGAGTTTGGGCTCGACGGAGTCTCGCCCTACCGTGGCGGAATGGAAACGGCTTTGATTGATTGGCGAAGGCAGGGGCGGCGCGCAGGGGACTGAGCGCCCTACCGGGTGGGTGGAATGGGACTGGCGTCAGGCGCATCTGATTGACGGAGGGGTTGATGCACCATGACCAATCCGGGTTCTTCGCTGTTTTCGGTGGAATTGGCCTTTCGTAGCGCAGGTTTCCTAACCTCGCTTAAGGTTCAGAAGCTGGACCGTGTACCTGTACAGACCCGGCCTGTGGCCGAGGCAGCCAACAGAAACCCCCGGTGATAGGGCGAGCCACACCTTCGAGCCGCTGATGGTGCTGGCCGCGATGGCGGGCGACGGCATGGAGGTGAGGCGAGGGCTGAACTGGAGTCCGGGCAGCACGAGCGCCGCATGCCCGTCATCATGGAAACGCCAGCGCTGGAAGGGGCTACCGATAATATTGGACAAAGCATGGGTGTTTTAACACCTCCGCAGATGTAACGGGATGTAACGGGAGTGTAACGGCTCGAAAATGCGTAAGTGCTTGTGGCGCAACAGGTGTAACGATGTAACGGCTGTAACGCACCAATGCTCCGCATCTGACCCTGCGCTGCTTCCAGCGGTTGTCCTGGCGGAACAAATCCACTGAAAACACCAAAGAACCTGTCGGGTTGTCAAGCGCCAGTCAATGAATCGGGCATCGGAGGCCAGATGTGGTCCGTCAGACCGGTGGCCTTGCAAGATGGGCGCGCGGCTGCCGTATAGGGGAGTGGAGGAACCGGGTGGGCCGCGCGCGGGACGCGCGGCTCTTTCTTCTTTCTTTCTGATGGAATCCGCCGCGCGGTTGGAGTAGCTTGCCCGGAAGATGAAATCCGCTCCTTTGCTGGTGATGTTGCTCGTTCTGACCGGCTGCTCTGCTCCCGCTCCCCGTCCGGCCGAAACCATGCCCGCCGCCGGGAACCTCCCGGACAAACGCGTCACGGTGGATCCCGCCCTGAACGGCATTATACGAATCAAAAAAGTTCAAGACATGCCCGCAACGCAAGGCTACTTGAGATTCCAGGTGGACGTGGAAAACTTCAGTTCCGCCGCAAAAACGATTATTTACCAGGTGGATTGGCTGGACAGCGATGGCGTCTCGCTGGGCATTTCCATGGACGCACCGCCCTGCACCTTGTTCCGCCACGAAACCCTGCCGCTGGCCATTACCGCCCCCGCGCCCACCGCCAGGGATTTTCGCCTCACGTTTCGTCCGCGCAGCAATTGAGGGTGTGCTGGTGGCGCCCGGTGAGTTTTTTGGCGGGCGGCGAAAGGCGGGGCAGTCCCTCCCGGCTCCCGCTGCCCTGTCCGACGGATGACCTGGCCGTCAGCTTTCCGTCTGAAGATTGCGCAAGGCGTCCCGCACCTGGGCGGCTTTTTCATAATCCTCATTCTTGACCGCTTCGAGGAGGGCGCTTTCCAGGCGTTCGCGCGGGGTGAGGGGCCGTTTGGCCTGGATTTCCTGCAGCCAGGCTTCCAGGGATTGGATCTCGCCGCTTTGCTCCAGAAGGTCCGTCCGCTCGTGTTCGCGGTAAAACTGGCGCAATTCCTCCAGGCCGCTCTCGACCAGTTGCAGGACTTGATCGTAGTGATTGGCCTTGAGGGCGATGGCGCCGCGGGCGCGAATGCGCATCATCAAAAGCTGCGGGCGAAACTGTTGCAAAGCCCAGGCGGCCTCCTCCGTGCCGGCGTGCTGCTGCACAAAATCGAAGACCTTCAGGTTCCTTTCCGTGTCGCGCAAGACCGCGTCGAATTCCTCCAGTTGGAACAGGCAGATGTAACGGTGATGATACTGCAGGGCCTCCTGCTGCAGCCGCCCGCAATCCTCCGGGGAGAGGCGGAAGCTCTTTTCATCCCCGCGCCGTTCCTTTTGAAATTTTTCCATCTGCGTCTGGTAAAATTCCAGGAGGGATTCGCGCCCGTAGGGATGCTTGCCGTCGGGGCGGCCCTGGGCGTTCATTTGCAAAAGGCCCAAGTCCACGCGCAACTGTATTTTCTCCAGGCCGTCCTTGCCGAGGAATTTCCTGACCACAAGCTGACCGGGCTGATAATCCCACTGGTCCAGAAGCGGTGAAATGTCAAAACTCATTGTCACAATATGAACTCGGCGCGCCGACAAGTCAATGCGGGGGATGACCCGATGGCGCAGGGGAGCAGGGCGTGGATTCCTTTCTGTGAACCCTCACCTCACCCTGACCCTCTCCCCTCCCATCGGATGGGAGCGGAGAGGGAACAGGAGACGGACATCATTTGTTCCATGGAGGTTTGTCGAGCAGGGGCTGGTTCGTGGGATTAGGATTAAGATTAGGATTAAGAGGAGGAGGAAGAATCGCCTGCCGGCCCGGCGGGGGCGCGATGTTGGTAGCTTTCGATCAAGTCCTTGATGCGGCGGGCGTCGGCCTTGGTGTGGCCGTGGCTTTCCATCGGATCGCTCCCGCCGCTGGATTCGATGAGGATTTTGGACCAGATAATACCCGTTTTGATGTGAATGGAGGCGACTTTGGAAATGGTGATGCTCATTTCATCCACATTAAACCAGGAGCGCTTGCGGCGCATGACCGATTTGTCGGTGACCTCGATGACGGTGGGGAACAAAAAATTGCCGCTGGTCCAACGGCTGGCGTGGAAAATGTCGGATGGCATGGGGTGAGTGTAATGGTGGGGAGAGAAACGTCAACCTTTCAACTGGCGCAGTGTCGCGCTGGTGGATTGGCCGGGGACGGCCGGGAGAATGACGATTGGGACGCCCAACTTCTCCAGCAGCCGCCGCTCGTCCTGGTTGATGGTGTCCAGCGTGTAATCGCCGCCTTTGGCATAAATGTCGGGCCGGACGGCTTCCAGGAAATGGCGCGCGTCCCGCTCGGGAAAGACGAAGACGGCGTCCACTGATTCCAGCGCCGCCACCACGGCAGCGCGGTCGGCCTCGCGGTTGAGCGGGCGGCCGGGGCCTTTGATCTGGCGGACGTGGGCGTCGCTGGTCAGGCCGACGAGGAGGGCATCGCCCAGGCGGCGGGCCTGTTGCAAATAAGTGACATGGCCAAGGTGCAGCAGGTCAAAACAGCCATTGGTCGCCACCAATTTGCGTCCGCGGCGGCGGAGATCTTCGCGCCAGGCGGGCAGGTCGGCGGCGGAGAGAATCTTCTTCGCGAAATCCGGGCTTGGGTTACGTGGCTCCATAATAAAAAACACCTTGATTAGGCTTGATTAGGCTTGATTGACCTTGGTTGGGAATGGCCCGGCTTGGCGTGTAAATGGTTCATGGAAAGGCGCTTGGATTGAATTGCCGCGAAAATGCGCAAAAATCGCAAAACAAGGTCTTTGATGGCCGCAAAGGAACGCGAGAGATCGCAAAAGACACAGCACCGCAGAGCCGCAACGAAAGGAATTGAACCACGGATTGCACCGATAGCACGGATAAGAAAATGCAGAATGCAAAATGCAGAATGCAGAATTCCGAATCCGTGTAATCGGAAATCTGCGGTAAAAAACCTTGGGGGAATTGTGATCGCGCTGAGGAGAAATGGGGTTGGCGGCATGGCCCCCCCCTAGGCCGGGAAGTGAAATTAGGTGAAAACAGGTGAAACTAGGTGAAAATAGGTGAAAACAGGTGAAAACAGGTTGAATGGGCCGGCATCCATTTCGGTGTTGGCACGCATGACAAGGCGCCGGGGATTTCTCCCCGCCCTCCGCGCCGGGCGCATCGTTCCGGAGGCGGCGCTGGACTGTGCCTACGTCTCTCACGCTGAGGATTCAACCATAGGTTCTAATTTTTGTCAAGGGCCAAGTCAAAAGAAAATGCGAGTGAGGATTTCGACGCAAAGGCGCCAAGGCGCGAAGCCGCAAAAAGGAGGAAGCATCCCAGCCTCTTTGCGTGTCAGCGGCTTTGGGTTAAGACTGCGGAATTGCCCGCAGATGACGCAGATTGACGCAGATACGGACAGGACAAACCAAGGCTGTTGAACAGGGAGCAAACGGAGGACACAGAGCAGAGGGGCGGCAGAGGAAATTATAAATGCTAAACGATAGATGGCGAGAAGTGCGGCGGAAGGGCGTTGGGGCGCGGTTTCTCAGGGCGCTGGCATCCCACGGGCGTCATGGTAAGAGGGTATGTTTGGCCTGGATAGATCAATCTAAAACTCAATGATTTACAGGCTGTTACGCATTTTATTGGACAAAGCCCTGGT
>Ga0187848_10002683_pt1 | contig 13710 bp, 12 predicted proteins | sample June2016WEW_4_40_FD_132424 | JGI IMG/M metagenome (GOLD analysis project Ga0187848, IMG submission 132424) | Peatland microbial communities from SPRUCE experiment site at the Marcell Experimental Forest, Minnesota, USA - June2016WEW_4_40 | ecosystem: Environmental > Terrestrial > Soil >... | reverse complement strand
GGCGGAGGATGGTGTTCCGCCACCTGCGTGGGCGGCTCGGGCGTGGCCTGGGCTTCCGGTTGGGGTGGTTCAGCCATCGGCCGATCCTACCATGCAACCCCGTGTCAAGTACACAATCCCGTCCTGAGACATGACACTGGAGCCCAAGGTGGGAATCGAACCCACGGCCTACGCCTTACCAAGGCGTTGCTCTACCTCTGAGCTACTTGGGCCGGGCAACCGAACCGGGAGATGGTACCCGATGCCGGTTTGGGGTGAGATGGCCGGCTTGACGGGCGGTGCCTGGCGAGGTCACGATCCGGGCCGATGGACGTCGAGAACCGGCTGCGCATCAGTGGCCACGCGGAGACCAAGGTCATCCCCGACCGCGCCTGCTGGACGGTCACGGTGCGGGCCGAGGATGGCGATCGCGACGCCGCCTTCCGGCGCTGCGCCGCCGCCCGGGAGGCTCTGGTCGAGCGCCTCGAGGCCATCGAGAAGGGAGGCGTCAGCGCCGGCCGCATCGCGGTCGCCGAGGAGATCGAGCACTACTTCGTGGTCAGCCGCGAGCTGCGGACCGAGGTGGCCGACCAGCTCAAGAAGACCCGGCTGCCCGAGGGGGTGATCGCTCAGATCGGGGAGAGCATCGGGGAGCAGCGGCGCCGCCGGCGCTGCTTCTCGGCCACGGCGACGCTCGGGATCGACGTGGCGGTCGCCGTCAGCGGGGCCGTCCCCCACCTCCTCGTCGCCGAGGACGTGGCCTCCAGCAGCGGCCCGCGGTTCCGGATCTCGGGCGGCGAGCAGATCGCCGACGAGCTGCGGGCCAGGGCGGTGGAGAACGCGCGCAGCCGAGCTGCGGGGCTGGCCGCCGCCGCCGGGCGCAAGCTGGGTCGAGCCCTGGTGATCTCCGACCGCGACGAGGCGCTGGCCGACCTCGCCGGCGGCGCGGCCGCCCACGCTCCGGCGCCGGTGGCCGGCGGGGCGGTGCGCGCGATGAGGGCGATGAGCCTGGCCGCACCCGCCGGCCCGGCCGGTGACGGCTCCCCGATCGTGATGGAGATCGCCCCGGAGCCCGTCGAGCTCGGCGAGACGATGACGGTGGTCTTCGAGCTCGTCGATCGCGACTGATCGCCTGCCCGCCGAGGTCCGGGCGGCGTGGGGTCGGCGGGCCGGGCAGATCGGCCCGCTGGCCGCCATGCCGGTTTGGGGCGGACCTCGGTGGCGGGGCGGGGGTGGCGGTGGGGCATCATGAGCCGGCCGAAGACGGGCAGGAGGTGGAGCATGGGCGAGAGGGAGATCGTCGTTCGCACGGCCGATGGGGAGATGACGGCGTTCGTGACCCATCCGGACGGCGCGGGGCCGCTCCCGGTGGCGGTGCTCTACATGGACGGGGTGGGCTACCGGGAGCAGGTCAAGGAGAACGCCAGGCGATTCGCCGCCGGCGGCTACTGCTGCGCGGCACCCGACCTCTTCTACCGCGGCGGCCCACGCTTGACCTTCGACCTGAGCCGGGTGGCCGCCCAGGGCTTCGGCGGTCCGGAGGCCGAGCGGATGATGAGCCTGGTCCGCAGCCTGACGCCGGAGAAGGTGGTCTCCGACACCGAGGCGCTGCTCCAGGCGATCGCCGCGGACCCCGCGGCGCGCCCCGGACCGAAGGTGTGCGTCGGCTACTGCATGGGCGCGCGCTTCGCGCTCCACGCCGCGGCCGCACTCTCCGACCAGTTCGTGGCGGCCGCCTGCATCCATCCCGGCGCTCTGGTCACCGACCAGCCGGATTCCCCGCATCACGACCTCGACGCGATCCGAGGCGAGCTCTACGTCTCCTTCGCCGAGAACGACCGCTCGGCGACCGCGGAGGTCGTCGACCGGTTTCGCAGCGAGATGGAGCGGCGCGGCATCCGTGGGGTGGTGGAGCGGGCGCCCGGCACCGCCCACGGGTACGCCATGGCAGATCTCGCCGTCTACGATCGCGCCGCGTCGGAGCGGCACTTCGAGCGCACCCTCGAGCTGTGGCGTCGCAACCTCTCCGGTCAGCCGGTGGGGGCCTGACGCCAGCGCCCCCACCGAGGATCCAGGGCACCTCCGCCGACCGCGCCAATTAGTTCGCCCTCGATAGAAGGTGCGCCATGAGCGCACAATCTTCGGTGTGGAGAGCCCCGCCACACCGAGGGACGAGTCCGCCAACAGCACCCAGAGAGCCCGGGCAGCGCTGGTCCAACTCCTGGCCAGCATCGAGGCGCTCGACCTGCGGCGCTTCGGCGACCTCGGGCTCACCCTGAGCCAGCTCCGTGTCCTCCACCTCCTGCGTGACCACCCGGCGAGCTGCGGCCACCTCGCCGAGCACCTGGGAATCACCGCCTCGACCGCCACCGCCCTGATCGACCGGCTGGTCCGGCGGGGCCTACTCGAGCGCCAGCCGCGCCCGGGGGACCGGCGGGTCACCGACCTCGCCCTCTCCGAGGCAGCCCGGAGCCTGCTTCCGGAGGCGGCGGCGCGCAAGGGCGGGGAGATCCGGGCCGCCGTCGAGGAGCTGGCACCCGCCGACCGCGAGCAGCTCGCGGCGCTGCTCGACCGCGTCACCCGCCGGCTCCAGTCGGCCGAGGCGCAGATCGCCGGGCGCGACGCTGGTGGCGAGCACGAGGCCAACCCGGCGCAGGGCGAGTCTCGCGAAGTGGCGGGGGTGTCGCGGTGAGCGTGCTGAGCATCCGGGACCGGCTGCCCGGCGGCGACAGGCGCCCGAGCGGGCGGCCGACAGGGCCCCACTACAAGTGGGTCGCGCTCTCCAACACCACCCTGGGCATCTCGATGGCAACGATCAACTCGTCGATCGTGCTCATCGCTCTTCCCGACATCTTCCGGGGCATCCACCTCAACCCGCTGGCCCCCGGCAACACCCCGCTCTTCCTCTGGATGCTGATGGGCTACATGGTGGTCACCGCGGTGCTGGTGGTCACCCTGGGGCGCATCGGCGACATCTACGGCCGGGTGCGCATGTACAACCTGGGCTTCCTGGTCTTCACCCTGTTCTCGATCCTGCTGTCGCTGACCTGGATGAGCGGCCCGGCCGGGGCCCTCTACTTGATCGTGATGCGGATCCTCCAGGGCGTCGGCGGCGCGATGCTCCTGGCCAACTCCAGCGCCATCCTCACCGACGCCTTCCCCCCGCACCAGCGGGGCATGGCCCTGGGGACGAACATGGTGGCCGCGATCGCCGGGTCGTTCATCGGCCTGGTGCTGGGCGGGGTGCTGGGCCCGATCGCCTGGCAGCTCGTGTTCCTGGTCTCGGTCCCGGTGGGCCTCTTCGGCACCGTCTGGGCCTTCCTGATGCTGCGCGACAACGGGCTCCGCCGGCCGGCCCGGATCGACTGGTGGGGAAACCTCATCTTCGCGGTCGGGCTGGTGGCGCTGCTGGTGGGCATCACCTACGGCATCCTCCCGTACGGGACCGCGACCATGGGCTGGGGCAATCCGCTGGTGCTCATCGCCATGCTGGGCGGGGTCGCCTGCCTGGCGTTGTTCGCCTATGCCGAGACCAGGGTCGCGGCGCCGATGTTCCACATCGGTCTGTTCCGCATCCGCGCTTTCGCGGCCGGCAACCTGGCGACACTCCTCTCCTCACTCGCCCGCGGCGGCCTGATGTTCATCCTGATCATCTGGTTGCAGGGGATCTGGCTGCCCCAGCACGGCTTCAGCTTCGAGGAGACCCCGCTCTGGGCGGGCATCTACATGCTGCCCATGACCGCCGGCTTCCTCATCGCAGGGCCGCTCGCCGGCATCCTCTCCGATCGCTACGGCTCGCGCCTCTTCGCCACCCTGGGGGTGGCGGGGTCAGCGGTGATATTCGCCGTCTTCCAGGTGCTGCCGGCCAACTTCAATTACACGTGGTTCGCGCTGCTGCTCGGACTGTATGGGCTGTCCAGCGGCCTCTTCGCCTCCCCCAACCAGGCCGGGATCATGAACAGCCTGCCGCCCGACGAGCGGGGCGCCGGAGCCGGGATGGCGGCCACCTTCCAGAACTCGGCGATGGTGCTCTCGATCGGCATCTTCTTCACCCTGATCATCCTCGGGCTCTCCTCCAGCCTCCCCGTCACCCTGTACCACGGGCTGGTCACCCAGGGGGTGCCCGCCAGCGCCGCCACCCGGATCTCCCACCTGCCGGCGGTGGGCAGCCTGTTCGCCTCGTTCCTCGGCTACAACCCCATGGCCTCCCTGCTCGGTCCGGTCCTCCCCACCCTGAGCCATGCCCAGCAGGCGTACCTGACCGGCCGCGCCTTCTTCCCCCACCTCATCTCCGGCCCCTTCATGGACGGGCTGAAGGCGGCCTTCGACTTCGCCATCGCGGCATGCGTCCTGGCGGCGGTCGCGAGCCTGCTGCGGGGCGGCCGGTACATCCACGATGAGCTGCAGGCCGGCGAGGTCACGCCCGTGGTCGTCGGCGGCGCGCCGGCCCCGGGAGCGGCGGTGGTCGGCGAGGAGGCCGAGGCGGTCGCCCGCAGATCCTCGGGGTGACGGTCGGGAAGGGGGACCCGCTTTCAGACGCCTGGCGATTCCGGCCTGGTCCGGATGCGCTCCGCGGTCACGCTCGCGAGCCCGCGACCGGCTGAGCCTCACGGCTAGGTCGTGGGCTGTCGGCCAGGAACGTGGCCACGCGATCGATGGCCTTGCGCAGGTTGGCCTGGCTGTTGGCATAGCTGAAGCGGAGGTAGCCCTTGCCCCAGCTGCCGAAGGCGGTTCCCGAGAGAGCCGCGACGCCGGCCTCCTCGAGAAGTGCCCGCTGGAGGTCGCGCTCCTCCCAGCCGGTCCCCTCGACGTTGGGGAAGACGTAGAAGGTGGCCGACGGCTTGTGGCAGCGGATCCCGGGGATGCCGTTGAGGCCGTCCACGATCAGATCACGCCGCTTGGAGAACTCGGCCACCATCGCCGCGACGGCGGCGTCCGACTCCGGCGATTCGAAGGCCTCGATCGCGGCCAGCTGGGTGAACGCGGCCGCGCACGAGGAGGTGTTGATCATGAGGGTGTCCATCCGCTGGGCGAGCTCCACCGGCATGGCGCCGAAGCCGAGGCGCCAGCCGCACATCGCCCAGGTCTTGGAGAGCCCGTCCATGAGGACGCACCTCTCCGCCATCCCGTCGATGCCGTAGAGGGAGACGTGGGTGCCCTCGTAGACGATCCGCGAGTAGATCTCGTCGCTCAGCACGAAGAGGTCGCGTTCCTCGGCAAGGGTCGCGATCGCCTCGCAGTCCTCGCGGGTCAGCACCCCGCCGGTCGGGTTGGCCGGGCTGTTCACGACCAGCACCCGGGTGCGCTCGGTCACCAGGGAGCGCAGCTCCTCGACGTCCAGGCGGAACTGGTTGGCCTCGCGGATCGGCACCGAGACCGGCTTGGCGCCGACGAAGCTGACCAGGGAGCTGTAGATCGGATAGCCGGGGTCGGGGACCAGCACCTCGTCCCCGGGTTCGACCAGGGCGAGGAGGAGGAAGTGGAGGATGTTCTTGCTCCCCGGAACCAGGACGATCTGCTCCGGGCGAGTGGGGCTCCCGGTCTGACGGGTGACGTGGCGGGCGGTCGCCTCGCGCACCTCCCGTATCCCGCTCGCCGGCGTGTAGTGGGTCGCACCGGCATGCATGGCCTGGACGGCGGCCTCGATGATGTTCTCCGGGGTGGAGAAGTCGGGCTCGCCGATCTCCAGGTGGACCATCTCGTGTCCCTCGGCCTCGAGCTGGCGGGCACGGGCCAGCACCTCAAACGCCGACTCGGTCCCCAACCGCGACATCCGCTCCGCGAATCTCATCTCCGCCATCTCGTCATCTCCAGTTGAACGGGTCCATCGGGGCGTGCGGGGCCAGCCCGGTCGGCGCGCGCCGCTCGTCTTTCAGCATTCCCATGATCAGCGTCCCAGCACGGACTCGAGGTCATCCCGGAGCGCACCCAGCCGCTGCGAGCGCTCGACCGCGAACCGCCTGATCGCCTCGAGGATGTGGCCAGCATCGAGATGGGCTTCCTCGATGACCTCTTCGAGCGTCCCACCGGTCCGCCAGCGGTCGTCCCAGTCGGCGGACAGCGAGTACTCGCGCACCCGGGGTCCCCCAGCCCAATGGCGCATGAGGGCGAAGGCTCCGTTGGTGACCACCATGGCGTCCAATCGGTCGGCGGGGCCGACGACGCTCTCTCGGTAAGCCCGGTCCTGGGTCGCGAACAGCTGGGGGCTGATCGCCGCCACCACCTTGACATTGAGCTCCAGCCGGTCCAGGTCGGGCAGCACGCGGAGAAGGTTGTGGGTCGCCATCGTGCCCCGGACATAGACCGTGCCCGCCTTGGGCGGGCCGTCTCGGAAGGGACGGAGGACGTACGCTCCCCGCGCCGCCGCCAGGTGGGAGGGGATCCCCAGAGCGACCCGGTCCGGGATCTCGATGGCCGGCCGGGTCAGGTGCAGGACGACGATGGGCACCTGGGAGGAGAAGGCCGCGGCCAGGACGACCGGTACCTCGTTGTACTCCCACGGGTGGAGGTCGATGACCTGCCCTTCGGGGAAGAGCTGGGTGACGCCCGTCTCGAAGATGCCGAAGTGGGTGCGCGAGTCCTCCGCGGTCTCAGGGCCCGAATGCCCGGCGATCCAGAGCAGTCTCCCCACCCGCAGGTCGCAGTCCTGGGCAAGCTGGCTGAAGAGACGCATGGGGCCGTACTTGAGGTACGAGAACGACCCATAGGTCGAGCACGCTCCCCAGAAGCCGTCGTAGCCGGTGAACGGGTCCGCCGCCAGGTTCACCGACGCCATGCCCGCCAGCAGACCGGCATTGGTGAACTCGGTGATCTCGGTGGGCAGCAGCGCGCCGCGCGGGTTGGAACTCCGCTCGTACCAGCCGAACCCCGGCAGCTCACCGCAGTCCTGGGCGAAGCCGGCGATGTTCGTGGACTCGGCCAGGTCGGCGGAGGCGGCGATGAAGAGGGGGCGCCCGTAGTCACGCCTGGCCACCGCGTTGACGTAGGAGCCCCAGGCCCCGAGGGCGGCGCGGTTGGGGGCCTTCTCCCCCGGCTGCTTCCACATCCCCACCGGGTAGCCGTGGACGTCGAAGAGCCTCCAGTCGGTGAAGATCCCCGCGGTGGCGCTGTCCAGGCGAAAGCCGTCGATGTGCTCCGGGACGCTCTCCGCGAGACTCAGGAGCCGGTCCGACAGCCACCCGACCAGGATGTCGTCCCGGCGCAGGACATCCAGCGCGGCGCGCAGGTTGGCTGCAGCCTGCCCCCGCACTTCCGCCGCATCCGCGGGCGCCGGGGCGTCGACGCCGGTGTACTCGACTCCATACCGCGCCATGAACTGGTGACGGGTCGCCCAGAACTCCGCGGAGTTCATCGGCCACGGACTGCCGTGGCTGGCGGCATCCTGCTTGCCATACCCGCGACCCTTGCGCGTCCTGAACCAGGCCATGCTGGGGACCCCCTCCGGGTTGTCACCGCAGGCTGCCTCCAGGACGGCGCGGGTCACCGGCTCCCACTCGGAGCCCCGCTCGGTCCCGGTGACCCTCCAGCCGTAGGGGGCGAACCAGTCGACCGGGGCACCCGCCACCACGCTCGACGCCGGACGGGGATCGATGCCGAAGTCGTTCCAGTCCACGAGGAAGACGAGGTTGCCGAGGCCAAGGCCCCAGGCGGCGGTCTTGGTCTCGTGGGCGGAACCCGGGGTCAGCCCCCCCTCCCCCTCGACGACAAAGACCTTCACCTCCTCGGCGCCGGCCAGCTTGAGGGCCAGCGCCTCGCCGGCGGCAGGCGGCATGCCGTGACCCGACGGCCCGGTGTTGAACTTGAGGAAGAGGGTGCGCCCCGCCATCTCCGCGTGGCCGGGCAGCCCCCCCCGGCGCCGAAGCTCGAGCAGCCACTCCCAGGTCAGGGCGTGGCGCCCGCCGGCGGGAAAGGCGAAGCGGGGGTCGCCGCTCCGCTCGTGCCGCGCCCGCAGGCCCTCGTTGAGCACGGCAAGGGTGGAGTAGACGAGGGGCACGGTGTGCCCGGCGGAGAGCACGAAGCGATCTGCGAACCGCAGCCACGGCCGCCTGATGTCCCAGCGCATCGCTCCGGAGAGCAGCAGCGAGAGCAGCAGGTGGACTTTCGACCGCGAGCCGCCCGGATGTCCGCTCTGACGGTAGTTCAGGGAGAGGTCGATGCATTCGTCGACGATGTCCTTGAGGACCTCGTAGCGAGCGAAGTCGGGCTCGGCCGCGGCGTGGAGCCGCGCCACCTCGGCACCCGATCCCGCCCCGCTGCGAGCCGCCGCCAGGTCTGGTGTGGTGGTCATGGAGACCTCCGGTAACCGGTACTCCCGGCCCTCAGGGGCCCGCTCGGACCCTGCTGAGACGAGTCTGAGGGGATTGTCTCTCGGACGGAGCGGGCTCGCAGGGTCCGCGACTCCCTGTGGAACATCTGTCGAGACAGACAACCCCAATCGCGCGAAACGCTGCTATCGCATGCCTTCAGGTGCACAGGAAGAACCCGCTCGTATCACCCGACCACCGCTGAAGGCGGACTCCCTGGGGCTGGAGTTGGGTGACACCGCCGTCGGCGTCGATGAGGAAGAGGTAGCCACCGGGCAGCTGCAGCATGAATTCGGCGCCTTGTGGGCTGGCGACTGCGCCGAAGCTGGAGACTTGACCTGGAAGGGTGACGCTACGGACAGGGGAACCACTCCCAGCGTCCAGCAACTCGATGGTCGTGTGCGTCGCCGGAGGGGAGACGAAGGACGGTGAGCCGGCTGTTGACGCAATCGGAGGACGGGCTGGTGCCGTATTCGCCGAGAAGGCTTCCGCCTTCGCCCGCATAGAATCCCACGGGTCCTTGGTAGGTCGCGCTGGGGGTCGGCGCCTGATGGTAGACAACCGCCCCGGTGGAGAGCCGGATGTCCCAGACGTTGGGTCCGCTGATCCCACGCGTGGAGTACGGGTCGCCGGCGACGATGGCGATGACGGCCTGATCCATGGCAGGGTCGCAGGCCACTGAGGCATTCACGCTGCCACCTCCCGGCCACGCGTACGCCGACCAACCCTGCTCGAGGCCAGGCTCAAAAGGTCCGAGACTCACGTCAGCGACGCGTCGGGTGTCGCCGCTGAGCGCAACGGTCTCGAGCGTGAGATCAGTGATGTCGGCAGCCAGGTTATCATCTGTTGCGGATCCCGAAGCCTCGATCTCGGTGGCGGCGGCCTGCGGGTCATCGAGCCATCGCGACGGTCCCAGCACACAGAGCCCGCTGCCGTCGGTGATCCACGCCACCGCGAGGGGGGCCGGCGAGGCAGCGCTGAGCAGGCTGCCAAGCGAGGTCAGCCGGGCGACCACGTGTCCGCTCTCGTCGATGACGTTCCCATTGTTGAGCAGAGCTCGCGTTCCGGTTGGGCTGATGGCAAGGATGTCTGCGGCGGATGCAGGACCGGGGCCGGCTATCACCTGGGGTGGAGGGAATTGATAGCGCAACGCCCCCGTCCAGTCGAGCACGTCGACGGTGGCGGTGAGGCAGACATAGTCGGGAGCGCAACGCGACGTCGGTAGCGGTGTCGTTCTCTCCATCCACACGAAGGACGAGGATCCATCGGCCACCGCGGCCGCAGGACCGACGCCATTCGTCAATGCACGCACCGTTGGATTGGCGTTCGAGGCAGGGCGGGTCGCCAGAAACCCTCCCACCAGTGCCGCGACGAGAATCGTCGAGACCACCGCACTGAGGAGCAGTCGGGGAGCTCTGCGATGGGAGGCGGCGGCGCGCTCACGGATCCCCCGGCGGACGCGCAGGTCCCACCCTGGGGAGACGGGCTCGTCCAACGCCCGGCGAAGCAGCTCGGCCCAGCGGATCTCGTCGGCGGGTTCACTGGTCATGGGATCACCTCGATGGCATCGCCAAGGGCCGCCCGCAGGGCGGCGGTGGCACGGGAGACCCGCACGCGGGCGGCGTTCTCGGAGCACCAGAGGATCGATGCGACCTCGGGGAAGGGAAGATCCATGTAGTAGCGGAGTACGAGGGCGAGGCGAGCCTTGACGGGAAGTGTCCGCAGGGCACGGCGCACGTCGAGACGCCAGTCCGTATCTGCGGCGCGGGATGCCCACACGGAGTCCCGTGGCTCAGGGAGCCTCAGCACCCTCGCCCAGCGGCTCCGGCGCTCCTCCCGGCATCGGTTGACCACGATTCCCGGGAACCACGGCCTCAGCTGGGTCCCGGGGCGGCGGTTGCGCCGCCTGTCCCAGGCTCTGAGCGACGCCTCCTGGACGGCATCCTCCGCCTGGGCAACGTTCATCAGCAGCCCCAGGGCCAGCCGGCGAGCCGGGAAGGAGAAGTGGTGCGAGCTCCTCCTCGAAGGCCTCAGCCTCCGCTTGGTCGAGGCCGCTCGGCAGGACGTGGCTCACCGCGTCGGCTGGATCCATCCACCCGGTCATGCCCATATACGGAGGTGGACCGCCTCTTCTGTCACCCGCGCTGCCCTGGGGCGCGAACCTGGCTACTCGCCTGGGGTCCCCATCATCTCGTTACCCGATGAGGGCGGCCGTCAACGGAGGCCCTGGCCACCGCGCTCAGCCGGCCTTGGCCGGCTGGAGCTGCAGGCCACGGAGCAGTTTGATGAACAGGACCGAGAACGCCAGCTGGAAGACGACCTGCGTCTGCAGCTCGAAGCCTCGCGACAGCGGCAGGTAATAGGCACATGCGATGCCACTCAACACCATGATGCCAGTCAGCAAAGCAATCTGCCGGTCGCTGCCGCCCAGCCATTTGATGGCCAGGAAAGCCAGCCCCAATTCAACCAAGAAAAGGGTTGACCCGAAGAAGACATGGGCGGCGTCAAAACGAGTGTACGGCGTCAGCAGCAGGCCAACCAATTGGAAGGCCATGATCTTCATGGACCAGCCCAAGATCGAGCTGTGGTCACAATCGGTCACCAGAGCGGAGGCCCGCCACATGCAGTAGGCGGCACCCAGAAGGGCGACGGCGTAGGGCACGATCGTATCCGTGAACACGCCCAGGTAGCTGAGGCCGTAGTCGACGCGCAGACTCTGGGGGCGGATCAGGATGCACACAGCCACCATGACTGCCGTGAGCGTCAGCCCATAGGCGACGTATGCAATCGAGCGTTCGGCATCCGAGCGCTCTTTGACCCATATCTGCCCCACGGCCAACAAGCCTCTGCCTCTCATCCGGGCCATTGTAGCCCTGAATGCAAAGCCTCACCCGAAACCCTGTAAAGCTTCAGGCGAAGCCACTCCGTCAACCCGAATTAGCCCACGAATCCGGAGCCGGCGGGGAGATTCGAACTCCCAACCTACGGTTTACAAATCCCCCGAACGCGTCATAAGTAGTGCTCTCCCGTGCCGCTCCGTATTCAGCCGTCCAAGGTTCGTGCCGCGCCGTCACAGCAGGTGCTGCTCCTGTGGGGGTACGTCAAGGGGTAAAGGAGGCAACTCTGGCGCGGACCAGTGTTGGATGAGGTCACTTGAAGTCCGGTGCCGTGGACGTCTTCGACGTCTCCTAGCCTGCGTGAAGTGGGATGCCTTCCAGACAGGCAGCGCGCCATTCGAACCGAACTGCGCCCGCAGACCCACCCACCGCTCGGTGCCATACTGAGAACAGAGAAACAGTGCGGTGGCGAATGAGGTAGTCGCGCCCGTGCAGGCGCCATCACCCCGCCTGGGATCACGTGCTCGGAGGAGGTTGCTGATGGGCGTCTGGCATTTGGACCCGCTGCACACTCAGGTCGAATTTGCTGTGAAACACTTGGGCATGATGACGGTGCGCGGCCACTTCGTGGACGTGCAGGCGTCGGGTGACCTCAACGTGGAGCACCCGGAGAAGTCAACGGTGGACGTGGTCATCCAGACGGCGAGCATCCGCACTCACAACGAGCGTCGCGACAATGACCTGCGCACCTCCGGCTTCCTGGACGTCGAGAATCATCCGACCATCACCTTCAGGAGCACTGAGATCGTAGGCACGGGCCAGGACCAGTACTCGATGACCGGCGACCTGACCATCAAGGGCAACACTCGACCGGTGACCCTCGCCGTGGTCAGGTACGGCGAGTTCAACGATCCCAACATGGGTCACCGGATCGGCTACGGCGCGGAAACCCAGATCCTGCGCAAGGACTTCGGGCTCAACGTGGACATGCTCATGGACAACAGGATGGTGATCGGTACCGAGGTGCAGATCACCATCCAGGGCGAGCTCGTCGAGGCGGCGGAGGCGCAGACCGGAGCGACGGGCTAGGGTCGCCGTGCGGCTCGGCTACTGACGCACAAAGCCGGCCGTGTGGGCCTGACCGAGGGGGGGCCTCGGCAGGGGCCTGACGGGTGGGCGGAGGTCGCCCACGCGGACGAGCGACCCTGGCGGTGACCGAGCGCTGAGGGACTGACATCGCCCTGACCCCGGCCGGGATCGACAGGGCCGAGGATTGGCGGGGCGACGCCGAGACGGCGTGCGAGGCAGGGGGCGCCTCGCTGACGATGAGGGATCCGGTGACGCGCGGGCGTGACGGCGAAGGGAGGCTCGGGAGAAGGGTTGGGCGAACATTCCAGCGTGGCCACATGAGAGTGTCCTCCAGGTGTCGGCGGAGGCCGCCGGCGATGGCGGCCCGTTGCTCACACGGTAACCGCAGCCGCTGACGCCACCCTGACGGCGAGCGCGAGCCAGCAGCAAGCGAAGCAGGTTCGGGGCGGCCCCGACGCGTGGGAGGGGGCGTCGCCGAGGACTGGATCGACAGCTCCGTCGCCGGCGTCGTCGAGTTGGTCCCGACAGCTCGTTGCGCCGGTTCATGGCCGGGGACGGTAAGCCGCGTGGCATGCTGCCTCCGGCCGGATCAGCGCAGCCGGGTAGCACTCAGGCGGTGGGAGCCGAGGTGCGCACCAGTAGACGGTCCAGGCCGGCTGTCCACATCGTGCGGCGATCTTCCGTGATGGCCAGGGCATCGTAACCGTCGATCCCGGACACCCACGCCGCCCCGGCCTCCCCCATCACAAAGGCGGCGGTGGCGAACGCGTCAGCATAGGTGAGGCTCGGTCCGATGACGGTCATGCTCAGGAGGCCCACCGGAGCCCGGCGGGTGCGCGGATCCACGATGTGCTCACCGCGCTCGTAGCAGCCGCTCGTGGCCACCGCGATATCGCGGACCGCCAGCACCGCGGCCACGCGGTCGGCGAGCTCCGGGTGGCGAATCCCGACCCGCCAGTGGCGGTCGGGGGCCGGCTCCCCCCGTGCCACCAGGTCGCCGCCCGCCGCAATGAAGAAGTTCCGGGCTCCGGCGGCCTGGAGCTGGGCCGCCGCCCGCTCCACCGACCATCCCTTAACGAGGCCGGACGGGTCAAGCCGGCCGGCTGCATGAATGTCGAAGCACCCACCGCTGCGGCGCTCGACTTCAGCGCAGAGACCCAGGACCTCCCACACCTCCGGCCGGCACTCGCGCTCGGCAATCTCGCCGCGGTCGAGCCGGTTGATCTCGCTGTCGAGCCGGAAGGTGCTGAAGGTGCCGTCGACCTCACGGAACCAGGCGAACGCCGAGTCGACCGCAGCTTCGCCGATACCGGGGTCGCGGACGTCCACGGTGATCACCGTCCCCATCATCGATTCGGCGCGCACCGTTCGCGAGATGGCTAGTGCGTCGGCTGGGAGTTGCTCAGGCATGGGCCAGGTCCAGCGCCGACTGCACGGACGGCGCGTAGCTCTGGCTGTCGTAGGTGGCCCCGCTGAGGATGTTGATCTGGGCGCTCTGTGCC
>Ga0187848_10002681_pt1 | contig 13716 bp, 14 predicted proteins | sample June2016WEW_4_40_FD_132424 | JGI IMG/M metagenome (GOLD analysis project Ga0187848, IMG submission 132424) | Peatland microbial communities from SPRUCE experiment site at the Marcell Experimental Forest, Minnesota, USA - June2016WEW_4_40 | ecosystem: Environmental > Terrestrial > Soil >... | reverse complement strand
GTCCCGACGAATCGTCAAGGCGTCTTCGTAGGCGGCGAGAGCGCCGGCGGAATCGCCGGCGTTGGATTTGGCGTCGCCGATCTTGTCGTAGCTCGCCGCCAGATCGCTTTGCGCTTGCGCGTCGTCCGCGTTCGCCGCGCGGTCGCGTCGGATGGCGAAGCTCTCCTGGTACGCGACGAGCGCGCCGGCCCGTTCGCCCGTCTGCTGCAGCGCGTCGCCATAATTATTGAGGCTCAGCGCCAATTGGCGTAGCGCGTCGCTGTCCTCGTGCGCCTTGGCCTCGGCGCGCGCGATCTCCATACTTTCGCGGAAAGCGGCGAGAGCGCCGGCGCGGTCGCCCGCTTGCGTCTCGGCCACGCCGAGGGCGCTCAAAGCGTTCGCCAAGTCGCCCGTCGCTTCGGCGTCGGTCGGATTGGCGGCGCGAGCGCGGTCCACGGCGACTTCCTCGGAATAAGCGGCGAACGCGCCCGCGCGGTCGCCCAACTGGCCCCGCGCGTCGCCAAGACGATCAATGCAGATCGCCAGTTCGCGCTGCGCGGCGACGTCGCTCTTGTCCTTTGCCGCCTCGCGCCGGATCGGGAGGCTCTCCTCGTAGGCGGCGCGCGCGCCGGCGAAGTCCTCCGCGGCGGTGCGCGCTGCGCCGATCTCTTCGAGAGTCGCCGCCAGTTCGCGCAGCGATTGACGATCGCCGGTTTCCTTTGCGCGCTTGCGGGCCTGCGCCAGTCGCGTCTGCGCTTCGCGTTCGTTCGACGCCGGCTGCGCGCTCGCGTCCGCGACGGCTTGAGAGGAACCCTGCTCGACCGCGAGCGGTTGCGACTGCGCGTCGGCGACGGACCCCGCCGCCACGGCTCCGATCGCGGCGAGGGCGATCGCGCTGACGCTCGAGAACAACCGTCGCGAAGCGCGACGCGAAGCCGGCGCGCCCTTGCGTCTCGACACAAGAAGTGAAATCAACACCATCTCTCCCCGATCGGCGTCCAACGGGGACTTGCCGGCTTGCCGCCAGCCCCTGCTCGCCTTATTTCCACCCTGGCGCGGCGCGCCGGAAGATCCGTTCGCGTTTCGCGACATATTTTTTTGCCGGCGCTCGACCGACCGCATTCTCTACGGCGATTGTAGCGTGCCGCCGACCGGCGGCAAGAGGCGCACGACATAGAAAATCGCGCCAGACCAGCCATATAAGCGGCCACGGCGTCAACCGGAATCGAGGCATGACCGGATCGAGCTCACGCCGACCGCCGAAATCGGCCGAGCGTCGCCGGCGATGATCCGCGATCGGATCGCGAGGTCTTGCGCGCGCGAGCGCGAGGGCTCGAGCGGGCGCAACGCCCCGGGCCAAGCCCTGCGGCTCAGCGAAGTACGCCGCGCCGAAAAGGCGCGGCGTCTGTTTCGTCGAAGATGCGTCGCGCCACGGCGTTTCAGCCCGACTTCACCCGCGTCCGCCGCAGCGCGTTCAGGATGGCCATTGCGTACTGCAACCCTTCCTGCATCGATTGCTGCTTCATCAGCGTCCAAAGCCCCGTGAGCCCGCCCTGCGGCCGCGGCGCTGCAGCTACGTCCTTGCCGGCCTGATCGACCGCGGCGAGCAGTTGCGGCACGATGCCGGACGTCTCGACGTGACTGGCCATCGTCATCAAACGATCGGCCAACCCGTTGCGCGTCGCGCGATCGAGAATCGCGATGGCGTCGGTCGCCAGGCCGGCGAGCCGAGTGACCATATCGTCCGACAGGGCGTCCTGAGCGCTGCCGACGACGCGCGCCAGAGCGACGATCCGCTCGAGGTCGCCGTTCTCCACCAACGCCGTAATCGCCGGCAAGGCGCGCGACACGCCGCTGCGGTTGACGCGGTCGAGCAGTTCGAGGCCGTCCGAGGCGAGCCCGGCGACGCGGCCGACCATCTCGTCGTTAAGGGCGTCCTGCGCGCTGCCGACGACGCGCGCCAGAGCGACGATTCGGTCGAGATCGCCATTCTCCACCAGGGAGGCGATCGCCGGCAAGGCGCGCGCCAAGCCGCTGCGGTTGACGCGGTCGAGCAGATCGAGCCCGTCCGCGGCGAGGCCGGCGACGCGGCCGACCATATCGTCGTTGAGGGCGTCCTGCGCGCTGCCGACGACGCGCGCGAGAGCGACGATCCGGTCGAGATCGCCGTTCTCGACCAGAGTCACGAGCGCGCTTTCGAACGGCGGCGGGGCTTGCTGGGTCTGCGCCATGGGGCCCTCCCTCACAGGATTCCGCGGGCCGACGCCCAATAGAGCTTGTTGTAGGCCATCTTGAACGCGTGCACCGCGGCGTTGGGCGCCTTGGGCTGCGGCGGCTGGGTGTAGGTGAACATCGCGTAGGTGGCGCGGTCCTTGCCCGCCTCGATGAAGCAGAACACCTTGCCGTCGTAGGAGCGCACCGGGCGGCCGATCTTGATGACCGCCGCGACGTTCTCGGCCGCCGCGTCGGCCTCGAAGTGGGCGGTCGACCCCGCCTTGCTGATCGGGATGTTGGTGGTGTCGCCGAGCACGATGACGTTGGCGCCCTGCTCGCCGTCCATGTGCAGCGAATTGCGGTTTGTCGGGATCCAGCCGTTCTGGCCGAGCCCATTCTTCTCGATCACTTCCATGCCCTTGTGCGGGGGAATGGCGACCAGGAGATCGTAGGGAAGGTCCGAGCCCTCCTCGGAACGCACCCTTGCGTTCTTGCCGTCGACTTCCTTCAGATTGAAGAGGGTCTCGGTCTTGATCCCAAGCCGCGCGAATTCGCCCGCCGCCCACTTGCCCACGTTCTCGAGGCTGTGCAGACGACCGATCGGATAGGTGTAATAGAACTCGGTCTTGTCGAGCAGGCCGCGATCGGCGAGGAAGTCATGCATCGTCAAGGTGATCTCGAGCGGGATCATCGGGCACTTGTGCGGCAGCCCGACGGTGATCAGAATGCGTCCGCCCTTGAACGCGCTCAGCTTTTCGAAGAACGTCAGCGAGCTCGCCTCGGTGTAGCAATTGATGGAGTTCTCGGCGAGGCCGGGAATGAGCTCCGGCATCGCGCGCGATCCCGTGGATATGACGATCAGGTCGTACTCGTGGGTCTTGCCGCTCTTGGTGACGACGTGATTGGCCTTGAGATTGAACGTTTCGACCGGATCGACGTGGAACGAAATGCCGGGCTCGAGCAGGCTCGCCTGTTCGCGGTACAGTTCGTCGGGAGTCATGCGCCCCATCGCGACATAGAGCAGCCCCGGCTGGTACATGTGCCGGTCCGAGGCGGAAAGCATCGTGATCGAGACTTTGCCGGATTTCAGTTCGCTATGGACTCTGCGCGCAAGATTGTTGGCGAAAATGGTGCCTCCCATTCCGCCGCCGACGACGAGAACTCTCATGACCAAACCTCCCGTTGATATGCGTTTCCTCGAAAAAACTTGATTCGTGCGCTTATTTCATTTTGCGCACTTGAATGTGCCAGACGCCGCCGTCGTCCTGGCTCGTGCCGAGCATCTGGTGGCCGACCTTGTTGATCCACTCCGGAACGTCTTGAGCCGATCCTTTGTCGGACGACAAGAGCTCGACGGTCTCGCCGACCTTCGACATTTTCATCGCGGCTATGAGCTCCATCAGCGGTCCTGGGCAGAAGCTGCCCCGCGCGTCGACGACTCTGTTCGCATCCATGCGACGATTCCCTTTCTCTCGATTCTTAGAAAACGACGAGCTGGCCGCTCTCGGCCTCGCTCAGGAACTTGGTGAGGCCCATGGCGCCGGCGATATCGCCCGCCAGTTGGTCTTCGCGGACGCCCGCGACGTCCATCGCCATGGAACAGGCGTAGATCTTAGCGTCGCCGAGTTCGACCGCCTGTTGGAAAATCTGCTGGAACGGAGGCACATTCTTGCCTTCCATCAGCGAGCCGAACGGCCCCTCGGACGCCGCCGCGGGCGCTCCCTCGACGAACAAGGGGAACGCGTTCATCGACAGAAAGACCGTCACCGGGCGTCCGCATACCGCCGCCACCGACGCCGTCATCGCCGCAAACTGTAACCGTTCCCGAGACCCGCTCAGGCAGACGATGAACAAGCCCTGCATTGTCCTCCCCTTGATCCGGCGGCGAAACGTCACCGTTCGCGCGCTCATTTGTCGCATGTTCACCGGTGTGGCGGAGGACGTCAATTAGATATTTGTAATATACAGGCTCGACGCACGCTCTGAATATAATAACACGTGCGCAACGTATATGCATGCCGTCAACCACGACGCCTGCGCGAAAATCGCTGCAAAGTGCTGCCCTTACGGCCGCGAGCGTCAACCGCATTGTCGATCGGCGCACTTCGCCGCATGCGAGCGTGGGGCCGGTCGGCCAACGCCGCCGGGGCTGGAATTTACGGTCCTACCGCGTAATGTGCGACATTTCGCCGCAGATCGCAGCCTCGTCCGGCTAGACGGTTTCCACGACGCGCCGAAGCTTTTGCGCGACCTGATCGGCGATCTCGGCAAGCGCCGGGTTGCCGACCCACTCCATCGCCGCGCGCGGGTCGATCGCCGCGACCTCCGTCTTGCCGCCGTCGGTCTCCTGAACGACGACGTTGCAGGGAAGCATCATGCCGATCTTGCTTTCCGCCTTCAGCGCCTGGTGGGCGAGCCCCGGATTGCATGCGCCGAGGACGCGATACTTACGAAAATCGACCCCCAGCTTCTCCTTCAACGTGCCGGAAACGTCGATTTCAGTAAGAACGCCGAAGCCTTCCCCCTTGAGCGCTTCGACAACCCTGACGAGCGCGTCGTCAAAGCCGGCTTCGACGACTCGCGCGAAATAGTCATTCATGGAAAATCTCCGCTTTCCAGCGACGGCGCTAGCGCGCGCCGTTCGCCGGTCCGCCGGCTGAACCGTCAGGAAAACGCCTGACCGGGCTTCACCCCGATCCGCTTCAGCACGGCGGCCAGCGGACAGAATCCCGTCATCGAAGCCTGCAGAAGGTTAAGCCCGACGAACGCGGTCAGCAATAGCCAGTAGAGACTGTGCAACTGCGCCAGCGCCAGGCTGACGAGGATCACCGTTCCCGCAAACGCCATAACCACCCGATCGATCGTCATATCGCTTCCTTCCTCATGGATTCGCCTGTGGCTTCACGCCGCAGTCGGGCGCGCAATAAAGCTCGTAGAGAAGATCGATCAGCTTGGTCACCCGGTCGCTCGCGAGCGAGTAGTAGATCGTCTGCGACTCTCGGCGCGTCGTCACGATTCCGTCCACCCGCAACCGCGCCAGATGCTGCGACAGCGCCGACTGGCTCAATCCGATCGCGGCGCGCAACGCCGACACCGATTTCTCGCCGCCGAGCAGCTCGCACAGGATCACCAGCCGGCGCCGATTGGCGACGGTCTTGAGCAGCGACTCGGCGGCGCCAGCCTGCGATTCAAGCGCTTCTAAATTCATGCTTGCTAAATTAGGTTATGCTCATATATGTGTCAAGGCCACATTCAAGGACTCTTCGATGCGCCGATTGGTTTTCCTCGCCGCCCTGCTCTTGCCGACGCCGCCAGGCTTTGCGGCCGCGGAGCGCTTCGTCGTGCATCCGTCGGAGATTCAGGATCAAAAGGCGGTCGTCGCCACCGTCGAGCCGGTCCATCAGCTCGTCGCCCGCGCACGTATCGGCGGCACCATCGTTTCGCTGAAAGTCAAAGAGGGCGATAGCGCCGCCGCAGGCGAGCAACTGGCGACGGTCGCGGACCCCAAGCTGCTCATTCAAATGCAGGCGCTCGATTCGCGCATCGAATCCCAGGCCTCGCAGGCCGACAAGGCCAAGACCGACTACGACCGCGTCGAGGAGCTGCAGCATCGCGGCGTCAGCACCCAGGTTCAAGTCGACGCCGCCAAGACCGTGCTCGACGTCGCCCAGCGCACTCTCGAGGCCATGCGCAGCGACCGCGGCGTCATCGCCCAGCAGATGAGCGAAGGCGCCGTTCTCGCGCCGGTCGCAGGGCGAGTCCTCACCGTCCCCGTGTCCGAAGGCCAAGTCGTGTTGCCGGGCGAGACGATCGCGACGCTTGCCGAGGACCGCTACATCCTGCGCCTGCAATTGCCGGAGCGGCACGCCCAGTTCATGCGCGCCGGCGACAAGGTCCTGATCGGATCGCGCGGCCTCGGCGAAGGACCCGACGAGAAGCGGCGCGAAGGCCAGGTGCGCATCGTCTATCCCGAAATCCAAGGCGGGCGGGTGATCGCCGACGTCGAGGTCACCGGGCTCGGCGACTATTTCGTCGGCGAGCGCACGCGCGTCTACGTCAACACGGGGGCGCGCCGCGCCATCGTCATTCCGAGCGCCTATGTCTTTCGCCGCGCCGGCGTCAATTACGTGAAGACCGCGGACGGCGCCGAACTGGTGGTGCAGCCCGGCGAGCCGCGCGACGACGGCGTCGAAATCCTGTCCGGCCTGACGGACGGCGACGTGCTGGTCGCACCATGAAGCTCGGCCTTTCCGGGGCGCTGACCCGCCGCTTCATCAAATCGCCGCTGACGCCGCTGCTTCTCTTGGCGGCGCTCGCCGCTGGCGCGATCGCGCTCGTTTCGCTGCCGCGCGAGGAAGAGCCGCAGATCAGCGTGCCCATGGTCGACATCATGGTCACCACCAACGGCTACAAGGCCGCCGACGCGGTGGAGCTGGTCACGCGCCCGCTCGAGGACATCGTCAAGGGCATCGACGGCGTCGAGCACGTCTATTCACAGACCTATGACGACAGCGTTCTCGTCACCGCGCGCTTCCTGGTCGGCACCGATCAGGACACCGCAATTTTGCGCGTCCACGAGAAGATCCGCGCCAACATCATCAACCTGCCGAAGGGCATCCCGGAACCGGTGATCATCGGCCGCGGCATCAACGACGTCGCGATCGTCGACCTCACGCTTTCGGCCGATCCCGCCCACGCCGGCCAGTGGACCGACAACGGCCTCTTCCAGGTCGGCGAGGAGCTGCAGCACGAGCTGGCCAAGGTCGACAACGTCGGCGGGACCTACATCGTCGGCGGCAGCCCGAACCAAATCCGGGTCGAACCCGATCCGGAGCGCCTCGCGCTCTACGGCATCACCCTGAGCCAGCTCATCGACAAGCTGACCAACGCCAACCGCTCGTTCGTCGTCGGCGCGTTGCGCGACGACGGCCGCTCCCTGCCCGTGGTGGCCGGCCAGACGCTGCAAGGCGTGCCGGATGTCGGCCTCTTGTTGTTGACCTCGCGCGACGGTCGCCCGGTCTACGTCAAGGACGTCGCCAGCGTCGTCGTCGGCGCCGCCGAGCCCGAACATCGCGCCTGGACGATGACGCGACTTTCAAACGGCGAATTGCAGCGCCGGCCGGCGCTCACCATCGCCATCGCCAAGCGCAAGGGGGCCAACGCGGTCTCGGTCGCCGACGACGTGCTGCGCCGTCTGGAGATCGTCAAGGGGCGGATCGTACCGCCCGGCGTCGACGTCGCGGTGACGCGCAACTACGGCGCGACCGCGACCGAAAAGGCCAACGAACTCCTGTTCCACCTCGGCCTTGCGACGCTGTCGATCGTCGTCCTCATCACCTTCGCCATCGGCTGGCGCGAAGGCGTGGTGGTTCTCATCATCATTCCCACCACGATCCTGCTGACGCTGTTCGCGTCCTGGCTGATGGGATACACCATCAACCGGGTCAGCCTGTTCGCGCTGATCTTCTCGATCGGCATTCTCGTCGACGACGCGATCGTCGTGGTCGAGAACATCGCCAGGCATTGGTCGAAGCGAGGGGCGCGCAGCCTCATCGAGACTGCGGTCGAGGCCGTCGCCGAAGTCGGCAACCCGACGATCATCGCGACTCTGACGATCGTCGCCGCGCTGCTGCCGATGATGTTCGTGAGCGGCCTGATGGGCCCCTACATGAGCCCCATTCCGGCCAACGCCTCCATCGCGATGCTCTTTTCTTTCGTCGTCGCGGTCACGGTGACTCCGTGGTTGCTGCTGCGCCTGGCGGGCCGGCGCCACGCCGAAGGCGCCGATCACGCGCACGACATCGGCGCGCTCGGCCGATTTTACACCGCTCTGGCGCGCCCGCTGCTGCAAGGGCGCCGGCGTTCGCAAATTTTCCTCGTGGCTGTCGGGCTGGCGACGGCGGCGGTGTGCGTGCTGTTCGCGACGAAAGACGTGCGCGTCAAGCTGCTGCCCTTCGACAACAAATCGGAAATCCAGGTCGTGCTCGACCTGCCGCAGGGAACGAGCCTGGAGGAAACCGACCGCACGCTGATGGCGGCGGCCGAGCGGCTGAAGGACCTTCCCGAGCTGACCTCGATCCAGGCCTACACGGGCACGGCGGCGCCGTTCAATTTCAATGGCCTGGTGCGCCATTACTATTTGCGCGACAACCCGCAACAGGGGGACCTCGCGATCAATCTCGTCGACAAGAGCGATCGCTCGCGCGCCAGCCACGCGATCGCGCTCGACATCCGTCATCGCCTCGCCGACCTGCAGCTTCCCGCCGGCTCAGCGCTCAAGGTGGTCGAGGTGCCGCCCGGGCCGCCGGTGCTCGCCACCGTGCTCGCGGAAGTTTACGGGCCCGACGCGGCGAGCCGGCGCGAGCTCGCCGGCAAGGTGCGCAAGGCGTTCGAGGCGGTCGACTTCGTGGTCGACGTCGACGACACGTTCCCCAAGCCCGCCGAGCGGCTGCGCATCTCGATCGACCAGGAAGCCTTGGAATTCCACGGCGTGGACGAGCAAGCGGTCTACGACACCATCGGCGCGCTGCTCGGCGGGACGCCGATCGGCTTTTCCCAACGCGGCGACGGCCTCAAGCCGATCGACATTTCCGTCGCGCTGCCGCGCTCCGACCGCACGCTCGACGAGCGCCTGCTGTCGACGCCGCTGCCGGCGGGCGGCACCATCCGCCAGGGCGCCAACGTCGAACTCGGCGACGTGGTCAAGCTGACGCGGGAGCCCGGCTCCTATCCGATCTACCGCCACAACGGCCGCTTCGCCGAAATGGTGACGGCGGAGGTCGCCGGGCGCTTCGAAGCGCCGATCTACGCCATGCTCGCGATCGAGGACAAGATCGCCCACATGGATTGGGGCGCCGAGGGACCGCCCACGATCAAGTATCACGGCCAGCCGGAAAACGACGCCGCGCGCACCCTGCTGTGGGACGGCGAATGGGAGGTCACCTACGTCACCTTCCGCGACATGGGCGCGGCCTTCATGATCGCCATCCTCGGCATCTATCTGCTCGTCGTCGGCCAATTCGGCTCGTTCAAACTGCCGCTGGTCATCCTAACGCCGGTGCCGCTGACGCTGATCGGCATCATGCTCGGGCACTGGTGGCTCGGAGCGCCGTTCACCGCGACCTCGATGATCGGCTTCATTGCGCTCGCCGGCATCATCGTGCGCAACTCGATCCTGCTGGTCGACTTCATTCGTCGCCGGCGGGAGGAAGGCGCGCCGTTGCGCGAAGCGCTGATCGAAGCGGGCGCGACGCGCGTCAAGCCGATCGTGCTGACCGCGGCGGCGGCGATGATCGGATCGGCGTTCATCCTGGCCGACCCCATCTTCCAGGGGCTCGCCATTTCCTTGGTGTTCGGCCTGGCCTCTTCGACCGCGCTCACCCTGCTGGTGATCCCGGCGATCTACATCTGGCTGAGGGACGACGAACGTCCCGCCAAAGACCTCGCCTCAACGCACCCGAGCAATAAGGAGCCGTCATGACGCAAAAAGATTGGCCTTCGACGACGAAGGAACTCAGCGCGGAGCTCCGAAACCTGCGCGGCGGGGCGGGCGACGTGATGAAGGCGTTCTCCGCCATCGCCCAGGCGGCGCTCGCCCCCAAGGCGCTCGACACCAAGACCAAGGAGCTGATCGCGCTGGCGATCGGGGTCGCGGTGCGCTGCGACGACTGCGTCGCCTTTCACACCAAGGCCGCCGTCGAGCAGGGCGCCTCGCGCGAGGAGGTCCTCGAAACGCTGGGGATGGCGATCTATATGGGCGCTGGACCCTCGGCGATGTACGCGAGCCACGCCCTCGGAGCTTTCAACCAGTTCGAGGCGGCCAAGGCCGCTTCGGCCAACAACGGATAGGACGCCCATGTTCTTCTCGAATTTCTTCGCCAAACCCGATCCCAACGCGCCGCCGCGCGAAATCGGCCACGATGATCTCGTCGAGGCGATGCGCGCCAAGTCCGTCGTCGTCGTCGACGTGCGCGAGCCGCACGAATTCGCCAGCGGCCACCTCCCCGGCGCGGTCAACTTGCCGCTGTCGCGCTTCCGGTTGGAGCACCTGCCGGCCGGCAAGCCACCGGTCCTCATCTGCCTCTCGGGCGCGCGTTCCGGCTCCGCGGTGCGCCACGCGCACGGCGCTGGCAGGACCGAGGTTCGCCATTACGCCAGGGGCATGAACGATTGGCGCGCGCGCGGCGGCCCGGTGGTCCGATAGAGGCGACGGAATAGCGAAACTTCGGGGGCTAGCAGAATGGAAACCGATCCCACCATCGCGTGTCCGCATTGCGGCGCGGTCAACCGGGTCCCGCAGGCGCGGCTCGCCGCCGGCGACAAGCCGAACTGCGGACAATGCCATCAGCCGCTGTTCGACGGTCATCCGACTGCGCTCGCCAGCGCGGCCGAATTCGACCGGCTGGTCGGGCGCACGGGAATCCCAGTGCTGGTCGACTTCTGGGCCGACTGGTGCGGCCCGTGCAAGGCGATGGCGCCGCAGTTCGCCGCGGCGGCCCAAGCGCTCGAGCCGCGCGTGCGTTTCGCCAAGCTCGACACCGACGCCGCGCCCGCGACGGCCGGGCGCTTTCGAATCCGAGGCATACCGACGCTGATCCTGTTCTCCGGCGGACAGGAGATCGCGCGCCAGAGCGGCCTGATGAGCAAGGACGCGATCGCCGCCTTCGTTCAGAGCAACCTTCCCCCAACCGCCTGAGGGGCGCCGCCTCAATCGAGCGACTTGCGGAAGCGCCAGATGCTCGCCGTCAGCAGCGCGGCGCCGAGCACGGCGAGCGCGAACATTTGCGGCCACAACACCGTCAGGCCGACCCCCTTGAGGAAGACTCCCCGGATGATCACCAGGTAGTAGCGCACCGGATCGAGATAGGTGAGCCATTGCAAGGCGCCCGGCATGCTCGCGATCGGGAAGCTGAATCCGGAGAGCGTGAACATCGGATTGATGACGAAGAAGTTGGTCGCGAACGCCTGCTGCTGCGTCGAGCACAGCGTCGAGATGAGCAGGCCGATGCCGAGCACGCTCAAGAGATAGAGCGAGGTGCCGAGCAGCAGCACAAGCGGATTGCCGACGAAGGGAATGCGGAACCACAGCGTTCCCACGGTGGTGATCAGCCCCACCAGAGCGAAACCGACCAGGAAGAACGGGATCGTCTTGCCGAGGATGAATTCGAGCGGCCGGATCGGCGTCACCATGATCTGTTCGAGCGTTCCGACCTCGCGTTCCCGGACGACGGCGAACGAGGTCAGGTTGACCACCATCACCAAGGTCAGCGTGGCGATGACGCCGGGGACGAAAAACCACCGGCTGTTGAGATCGGGATTGTACCAGGGCCGTTGTTCGAGCGTGACCTGCACGGCGCGCGCCTCAGCGCCGTGCAGCCGCTGCGCGAGATCGGTCGCGTAGTCTTGCGCGAATCTTTCGGCGACGTCGCCGACATAGCCGAGCGCAATCAGCGCGGTGTTGGAGTTGGTGCCGTCGACGATCGCCTGCACCGGCGCCGACTGGCCCTTGCGCAGCAACTCGGCGAAGCCGGGGTGCACGACGATCGCCACCGTCGCTCGGCTGCTCTCGATCGCCCCGTCGATCTCGGATTGGCTTTGCGCGACGTCGACGATGTGAAAGCGACCGCTGTAGGTGAAGCGCGAAATCAGCTCCCGGCTTTCCTGGCTGTGGTCGAGATCGAGCATCGCCGTCGAAACGCCGTAAACCTCGAAGGTCGCAGCGTAGCCGAAAATGATGACCTGGATGATCGGCGGCACGACCAGCCGGAAGCGAGCCCACGTATCGCGCCTGAGCTCGAGGAACTCCTTGATCAGCAGGGAGAGGATGCGGCCCCACATCTTCGCTAGTCCAAAGTCTTGCGGAACGCTCGCGCGGCCAGAAAGGCGACCGCGACGGCGTAGAGCGCGAGCAGCGACATCGGCATGGCGAGTTCGATGAGCCCGGCGCCCTTGAGGAAGACGGCCTTGAGGATCGTCACGTAATAGCGCGAATGCACGAGATAGGTGATCGCCTGGATCGGCCAAGGCATCTGATCGATCGGGAAGGTGAATCCCGACAACAGCGTGGTCGGCATCATCGTGACCAAAAGAGCGATCTGGCTGGCGCCGATCTGGCTGCGAATCGCCACGGAGATGAAATAGCCGACAGAGAGCACGACGATCAGAAACAGCGACGTCGTGAAGAACAAGGTCGCGAGCGCGCCGCGGAACGGCACCTCGAACCAATAGACCGCGAGCGAAAGGCAAAGCGCCGCGTCGAGCATGCCGATGGCGAAGTAAGGCAGGATCTTTCCCACCATCAACTCGAAGCGCGTCACCGGCGTGGAGATCAGCACCTCCATGGTCCCGCGTTCCCACTCGCGCGATATCGTCAGCGAAGTGAGCTGGGCGCCGACCAACGCGAGAACCATCGCGACGACGCCGGGGATGACGAAGTTGCGGCTGTTCAGATCTTCGTTGAACCACACCCGGGACTGCAACGCGACGGGCGGGCTCTGGGCGACCGCCCCCTGCCTTTGCGACGCGACGAGCTGGACGTCGCTGGAAAAACCGGCGACGACTTCCTGCGCATAGCCGAGCCCAATATTGGCGGTGTTGTCGTCCGTCGCGTCGAGCACGACCTGCACCGGGGCCGTCGCAATGTCGGCGAGCCGCTCGGAAAAGTCGGGCGGGATCACCACCCCGATCTTGCAGCGTCCATTGTCCAGCGCGTCTTTCAGGGCGCCGTACGAGCGGGTCGCCTCGACGACGCTGAAATAGATCGACGCCTGGAAGCGCTTCAGCAACGCTTCGCTGCGCTGGCTTCCCTCACGGTCGAACGCGCACACGGGGATGTGCTTGATGTCGAGGCTCACGCCGTAGCCGAGCAGCGCCATCTGCATCAGCGGCATCAGCAGCGCGATCATCAGGCTGCGCGGATCGCGCCACACCTGGATCAGCTCCTTCTTGGCGATCGCTTTGACCCGCCGCGCCTTCATGGCGTCGCCTCCTCGGGGCGGGCGCCGACCAATTGCACGAAGACGTCCTCGAGGGTCGGCTTGATCGGCGTGACGCGCGTCCAGCCGAGACCGCGCGCGGAAAGAAATTGCTCGATGCGGGGAATGTCGGCGGCGGGATCGTCGACCTGGATATGGAGCGCCGAGCCGAACGGCGCTGCGTCGCGCACCCATGGCGCCGCTTCGAGCGCCTCCAGCAGCGGCCCGGCGTCCTCGCATTCGACAAGCAACAGCCGTCCCTGGATGGCGCCGCCCTTCAATTCGCTCGGGCTGCCCATCGCCACCAGCCGCCCCTGATCGATCAGCGCGATGCGGTTGCAGTATTCGGCCTCGTCCATGTAATGGGTGGTGACGAGGATGGTCACCCCTTGCTCGGCGAGCGAATAGATCAGGTCCCAGAACCGGCGTCGCGAAGTCGGATCGACCCCCGTCGTCGGCTCGTCGAGGAAGAGGATCGGCGGTTCGTGCAGGACCGCGCAGCCGAGCGCGAGGCGCTGCTTCCAGCCTCCGGAGAGATTGGCGACCAGCG
>Ga0187848_10002680_pt1 | contig 13721 bp, 9 predicted proteins | sample June2016WEW_4_40_FD_132424 | JGI IMG/M metagenome (GOLD analysis project Ga0187848, IMG submission 132424) | Peatland microbial communities from SPRUCE experiment site at the Marcell Experimental Forest, Minnesota, USA - June2016WEW_4_40 | ecosystem: Environmental > Terrestrial > Soil > Wetlands... | reverse complement strand
TTTCAACGCCAAAGGATATTATGCCACATCTTTTAGAGATGTCCCCTGGGCCGTGGATTGTGATTTTGCGACATTCCTGGAGGCGTTCAAGGGCGTACTTAGTTAAATCTTTCTCGTGGCATTGCACGTTGTCCATTCCGGCGGCTTGAAGGTAACTTACGGCTTCGCTCAAGCCAATGGCTCCGCAGATATTCGGGGTGCCTGCCTCAAACTTCCATGGCAATTCATTCAAGCTTATGTTGCAGCCAACTCCCCGACTGAACTCAACTTCTTTAATCATTTCTCCTCCGCCTTGGAACGGTGGCATAGCTTCAAGCAAAGCTTTCTTGCCGTAAAGCACGCCTATTCCCGTTGGTCCAAGCATCTTGTGTCCTGAAAAAGCCAGAAAATCAATGTCCAAATCCTGGACGTTCACACTCAAGTGAGGGACAGATTGGGCGCCGTCCACCAGCATTAGAGAACCATTGTTGTGAGCAGCCTCAGTGATCCTTTTAACGTCGTTGATTACTCCTGTGACGTTTGAGACTTGGCTTAAGCAGGCGATTTTGGTTTTTTTGGAAAGCTTTGCTTCAAAATCTTCGTAATCAAGGGTGCCGTCTGGTTTGACGTTCGCATATTTGATTGTGAAACCTTTGAGTTTAGCCGTGATTTCCCATGGGACAATATTGCTGTGATGCTCCATCAGGGAAACCAGCACCTCGTCGCCTTTGCCTAGGTTGCTTAGACCCCATGTATAAGCGACAAGGTTGATGGCTTCAGTTGTGCCCCGGACAAAAACAATCTCCGAGGGTTCTTTGGCATTTATGAATTTTGAGATTCTTTCCCGTGACTTCTCGTAGAGGTCAGTGGCTTCTAGCGATAACGTGTGGACTGCGCGGTGTACGTTGCCATTATGCTTTTCGTAAAAGTTAACTTCAGCTTCAATTACTTGGCGCGGTTTCTGGGTTGTTGCAGCGTTGTCAAAATAGATTAGTGGGTAGTTGTTGATCCTGCGTTTCAGTATCGGGAAATCTTGACGGACAGCTTGTATGTCCACGACTATTTCTCTGCCTTTTCTTCAGTCTTAAGCCTTTTCGATAGTAGCTTTGCGAGTTCTTCTTCTTCTAGGGCCTGTTTTTCTTCAAAAGTGTTTTCCGCAGGCATCCAACTGGGGATCAATGCGCCTTTTTGCTTAAAGTACTGCCGTATCGCACGTTTCAACGCGCCAACGGCAAGGACTCCACAGTGAAACTTGACGCTGGGTAAACCACCGATTTCCTCCGTGACTTTCTTCCAGGTTACATCTAGCCATGCCTGTTCAAGGCTCAATCCCTTAATCATTTCTGTGACGATGCTAGATGTAGCGATGTTTGCGGCGCAGCCGTAGCTTTCGAAGCTGGCTCTCTCGATAATGTCTTTGTCGGTTATTTTGAGGTAGAAGGTTATCATGTCTCCACAGGCTGGATTACCTGCAACTGCCACAACTGTGGCATCATCCATTTTTCCTAGGTTCTTGGGGTTCCTGAATAAATCCATAACTTTCGGGTTGTAAGGTAGTGGTATACGCGACATTTAATCAACTCCTGTTGAGCCAACTATTCCCCTAATACGATTAACTGATGGCGGCAAGACGCTTAAAACGTAATCGATGTCTTGTTCTGATTGGTAACGTGTGGTTTTCATGAGGATACTTCCATGTGCTTCGCTGAATCTGCGCCCTATAGCAACGAGAACGTGGCTTGGTTGAAGCAGTCTTCGGCTGCAGGCGCTGCCGCTGGAAACATAAACGCCTTTCAAGCTTAACTCGATGGTTAATGCTTCGCCTTCTGCTCGCAGTATGCTAACGTTGGCGTTGTCCGGCGCCCGTTGGTTGCCTTTGGGACCGTTAAAGCGGAGATCGTCGAGTTCGGTGAATATTCCGTCAACAAGTTTGTCGCGGAGACTACGCATTTTAGCGACGTTTGCTTCGAAGTTTTGGAATGCTAACTCGCACGCTTTTGTGAAGCCGACGATTAAAGGTGTGTTTTCGACTCCTGGCCAAAGTTTCTGTGTGCCTATTTGCCCTTCAAGAATGCGTTCCATGTTTACTCCGTCTCGAAGATACATTGCTCCCATTCCGCGTGGACCCAGAATCTTGTAGCTGCTAAGCGTTGCCAAATCTATGTTTAGGTCTTGTACGTTTAGGGGTATTCTGCCGTAAGCGTCTGAAGCATCGGTGTGGAAGAGCGTTTGGGGGTTTTTGGCTTTAACGATGTCGACTGCTTCCTTTATGGGTTGTACTGTGCCGATCTCATTGTTTACGGAGGAAACGCTTACGAGAACGGTTTCATTGTCAACTGCTTCTTTGAGTTTTTCAAGGTTTATGAAGCCGTCAGGGTTCACGGAAATCTTCTGAATCGTGAACCCGAATTTCTGCATCATTTCAGCAACTTGCAAAACGTTGATCGGCTCGATTTCAGATATGACTATTTTTTTGCCCATGCTTTTTCGCGCGAAGCATGAACCCATTATTGCAAGGTTGTTTGCTTCAGTTTCGCCTGGGGTGAATGTGATGTCTTCAAGGTTTTTGGCGCCGATGGATTTGCTTATGGTCTGGAAGCAGTTCATTATAACTTCAAAAGCTTCCCAGCCTGGCTTGTGGGTAAGTGTCGGGTTACCGTAGGCTTTCTTATTAAAGTAGGGCAACATTTCATCCACGATTTCTTGTGGAATAACGCTGGAGTTTTCGTTGTCCAAATAGACCTCATGTGTTATGCCTTCGTGCAGTTTAAGAAGTTCTTTTACGTTTTCAACCATACAATATACTCTCCGCCGTTTGGGATTAGATAACTCGTCTTTTTAATATCTTAATCAAATAGAAAAATGTAGCTGAAAAAAATGTGTGCCTCGCTAACACTATTAACTAGCATATTCAATATGTTGTTTGAATGGCGAGTTCAAGTTGAAGATTGCAGAATTATCTGTTCCGGAGGAAGTCAAACAAATCCTGCAGAACATGGGAATCGTTGAGCTTTTCCCGCCGCAGGAAGACACTTTACGGGCAGGAGTTTTGGATGGCCAAAATATTGTTTTGGCCAGCCCAACTGCGTCGGGAAAAACATTGATTGCGGAACTCTGCGGGCTCAAGCATGTGCTGGAAAAAAATGGCAAAGTGATTTATCTCTCGCCGCTCCGAGCTTTGGCCAGCGAAAAATTTGAAGAATTCAGAAAATACACATCCATACGTAAGCAGGATGGCGGCAAAGTTTCTGTAGGCATCAGCACGGGCGATTTTGACACCGCCGACAATTGGCTCGAACGCTATGATATAATCGTCACGACTAACGAGAAGGCAGATTCTCTTCTTCGGCACCGAGCCAAATGGATGGATGAAATCTCACTTGTCATAGCCGACGAAGTCCACCTCCTTAACGATGCAGGACGTGGTCCTACACTTGAAATCGTCTTAGCTAGGCTGTTGCAGGTTAACCCTGATATCCAAATCCTGGCGCTCAGCGCCACCATAAACAACGTTGACGAAATCGCGGGCTGGCTAAACGCCAAGTTCATCGTGACTGAATGGCGCCCGGTCAGCTTAAAAGAAGGCGTGCTTCTGCATGATGAAATCCAGTTCAAGGACGGCGACGCAAAAAAAATCGAGCGCAAGACCCGTTACCCAACTATTAACCTCGTTTTAAACACGCTTAAGACTGGTGGACAAGCCTTGGTTTTTGCTTCAACACGTAAAAATGCAGTTTCAGCCGCGAAAACCATTTCTCAGCACACCGGCGAAGTCCTGTCTAAACCTGTGAAGCGGGCGTTGGAGCATGAAGCGGAAAAAATCCTCTCCGCAGGCGAACGAACCCAAATCAGCGACACCTTAGCTGAGCTTGTCAAGTGCGGTACGGCTTTTCACCATGCAGGCTTGTCAGGCGCTCATCGAAAGATCGTTGAAGACTCGTTTAAAGAAGGCAAAATCAAAGTTTTAACTGCAACCCCGACTTTGGCTTTCGGCGTAAACCTTCCGGCCAGAACGGTCATAATTCAGGATTATCGGCGTTTCGAGCCGGGCTACGGCAATTACCCCATCAGCGTTTTGGAGTACAAGCAGATGGCGGGCAGGGCTGGCCGACCCAAATACGACAAGGTGGGCGAATCAATCCTTCTTGCAAAAACCTCAGATGAAGCAGACTACCTGATGGAAGGCTATGTTCTGGCTAAGCCTGAACGGATTTGGAGTAGGCTCGCTGTTGAAAAAATTATGCGGGGACATGTCCTGGCAACGGTCGCGTCGGATTTCGCCCATACAGAGAATGGGATTTACGAGTTTTTCGGCAAAACATTCTACGCTTATCAATATGACGTTAAAGCAATCAAGGGCATTATCGGCAAAATTTTGAAGTACCTCTACGAAGAGGAAATGATTGCCGTAAACGGGGACGAAATCTACGCTACGATGTTCGGCAAACGCGTAAGCGAACTATACATTGATCCTCTGTCAGGCGTCGTTATCCGTGAAGCACTCAAGAAGAAGGCTAAAGAACCAGCCGATTTTGGTCTGTTACACTTGATTTCTCATATGCCTGACATGGGGCCAGTTATGCGCCCCTATGCGCGGGAAATTGATCCACTTGCGCTTGCTTTGGAGCAACATCGGGACGAACTTTTCGTTGAAGTACCCAACGAGTGGGAGGACCACTTCGGCTTTGAGGAGTTTCTTGGGGAAATCAAAACCGCTTTGGTGATGAAGAGCTGGGTTGAAGAGGTTAGCGAGGAAAACCTGATTCGACAGTTTAACGTGCAGCCAGGCGACCTTTACCGCACGATTGAGAACGCGAAGTGGCTTCTTCATGCGACGGACGAATTAGCAGGGCTGTTCGGATGCAAAGAACTTCGCCCCTTGACCAGTGAACTTGTTGAACGGGTTTCTAAAGGTATAAAGAAGGAACTTCTGCCCCTCGTTCGGCTTGAAGGCGTGGGAAGAGTCCGCGGACGCATAATGTTCAATGCGGGTTACCAAACCATCGAAGACATAAAACGCGCCTCAATGGAGGACTTAAGCAACATGCCGCTTATGGGTCCAAGGCTTGCCAAAAAGATTAAGGAGCAGGTCGGCGGCTTTGTGAAAAAAGATACGTGGGAAAAACTCGGCAGTGAACAGGATTACAAGCAAAGTGCGCTCTCTGAGTTTTAGCTTTTCGCGAACTTTTCCGCTTGTTTAACCGCCGTGCCCAAATAGTTCTTCGGATTCAAAGCCTCGTCGATTTCTGCTTGTGAAAGTTTGCCGCTAATTGACTTGTCTTGCAGAAGGACCTGTTTGAAGTCTTTTTTCTCAGTTGCACTTATGATTGTTAGTTTCCTTAGCATCTCATGTGCTTCTTGCCTGTTAACACCCTTCTTCGCTAATGCCATCATAACCGCTTCAGACATAGCCCGCCCTTGCGTTAGGGTCAGGTTCTGTAGCATTCGCTGTTGGTCAACCCGCAAGTTCGTTACAACGTCACACATTAAGCTGAGCATGTAGTCAAGAAGAATGTTTGATTCAGGAAAAATGAACCTTTCAGCCGACGACTGAGTCAAGTCTCTTTCATGCCAAGTCACCATGTTTTCCAGCGACGGGGTAGTGAGGCTTCTGACTATTCGTGCTAAGCCGCTGATGCGTTCGCATGTTTCCGGGTTTTGCTTGTGGGGCATTGTTGAGCTGCCAACCTGTTTGTTGGTTTCGAACGCCTCCGAGAGCTCGCCGATTTCGGGTCTTTGCAGCTCGCGGATTTCAGTTGCGAAATTCTCAAGCGAAGAAGCAACCATGCTGTAAACACAAACGAGTTCTGCGTAACGATCGCGTTGAACAATTTGGGTTGAAATCTCGGCGGGGCGAAGACCAAGCCGTTTCATGACGAGTTCCTGAATTTGCTCCGCGTGTTCGCCTAAACCCGCTTGGGTGCCGCCTGCGCCACTTATTTTTCCGACTAGAACCCGTTTTTTGCACTCGTTCAATCGTTCGATTTGTCTGTTGACTTCATAGCCCCAAACCGCAAACTTGAAACCCAACGTAATCGGCAAAGCGTGTTGCCCATGGGTTCTGCCAATCATCACAGTTCCCTTATGCTGATCAGCCTGTTTCTGCAGAATCGCCTTTAGATTTGCAAGCCTCTCCTCAATGAGAGCCAATGCGTCTTTGAGCTGCAACGCGTTAGCCGTGTCAACTATGTCGTAACTTGTCGCTCCCAAATGCACGTAGGCGCCGCTTGATCCGCAAACCTCGGCAAGAGCCCGAACCAGCGAGGCGACGTCATGTTTTATTTCCTTTTCAATGGCCTTGACTCGGTCAACTTTGACGTATTTTGTGGATGCCATGGCTGCGATTTTTTTGGCATCTTTCTCTGGAATGTTGCCAACTTCAGCATGCGCTAAGGCTAAGGCGGCTTCAACGTCAAGCAGTTTTTGGACTCGGGTTTCTTCTTGGAAGATTTTCAGCATTTCTGGCGTGCCGTAGCGGCCAGTGTCTATGGGTAGGATTGGCAAGTTAGTGTTCCTCAGGGTGAAGGATATGTCAGATTAAAGATTAATGTTTTTGTCAGTTGGCCATAACTTTGGGTTATCTAAATTTGCGCTACTCTCGTGGGTTGTTTGCTATTTTTCATTTTGTCAGTATTTCTTCTCCGCTGAAAGTTGCTACGCTGAATTACAATAGAGCTAAATCAACGATCAGGACGGCACCTGAAGTAATCATTAGGTTATTTGAGTTGTGTTGAGTGTTATCGCGTCTATCTTGCGTGTGAAGTAAATGACCGTGGACGGTATGAACATGAGCCTTTCGACTGGGTTGGCAGGTTGTACATCGCTCACCCTTGATGAGACAAGTGTGCTTAATTCTATATTCAATATGGCGGCGATTGGTATGAGGAGGAAGATGACGCCGATGCTGTTTTCTGGCAATTTTTTAATATCTTCTTAATGCTCGCGTATGTGCGTCTGACTTTTGAGCCATTTTTGCCCAAAGATGTTTAGGCTGATTTTGGGTTATGGGGGCAGAAAATTAATATTATACGCTTGCGCATGAGTTTTGGAAACGTTGGTGTGGACTTATGAGTTTTGGTACTTCTAAGGTGTTTGGCGGCATTCAAGAAGCGTTCATCCTTGCATTGATGCTTGTTTCTGTTTTCGCGGTTTTATACATTAACATGAGCATCATGTACAAGGTAAGCATTGTTGCAATAGTGTTCTCAATGATTTTCTTGATGACTATTGCCTCTCAAATTCTGAGGGAACAAAAAGAGGCACGCAAACAGCAGCAATCCTAAGTTTGTGGGTTTTTGACTTTTCACTTTCAATCTACCCTCCCCTGTGCCCAAACGTCGTTTGGACGATGCTTTAAAAAGGGTTAACCTCCGTAGTGCCCTCCATGGACAGGAGTGCAAAAATGGAATGATGCAAAATCTACTGGCGAAGCCTATAATGGCGCAACCGCTGTTTTCCTTAAACATGCCAGGTGTCGATGATCTTTTTCCTGGGTTTGCTCCAGGCGACTTCGCAGTCCTTTATGGGTCACCGTCAGTTATTTCGTTAACTTCTCTTCTTTGCATCCGAGCGCAAGTGCCTAAGCAGCTTGGTGGCTTAGGAAGCAACGTTGTCTTCATCGACGGCGGAAACACGTTTAGGCTGTACAAGGTTGCCCGTTTAGCCCAGCTTCACCAGCTTAACCCGCAGGAAGTGCTTGAACGCATCTTTATTTCAAGAGCATTCACCGCTTACCAGCTGACTTCCCTTATACTTGATAGACTTGAAGAAACCGTGAAGAAATACGATGCTAAACTCGTGGTGATTTCCGACGTAGCCGGGTTCTTCTTAGACAACGACGTCCCGCATGAAGAAGCGCAAAGAGTTTACAGCCAAATTGTCAGTTACCTTTCAAGCTTTGCCAGAAAACACCAAATAGTCGTCGTCGTAACTTACCTCCCATCTGACAGCCGAAGAAACGTTCTGCTTCAAGAAGTGACCTGCGCCAAAGCAAATACCGTCTTATCTTTCAGCAAAACTACGTACACACGGGAAGTAACCCTGGAGAAACACCCATTCTTTATGTTAGGCACAGCTGAACTTCCCTCCGAAAACTTGACTTTGACCGACTTCATGGGTGCTCGATAGGAAGCCGATACAAAACAAACTGGGCTTAAGCTGCGGTTAGCGGTTGAAGCTGTTGAACCTGTCTTCAGCGGCTGCGTCTGGCAGTTTGAGCTCCAACTTCATAACTTGAGAAAAAAGGAAATTGTAGAATTCGTCGGCCATATCCATCTTGGTTCTGGGTTCTTCCGTTTCATAGTTTCTCGTTTGCTCCTTTCCGCTGTTAAGTTTAAGAAATTTTGTCGCCAAGATCCTTTAGTTTCTTGGACCGATATCGCTTGCCGGTTCTGCGTTTGATCCAATCTTGTCAGCGTTCAAATACTGCTTCTGCATATTGGGAAGAGAGGCACCAAAATGGCATCGTGGACGGAGTACTTCGCATGGACTATGTTCAAGGTAGCGAGAAAGCTGCGGCTTACGAAGCTACTCCGTGTAGGGATTTCAACTGGATTATTTCTAGATTATTTTACCGGATTCGAAAAATCTAGGGCAGTGCGCGGCATTTTCGGCGATGCGACCGATGAGGTGTTGAGTAACCTTAAAGTTCAGTTCATGTGGTTCGGGTACATGGGCGTCGCCGACAACGATGGGCATTTAATAGTTAATAAGAGCTACCTAAGCAGTGGCGACAAAACTGACATCTACTTAGACGTGGTCCATGAACTCTGCCATGTCAAGCAGCATCTAGACGGGAAAGAACTGTTTAATCCCAGATACGACTATGTGGATCGACCCACTGAGGTGGAAGCCTACCGCTACGCAGTAAAAGAAGCCAAGCGGCTTGGGTTAAGCGACGAGCGAATCCTCCGCTACTTGCAGACAGAGTGGATGAGCGACGAGGATTTGAAGCGGCTTGTCAAGAACATTGGAATCGACCTTCACATCGGCAAAAACTAACTTAAGTCATAGCTTCCTTAAAGGAACTGAATGATTTGAAAAAAGGTTTAGTGGGAGAATAGCTTCTCGTAAGGTCTTTTTGAAACTGGCAGTATCTTCTTGAATTTGCGCGCCAAAATCTGATTTGGGTCCGCTCCGAAGTGGCTGCAGTATTCTTTGACAAGGGCTTCAATCGTTTTTATGTCACGTTTTCCAGCATCGAGCGTTTTGGTTCCCGTGACTGGCTCCAATATTTCGCCTCGTTCATAGATGACTCCGCCATGCATTCCTGTCCCGACGAATTTGGCTTCACATTTTTCGCCTTCTTTAAGGTTTAAACCCAGAATGACCATTACACCGCCCGCCATGTACTCCGCCAAGAAGTCGCCTGCCGTTTGCCCGATGACGATTTGTGGAATTTTGCGTTGGTACTCTTTCATGTGTATGCCGACTCGGTAGCCGACGTAGTCTCGGACAAAGATTCTTCCGCCCCTCATCGAGTTCCCAGTTACGTCTCCTGCGTGTCCATGTATGACGATTTGTCCTTCGTTCATTGTGTTACCTGAACCATCCTGTCCGTTGCCGTGAACTACGAGTTTGGGGCCGTTCATGAAAGCGCCGAGGTCGTTTCCAGGGGTTCCATAGATGTCGATTTGGATGTTTGTGTCAAGGTCAGTGCCTATGTATCGTTGTCCGCAGACGTTGTGTATCTCTATTCTTTCCACATCGGTGCAGATTGCTTGTCTAAGCAGTGCGTTTAGGTCCTTGTAGTAGAGGTCATCAGCGTTGATTTTTAGCAGGTTGCCCTCTCTTTTTATGTATTGAAGATATTTTGCGTCGATTTCCACTTTGATCTTTTGTTCTAGCATGCTTTTTTATTCTCCAGCCATTTTCACGCCTAAAATCTTCAGCTCGGTTCGGCTTAACCCGACGCCTCTTAATGCGAGTCTGTTGCCTCGTAAGCTTTCGATGGCATTTATTCCCATGCCGCCCATCATATCTTTAATCTCAACGCTCCAGCTGTTAAGCAGGTTAACGAGCCGTTTGGACGCGATGTCGGGGTTAATGCGTTTGCTGATCCACGGATCACTTGTAGCGATACCCCACGGACATTTTCCGGTGTGACAACGTTGGCAGACGCTGCATCCGATAGCTATCAAAGCTGCAGTTGCAATGTACACGGCGTCTGCGCCAAGAGCTATGGCTTTGAAAACGTCGGCGCTGCTTCTAAAACCGCCTGCCGCAACCACGGATGCCCGGTTACGGATGCCTTCTTCACGTAGCCGCTGATCAACTTGTGCAATAGCTAGCTCGATGGGTATGCCTACGTTATCTCTGATGACTTTCGGTGCTGCGCCAGTTGCGCCTCTGACACCGTCAAGGGCGATGATGTCAGCTCCTGCGCGAACCATGCCACTGGCGATCGCTGCGGCGTTGTGAACTGCGGCGATTTCGACTGAAATTGGTTTGGTGTAGTTTGTTGCTTCTTTGAGAGCATAGATTAGTTGGCGTAGGTCTTCGATTGAGTAAATGTCATGTTGGGGATAAGGAGACAGCGCGTCGGTTCCTATTGGTATCATGCGTGTTCGGGCTACGTGCTCAGTTACTTTTTCGCCTGGTAAATGTCCACCTATACCCGGTTTTGCGCCTTGTCCAATCTTGATTTCCACGGCTGCACCTGCGTTAAGGTATTTGGGGTGGACACCGAAGCGTCCCGATGCAACTTGGACGATAGCGTGGGCGCCGTATTTGTAGAGGCTCTTGTCTAAGCCGCCTTCCCCAGTGTTAAAGTACGTGCCGCATTCAGTAGCTGCCCTCGCTAAAGATTCATGAACGTTTAGGCTTATGGCTCCGTAAGACATGGCTGAGAACATTATTGGGGTGTCAAGACAAAGTTGCGGAGTGAGCTTGGTTTTGAGGGCGGCTCCGCTATTTTCCATTTCCAAATCCAGCTTGTCCGGTTTCGCGCCAAGGTAAGTTCTAATTTCCATGGGTTCACGTAGGGGATCAATCGACGGGTTAGTAACTTGGCTTGCGTTTAGCAGTAGTCGATCCCAGTAAGTGTAGTAGGGTTTGTCGTTGCCCATGCCCGTTAGGATAACTGCTCCGTTTTCAGCCTGCTTCTTCACGTCTCGTATGGCTTCAAAAGTCCAGTTGGCGTTTTCGCGGTTAGCATTCGGGTTCCGTCTTATTGTAATTGCGTGTGTCGGGCAAAAGGTTACGCAGCGTTGGCAATTTACGCAGTTTTCCTCTTTACTGCAAACTGTGTCTGTTTCCTCATCATAGTAATGCGTATCGTACGTACATTGGTTAACGCATACCTTGCAGCGTATGCACCGATTCTGGTCTCGTTCAACAAGATACTCGGGAATCACGTAAGTTTTCACTGATTTAGTCCTCCTTCCAAAACTTCAACAGGTCTGGTTTTGCTGTTTCTTAGTCTACACACGACTGGTTCTCCGCCTCTGGGCGCCCAGAATTTGTCAAGCTGCGGCGAAACCAACCGCATGGCAGATTCTTCGGACGACAAATAAGTTAAGTCGCCGTTAATGCCAGCTACAAGTGGCCGAAGCTTGATTCTGTCCGTTAACCCAATCATTTCGCCGTGGTGAGCGACGACTATGCTGAAGGGTCCATTCATAAGTAGACTCCCATAAGTTTGGCGAAGCGCCGTCAGTAACTGAGCTTTTTTGGGCTCCATCTGATCGATTTCATCCCATAGAGGCGCGGCAAGGATTTGGGCTACAAGTTCGATTGGTAGTTTTTGTCTTCGCATAAGTAGGTCTACCGCGTAGGCTAGCACTTCGGTGTCTGTCTGCATGGTGCATTTGTAGCCGTACATTTCGAGGTAACGCCGGTTTATTCCATAGGATGAGAGTTCACCGTTGTGAATTACTGTCCAGTCCAGGATGTTGAATGGGTGTGCTCCACCCCACCAGCCTGGCGTGTTTGTGGGAAATCTACTGTGGCAACTCCAGAGGTAACCTTGGTAGTCTTCAAGGCAGAAGAAGTCCGCTACGTCTTCAGGGAAACCTACGCCTTTGAATACACCCATATCTTTGCCACTTGAGAAGACAAACGCCTTCCCTGTTTCCGTGTTGATTCGCATCACAGTTTCCATCACGTAGTCTTCTTCAGTTTGGTTTTCAGGTCTGACCTTTTTGGGTTGAACAAAATAGCGCCAAACAAGCGGCGGATTATGGACGTCGGCGGGTTTTGTCTGCATTTCCTCGTCGTAGATCATTTCGAACTTCGACGCGAGTATGCGGTTGGTTTGTTCTTTTGCGTCTTTGCTCAGGTACATTATGTGGAACGCGTAGTAATCTTTGAAGTCTGGGTATATCCCGTAGACGGCGAAGCCGCCGCCTAAGCCGTTGCCGCGGTCATGCATGTTCTTTATTCCACGCACGGGGTTCTTTGAGCTGAAACGGTTGCCCTCGGTGTTCATTATGGCAAAGATAGCGCAGCCTGAAAAGTCCTTGTCGTCACCAAATGGGCTGATTATTTTTTGGTCTTGCCGGTTCATTTTACTGCACCACACTCATTTTTCTCTGCAGAGTAACGGGGAAAGATGCCCAGCTGAAGTCGTCTGCCAGAAGTTGCTCTTTGAATTTTTTCACGTTCATTGAGTTCTTCATTAGATAGAACAGTATGCCTGCTCGCTCAATCGAGTTCACAAGGGTCATACCCAGAATAACGTTGTTCTTAAGAACCAACTTTTTGTAAACGTTGTGCTCAGGATCGATTTTGGTCAGCACTTCCAGTGTGGGGTCATCCTTTGGGTTAGCTAAGCCGACGGAGACGACTGGGATGCCGAAGTACTTGAGGCTGCTCATGTTTGTACCGCCTGAATAAGTGCTTTTTTTACCTGCCATGTTGCAGCCTGCAACCTGGCCTTCCAACACCGCAAGTGGCCAGAGAGGCAGAAGACGGTTCTGGTTGAGAACGAAGTCGTAAGCTTCGGCTACATCGCCGCTGGCGTAAACGTCAGGAACATTTGTCTGCATCATGTTGTCAACGACGATTCCTCTATTAGTCTTCACTGCTGTTCCTGTTACCAATTCAGTGCGTGGGATGACACCTATTGCTACTACGACAAGGTCGCAAGGCACCTGGTCTCCTTTGGTTAAGATCACACCTCCGACAGTGTTTTCGTTTTCTGGTTTTCCTATGATTTTTTGAACCGACTGGCCAGTGATGATGTTAACGCCTGCTTTTCGGACAACCGCTTCAACGATATCTGAGCCTTTAGGGTCCAAGAGCAAACTTAGGATTTTATCTTGCAACTCGATCATGGTGACCTTCAAGCCGCGTTTCACGAGGGCTTCGGTTACGCTTATCCCGATGAGTCCTCCACCGATGACTACTGCAGACTTTGCGTTTATGCTAGCGATTTTGGCTGCAATGACCTGAGCGTCTTTGAGTGTTGTGAACGTGAACACACCCTCTTTGTCTGAGCCTTCCATCTTAGGAACAAAAGGTTTGCCGCCTGTGGCAATGAGCAGTTTTTCGTAAGGAATTTTTTCGCCGCTTTCAAGCTGGACTGCTTTTTCCTCAAACTTTATGGCTGTGACTTTCTTGCCCAAGAGTGCTTCTACATTGTTTTCTTTCCAGAAATCCTCGTGTCGGCAATCAACTTTTTTGAGGTCTGCTTTGCCGCTGACAAAATCGCTTATCATTGGGCGGCTGTAATGGGAGCATGCTTCGTCGGTGATTACGGTTAATGTTCCAACTGGATCGACTTCTCTTATGGCTTCAACTGC
>Ga0187848_10002672_pt1 | contig 13751 bp, 14 predicted proteins | sample June2016WEW_4_40_FD_132424 | JGI IMG/M metagenome (GOLD analysis project Ga0187848, IMG submission 132424) | Peatland microbial communities from SPRUCE experiment site at the Marcell Experimental Forest, Minnesota, USA - June2016WEW_4_40 | ecosystem: Environmental > Terrestrial > Soil >... | reverse complement strand
TGAGCCACCAAATCATGAACTACATCCGACTCTACAATCGAACCGCCCAGCCCTTTCGCTGGACGTATTCCAACCCGAAGAAACACATCCGTGTGTCACCTTCTTCGGTAACGCGACACTAGCCTCAGAATAAAGTCTCTTCCTTGTTGCGCCGCAGCCTCTTATGTCGATAGGCATCGGACAATACCGAGACCTCCTCGCGCAACATCGACGCGCAAAGCTCTCGCGACATTCAAACTCTTCTTGTATCTACAAAAATGGTATCCTCAGCCGAATCATGCCGACCCGACAGAAGAATGTTCGCCGCAGCCCCGTGGAGGCCGTCTGCTTCTTATCCGGAATGGTGGATTCTTCCCGCTAAAGGAGTCCGCGTGTCAGATTACAAATGGAAGTCAATCGAACCTCTTTCAGACAGTGATAAGGGCATTGATTTGATCGCGATTCGTCCCCTATATGAGACTTGGCGCGCCTCAAAAGAGAGATTACAGCAGTCGAGCCCGGAGCGCCTGAAGGGCTTTAATGAGCGCCTCATTCGTCGCCTCAGCGTCGAAACCGGTATCTTAGAGCGCATCTACGACTTAGATCGGGGTACCACGGAGGCATTGATCGCCCATGGTTTCGTGGAGGATCTTGTCTCTCGATCAAACACGAATATTGAGCCTTCGCGACTTGTTGACATCCTAAAAGATCAAGAAGCGGCAATTCAGCTGATGATCGATTGTGTTGTCAAAAGCCGCGAGTTGACGAAGGGTGTTGTCCATGAACTCCACGCCATACTCACCCGGCACCAGGACACCACGACGGCCATCGACCAATTCGGCAATCGCCACGATATCCCACTCCTGAAAGGGAAATTCAAAGAGCAACCTAACAATCCCAGGCGCCCCGATGAGACATTGCACGAATATTGCCCCCCTATCCATGTTGATGCGGAGATGGACAATCTTCTTCGTTGGTTCTCGGGCTATGCCACGGAAGACCCGGTAATAGTCGCTGCGTGGTTTCACCACCGGTTCACACAAATTCATCCTTACCAAGACGGAAATGGTCGCGTCGCCCGTGCTCTCACGACACTGATACTTATCGGCTCACAATTGTTGCCCCTTATAATAGATCGCGACCTCCGCGTTGAGTACATTAAGGCCCTCGAATCCGCCGACGCGGGCGACCTATCGACACTCGCCTCCCTGTTTGCACGGCTCGAACGGGCCGCAATCCTCCAAGCTCTCAGCGTCGACGCCGATGCTGAAATCTCTCACCAAAAGACACTTACGTCCGCGGTTATCGAGAGCCTCGTCGACAAATTTAACAAACGACGACAGGCCAAGCTTGCTGAACTCAGACAAGTCAACTCTCTGGCTGTAGCGCTTCGTGATCAAGCACACCAGGCTCTCGAGAATGCATTCCATGCACTTAGCGTCCCTCTTTCAGAAGTCGCTGCCCCCGAGATTCGCGTCAGCGACGGAGGTCCCGACAGGGGAAATGCGCACTGGTATAGGTTTGAGGTCGTAAGATCAGCGAACGACGCAGGAAAATTTGCTAACTTCACTGAGGACCACTATTTCGTCAAATCCTCTATTCGCGTGCAGCGAGAACGCCTCATTTTTGTTGTTTCCTTCCATCATGTGGGAAGAGAGCTTTCGGGCATCATGGAGGTGACAGCCTTCTCGAAACTTGAGTCGTTTGAAGATTCTGATGACAGGGAGTCTGTCTCTCAAGACTTCTTCTTGTGCTCGCTCGAACCGTTCGTGTTTACCTATAAGACTAAGATGCCAGACATAGCCGACTCTTTTACGAGATGGCTAGATGCGACAATTGCAATCGCGATTAAGGAGTACGGGGATCGGCTGTGACAAGCCGGGTGGCGCCCTTTAGACTGGAGCTTTGCATGGCTGCTGGTTCGATGCTTCTCAGTTTCTGTTCACACACCTCATTATTCCTTTGGGCCAGAGTTCATTGTTGAGTGCTGCTGCGGCAGCGCAGCCCCCCTCTCTCGTCACCATTCCACCCAGCTTTTCGCAGCCAAGATCGCCTTTCCACAGCCTTTTGGTCGAACCTCACACGATTCTGTGCGCTGCGTCACTGACGCCATGTTTGGCTTGGAACGATAGTGCCCCGTCCGTTCATCAACTTTTGACGGTCCGCACCAGGGGGTTCTCCCGTGAACAACCTATCTTTTCTGTCCACTTACGATGTCCTGCGTCAGCATGGCGTCGATCGCAGGGACTTTCTCCGCTTCTGTGTCACCACCGCCGCGGCTATGGGTCTGGAAGCTTCCATGGTTCCCACGGTTGTCGCCGCGATGGAGACCAAGCCCCGCATCCCCGTCATCTGGCTCCATGGCCTCGAGTGCACCTGTTGCAGCGAATCCTTTATCCGCTCCTCCCACCCCATCGCTCAGGACATCATCCTCAACATGATCTCCCTCGACTACGATGATACCCTCCAGGCGGCCGCCGGCTTCCAAGTCGAAGCAATTCGCAAAAAACTCATTAAGGATCACCCCGGCGGCTATCTCCTTGCCGTTGAAGGCAATGCTCCCACCAAGGATGGCGGCGTATACTGCACCGTCGGCGGCGATACCTTTCTGAACGTCCTCAAAGAAACCGCCGAACACGCCAAAGCCATCGTTGCCTGGGGCTCCTGCGCCTCCAATGGCTGCGTCCAGGCCGCTCATCCCAATCCCACCGGCGCCATGCCCGTCCACAAGCTCATCACGGACAAGCCCATCATCAACGTGCCCGGCTGCCCGCCCATCGCCGAGGTCATGACCGGCGTCCTCACCTACATCCTCACCTTCGACGCCCTGCCCGAACTCGATCGCATCGGCCGCCCGAAAATGTTCTATGGCCAGCGCATTCACGATAAGTGCTACCGCCGCGCCTTCTTCGACGCCGGACAATTCGTCGAGTCTTGGGACGACGACGGCGCTCGCAAGGGCTGGTGCCTCTACAAAATGGGCTGCCGCGGTCCAACAACTTACAATTCCTGCTCCACCTTCAAATGGAACAACGGCGTTTCGTTCCCCATCGGCTCCGGCCATGGCTGCATTGGCTGCAGCGAAGCCGGTTTCTGGGACAACGGTCCGTTCTACCAGCGCCTCTCGAACGTCGTGGTTCCCGGCATTGATGCCACTCCCAATACGATCGGCGAAGTCCTCGGTGCCGCCGCCGTCATTGGCGTGGGTTCCCACCTCGTTTCAACCGTCGTCCGCCAGAATGCCCGCAAGGTTCATGTGGACGACACTCCGCCCTCCGGCGACAAAGGCGAATAAAGGTGCTCTATGACTGTACGCGTCGTTGTTGATCCCGTCACTCGCATTGAAGGGCATCTCCGCATCGAGGCCATGCTCAATGACTCCGGCCACGTCGGCGACGCCATGTCTTCCGGCACCATGTGGCGCGGCCTGGAGGTCATCCTCCAGGGGCGCGACCCGCGCGACGCCTGGGCCTTCTGCGAACGCATCTGCGGCGTCTGCACCACCGTTCACGCCCTCGCCTCCGTGCGCTGCGTCGAAAATGCCCTCGGCATCACAGTCCCCAAGAATGCCGAAATCATTCGCAACATCATGTTCCTCACCCAGATGGTGCAGGATCACGTCATCCACTTCTATCACCTGCACGCTCTCGACTGGGTGGACATCGTCTCCGCGCTGAAGGCCGATCCCGTGGCCACCGCCGCTCTCGCGCAAAAGGTTTCTCCCAGCGCGGAAAAAGCCAGCCCCGGCTACTTCCGCGATATCGCCACCACCCTCAAAAAGTATGTGGACTCCGGCCAGCTCGGCCTTTTCGACAACGCCTACTGGGGCCATCCCGCCTACAAGCTTCCTCCCGAAGCCAACCTGATGGCGGTTGCCCACTACCTCGAAGCCCTCAAGTGGCAAAAGGAAATCATCAAGATTCACACCGTTTTCGGCGGCAAGAATCCCCACCCGAACTATCTCGTCGGTGGCATGGCTTCCGCCATCAACCTGCAAGGCGACAGCGCGATCAACATTGAACGCCTCAACATGGTCAAGGACCTCATCACGCAAGCCAAGCAGATCGTGGACACGCTCTACATTCCCGACCTGCTCGCCGTCGCTTCCTTCTACCCTGAATGGACGCAGATCGGCGGTGGTCTCGGCAACTACCTCGCCTACGGCGACATTCCGCAGCACGGCATCAGCGATGTCTCCAGCTTCAAGTTCCCCCGCGGCGCCATTCTTAACAAGAATCTCGCCGAGGTTCTTCCTGTTGATCCGGCCGACGCCGGCCAGGTCCAGGAAGAAATCACTCATTCGTGGTACGAGTATTCCGGTGGCAAGACTGCTCTTCATCCCTGGGAAGGCGAAACTTCTCCCAAGTACACTGGTCCGAAGCCGCCCTACACCCAGCTCGACGAAAACGCCAAGTATTCCTGGCTGAAGACGCCGCGCTGGAAAGGCAACGCCATGGAAGTGGGCCCGCTCGCCCGCGTCCTTATCGGCTTCGCCAGCGGCCACGGCGATTTCAAGGAAGTGGTCACCGCCGCGCTTGGCGCTCTGAAGATTCCCGCTGCCGCGCTCTTCTCCACGCTGGGCCGCACCGCCGCCCGCGGCCTCGAAACGCAACTCGCCGTTCAGTGGCTCAAGGACGAGTTCGACAACCTCATCGCCAATCTCAAGGCTGGCGATTCCACCACCGCGGACACCTCCAAGTGGGAACCCTCCACCTGGCCTGCCGAAGCCAAGGGCTACGGTTTCACGGAAGCTCCCCGCGGCGCGCTCTGCCACTGGATCCACATCAAGGACGCCAAAATCGCCAATTACCAGATCGTGGTTCCTTCAACCTGGAATGCTTCGCCCAAGGACGCCAAGGGCCAGCACGGCGCATACGAATCTGCCCTGCTCGGCACACCCATGGCCGACCCCAAGCGTCCCCTGGAAATCTTGCGCACCATCCACTCCTTCGATCCTTGCCTCGCCTGCGCTTCTCACGTCATCGGCAAGGATGGCCGCAAGCTTTCCGAATTCCTGATTCGCGTCTAGGAGGCGGCTATGGCAAAAGTCATTCAGCCGTTTGATCCGAAAGATGTCGTCGCCCATCCGGAGGCATATTTCCGCCGCGCCTACGTCTGGCAAGTGCCCGTTCGCATCACGCACTGGGTCAGCGCGCTCTGCGTCACCGTACTGTTCCTGACGGGCCTGTACATCGCTTCGCCCATCCTCGCTCCCAGCGGTGAGCCCGCGCACCACTTCGTCATGGGCCGCATCCGGCAGATCCACTTTGCCGCGGGCATTATCTTCGTCATCAGCTTTCTTGTGCGCATCTACTGGTTCTGGGCCGGCAACAATTACGCCCGCTCCGGTTTCCCATTTGTGTGGCGCGCCAGTTGGTGGCGCGATCTTTTTCGTCAGGCCACCGACTATCTGAGGCTCGAACGCGGCCACGTCCATCTTGGCCACAACGCCCTGGGCGGCTCTGCTTACACTTTCTTCGTCATCTTCCTCGGTTGGGTGCAGATCTTCACCGGCCTCGCTCTTTATTCGGAGACAAATCCCGCCGGCATCCTCAACAAGCTTTTTGGCTGGGTCATTCCTTTGCTCGGCAATTCCTACAGGACCCACATGATTCATCACCTGGTGGCGTGGGCCTTCCCCATCTTCGCTCTCTTGCACATCTACATCGTTACTTACGACTCCACGCAATACGGCAATGGCCTGATCACTTCCATCATTTCAGGCTACAAGTTCTATCGTCAGGGAGACATCCGCAATGATGAGTGGTTATCTTAATTTCCTGCGCGAGCCCGCGCCCATTCTCGTCCTAGGCCTTGGCAACACCCTTCTCAGCGATGACGGTGTCGGCCCCGCCCTTCTCGACCACCTTTCCATCTCCGCCCAGCGCTGGGAAGGCCAGGTTGAGTTCATGGATGGTGGCACGCAGGGCCTCGCGCTCCTCGGACGCCTCTGCGGCCGCAAAGCCCTCATCATCGTAGATGCCGTGAAAACCGGCGCGCCTCCCGGCACCGTCCATCGCATGACCCTCGGCGAACTGCGCAGCGCCAATCCCGGCCGCGCCGGTTCCGCGCACGAAGGCAACGCCGGCGAACTCCTCGCCGCCGCGCAACTCCTCGATGAACTTCCCGATCGCCTGTTCGTTGTCGGCGTCGAACCCAAGAAGATCGCCACGGGCCACGGCCTTTCCGCTCCCGTCAAGCGCGCGCTCCCTGAAGCCTCCAAAGAGGTTCACGAACTCCTCACCCAGCTCTGCTGACCCTCGCCGCCTCCTGGTCATACCGCCTGCCCTGAGCGCCGTGGGCGCGGCACGCGCCTTCAAATGTGCGCCGGGTGCACCTCGATACATCCGCTGGACTCCTTGAAGTGCTATCCTCTGCGCGTCTGCCATGTCCACACACTCCGACCCCCGCCAGCCGGAATTCCACTTCGATTGTGTGTTCCACTACGTCTCCCACATGGACCTGGCGATCCGTTTCTATCGCGACATTCTTGGCTTCAAGCTCATCTCACGCGACGTCGTCGCTCGCTTCGATATTGATGGTGTCCTGTTTGAACTCGTGCCTGCTTCCGTCAAGGGCAGCCTGCTAACTCCAGGCAACGCGCGTCTCTGCCTGCGCGTGGAAAATGTCCAGCAGGCGCTGAACGATTTGCGAGCCAAGAGTGTGCGCATCGGTCCGGCCGTGGACAAAGGCGCCGGCGTGCTCGGCTCTTTTGAAGACCCCGAAGGAAACGAAATCTGTCTTTGGCAGTATCACCAAAAGACGTAGAGGCACGATACACCTGTCCCGACTCCCGTCGGGATCGGGCCCGCCCTCTCACCAGCCCCCCACCCGCTTTGTCATCCCGAGCGGAGCGAGGGATCTGCTTTCCCAGCGCCGTAGGCGCGCCAGAAGTTAGCCCAGGGCGCCAGCCCTGGGTACATGGTGCATAAAGATTCCGAGCACCGGACGTGCGACACCCAGATTCCTCTTAACTGCGCATGTCTTTGCCACCCGCCAGGCATGGGGATTGACGCTTTTCAGTGGAGGCGATATAAAGGCCGCGTCAATGCACACAACCTGGACTCATCTGCACGCATTCGTTCAGAACATCGTCGCTGCGCTCCCGCTTGAAGTCGTTGTCGCGCTGATAGTGACAGGAACACTTTCAATCCTTGGGTGGCTTAGTCGGCAATCATACAAACATTGGCGGCGAATACGATTTGCAAAGGTATTCGGCCGCGACTTATCCCGGTACTCCTTTGTGTTTGGAACCTTAGTGGTGCGGCAGGATCTGCTTGTCCTAGCAGAGAAGATCGCCACCTCGCTCGCCCGCTTCCCTCTCTCGAAGCCTGGGCGAATCGATGTCGCCTTTTCAGCACAAACACTGACAAGTGGCTGCGAAATCCGTGCTGTTGCCTATCTGTTTTCTCTACTTCGGAGAATTGGACGAATCTCCGTCGATGTCGTATCCGACGAAACGATAACAAGCAAGCTCGACCTTAACTTTGTCGCGTTTGGAGCCACATCAAATCTGAAAACCGTGGACACGTTCGCCAACCCGGGAAATGATTTGGCGGACTACAACAAGGAAATTGCTTGCTTTGTCTCCAAGAAAGACGGAAGCAGCCTTCACCCTAAGCCGGAATCGCGCGATTACGGGATCATTTTGAAGATTCATCCCAGTCAATTCCCCGAACGGACGTGGATCTGTTGCGCAGGGATTGGCGAGTGGGGGACGTCGGGAGCCGCTTGGTTTCTTGCAAATCGATGGAAAGAGATCGCGAAGGATATCCGAAAGGATGAATCATTTGTCTGCGTGGTCGAAGTAACGCCCCAGCAGGATGAGTCGGCCAGGCGCCTTTCGCTGAATGTCCGAGCCGTCTAGAAGAGCCCGAAACTTCGCGGCACGATTCAGGCAACGCAGCCTTCCTTTCTTGAATCTTTACCTGCGGGTGTGACCGAGCGACAATTCTTTCATGTAAAATGGCGCTGCACCGGCGGCAGGAGCTTCGGAATGAGCGAAGCGGAGGTGAGACGATGTGGCGCACCAGAATGAGCATCGCAGGGGTCGCGGCGGGCTGCCTGCTGCTTTTGAGTTTTACACCGCAGGCAGCGGGGCAGTGCTATTTGGGCTCCAATTACCTCGGTATCGCGGTGCGATCGGGGAATCCGTTTCAAGCTGAGAAGGTGACCACCTTCACTCGCGAACCGCAAGGCAAGATTATGCCGTCATTGCAGCCAGCGGCGCTGATTGCCAGGGACAGCCAGGGGCGTGTCCGCGTGGAAGTAACCGAGGGAAAGTTCAAGGTGGAAGAGGGAGAGGGAGCGGGAACGGAAACGGTCCAGCAGATGATTACGATTTGCGATCCGGTCAGCCAGAAGCTGGTGCGCCTGGATACGTTGAACAAGACGGCAACCGTCACGCAAACGCCAGAGCTGGGCTCGCTGCGAAACGGAATCCAGCCGCAAGCCGGAATCCAGACACAACATTCATTCTGCAGTGTGCTTGCGCCAATGCTAGGCGTTGGCAACACACAGAAAGAGGATTTGGGGCACCAGACCATCGAAGGAATGGACGCGCAAGGAGTGCGGGGGACGAGGCCCATGCCCGCAATCATCAACGGCGAGGCAACAACGGCGACGAGCATAACGGAGCTTTGGTGTTCGGAGGAGTTGGGCGCATTGCTTTTGCTGGTCCGCCAAACGGGGACTACCCAGACGAAGATGGAAATGCAATTGACCAAGATTGCCCTTGGAGAGCCGGATCCCGCGTTGTTTCAGATCCCCCTCGATTACCGCATCGTGGAGCGCGTTCCCGAGGAGGGAAGGAACGGACAACTGCGACCGTCCGGAGCTGGCCCGGCGATACAACCATCCACGCCGGCGGCAGCCCCTCCGCAGTAGGGCAGGCGGACGTTTCTCCTCGCCGCGTCGCCCACGCTTGGTTTCTGAGGATGGGTCCTGGGTCGCTCTTCTTGCTTAACCCTTAGACTTTCAACTCCTGCACCTCTGGAAGCAACACGAGGCAGCAGGCCAGCCTGAGATGGATACCGCTGGCTATGGTTGGCGAGTTGTGGCAATCTCTTGGCATGGGAAACAAAGACAGAGGAAAGCGCGAAGTGAAAAAGCCCAAGAAGCAGACTCCGAAGCCCGCCCCTGCAAGGCGTGACTCGAGCCTGATTGCGGAGCAGATCGCGCCAAAACCAACCAGCTAACTTGCCGCCTTTCCGAACCGGGTGGAGCAATCGCCATATGTGTTCTCCAGCTCTTCCTCTGGGCGCATTGCGTCCTCTCTGTTCTGTGTGATGAATCCCGCCTTATCCCGCTTTCTTGCTCGCCACTCGTCACTCGCCACTGCTTTTCTCCCTTCTGCTACATTGGAGGACAGCCTTTTTCATCCGAGGACACTTATGCAAACGGCAACCGTGCAATGGATTGGCGAACAGAGATTCCTGGCCACCAGCCCTTCGGGGCACGGCGTGCTTATCGATTCGGACCGCGAATCGAACAAGGCGCCGGGGCCGATGGAGCTGGTGCTGATGGCGCTGGGAGCGTGCACCGCCACCGATATCGTGATCATCCTGGGGAAAAAACGGCAGAAGCTGGAGTCGCTGGAAGTGGTCTGCTCCGGCGAGCGCGCCAGCGAGCCCCCAACCGTGTGGAAGAAGCTGGAGATTCTTTATCGCCTGCGCGGCGCGCTGGACGAAGGCGCCGTGAAGCACGCCATCGCGCTGAGCGAGGAGAAATACTGCTCCGTGGCGGCCATGCTGCAGAAAACGGCCAAGGTGACCTGGCGCTATGAGCTCCTTCCGGCCAAGTGAAGGCCGGGCCGCGGCGGGCGCACGCAAACACCGCCCGCGGCGCTTGTTTCCAGCAAAGTTCCTCGCATACAATTAATTCTTCTTTGCACCACCTTAAGATTCATCAAGGAGCCTCATGTCTCGCCTCGCCGCAAAAATCACAGGTGTAGCCGGCTACGTGCCGCCCCGCTTGCTGACCAACGCCGACCTGGAAAAGATGGTGGACACCACGGACGAATGGATCATGGAACGCGTGGGCATACGCGAACGGCATCTGGCCGATAAAGGAGTGGCCGCGAGCGACTTGGCCGTGGAAGCGGTGAAGAAGCTCGTTGCGGCGCATCCCTTCGATTTGCAGACGGTGGATCTGATCGTGGTGGGCACGGTCACCCCGGACATGATGTATCCCTCCACGGCGTGCCTGTTGCAGCACAAGCTGGGAATTGCGAATACCTGGGGCTTCGACGTTTCCGCGGGATGTTCCGGCTTCCTATACGCGCTGAACGCGGGGGTGAAGTTCGTGGAATCGGGGCAATACAAGAAAGTCCTGGTGATCGGCTCGGACGTGAATTCGTCCATGACCGATTACACCGATCGCGCGGTGTGCATCATCTTTGGCGATGGCGCGGGCGCCGTGTTGCTGGAACCCGCGGGAGAGGGCGAAGACGGCATCATCGACCAGGTCGCCCAGATCGAGGGCGTGGGCGGACAATTCCTTTACATGCCGGGTGGGGGCAGTTTGAACCCCGCTTCGCACGCGACGGTGGACCAGAAAATGCACTACATCCATCAGGATGGAAAGAATGTGTTTAAGTACGCGGTGAAGAAAATGGCGGAGATGACCGAACGCGTGCTGGCCAAGAATGGACTGACCGGCAAGGATGTGGATTGCTTCATCGCGCACCAGGCCAATCGCCGCATCATCACGGCCACCGCGGAACGCCTGGGTATGCCGCTGGATAAAGTGATTATCAACATCGGGCAATACGGCAATACGACGGCCGGGACGATTCCATTGGCCATGCAGACGGCGCTGGAAGAAAAAAAGCTGAAGAAGGGCGACATTGTGCTGATCGCCGCCGTGGGTGCGGGATTCACTTCCGGTGCAACGCTGTTGCGCTGGGCCTATTAACGGCGCGAAGCCGCGGGCTTATTCCGGAGGGAGATCGAGCTTTGGAGTCCAGGCCAGCAAAAAGAGAATACCCACGGCGTAAAAAATTCCGCAGATGTTCCTGGACACCCCCGTAATCCGCAGGGAAAGCCCGAAGAGAACAACAGACTCGCTGCATATGAAGGAAATCATGGTGCCTCTGAGCCATTTCTGGAGCGCGGCCGTATCTTCAGGATTGTTCCTCAGCGCTTCGCTCGCAGCCTGCATCAAGCGCAACCGGAAGAAAACAGCAAAGCCGAGAACTGTGACAGCCGTAAATCCGAAAGCCGCCGCCAAAACCGCGGGAGGCGCTGGGGACTCCACGCGCAGCAATCTCAGAGGCACGATCACGTAGCCAACCGCGGCCAGCAGAAAAACGCCGTGGATGATGCGGACTCCTTTCAGTCTTTTTTTCGCAGTACTCATGGGCGGGCCGGGCTCCTCCGCAGGCCATTCGGGATTGCCTGTATTGTTCGTCAATCAACGGCCTGCTAGCAAAGGGAAAACGTCGCGATCGAGTGGCGATTGATTGGCGATTCGGGGCGAGGTTAGCAGGAGCGGATGGAGGCGGCTTGCGCGAGGTTGTCTTGGAGCCGGCGCTCGATTTGCACGGCCGCATAGCGCGCGCAGAGGGCCATTTCGCGTTCGCCCCAATTGGCGACCGCAGGCGACAGTTGCCCGAAAAGCGACTGCAGGCCGTGAATGGCTTCGTAATAGGCGCGCACAAGACCGAGGCCGCTGTGATCGCTCTTGAGTTCGGGGGTGAGTTCGTGCAGAATGGCCAGCTTCTCGAAGTCGGCACCGCACGGGCCGGACTCCGCAACCTGGGCGGCTTCCAGGACGCGGTTGGAGACGGCTTGAGACGCAACGCCAGTCAGCACCGCGCGCCAGTAGTAGAGCGCAAACTGGAACAGCGCAACAATCGCTATCGTGAATATCATGGCGGCAAACATCCCTCAGCCTCCATGCAAAGTATGTGGCGAAACGCTGCGGTGCCCAATAGCTCGCTGGTACTACCTTGGTAGCCCCCCGGAGGCGTTACTTTCGGTAGCATCCGGCAGCGTCCGGCCTGCGTGGGTCGTCCGGAAACCCTTGTATGGAAAGGACTTCCTGGTTATGCTCTGCACACTCCAGTTTCATGGAAGGAAAGAACCGTGTCCAAACAAACGGTGCTGCCACTGTTGGTGATGGCTGTGTTTTTGGGATTGTTTTTGAGTCATGAAGCCTGTAGCACGGATCAGACTAGCGCATCGGCGGAGCAGGATCGCGCGGCGATCACGAAGATCTTGGGGGAACAGCAAAGCGCCTGGAACGCCGGGGACGTCAGCAGCTTCATGCGCGGCTATTGGAATTCGCCAGAGCTGACTTTTGCCGGAAGCGGCGGGCTTGCGCGTGGCTGGGAGTCGGTGCTCGCTCGCTATAAGCGGGAATATCCGGATCAGGCGGCCATGGGACAGCTCGATTTCTCCAATCTCGAATTCCGATTCCTGGGGCCGAACGCAGCGCTGGTACTGGGGCAGTGGCATCTGCACCGCGGCTCTGGCGATATTGGGGGAGTCTTCAGCCTGGTGTTTCAGCGGCTGCCGGAAGAGTGGAGAATCGTGCACGACCACACGAGCATGGTGAAGACGAAGGCGGAATAGCGCTGGCCTGGTCCACCGCTGGCGCTACTTGCTGGGTTTCTGGTCCGTTCTGGTGCTGGGGCTACTTTCCCGCAGAGAAACAATTGGCACGAAATTTCACCTTGCGGAAAATCGTCTTTATGTGACTTTGCAGTATTTTATACATCCTGTTGTAATACGCATGGCGTATCCTCATGAGGTTGCCGCATCCATTGAGTTTCCCCCCCTCGCCCCGGCAAACGATGGAATAAAAGTGAGCGTGAAGACTCTTTGCGTGTTGCTACAACTATTCTCGCTGAAGCCGGAAGAGCCGGTTTCCGCATTGTTCCGCCAGAAGGCCGCATGAGAGAAAACTTCATCTATCGCCGTTTGATCCGCCCGATCCTCGACCTGCTGCGGCAAGGCGTCACGCCGGAGAAACTGGCGTTGAGCCTGGCGCTGGGCCTGGTCCTCGGCGTCTTTCCCGCGGTGGGTTGGACCACCGCGCTTTGCGCACTGGCCGCCCTGATTTTTCGCCTGAATATTCCGGCCATCCAAATGATCAACTATTCCATGTACCCGGCGCAGATTGCGCTCTTGCTGCCTTTTTTCCGGCTCGGCGAAAAGGTTTTCCAGGCGCCGCATCTGCCGATCTCCATTCCCCACATCTACCGAATGGCCCACGCCGACCTTTGGGGCGCCATCAAGTTCCTGTGGAGCACGACGTGGCACGCGATTGTGGTTTGGGCTGTTCTTGCGCCGCTCTTTACGGCGCTGATCTACTATGTCCTCGTGCCGGTGTTCCGCCACGTGGCCCGGCGCATCGGCGCGTCCCTGCCTGCCGCGGAGGCCAAGGCGGCCTGATGTCCGCGCAAGTTCTTCCTTTGCTGCTGGCGCGTGCTGAGTTATGGCGGTGTGACGGCGGCGACGAGTGGATCGCACCGCACGACAAATTGGCTAAGAGTTGAGGCCTGCGCGTTTGGGGTGCAGGAGTCCTGCACCCTTACGGGGGATTCGCGCGTGTCGCGCCTGCGGAAAATGGGAAGCGATGTTTTGGCGCGACAGAATCGGCTATAGGATTTCGAGGATTTCTTCGTAGCGCTTGAAGGGCGGAATGAGGTAAGCGCCTGCCAGCTCCGTGCGCGCCCAGGCGAGCATTTCGCGGGCCACCTCGAAACCGCGGTCGCGTGCGGCAGCCCCGGCGGCTTCCATGGATTTCAAGAGCGGCTCCGGAATCAT
>Ga0187848_10002662_pt1 | contig 13769 bp, 11 predicted proteins | sample June2016WEW_4_40_FD_132424 | JGI IMG/M metagenome (GOLD analysis project Ga0187848, IMG submission 132424) | Peatland microbial communities from SPRUCE experiment site at the Marcell Experimental Forest, Minnesota, USA - June2016WEW_4_40 | ecosystem: Environmental > Terrestrial > Soil >... | reverse complement strand
CGGCCAAGCGGAGTGCGTTGTAGGTACGCTGACTTCCGTATGGTGAATCGTTCAGGACAAGTAGATACTCCATCACTCCTCCGATGCAGCGGTGCCAGGGTCTTGCCGTGAAGTATACGAGAAAGAATTGTTGTGAGTGATATCGACGACAAGAACAACTAGGATGATCTCCGCCGTTGCTGTGGGACTTAACACATCAGACCGCTACGGCACCGAACCATGCGCGAGCAGGTAATCTATGATGGGCTGAAATGATTGTGCGGTATCCGGCGTAGTCCGATATTCCTTTTGCTGTTGCTTGGCAACCGATAGAGCAGTCTCGCCGCGCTTATTCCGCACGTTCACATCTGCGCCACTCTCAACCAGCAGCTTTACACTTGCAAGATTCGCCATGGATGCAGCACTCATCAGCATCGTATGCCCCTCGTCGCTGACGGCGTTGGAATCCGCACCTTTTTCAAGAAACAGCTTCACAATTGCGGGATCGTGCCAGGCAGATGCGACGGCGATGTTATTAGCGGGTTCATCGGACTCGACTCGCCAGTCCGCCCCCAAATCCAGCAGGGCCCGCGTAGCCTTGACCCTTCCGAGAGCGAAGGCCCGCATAAGGAAATGGTCGTTCGAGCCACCGAGTCCGTTCACATCGGCGCCGTTGCAGGCAAGAATACGGATGATCTCGTCAGCGTCCCAGGTGATCGCATCCTCCATTAACCTCGGCATATGATCGGAAGCCTTCCAGCCATGAGCGATGTCGGAGCGCAACTCGTTGGGATCGTAAACGACCCAGCGCCAAACCTGGGCCAGCGATTCGACCTCCTCCATCAACCGCTCCACCGCCGGTGGCGCACCACAAGTACCGACCGACTTCTCGCGGCCATCAAGCCGAACCCGCACGCCGCCCTCGGAATTATCGAGGGTCAGGCAAGGCCCGTTGTCGTAAGGGCCCGGCAAATCGAGAAATCCTGATGCACGCATATCGGCGGCGAGTTGCTCCACTGCAGCGCGGGATACTCTGCCGCGCCGTTTGCCCATCGCATGAACGTTGGCGTAACCGCGATAAGTGATCCGTCCGCTGCCCGTGATCTTGACCGTATACCCCGGGCTGTTGAAAAAGCCGGTCCTGCTTGCAACTTCGATTTCGAACGAGCGGTCTCCCTTGCGATCTGCCGCCAGAGTTGGCGCGAATGACATCGTTACGGCGGCGCAAAGGAAAAGGAGCTTCCACATCTGGCTCCTGCCGGTGATAGTTCGGGGTGCAGCCCAGGGCATTAGACAATTATCCGTTGTTAGAACTACGGCGCGTAGTCCAGAAATCACACACGCCGATAACTGTCGTAACATCCCGATTACGCTCAAAACCCCTCAATGAGCGAAATCGCCTGTGGCTGTTGAAAAACTCGATCTCTCGAAAGTAGTCAAAAAAAAATTTCTAGGAAGCCCTACAAACGACTTTCTTGGTTTTCCTGGACATTTTCTATCCCCCAAATTTTCGCTGCTTTTCGAAAAATCGAGTTCTTCAACAGCCACGCCTGTTATCAACAGTAATCTGGTCAGGAAGTCCAGCTCCGCGCATACCAGGTGTTTCGGACAGGAAAGATGGGAACCTTGCGGAGACTCGGCACTTCATTCGTGGCGCTAGCTTTCATCACGTGGGCGAGTTGGACGCTCTAGGTGAACAGCCACACATGGTGCCCGATTCACGCTCCGCTGTCATTGTCTGAAAACAGAGCACCACGACCCACGATTTCAAAGTCAATGTTTCCGGCCATTACGACATCGGGGTCGAAGCAACCGCGAGCAATGCTGTTCCTTTGAAAGAACTCACGTGCCAGCTCGGCACGGGGCCGCTGTGGCCAGAAAAGACATGCTCGACAACGGGCGCCCTACGGGCCTCGTGGAAGGTGATAAATCCCCAATTACACTCATTGGCCCAGACGGGGGACTACCCGAACCCGACATTTTGACTCTTGACCCTCGTCGCAGGCACATGATTTTGTCAAGGCTTAGGGCCGCAATCAGCCCCTGGTGTGAGGAACATATCAAACCCTACGCCGCGAATGTGCGAGCACTGGCTAATAGCCGAAAGTCAGTGAAGGAGAATTGCGACCCAGTAGATTCCAGTTGGGTAGGCGGCATTGCGGACGTAGCAGGAGCCCACGGCGAACTGGCGGAGGTTGGGATCATCGAGGAGACGCAAGGCGCCAGACAGCAGAACTTCGGGCCGGCTTTGAGTGTAGGCGATGATTTTTCGATCGGTGTAGAAGGCGGCGATGAGGCGCGCGTTTGGATGATCCTCTTTGGCGAGAGCACAGGCAGCCTCGTCTAGATGCGGGGGGATGAATTCGACGAGATGGGGTAGGTGCACTTCGAGGCGCGCTTGGTCAATGGACTGACCGACCAGTTCGGCGATATGGTTCACCGAGTACGACGGCATGGAGTGCGCGAAATCCTGGACTACATAGAGACGACCGTGGCTCCAGAGGGCGCTGATGCCGACTAGATTGAATCGGGAATCGAGCAGGTTCTTGCGGTGAGGGGGAGAGCGCGTCAAGACTTCGAAGGCGCCCCTGACGCAGGTCGCTTGGGCGATATTTTCTCCGGCGCGGTCGAGGGGCAGCGAGCTCACATCGGCGATCCTTTGAAGAAGGGAGGGCTCGCCCACAAACTGATGTTCGAGGCGCCGATTGGCGACCATGCGGCGAGCATGCAAGCGCGCCGCCTGGAGCAGGCTTTCATCCATGAGCAAAGGCGAAACGCCGGCCTGCTCGCGGCGGTGGTTAATCGATTCGAGGAGCGTGGCTTCGGCTGCGGCGTCTTCATCGGGCCAAGACGCCGCGCTTGGGTTGCATGTGGGCTCGGCGGCACCTGCCTGAGAGAACGCTGTACTTCTTAGAAGAAATGAACAGGCCAACATGAGGCTACCGACGACTAGATTATTTCTGTTAATGAAATTCATGGGGGTTCAGACTGTTGGGCCCTCTATCTGAGCCCTTGGACTACACCTACTCGTCACTGGGGCAGGTGTTTGTTAAGGACCCAACCGGATCGATAGATCGGCAGCGCCTTAAACTCAGATCATCGTCTTTGTAGTACTTCGTGCTCTTGGCCGTGATATCTGCGGCCAGACCCTTGTCCGGCATCTGATACATCCAGAGTCCATCCGAGACCGAGTGCACCGGCCATGGGTCTCGATGGCTGAACGAGGTCTCATTGAGAATTTGCCTGATCCCGGGTCAATGGTGATATGGCGATTTATCAACAACGATCCAGTGTCCCTCAGCTTTCGGTGACGAACAAACGCCCCGACCAAAAGGGTCTTGGACGGGGCGTTTGGCTTGGAGAGACGTTATTCCCCTATGTCTGATCGCCAGACTAAGGGGTGTTTGGTGTATTGGAAACTGTCAAAAGTTATAGGGAACAACGGAAATGTTGATGACCTGCAACCTTTCCTGCCAGCTGTCAGTTTTGCCAGTTCCTCCCAAGAGGCATCGGGCATAGAAGAAGCTTGGGCGCTTCGGCGCTGGGGAGCGCATTCCGCATCCGTCCCGACGGCAAGTAAGCAGCTGCTGAAGGGTGTGGATTTGAGGGGTTCGTCGTCATGCGTAGAATCGGATTCAGCAACTGCCCCTATTGTGGCAGGGATGAAATACACGCCTCGCGACCGTCGAGCTGGCGGGACGAACTTTGTGGGTTCTTGCTCCTGCAGGTTGTGAGATGCCATGCCTGCATGCGCCGTCACTACCGTCCGCTGTTCTTGCCGCCCATGCCTTCGCGGTCTGCTCGAAGACCCGTCCAGAGTATCGCCGGTGACGAACAACAGAGGCGCTCGGCATAAGCGGACTGGGCGGGCTCACCATTCCGGAGTCCGCTTCGGGGACGCCCTTGACGACTCCAATCGCTTTCTTTGCACCCGGCACGAGTTTCTTCATAACTTGAAAGAGCAGGTAGGCTTGAATCAGCGCCCGTACCGTCAGGCCGTCTGGCTTTCTGGTTTATGTCCTCGATTTCCATTGTCTCTCCCCTTCCAACTCGCGAACGCGTTCAGCGACTAACTGTCGCAAACAGCCGATTACACTCACAACCCAGTCAATGAGCGCAATCGGGATGTTACGCCAACCATCCTCACACACCAACGATGTCGTACAATTCGGTCCCGGAGAACATCCATGCTTCGACGCTTCCCTCGCCGCTGGCTGCTCGCCTCGGCAGCCGTGCTTCTCGTCGTTCCGGCATGCGCGCAGCAGCCCCCCGCGCCTGCTGCGGACATCACCTTCTCCCTCCGCGACGCCGACCGCATCGCCACCTGGCCGGTCGCGGTCCGTGAGGTTGCCATCGACGGCAAGCCCATCCGACTCGACCACCCCGTCCATGTTCAAGGCTCATGGCTCCGCACCGTGACCATTACCCTGCGCAACGTCTCGCCTAAAACCATCGTCCGCGGCGGCATCGGCCTCGTCTTCCCCGAGTCGGGCGACGGCAGCTCCGCCCACCCCTACGAGGCCTGTTGGTCCGAGCAGGGCCAGGTGCCCAAAATCGTTTTCCTCGCGCATGACGGATACCACCTGCCCCCCGGCTACGACCTCCAGAAGCCGCTCCACCTCGCCCCCGGAGCCGACCTCCGCCTGACCCTCTCCACCTGTGGCGACTCTGTCCAGGCCACGCTCGCTGGCAAGCTCATCCACCAGGCCTCGCTCTTTCTCTTAACCTTCTACTTTGCCGACAGCTCCCGCTGGTCCACCCAGCAATACCTCCTGCCGCCACTCCCCGGCACCCGCCAATGGAGAATGGTCACCCCCAACGAATTCCTCCGCTCCGCGCATGCTGGAAACTCGCAGTAGTCTGTAAGAAATTAGAACATCTCTAGAGTCCGCAGCTTACAACGATAACTAGCGCTAACAGGCGATAGCACTCATTGAGAATTGGCCGATCCCGTCAATGAGTGTTATCGCGATGTAACGACAGTTGGCTTTCAGGCCGATCCTGTCCTAAACTGCTAGGCGTTCGCAGTCCGTGCCAGGGCCAGCCAATGGCAGAATTGAAGGATGCAATAAAAATCATATTGGTACTGATTGCAGTGGCGGGCGGTCTCTGGGCCTATCTGCATTTGCTCGCGTTTCTGAAAGAGCGCTGGATACGCCTCGGTCGCTATGATGCCAGCCACGAGCCTGCGAAGGTGGAAACTCAAGCCCTCTTTCACGGAAACACAAAAGACTAAGAACAGATTTAGGTCGGACGGGCTCGTGGCGAGGAAATATGTTTGAGTTTGATACGGGGGTCATATGGGGAATGTCGGCTAACTTAGCGGACGCCGCCGATGCGAGTCGCATTGGGAGATACGCAATGAAAACCGATTCATCGCCAGCATTAGCCTTGGGCATGCGGGACCGAAACGAAACTCCGACGCGGGAGATCGCGCTGTGGCGAATTTATCTTCTGAGGGCCGGATACCTCTTGATTGCTGTCGGGATGGGAATGCAGAAGGTTCCTGCCTTCCTTCATCACAGGCCTTGGGAGCTGATGCATGGCGTGGTCAATTCCATGCTGCTCGCGCTAGTGCTGCTGGCGGTCCTAGGGCTACGCTATCCCTTGAAAATGCTGCCGCTTCTGTTCTGGGAAATAGCATGGAAGGCCACATGGCTTCTCGCGGTGGCGCTGCCTGCCTGGCAGAACCACACCATGGACGCAGACACCTGGGACACAACTTTTGCCTGCCTGATGAGCGTGATCTTCCTGTTCGTCGTGCCGTGGGACTATGTCTGGCGGAATTTTGTCGCCGCGCGCGGTGACCGCTGGTGGTGAACGTGTCAATGAGTGCTATCGGGATTTTGCCAGCCCCGCTCAGGACCCTGTCAATGAGTGAAATGGCGATTTTCCGCCAACGATCCGCCACAATCCCATTGACGGCTTCCAAACATCACTTCTTATCAAAATGGAGAAACTCGACTGGGGCTCCATTCTCGACAATAAAAGCGACGGTCACGCCCGGTGAGGGTGAGTTGGGCGCAATAAGTATCTCTTTTCCGGCGATTTCAGCGGAGAGATCGTCCACTTCGAAGGCGACATGCGGAACAGTACGCACAAGTTCAGGGACCGGCGCTTCAGGTTCGAACCGCATCCACTCGATTCCGTAGGCGCTCGTTTCATATCCAGACACGAACGTCGCATAGTGCGCGATCAGGCGTTCACCTTCTCGACGCTCGGTAGTGGGAATTCCGATGTGATGGTACCGCCTCGTGGAAGCAACTGGTGACTTTTTCACGTGAATGAGTTTAGCTCATACGATGTTTCGCCAACCATCGCTTCGCCAACAATCTGCCGGTATCGCTGGGAATGCGGCCCCAGCCGCGTTAGTTCTTCGATTTGTTCTTGGGAGACTTCTTGTCCAGCGTAGCCAGCAACAAATGTGCGGACGGAGGCGCCGCCCCGCCTTTGAACACAATGTCCTTCGCGCTCACCTCTTTTCCGTACAGGTGCTCGTTGGCATCGTTGTCCGGACGGAGGGTCGAGCCGACCAGAGAGAGTCCGGCAAACAGTCCCCGAGCACGAGAATAGGAAAGAATCTCGGCCCGCATTGTTGCGTCGGTTTCGGCGGAGGCGTCCCGGCCGACTGGACCTGCCGCGGCCGAGGCATCCCCTCCCAGCTTGACTTTGCTGGTGAGGATGTTATCGGCCGATCGAGGGGTCATCAGCAGCAAGACGAAGTCGGTCGCCTGGCCGCCCAACTGCAAGCCAAAGCTGCCGCCCTCGAGCGCCATCATGGTTGGAGCACCCCAAGAGCCCTGGAACTCCTTGCCGCCGCGGCAGGTCATCACGCCCCGGCCGTAACTCCCGCCAATTCCGATGGCGAATTTGACCACGGAAGGCAAAACTACAACACAGTCCGCCCTGTCGATTACACTTTGCGGAATGTTGTCGGGAATATTCATAATTTCCTGCATTACCCTCCCGGCATTCTCGACGCGCTCCTGTTCTTTCTTCTGCCCAAAAGCGGGCAACGCAATCACGGCAAGCAAAATTACTCCTAACCAAACGCTCTTCATATGGTCTCCTCCATAAAATCTCGCGCTTACTCCACCTGCTTCGTGATATTCAGCAGCACGCCAACGCACATCAGGGTCACAAACAGCGACGACCCTCCATAGGAAACAAACGGCAGCGGAATCCCTTTGGTAGGCATCAGCCCCAGTACGACGCTGATGTTGATGAAAGCCTGCAGCACGATCATGCTGGTGATTCCAACCGCGAGAAACCGGCCGAAGTGATCGTTCGTACGCAGCGCCGCGCGCGTGCCGCGCCAGAGGAAAATCGCGAACAGAATAATGACGGCAAGCGCTCCCACCAGCCCCAACTCTTCGGCGGTGACGGCAAAAATAAAATCCGTGTGCGGTTCGGGGAGATAAAACAATTTCTGTTTCCCTTCCATCAGCCCAAGTCCGGTAACGCCGCCGGTCGAGACCGCAATCAGCGACTGGATAATGTGAAAGCCAAATCCCTTCGGGTCGGCGTAGGGGTTGAGGAATGCGAGAATGCGGTCTTTTCGGTACGACACGTGAAAGATCAGGAAATAAAGCGGCAGCAGCGAGGCCGCGAAGGCGTATCCAAAGTAGCGCAGACGCATGCCGGCGACGAACAGTATGCAAGCAGTAATGCCCGCGCAGGCGATGGCGGTGCCAAGGTCCGGCTGAAAAACAATCAGTCCGAGAAAAACCGCAGTGGGCGCCGCAGCCGGGATCAGCGTATTGCGCCAGTCGTCCATGGCCCGGGTCTTCTTATCAAAAGCCTTGTTTTCGAGAAACCATGCCAGAAACAGGATGAGCGCGGGCTTGGCCAGTTCCGAAGGCTGCAACGAAACCGGACCCACGTGAAACCAGCGGTGCGTGCCATGGGCGCGGTCAAGAAAAAAAACCGAGATCAGCAGAAGCGTGGTAAAGCCGAGAAGCGAGAAAACCAGCGCCGGATGTTGCAGGCGCTTGTAGTCCACCTTCATAGCGAGCATCATCACGGCGAGTCCCGCGACCGCCCATACCAGTTGCTTCAGCAGGAATTCGTAGGCCGACCCGTACCGCTCCTTGGCCATCACCGCCGAGGCGCTGAAGATCATGACCAGCCCGACAAAAACCAGGATCGCAGTCACAGTAAACATCCAGCGATCGACGCTAACCCGCTTAGCCATAAAGAATATTTCACCACGGAGAAGCAGGGACATGGAGGAGTTTCGGCCGTAGATTTAGGGCAGGGGATAACTGACTTGGTTCCAGAGAGATTAGTCAGTGGAGCGCCAGGCGTCCCCGCCCGGCCGGAGAGAGACAAGCCAGTGGAGTGCCGGACCTCCCCGCCCGGCCGCTGAGCTGCCTGGACGGGCAAGACGCCCGTCGCCCCAGTTCCTAAGTCGATCGCGACAACGCCAAAGAGTGCACAACCTCTTTGAACACACGCCCGCGATGTTCATAGCTCTGGAACTGATCAAAGCTGGCGCAGGCCGGAGCCAGAAGAACGACATCGCCCGGCAAGGCAGATTCGCTGGCGCGCCGGACAGCGTTTTCCAGAGTTTCCGCATGTTCGATTTCTGCCGCACCCTGAATCTGCGATTCGATCTTGGCGGCCGCGGCCCCGATGGTGTACATGCGCTTCACGCGCTGTCGCAATAAATCGGCGAGCACGGTATAGTCGCTGCCCTTATCCTTGCCCCCGAGAATCAGGTGCAAGTGCGGAGGAATGTCTGCCGGGAAAGATTCCAGCGCCTTGATGGTGGCATCTACGTTCGTGGCCTTGGAGTCGTTGTAGTAATCCACGCCTGCGAACTTGGCCACGAACTCCAGCCGGTGCTCGACGGCCTTGAAGTTTCGGACGGCCAGCCGAATCTGTTCGGGCTGGCAACCGACCAGGGCGCCGATAGAAATTCCTGCCAGCACATTTTCCAGGTTGTGCGCGCCTCTCAGCGGCACTTCCGCCAGCGGCATGATCTCGCGTTCGCTATGCCCGTCGCGGAAATAGATGTGCGTGCCGCGTACAAAGGCTCCTTTTTCAATCTCCTTCTTTCGGCTGAACCAGAACAACTGCGCGCGCGTACGATCCGATAATCCAGCAGCGGAGGGATCATCGGCATTGAGGACGGTGAAATCATCCGCACCTTGGTTCTCAAAGACGCGCGCTTTGGCATTGACGTAATTCGCAAAGGTCTTGTGGCGATCGAGATGGTCGGGCGTGATATTCAGAATCACCGCGATCCGAGGTCGAAATTCAACGATCGTTTCCAGCTGAAAGCTTGATATTTCCAGCACGATCCAGGTCGCGGGCCCGGCCTGATCCACAAAACTGATGGCCGGCGTGCCGATATTCCCGCCAACCAGGGTGGAGAATTTTCCGGCGGCAATAATCTCGCCGGCCAACGAGGTGGTGGTGGTTTTGCCGTTGGCTCCGGTAATGGCTACGATCGGACCGGCCAGAAATTGCGCAGCAAGCTCGATCTCGCCGATGACCGGCTCTCCCAGCGCGCGAGCCTGCGCCAGTTGTGGCGCATCGACCGGCACACCCGGACTCACAACGATCAGGTCTTGCCCGCGGAAGGTGCGGTCGCCGTGGCCACCGGTTTCGACCGTGATCCCCTGCTCCAGCAGGAGCAGAATTTCGTCGCGAAGCTCGGCTTCAGGCTTGGAGTCCGACACCGTGACGCGAGCGCCGCGCGACTTAAGAAACAGCGCGGAAGCCACCCCAGATTTGCCAAGACCGACGACCAGCACGCGTTTGTTGTTGAGATCCATCAAAATCATTGCACCACAGAGCCACGGAGAAAACCTGAAGCCCGCTTTTGGCTTTTAGCTCTTAGCCTTTGGCCAAAAGCCAAGAGCTAAAAGCCAAGAGCCGATTTCGCCATTCTCCTATCTCAGTTTGAGTGTCGTCAGCGCAAACAGCGCAAACACCAGCGACGCAATCCAGAAGCGCACAATCACCTTCGACTCCGACCAGCCCAGCAGTTCGAAGTGATGGTGGATCGGTGCCATCTTGAAAATACGCTTCTTGCGCAGCTTGTAGGAACCAACCTGCAGGATCACCGAAAGCGCCTCGATGACAAAGATACCGCCGATGAACGGCAGCAAAAGCTCCTGTTTGATCATGACGGCTACGGTGCCGATCGCCCCGCCCAGCGCCAGCGAGCCGACATCGCCCATAAACACTTCCGCCGGATGCGCGTTGTACCAGAGAAATCCAATGGCGGAACCGACCATCGCTCCGCAAAAAATAGTGAGCTCGCCGATCTGCGGCATGCGCTGCAATTCGAGATAGGTGGCAAACGTGGCGTGGCCGCTGACGTAGGTGAGAACCGCGAGCGCTCCGGCCGCGATCACCGTACAGCCGATGGCAAGCCCGTCCAGGCCGTCGGTAAGATTCACGGCGTTGGTGGATGCGACAATCACAAACACAACGAAACCCACGAACGGCAGGAAGGCCAGCGGCCAGACGTGGGGATGAGCCCATCTCTGGATCACCAGGTCCGGGTGGAACTGCTTGAGGAATGGGACCATCAGCCTGGTCGAGTACTCTCCGCGGTGCTGCAAAACGATCAGCATGATCGCAATCAGGATGCTGGCCGCGACCTGATAGCCCAGCTTGGCGCGCGCAGTAAGGCCGAGATTGCGGTGATGAACGACTTTAAGGTAGTCGTCGGTGAAACCGATCGCACCGAAGGCCACCGTGGAAAACACAGCGATCCAGACGAACGGATTGCTCAGGTCCGCCCAAAGCACTGTAGGCACCAGGATGGCGATGGCGATCAGCAAACCGCCCATGGTCGGCGTGCCCGCTTTTTTCTGATGAGCCTGCGGCCCCTCTTCGCGTATGTACTGCCGGATCTGGAAATCGCGCAGGCGCCGAATCACCACGGGCCCAACGATCAGGCCGGTGAAAAGCGCGGTCAAGCTGGCAAAGGCGGTGCGGAAAGTCAGGTAACGAAAAATGCGGAACGGTGGAAAATAATGAAAGAGCTTCAGGTAGAGCAGCCAGTAGAGCAATCCGCCTCCAACATCAGTTTATCAGGCCCGTGGAGGGACGGGCGTCTCGCCCGTCCAAGCCGAGCGTAGCTCGGCAGCCTGTCTGTGACCACGGCAATCCCGTACTCGCTCTAGTTCCCCGCGCCTGAGGAGTTGGGAAGACCGTTGGAAATGCCGCTTCTCAGCCTCCACGTCTCCAGCGCCTTTTCCAGTTTCACGCCGCGCGACGCTTTCAGCAACACAACATCGCCCTCCCGAGTCTCGCGCGCCAGCCACTCGCCGGCTTCTTCTGGCGTTGCCACGAATTCCGCTTCCAACCCCGCTTCGCCGGCCGCTTCCACCATCGGCTTCGCTAACCCCCGCACGCCGAGCAGAAAATGAAGTTTACTTCCGGCCGCATTTCCGGCAATGTACCGCCCGCACTCGCGATGCAGTTGCTCGCCGGTCGGGCCGAGTTCCAGCATCTCACCGGCAACCACAATCCGGCGGCGGGCAGGCATGGCGGCCAGAGTATCCACCGCAGCCATAAGCGCCTTCGGACTTGAATTGTAGCAATCGTACAGCACGGTAATGTTACCCAGTTGGACGACCTGTCCGCGCTTGTCGGCGGCCTGAAGCGACGGCAGAGCCGCGGCGATCTCTGACGGCGTAATGCCGTGCTCCAGCGCAATCGCGGCTGCGGCGAGCACGTTGTAAACGTTGTGCCTGCCAAGCAACGGACTGCACACCGGCTGGCGCATTTCGCGACTGACCAGATCGAAGCGCGTGCCCTCCGATCCAAGCACCTCGATGTTTTCCGCCCGGACATCTGCCGTCGGTTTCACACCAAACATGACGACCTTGCCCTTGAAGTCGCGGCCGAACTGGCAGACATATTCATCGTCGGCATTCAACACCGCCGTGCCGCCGTATGGAAGAGCTTCGATCAGTTCATATTTCGAGCGCGCGATTTCAGCGATGGAGCCGAAGCTCTCCAGATGCACCGGAGCAACGTTGGTGACCACGGCTTGATTCGGCAGTGCGATGCGAGCCAGCGCGGCGATTTCCCCAGGGTGGGACATCCCCATCTCGACCACCGCGAGATCGTATTCCGGCTCAAGCGTCAGCAGCCCCAGCGGCAGGCCAAAATGATTATTGAAATTTCCCTGGGTGCGATGCACGCGGTATTTGATCGCGAACAAATGTGCCATCGCGTCTTTCGTGGTCGTCTTCCCCATCGAGCCAGTAACGCCGATGGCAGTCTTGCCCCATATTTTTCGCACCGCCGTAGCCAGCGTCTGCAGCGCGACCAGCGTGTCGTCAACGGCAAGCAGTCCGGCAGCACTGGAATAGCGCGCCAACTGATCTTTCCGGACCACCGCGGCAATCGCGCCTCGGCTCAGTGCTTGTTCCACGAAGTCGTGCCCATCAAGCCGTTCACCTTTAACCGCAAAGAAAAGTTCGCCGGGTTGCACGGTGCGCGAATCGATGGAATATCCCTGAGCCGCTTCGCTGGAGAGCGCTTCAGTGGAGCGACGGGCGCCCTCGCCCGTCCCCCCCGCACCGGAGTATCGACCACCCGCACCGTCGCCAGCGCCAATGAATTCGGCGATGCGCCAGAGAGGAAGCTTCATGCCGTCTTCCCCGCGCTACCCGCCTTCGCGGCGCTCTTGCAGTCGTAGCCCATGGCCTTCAGATTCTCACGCGCGACGTCCACATCGTCGAACGGAATCCTTCCCTCTTTTGTGATCTGCACTTTCTCGTGTCCCTTGCCCGCAAGAAGCACGATGTCGCCGGGGGCTGCCTGCTGCAAAGCGAAAGCGATGGCCTTGCGGCGGTCAGGCTCAATGGAATATTTTGCGCCGGATTTCTGCAACCCGACCAGCGCATCGTTCATAATCGCCAGCGGATCTTCCGAGCGCGGATTGTCGGAAGTGAGAACGACCAAGTCGCTGCCCTTGCCCGCAGCCTCGCCCATCAGCGGGCGCTTGGCGCGATCGCGATCTCCACCGCAGCCGAAAAGCGTGATGACCTTGCCCCTAACCCTATCAACGACGCCGGCGCGGGCAACAAAATCGCGAGCCAGCGCGGTCAGGTTGCGGAGCGCGTCGTCCGTGTGCGCATAATCCACGACCACCGTGAAGGGCTGGCCGCAATCCACGCGCTCGAAGCGGCCGGGAACGCGAGTGAGGTCGAAGATTCCTTTTGCGATCGCCTCGGTGGAACAATCGCGCGCATATCCGGCGGCAGAAGCTGCGAGCACGTTGTACACATTCACATTGCCGATCAGCGCAGACCACATGGCGACCTTCCCCGAGGGCGTCACCATTTCAAAACGCGTTCCCCGCGGCGTGATTTCGACGGACTCGGCACGAAAGTCGCAGTCGCCAGCGGTCAGGCCGCCAGAGGTTAGACCGTAGGAGAGCACCAACGCGCTCTTCTTTTTGGCAAGCTTCCATAGCTCGCGCCCGTATTCATCGTCAAGGTTAAGAACGGCCGCGCGCGGCGGGTCCGTGCCACAGCCTTCGAAAAGCACCTGTTTGGCGCGGAAGTAATCTTCCATCGTGCCGTGGTAATCGAGATGGTCGCGCGTGAGATTCGTGAATACGGCCACATCAAAAGGAATCCCGAAAACACGCTGCTGTTCCAGCGCATGCGATGACACTTCCATCACCGCCTCGGTGACTCCCTGGCCCAGGCCCTCCGACAAAAGCCGGTTCAACTCCAGCGCTTCCGGCGTGGTATGCGGAGCCGGCAAAATCTTCCCGGCTACATGATATTCAATCGTCCCGACCAGCGCGG
>Ga0187848_10002661_pt1 | contig 13788 bp, 7 predicted proteins | sample June2016WEW_4_40_FD_132424 | JGI IMG/M metagenome (GOLD analysis project Ga0187848, IMG submission 132424) | Peatland microbial communities from SPRUCE experiment site at the Marcell Experimental Forest, Minnesota, USA - June2016WEW_4_40 | ecosystem: Environmental > Terrestrial > Soil > Wetlands... | reverse complement strand
GTGAGGGGAGGGGGCGGGGTGGTGATGAGGACGGACTGGGGTTGCGCGCCGGCGTCGGCCGCGGCCAAAAGGGCCAGGAAGGCGGCGAGGCCGAAATTGCGCGGGTCAAGTCTGTTCATAGCAAGCCATCCCGTTCATCGAATCCTTTTGACAAAGGACGAGTCAAAGCAGGCTGCCGGCGGAGCAAACGGCCGGCAGCCTCTTGAGGTGAAGTGGGCCGTGAATTTAATGCTTGACGAGCCGGTAGTATTGCTGCTGCACACCGGAGACGTTGACGGTATAGGAATGCTGGCCCAGGGTGCTGGAAATATCAGCGAAGGTGGAAGTCAGCGAACTGGCGCTCTGCAGGTTGACGGCCGGATTTCCAATCCAAGTCAGAGTGACCGTACCGTTGATGAGGGGGCCGATGTTGAGGCTGCCGACGAGGTTGCCGGCACCGGTGGCTTGAATGTTAAAGGAATTGAAGTTGATGCTCCCACCGGCGCCAAAGTACTGGAACAAGAGGCCCGCGGCGGTGATCGGCCCGCTCAGGTTTTGGGCCGGTGTTCCGCCGAGGACCACGCCCTGGGCGCCGACAAAGGTGAGAGACTTCCACTGCGATGCGGCCGGGCTATACGTTTGCGGCCCAAGGAGGGTATAATTGGCAGCAATACTGCCAGGCGCAAGCAGCGCGATGGCGGGAGTGAAGCTCGCCGTAATCAAGGGAGTGGCCATGGCGTACCATTGCCCGCCCTGCTGCACAGCAAAAGACGCGGTGACGTTGGTCCACGCGCCATCGCCCTGCGCCATAGACGTGCTGAACTGGATGCTGTTGGCGGGGTAATCTGCCGGGTCAAAGGCGATGAAGGGCAATCCGGAGTAACCCGTATCACTGGTGGTGGAAGCGTAAAGGACGGCATTGGTGAAGCCGCCTTCATAAGCATAAGCGGCCGAGGTGCCTGACTGGACGTCGGGGGCGGTGCCGTTCAGTTTGAATATGCGGGCGGGAGTGTCCGCCTGGAGGGTCCAGCCGACATTGGTCAGGTTTAGATTCCCAGCCGGCAGCGAATAAACCGGGAAGGATTCGTTGTAAATCAGGCCAAGCGGCGGGGGTGTGACCGTCAAGATGGGTGATCCGTCGGTCCCTGAATCAGTACTGTTGGTGCCGCCCGCGTTGACGGCCCAGCCGCTATAAACTCCCGCCTCGCCGGACTGGACGTTCTGGATGAAGATGGCCCTGTTGGTTGCTCCAGTAATGATAGAGCCGTCGGAGTTGGTTCCATTGACCAGAAGAGTGCCGCTTTGGAACACGCCGGGGCTGTCGTTCAGCTCCCAACTATTGGTGAAAGGAAGCGTGCCGGCTTCTGTAAAACTGAAACCCACTCCGCTGCCCGCATAGACTGTCTGAGGATAAGGCACGTTCGGCTCGGAGGGGAAGCTCGGCGGAATGGGCGGGGTGGAATTGGTCACCAACATAAAGCTGTCCAGGCTGTATAAAGCGAGGCCGGTGAAAACGAAGACCACGCCGGCGCCGGTGATGTTGCCGGCGAGATTGGCGGAGGCTGCGGAGCCGATGGTGGCGGAACTGCTGCTGAGGGTGAGCGTGTTCCAGCCGCTGGCGGTTGGGTCGAATTGCAGGCCGTAGGTGGTGTAGGCGGCGGGGGTGGCTCCCAACTGGATGGCGGAGGTGCTGACATACCAACTGCTTCCCCCCATTTGCACCGCCCAATACATGGAGACGTTGCCGGCATTGGCCTGCGCGGCAATGGTGGCGCGAAAAGAAACGAAGGGGTAATTGGCGGGGGTGATGGCGGTAAAGGGAACTCCGGACAGCCCGGCGACATCCGTGTTGGTGGCGGCGTAAAAGGCGGACGTCTTGGCCCCGGTTTCATAGGCATAGGCCGCTCCGGTTTCGTCCAGACGGTCGGGAATGTCCCCGGCGGTGGTGGATCGCCAACCGATGTTGGTCAGCGACCCGGCGGTGGGGAGGGGACCGGCAAAGGGGAATGTTTCCGCGTAAAGAATATTATTGGTCAGAGGATTGACGGTCAAGGTGTTGGTGGTGTAGTTGGTGCTGTAGTCCTGGCCGTAGAGGTTGCTGACCTCCACCGAATAAGTTCCCGCGTCGGCGGAGCTGAGATTGACGATGGTGAGAAGATTGCTGCCGGCCCCGATGATAAAGGAGCCGGTTCCGGTGGCTCCGTTGGCCAGAGTAACCGGGGCGCCGCCCGCAGCCGGATCAAATGTCCAGGTGTAATTCAAGGTGGGTGTGCCGACGTAGGCATCCACCGCGAAGGAGGCGGTTCCCGTGGCAAAGGCGGTCTGGCTGAAGCCCGGGGCATCAATCTTTGGCGCGACGTTACCCGCCGGAATAGTCAGCGCCGCCGTAATGGTAAGAAGGTTTTGATCAATGCCATAACCGGTGCTGGTAGTCGAAAAAGTGCCGGTAGCCGCGACGATGCCAATGCCCTGGATCGGACCGGACAAAGGGGCGGAGGCCGGCCCGCCAATGGAGGCGGAGGAGGCGCCGAGGGTCAGGGAGTTCCAATTGGCCGCAGCGTTGTTATTGGTATAGAGAAAGGAGTTCTGGGTCCAAACGGCATCGCCCGGGACGCTGGGGCTGTTGTTGGTGAAGGGGTTGACGGAGACATACCACGCCCCGCCGACTTGAACCGCAAGATAGTTGGTGACATACGCAGGGGGGAAGACGGGATTGCCGCTGGCTTCGGACTCCAGGTTAAAGGTCACTCCCGAGGGATAAAGGCTTGGATCAATATCGGAAAATGAAGAGTCGCCCTGGCCGCCATTGCCGGAAGTGTCGGTCGTGTAAACAATCCCGACGGCGTTGGCTGTGTCTGCGGACTCATACATGGCGCGAGTGGACGCAGTCACACCGGTCGTAACGTCCAAAGTCCCGGCGGCCACCCCGAATATCCCGGTGTAGGCGATGCCGAGTCCAGTCCAGCCCACCTCAGCCAGGGTGGTGGGGGCGGCGCCGCCGCCGGCGGTGAAGGCAGCGCCCCAGTCTTCCGAATAGAGCACTTGGGAGGGTGGGGGCAAAGGCACACTGGCTGAAATGGTCAAGGTGCTGTAATCCCAGCCACTGAAGCTGGCGTCAACGACCATGCCGACGCCGGTGATCAAACCGGACAAATTCTGCGCCGGGGTCGAACCGATGGTGACGCCGGAGCCTGGGGCGTTGATGGTCAGGGTTTTCCAGGAGGAGGCCAGGTTGGTATAAGGCATGCTGACGGGGAGGAAGTTGGGGTAGGAACTCCCGCTGGGCAGGAGGTTGGTTGAGACGTACCAGGAGCCACCTTCCTGAATGGCAAAATAGTTGCTGGCGAAGGTGCCCTCGCGCGCGATGGTAAAAGTCAGGTTGTTGGTGAACACGGTCGGGTCAATATCGGTGAAGCTGGAATCGCCGTCGGCGCCGGCGCCGCTGGAGTCGGTCGTGTAAAAAATACCGAACTGCCCGGGGGCCATATCTTCGAAATAAACGCAGTTTGGGGGGGCGCTAAAAATGCCGCTGTAGGGGCCGCCGCCGGAAGCGCCGGGAGGGAGAACAGGGGTCCAACCCACCTGGCTTAAGCTCAAACTCCCCGGGTGTTTGATCGAACCCCAGTCCTCGACGTAGAGGTTGGAGGTGGTGAGGGTTTGGGCGGTCGCGACCGTCAAAGTGCCGAATAAGAGGAGGAGAGACAGTGAGTTTTTCATATTTGGAATGGATTGGTTTGATGGGTTTGGAACAAGAAAGAGGCCAGCCGCTATTGATATTGGTTCATCCAGACGGGCCAGCGGGCCGGAGGAGCGCTGATCCACCCTTGATACCAACTCAAAGTCCAAAGCTCCTTTAACCCGACGCTGCGGACGGACGAATCGAGGAAGGCCATGTTGACCGGTTTGGATCCTGGGTGCCGGGCGAGGGCGAACTCATCCAAGCCGTTGGCAGTTTGAAAGCCTTGTGATGTGGGCGGCGCGTCCTCCGGCGTGGGATTAGTTCCATCCCACATGCCATCACCAAACACCGGGGTCTTGTTCAGCAGGCTGAAGTCTGTAAGTTTGGTGCCGTACAAATTGCCATTGAATTCGTAACTGCCCATCTCCCCTTGGTAACCCCAAGCTTCAATCGGATACGCACCCACGCCCATAATTCCCCAGGAGTAGAAGGTCCAGTCCATATCGTCGGTAAACATGGTGCCGGCCGGAAGGGAAGACCGAAACAGGTTGGCGGCCGGGCACAGACAGATATTAGTGTTGCTGAAGTAAGGCTGGCAGGCACCCATCCACACAGAGGTGGGCACCCCTGGCGTCCAGCCAACCGGCATGGTGTCCTTGTTATCATTCGCATACATGGCAAAGGCGACGACCCACTGGTGCAGGTTTGACTTGTCTTGGGTGCTCTTGGCCGCAAGTTTGGCCTTGGCCAGGGTCGGGAGCAGCAGGGAGGCCAAAATAGCGATGATGGCAATGACCACCAGTAATTCAATCAGCGTAAAACCCGGTCGCAACCGCGAAGCATTTTTTGGTCTTAACATAAGTATCGTGGATGCCTGCTCAATGATTCCGATTTCGCATTAATTGTTCAGCCGCCGGTCGCGACGTCGCGACAACGCCGGGGCCTGCGTTTTCAATGGCTATTTGGCGTATTTTGCCCTCTTTTCCGGCTTTGCCTAGCCTCACAAAGGTATGGTTCTGAGGGGGGCGGGGGTTTGCGCCGCCGGGCATCGGCAGAGGAACAATCGTCGCATTACCGTCGCGCGGCGGGCATGCGCCTTCGCCAAGGCTATGGCGCACGGGTGGGACTGCCCGCCCTGCCACCCAAGACCGGCGCATTACAGCGGCGCCATGCTGGCGCGGCAGATTTGGAGTCAGAGGCGTCTGCCCTGATCCCGTCATTTGTGAGGCTTGGCAGGGAACGGGGTTTTTGCGAGGATCAATTCATGTTCCATCAACAACCATTCGGCAAAGAAATTGCGTCTGACAGCAGGATGTCGCCTCCCGTTCCGACCGGCGAGTCGCCGACCAGGACAGGCGTGCCGCCTGTGCCACCCACCGGGTTCGGGCGCGGGTGTGAAATTTCCCGGCTAGTCCTTTGGCTGGCGCTTTGTTCCTGCCTGGCGCCGGCAACGGGTCGCGCGCAAACGGCGCCGTCCAGCTCGAACTTCTGGCTGGGGGCGAACATCTCATCCCAGAAATTCTACTACACATGGAACGGGGCCGGCTCCAACTTCCTGATGGGGGCGGACATCTCAGCCCTGGCCAGCGGGCGCGGCGGGCGGGGTTTTGGGGGCCGGGTTCGCGGAAATGCCGCCACCAATACTGCCGCAAGCAACACTGTTTCCGCGGACACAAATGCGGCGGCGGCCAATGGCCGGCGGGGCGGCGCCGGCGGCTACCAGGAGAACGGCCAGCCGGGCACCGAAATCAGCATCATGATGAACCACCGCTGGAACGCGTTCCGCCTGCGGGTATTTGTTGACCCGGTGCGGAGCGCTCCGAACAACAGCTTGTCCAACACCATCCCGCTGGCCAAACAGATCAAGGCCGCCGGGGCCACGTTTCTGTTGGACATCCATTATTCGGACACGTGGGCCGATCCGCAGCACCAGGAGACACCGCTGGCGTGGCAGGACATTGACGCGGACCACACCAATCAGTCGCTGAGTCTGCGGGAGTTTCAAGACATGCTGACCAACAGCGTGTCCGGCTACGGAACCTGGCCGGCAGACCGGGTGGAACGGGACATGGCGGCCCTGGAAAAACGGGTCGAGCAATATAGCGGGGATGTCATCACCCAACTCAAGCAGGCCGGGGCGATGCCGGACATGGTGCAAGTGGGCAACGAAATCACCGGGGGCACCCTTTGGCCCTTCGCCCACGTCAAGGTGCCCCCATCCAGCGTCAAACTGGATGCGGGCCGGATTCAAGCGTTGCCGGAGCCTTACGACGACAACCGGCAATGGGACCACCTCATCCGCGTGATCAAGGCGGGCATCCGCGGCGTCCGCTCCGCCGCGGGCAGCCCGGTGCCAATTGTCATCCACATTGACTGCGGCGGGGACTGGCCGGTGACTAAATGGTATTTCGATCACCTGACCCAGGCGAAGGTGGACTATGACATCATTGCGCAGAGTTTTTATCCCAATTATCACGGCACGCCGGATCTGCTGCAGGAAAACATGGTGGAGTGCGCCAAGGCCTATCACAAGCCGTTCATGGTGGCCGAGACGGGATATGCCAAGGCGGGCGGGGACGAGCTGATGACGCGGAGAAAGTACAATTTGTGGCCGGGAACGCCGCAAGGCCAGTTGCAATTCATGGCCGACTTGGTGAACGTCGTGAAGCGCGCGCCCGGCGGCATGGGAGTGTTCTACTGGGCGCCCGAAGGGGCATTGTGGAATGCCGATGGCAGCCCCGCGCCGGCCATCTCCGTGCTCGACAATCTGTCGCTGACGAATGCTCCGCAGAGTCATCTGCCGCCCGCGCCCCTGTCCGGGCCATGAACCGGCGCCCACTTCGTAACAACATGGCGCATTGGCTTGCCTGACACCGGGCGGCGCCTTTGGGAAGTGTCGAGATTGGTAATGCGAAGGCTGTTTGCAGAGGGTATGCTTGACTCCATGCGCGCAACATCATTGATCCTGCCTTGGCGGGTGGCGGTTTATGGCGCATTCACACTGGGCGCGCCATGGGCGCACGCCGTTCAGACGCCGGAGAGTCCGTCTTCGGCGGAAGTGAACACGGTGCGCCAGATCCGCGCGCTCGCTTCCCAAACGCCGGACGCCAGCTATTCCTTCCGTCTGGAAGGGGACGTTTGGTGGGCCAATCCGGTGCGGGGAGAGTTGGTTTTGAAGGATGACACCGGCGCGGAGGAATTGGAAATGGATTTGGCGGGCCAGGCTTTGGCGGCGGGACAAAGGGTGCATCTGGAGGGAAACGGGACGATCACGCCAACGGGGCCGGGTTTCAGGCTCGGGGCCAACGGGCCGGTGGTGGATAACGACGGCGTTCATGGGATGGTGGAGAAATCCGGCGCGGTTTTTTTGAAGGCGGGACGCAATCCGATCCGCCTGGAGTGGTTCAACGGCGTGGAGAGATTTGGATTGGAGGCGCAGTACGAGGGGCCGGGGTTGTCCCGCCGGAAAATCCCGGACTCCGCCCTGTTTCGGCAGCAAACCAATGCCGCCACCGGGGCCGGCAACTGGGTCCACGGGCTGGATTTTCGATGTTGCGGAGTTTCCGGCCAGGTCCTGCCTGATTTCCAGCAATTGCCGGCGCTTAGAACCGGGGTGACGGACAACTTTGATCTGAGCGTGATGACGCAGCCGGAGCATGTGGGGCTTTGTTTCACGGGATACCTGGAAGTAGCGCAGGCGGGCCTTTACTGGTTTTACCTGAAATCGGACGACGGCAGCAGGTTGTTCGCGGGCGAACCATCGTTACAGGCCAGGGTCATTGGCCGGGCGGCGCTGCCCAAAGCGGAGCCGTTGATCATCGGACAAACCTGGCGCGAGCGGGAGAACAGCCCGTGGGTGGAAGTGACGGGAAAGGTAACATTTGTGAGTCAGGAGCCTGACGGGTTGAAGCTGGAACTGAGCGCGGGAACCGGACGGATGCGGGCGGAGGTGGGCAATGACACCGAGCTGTCCTCCGCGATGCTGTTGAACCGCCGCGTTCGCGCCACGGGGTTCTGCCAGAGCGTCTCGAACGTGGACGGCCAGGGTGTTCCCGGTATTTTACTGGTTCCCGGCCGCTCTGAAATCGTGCTGCTGCCGACGCCGGCGGAGGCTGGGGAAAGCATGGAAACCAACGCGGGGGGACTGCCGCTGCTGGTCACGGCGGCGGAGGTTCACCGTCTGAAGCGGGAGGAAGCGCAGCGCGGCTATCCGGTCAAAATCCAGGGCGTGATCACGTCGGTTCTGCCGGAGCACCAGGCGTTCACGGTGCAGGACGGGACGCGGGGACTTTATGTTGTTGATTTTTCGGAAAGCCGTTCGCACCCGCCGCGGATCGGGGAGTATTTGGAGGTTGAAGGAGTGACCGATCCGAGCTTGTTTGCGCCGATTGTGTATGCCCGGCGGGTGCGCGGCCTGGGCCTCGGGGAACTGCCCGATCCGGTCCATCCCAGCCGCGATCAATTGCACAACGGAAGTCTGGACGCCCAATATGTGGAAATTCAGGGTGTTCTGACCTCGGTGCAGGCGGATGGCGTCAATCTCCTGACGCCCGATGGCCTGATCAAAACAGACCTGCGCGTGACGGGCCTCCGAGCCGGGGAGTTGACCCGGTATGAGGATGCGCTGATCCGGGTGCGGGGATGTCTGTTTGCCACCTGGGATTATGTGACGCACCGGGTCCGGGTGGGAGAGATCCGGATATACGGGGCGGAGGTGACGGTGGAGCAGCCGGCGCCGGCCGATTTGTTCTCGGCTCCCCGCAAGACGGTGTCGGAACTGCTGTTGTTCGATCCCCAGGCCGGAGTATTTCAACGGGTGAAAGTCACCGGCCAGATCATCCATGTGCGCGGGCCGGAATGTTTCATGATGGACGGCAACAACGGTGCGCGCTTCATCCCAAAGCGTGCGGCCGGGCTGGAGGCGGGGGCCTGGGTGGAGGTGGCGGGTTTTCCCGAATTGAGCGGCGCCTCCCCGGTGTTGCGCGAGGCGGTGGCGCGGAAGACCGGCCACAGCGCCCTGCCCAAGGCGCGGACGCCCCGGCCGGGCGATTTGATTCTCTCGGACCTGGATTCAACCCTGGTGCGGGTGGAGGCGCTGCTTGTCAATCAAAGGAACACGGCGGAGGAACAGGCGCTGGAGATGCGGGTGGGGCTGAGGACGTTTTTGGCGTGGCTGCCCGGCAAAGGGGAGGAGGCGCGGAGCATCCCGGCGGGAAGCCGGCTGGAGTTGACGGGGACCTACGCCAGCCTGGGAGGGAGCCGGCCCGGGAGCCAGGACGTGGCCTCTTTTGAGCTGCTGCTCAACTCGGCAACGGACATCGCGGTGCTGGCGCGGCCGCCGTGGTGGACGCTGGCCAGGCTGCTGGTCATGCTGGGGGCGCTGGCCTGCGTGCTGGCGGTGACGGTGCTCTGGATCACGCAACTGCGGCGCAAAGTCGAGCAACGCACCGCCGAGCTGGAAGACCAAATCCGGGAACGGCAGCGGGTGGAGCAACAGCACGCGCTGGAGCAGGAACGGGCGCGCATCGCGCAGGACCTGCACGATGAACTGGGTTCGGGCCTGACGGAAATCAGCATGCTGGGGGCGCGGGCGCGGTCGGCCTCGGCGCCCGTGGAGAAGCGGGGCCGGCATCTGGAGCAAATGGGGGAAAAGGCGCGGCAGATGGTTACCGCCCTGGATGAAATCGTCTGGGCGATGAACCCGACGCACGATTCCCTGGCCTCGATGGTCAGTTATTTTTCGCTTTATGCGGAGCGCTTTCTGGGGCTGGCCAACATCGCGTGGCGCTTCGAGGCGCCATTGACGCCGGTTGACCAGGCGGTGGATTCGCGGCGGCGGCACCAGTTGTTTCTGGCCTTCAAGGAAGGGCTGACCAATGTGGTGCGTCATTCCGGCGCGACGGAAGTGCGTGTGAGCATCCAGGTGGAACAGGGACACATCCTCCTGACCATCGCCGACAACGGCCGGGGGCTGCCTCCGGGCGGCCCGACGGAAGAAATGGACGGGGTGGCCAACATGCGGGACCGTCTGGAGAAATTGGGCGGACGGTTTGAAGTCAAGAGCCAGGCGGGCCAGGGCACCATTGTCCGCTTCGATCTGCCGGCGCATTGAGGATGAAGAATTATGACCCGAATTGCCATTGTTGAGGACAACCGAATCATCCGCGAAAGCCTGATGGAATTTGTGCAGGGGGACGCGGAATGCGAGTGCGTCTTCGCCTGCGCGACGGCGGCGGAAGCGCTGCGCATGATCCCGAAGCACCAGCCGGAAATTGTGCTGATGGACATTCAGTTGCCGGACATTTCGGGGATTGAATGCACGGCCCAGCTCAAACAACTGCTCCCGTCGGTGCAGATCATCATGGTGACGGTTTATGAAGATACCGAACGCATCTTCAAGGCGTTGCGGGCGGGGGCGTGCGGTTATCTTTTGAAGCGTTGCACCCCGGAAGAACTGCTGGGCGCGATCCGCGAGGTGCGCCAGGGGGGCGCGCCGATGTCGCGTGAAATCGCCCGCAAGGTCATCGCTTCCTTCCAGGAACCGGTGGCGGCGGCGGCGGAAGTGGAGGGGCTTTCGCCGCGGGAGCGGGAAATCCTGGAATTGCTGGCCGGGGGATTTCCCAACAAGGAGATCGCCGACCGGGTCGGCCTGACCGACGGCACGGTGCGCTGGCATCTGCGGCACGTTTATCACAAGCTGCATGTGCGCTCGCGGACCGAGGCCGCGCTGAAATTCCTTTCCGCCAAGGCGGAATGAGGCTGCGGGCCGGGCAAAGCCCTGTCACACGCAGGGCTTATCTCACTTTTTGGGTATGATGATGTTAATATAATATTAATGCCTTGATGGGCACGGTCCACAAGAATTACCTTGATTAGACACGATTAAGCACGATGAGACACGATGAGACACGATTGGAGGCGGTGGCAGAGGCTGGAGCGGGGATGACGTTAACATTATTTTAATGTGGACTGGGGAATTAAATTCTTCCTGGAAATGCCGTGAGGTTGTGCTTCCGCCTCCGCCAAGCCTATGGCGGACAAGCCGGCCCGCCCCAAACCCGCCCCCCTTCGCTCTGCGAGCTGCGGCGGGGCAAGCCCGCCTGTTCGCCCGCCCTTCCCTTTTTGCCATTACCATGTTCACTATGGGACAATAGAATTTAAACCCAGTTTTGTCAACGGAAAAGCGCAAGGGAAAGCGCAAAATGCAAAATGCAATGGTGACCCCTTTTATGCACCCTGGGAAATGGATGAGAAAGCACTTGTTTTTTTGCCGCGGGCAGTGGAGGCTGCATGCCATGAAGCGCTTAATCAGGATATCAGCAATGGTTATGTGAATACTGCCTTTATGAAACCTGCCTCGGGAACCCAATCCGGCGGAACATCGCCGGGCGGTCTTCCCTCCGTCAGCCGCGGCGCGGGCCGGGCGGGCACGGGCTTTACGTTGATCGAATTGCTGGTGGTCATCGCCATCATCGCGATTCTCGCCGCGTTGCTGCTGCCGACGCTGGCGCGGGCCAAGACCACGGCGCTGGGCGCGCAATGCAAGTCGAACATCAGGCAACTGGCGATTTCGTGGGAATCGTACGCGGACGACAACAAGAATAAGTTCGTCCTCAATACCGACAATCCCGTGCCACTGGACGTGCCCAGGATTTCGCCGTCGTTGAGCTGGCTGGACGGGGCGGAGGCCTGGGAACCCAATACCTATGACAATACGAACCTCAACTTTATTTCGGACGCCCTCCTGGGGCCGTACGTGGGCCGGAATTTCAAAGTCTATCATTGCCCGTCCGACCAGTCCGCCACCCCTTTCAGCGGACAGTTGTTGGACCGGTTGCGCAGCATTTCCATGAACGGTTTCATCGGCATTAATGCAGACTGGGAGGCTGATTGGGTCAGCTACCTCAAGCTGTCTGATTTGGTGTATCCTGGTCCCTCCAGGCTGTTGGTATTTCTTGACGAACATCCCGACAGCATTAACGACGGCTGGTTTATGTTCGCCAACGAGGGCGTGCTGGATAACGGGACGGGGGACGGAGCTTGGTTCAACCTCCCCGCCAGTTATCACAACGGGGCGTGCAACCTGAGTTTTGCCGACGGCCACTCCGAATCGCACCCCTGGGCGGACAAGGCGATGCTCAAGCCGGTGCTCAAGTCGGACTACGTTTTCGACCAGCCGCAAGTGCGGACTTCTCCCACCGGCCCGGATTACCAGTACATGTTGCAGCACGCGTCCTACAAATTCAAATAGCGCGAACCAGCCAAAAATGGCCAAAACTATGGGTGACCCCTTTCTGCCCGCGATGCCGGGACCCGAAGGAGTTCAACGCAGAGGGGTCACATGAGTCAGAAACCTGACAGGATGAACAGGATGAACAGGATGGGTTTCATTTTGGTTTGAGTGGTTTACCCGGTTCGCAACGGATGTTGGGATTGAAGTCCAACCGAATTTTGGCCCTATCAGCCCGTGAAAAAAAGGCTCCAGTCCCGCCGCGTGAGGGCACGCGGCCTACATTGCCCTCGCAAAGCCTGCATCTGTTGTAGGCCCGGTGGCCTCACCGGGCCTTTTTTAACGGGCTGCTATACGACTTCTTTTTCGAAAAAGGGATCACCCATAGTTTGGTTCGTTTTTAGGTGGCTTTTTCAAGGTGAACATCGCTCAAATAGCACCAAACCAAGGGTGACCCCTTTCCTGCAATTCAAGGTTTCGCAACTGGAGAGCAATTCGGCGGCGCGGGGCGGGCGGCGCTAAAAAGCGGGAGGGAGCGGACGGAGCGGACGGAGCGGACCAATCGGACTTTTTCTTTTTTCATCCTTTATCCTTTTGCCAGGTTTCTTCGTTTTCAGCCCCTTTTTACTTGCTCCCTTGGTGTCAAGTGTATGGCGTGTTTGCTTCCCCCGGCCGACCCATGCGAGCTTGGCGGTGTTCGGAACGAATCAATCAGAACGCGAGGGTGAGCCGGCAAGCGGGTGTTTCCCAGCCACTTTTGCGAGAGAAAAGCAAAGTTATGAAAAAATTCAGGGTTCTTGTATCGGTGTTAATTGAAGCCGTTGCCTTCCATGAATTCTTTCAGGCGGGCACCGCGTCCTGGGGCGGAGTTCAAGCCGCCGTATCCAAGGCCACAGAGACGCGCAAGCCCAGCGGCCCCAAAATTTCCTGCAAAGTTTCCAGGGTCGGGTTGCCGTCTTTTGAGGGAATCTTGTAAAGGCTCGGACGTGTGATTCCGATGCGTCCGGCCAGATTGCCCACGCCGCCGCCCGCCTCGACCACGTCCTTGAGCGCAATCAGAAAAGCCGCGCGGTCCTTTTCGGCGAGCACTTGCGCGAGGTATTCCGCGGCATACGCCGGGTCCTCCAGCCGTTTCAGCAAATTGTCTTTGTAGTTTTTAAGACGCATGTTTTCCTCCGGATTTATTTTGATTGCGAGGGCGCCGCAACATCCAGGCAGACCAGGCGGGTGAAGTCGCGGGCGAGGAGACGGCCGCCAACCAGCGCCATCGGACCCCAGGCCTCGCCGCCATTGAGGACTTGGGCCTGGGCCAGAAGCTGGAAGCGCGTCGAGCTGTCCTCCATCAAACTGAGCTTGCCGTCCTCGTTCATCACAAAGAAAAGGCCGTCAGCCAGCAGGAAGGGAGACCTGCCAAAGGAATCCACCGCCGGGCTGGCCCAGACCACTTTGCCGTCGAGACCCAGGCAGACGAATTGCCCGGTGGGCCGGGTGCCGAAGATGCGGCCATCGTGAAAAATTGGGGTGTGCTGGGTCGCGCCGAAAACTTCCGGACCGAGCTTCCAGAGCGTTTTCGGCACGAGCCTGCCGCCCTGGTCCTCGAGTTGGAGGAGCAGACTGCCGGCGTTGTAGCCGCCGGACAGAAGAATCTTCCCGCCCTCCAGCACGAGCGGCGAGGGCACGGTGGCGATGCTGATTTTCCAGGAATTGGTTTCCCAGAGCAGCGCGCCGTCTTTGGCGGAGACGCCGGCCACGCCGCCGCTGCCGCAATAGACATAAAACCGCTGCCCGGCGAATTCCATCGGCATGACGGAAGAATGGGTCATCTTCCAGCCGCGCGGATTGGGGGCGCGCCAGCGGGTTTTTCCGGTGTCCAGTTCCACCGCGGCGAGCAGGGCATCGT
>Ga0187848_10002654_pt1 | contig 13800 bp, 14 predicted proteins | sample June2016WEW_4_40_FD_132424 | JGI IMG/M metagenome (GOLD analysis project Ga0187848, IMG submission 132424) | Peatland microbial communities from SPRUCE experiment site at the Marcell Experimental Forest, Minnesota, USA - June2016WEW_4_40 | ecosystem: Environmental > Terrestrial > Soil >... | reverse complement strand
TCGTCGTCGAGCGGGAATTCAACCACGAGGCGCGCCAGCCGCTCGGCGGTCTCGAGGTGCAGCTTGACGATCGGGCGCGCGCCTTCGCTCAAGGCGAGGCCGAGGAGCGGCAGCGTCGCGTCGATCAGCGCGTCGGCGTCGAATGCGGGTTCCTTCATGCCTTCGCCTTCTCGATCTGCGCCAACGTCGCGGCCTTGAAGCGGAGAAACTAGCCCGCCGTCGCGTCGCCGATCAACCGACATTGAGCGCCGCGATCGCCGGCCTCGCGCATCGAGCGAGGGGCAGGGGAGCGGCACGGCGCTTTTCCTCCCGGTCCGCCTGTGCGAAAAGGCGCCTCATCAGCGCCGCCTCCGCGGCGCGTTGCGCCGACCGCGCGGCCGGCGCCGGTCCGGCCGATCCGAGGACTTCCCGCCATGCAAGAGACTCCGCACCCCTTCGCGCGCTTCGTCAACATTCTCGGACGCGGCAAGACCTTGACCCGGTCGTTGACGATCGAGGAGGCGGAAGAGGCGATGCGCATGATCCTGGCGGGGGAGACCCGACCCGAACAGATCGGCGCGTTCCTGATGCTGCTGCGCGTGAAGGAGGAGAGCGGCGCGGAGATCGCCGGCTTCATCCGCGCCGCGCGCGCGTCGTTTCCCAAGCTCTCGGGCGCGCCGCATGTCGATCTCGATTGGCCCTCCTATGCCGGCAAGAAGCGGCAGTTGCCGTGGTTCCTACTCGCCGCGATCCTGATCGCGCGCAGCGGCTGGAGCGTATTCATGCACGGCTTGGACGGCCACACCGCAGGGCGCGTGTGGACCGGAGAGACGTTGCAGCGTCTCGGCTTCCCGATCGCCGGCGGTTTCGACGAGGCGGCGGGCCATTTGCGGCGCCATCGCTTCGCCTACATGCCGCTTGCGCGCATGAGCCCGAAGCTCGCCGAGATGATGGAGCTGCGGCCGATCCTAGGGCTGCGCTCGCCCGTCCACACGCTGGCGCGCGGGCTCAACCCGTTCGCCGCGCCGACCTCGCTGCAAGCGGTGTTTCATCCCGGCTATGTCGCGATCCACCGCGACGCCGCGATCGCGCTTCGAGAAAAGCGGACCGTGGTGTTTCGCGGCGACGGCGGCGAAAACGAGCGGCGGCCGAACAAGCCTTGCGAAACCCTGTTGATCGCCGACGGCGTCTGCGAGGAGGTCCGCTGGCCCGCGGTGTTCGAACCGCGCCAGGCGCCCGACGAGACGATGGACCTCGACCGGCTGGAAGCGGTGTGGCGCGGCTCTCAGGCCGACGAATACGGCGAGGCGAGCGTCGTCGGCACCGCGGCGCTCGCCCTTTGGGCGATGGGCGTCGAAAGCGATCCGGAACGCGCGCAGGCGCGCGCCGAAGCGCTTTGGCGCGGCCGCGACCGCGGCGCCCTGGCGGCGGTCGCGTGAGCCGATCGCGGCCTCGTCCTCGCCTCGCGCGATAAAATGAACTGGTCCTCTTCGGGCAGGGGCGATAAAAGCGCCGATCTGCTCGGCCTCGATTGGGGGGAAACAAGAAGGAAATGAACGCCATGCTCGCCAAAGACGACATCCTCGCGGCGCTCGCCGCCGTGCCGGGGCCGGACGGCAAGACCCCCCTGCCGCAATCGGGCGCCATCGACGGCGTCACCGTGCGCGACGGCAAGGTGTTCGTCGCCATCAAGATCGATCCTGCGCGCGCCAAGGCGATGGAGGCGATGCGCGCGGATGTCGAAGCCAAGATCAAGGCGCTGCCGGGCGTCGCCTCGGCGCTGGTGACGTTGACCGCCGAGAGCGAAGGCCCCGCCGCCGCGCCCGCCGGCCAGGCCGCGCCTCGCCGCCACGTCACGGACGCGCGGCCGATCCCCGGCATCGACAAGATCATTGCGGTCGCCTCCGGCAAAGGCGGCGTCGGCAAGTCGACCACCGCCTGCAATCTCGCGCTCGGCCTCGCGCGGCTCGGGCTCAAGGTCGGCGTGCTCGACGCCGACGTGTTCGGCCCCTCGATGCCGCGGCTGTTCGGCATCGCGGAGCGGCCCGATCTCGCGCCCGACGGCCAGAAGCTCAAGCCGCTGGAGAAATACGGCGTCAAGGTGATGTCGATCGGCTTCCTGGTCGAGGAGGGCGCGGCGATCGTCTGGCGCGGCCCGATGGTGATGTCGGCGCTGACCCAGTTCCTGCGCGAAGTCGACTGGGGCGAACTCGACGTTCTCGTCGTCGACATGCCGCCGGGCACCGGCGACGCGCAGCTGACGATGGCGCAGAACGTGCCGCTGTCGGGCGCGGTGATCGTCTCGACGCCGCAGGATCTGTCGCTGATCGACGCGCGGCGTGGCATCGCCATGTTCAAGCAGGTCTCCGTGCCGCTGCTCGGCGTGGTCGAGAACATGAGCTATTTCCTCTGCCCGCATTGCGGCGGGCGCACCGACATCTTCGCCCACGGCGGCGCGCGCCATGAGGCCGAGGCGCACGGCGCGCCGTTCCTCGGCGAAATTCCGCTCGACGTCGCGATCCGCGAGACCTCCGACGGCGGCGATCCGGTCGTCGCCAGCGCGCCCGACAGCCCGCAGGCCGCGGCCTATATCGCGCTCGCCGAGCGCGTGCGCGCGGCGTTGTTCGAAGGGCAGGGCGCATCGCGCCCGGCGCCGCGCATCGTGATCGAGTGAGCGGAGGGGTCGCGATGGGCGAAGCGGGGAAAGGGAGCGCGCCGGAGCCGTCGCCGAGCGAATTGCGGGTGCGCGAGGCCGGCCACGTTTTGCGCGTCGCGTTCGCCGGCGGCTTCACCGCCGACATCTCGGCCGAACGCCTGCGCGCGGCGAGCCCGAGCGCGGACAAACGCCGCCCGCCCGCGCCCGAAGGCGGGATCGCGATCGCCGACGTCGAGACGGTCGGCAACTACGCCGTGCGCATCGCCTTCAACGACGGCCACGACACCGGGATCTACAGTTGGTCGCTGTTGCGCGCCCTCGCCGCCGATGAGGCGCCGACGACCGGTTCGTGAGGCGGCGCGCGCCCTCACCCCAACCCCTCTCCCGCAAGCGGGCGAGGGGTTTTGTCGCGCAACCCTTCTCCCGCCTGCGGGAGACGGTGGCCCGCAGGACCCGAGGAGGGTGTGCGCGAATCCGCCACTGCCGCGCGCGAGGCTCACCCCTCCGGCGGCGCGGTCGCTCCCAGCCCCAGCGAGCGCTGCATCATCACCGAGTCGGTCCAGCGGCCGAATTTGTAGCCGATCGAGGGGAGATGGCCGACCTGGCGGAAGCCGAAGGAGTCATGCAACCGCATCGACGCCTGATTGGCCGCGTCGATATAGCCGATCATCTGGCGGTAGCCGCCGGCGGCGCAGGCGTCGATCAGCGCGGCGAGCAGCGAGCGGCCGATGCCCCGGCCGAGATGCTCGTGATGGACATAGATCGAATGCTTGACCGTGTAGCGGTAGGCGGGTCGCTTACGGAACGGCACGGCGTAGGCGTAGCCGACGACGACGCCTGCTTGTTCGGCGACGAGGTGCGGCAGCCGCCCGCGGTGCATGTTCTTGCGCCGCCGCTTGAGGTCGTCGGCGTCGGGCGTCTCGATGTCGCCGGCGAAGTTGGGGTCGACGCCCTTGCGGATGTGATGAAGGTAGATCGCCAGCATCGTAGGCACGTCCGCCTCGCGCGAGGCTCGCACCACGACTCCGTTTGTCGTCTGGCCGTTGAGGCCCTTGTCGACGTCCTGCATCGTCATCGGCGCGCCCGCTTGGGATGTGGCGGCTCCGATTCATGCACCACATAGGTGAAGAAGCGAATTGCGCCCTTTTCGTCGATTTCGCGGTAAAGGCCTTGGATTTCGGATTCGAACCCGGGGAAGACGTTGGCGCTGCGCTCGAAGGTCTTGAGATAGTCGATCATCGGCCGGGCGCGCGCGCACAGCCGCTCGCCCGGAACGACCGTCGCAATGCCGGGGGGATAGACGACGAACAAGGTCGTCGCGACGCGCCCTTCGAGCGCGTCGAGCGGCAGGTAGTCGACATTGTTGCGCACGAGATGGCGCGAGGCCTCGCGCGGCGTCATCACCATGTCCGGCAGGTGCGCGGCTTCGAACTGCGCCTTCTGCATCGCGCTGACGCCGGCCTCGCGGAAGAACGCGTGCATTTCGGCGCAGAGGTCGCGCAAGCGCCTGCCGCGATAGCGCGCGGGGCGGCGCGCGACGAATTCCGGCATCGCGTCCTCCAGCGGGACGTTGTCGTCGTGCAGGCGCTTGAAGGCGACCAGCGCCGAAACCAGCGTGCCGGCCTTGCTCGACTCGACGCCGGGAGTGAGCAGGAACAGCAGCGAATTGAGATCGTTCTTTTCCGGCACCACGCGGTTCTCGCGCAAATATTGCGCGACCACCGGGGCCGGCACGCCGTGCGCCTCGTAGGCGCCGCTTCTGCGGTCGAAGCCCGGCGTCAACAGGGTCAGCTTGGCCGGATCGGTAATGGCGAAGCCCGCTTCGAGCTGGCCGAAGCCGTGCCAGGATTCGCCCGGCGCCAAAGCCCAAAATCGCGAATCGCGCGCAAGCAGGTCGGTCGAAACGCTTTCCCAAGGCACGACATGCGCGCCGCCCTCGTTGGCGACGTCGGGGATGGAAACGCGGTCGGGAACGAACGGGTCGAAGAACCAGCGCCGCGCCGGGTCCTTCTCCTTCTCCTCGAATTCCCGCCGGACCGCGCGCAGCTTCTTGCGCAATTCGATTCCCAGCCGAATCGTGTCGTCCCACAGCACTTCGCCGGAGCGGCCCTTCATCATCTGCGCGCCGACGTCGAGCGAGGCGAATATCGGATAGAACGGCGAAGTCGAAGCGTGCTGCATGAAGCCTTCGTTGAAGCGCCGGTGTTCGACGCGCCGGCGCTGGCCCTTGATGTGGCGGTCGCGCACGTGGATTTGCGAGGCTTGCGAAAAGCTCGCAAGCTGTTTGTGCGCCGACTGCGTCGCGACGATCCCTGGCGAGGCGTCGCCGAGGTTCTTCAGCCCCATCGCGAAGCGCCGCTCGTAGAGCGGATGAAACTTCATGAAGCCGGCCCAGGCCTCGTCGAACAGGATGTAGTCGCACAAATGGCCGATGCGCTGAACGATGCGCTCGGCGTCATAGATCGTGCCGTCATAGGTGCATTGCTCGATCACCGCGACGCGGAACGGCCGTTCGCGCTTCCAGGCCTCCGGGTCCTTGACCAGGGGGTTGACGCGGATGCGCTCGCGAATCGCCTTTTCGTCGAAGGCGTCGGCGCAGATCGGGCCGATCAGCCCGTGAGCGTTGCGGTCGGCGGGCAGGAAGATCGGCACGCCGCCGCCCAGCAGCAGCGCGCCGTGATGGGCCGCCTTATGGTTGTTGCGGTCGAACAGCACGAGGTCGTCTTCGGCGACCAGATTGGTCAGCACGACCTTGTTCGACGTGGAGGTGCCGTTGAGGACGAAATAGGTCTTCTCGGCGCCGAAGATCGCCGCCGCCTCCTTCTGCGCCTGCAAGGCGGGGCCCTCGTGAGTCAGCAGGTCGCCGAGTTCGAGAATCGAATTGTCGAGGTCGTCGCGGAAGACCGCCTCGCCCAGGTGCTCGACGAAGATGCGGCCGATCGGGCTGCGCGAGTAGAAGATGCCGCCGTTGTGACCGGGGCAGGTCCAGAGCTGATTGCCCTCCTCGGCGTAATCGACGAGCGCGCCGAAGAACGGCGTCTTCAGCGTCTCGGCGTATTGCTTGAGGCGCGAGACGAGGTTCTTGGCGATGAATTCCGGCGTTTCCTCGGCGAGGAACACGTAGCCGTCGATGAAATCGAGCACTTCGACGGGGATGTCCTCGAAGCGCTTGCGCCGGACGAGGATCATGATCGGCATTTCCAGGCCGCGCTTGCGCATGAGGTTGATCAGCGAGGCGGCCTTGCCTTCGAGGCCCTTCTTGCCCCAGTCGACGACCATGCAGCCGATCGCGGCGTCGGTCTGCACGGCGATCTCGGCGTCCTCCAGGCGTCGCGCCTTGATGACCTGGAAGCCCATGCGCTCGATGGCGGCGACGATCTGGTTGACGCGAAGGCCCTCGAGATCGTCGGCGTCGAACATCGGCGCGGAAAACAGAAACGTGAAACGCTGGAAGAAGTTCATCGTTGAGCCGCCCCGGCGGTTTGACGCATAGTGCGCGCGATCGCGTCGGCGCGCCGCCTCGTCAGCTGTGACAACATTGCGATGACAGAACCGTGACAGGGTGGGACGCGCACGCTCGGCGATAACGGCGCCGCCGTTCGGCGTCAACAACAAGGAAATCCCGGCGATGCTCAGCTTGAACCCGAAAACCACCGCGCTGGTGCTGATCGACTTGCAAAAGGGCATCATGGGTCGGCCCGTCGCGCCGCACGGCGCCGCCGAGGTCATCGGCAATTCCGCCCGCCTGGGGGCGGCCTTGAGCGAAGCCGGCGGGGTCGTGGCGCCGGTCCATGTCGCCTTTTCGCCAGACGGCGCCGATCGGCTGCGCCAGGAGGTCGACCAGCCAAACCCCTCCGCGCCGCTTGCCGCCGACTGGTCTGAGCTCGTGCCGGAAATCGCAGCGCTTCCCGCCGCCTTCGTCATCGTCAAGCGCCAATGGGGCGCCTTTCACGGCACCGAGCTCGATCTGCAACTGCGCCGTCGCGGTGTCGACACCATCGTGCTGACCGGCGTCGCCACCAATTTCGGCGTCGAATCGACCGCGCGCGAGGCCTGGCAACACGGCTATAGCGTCGTCGTCGCCGAGGACGCGGTCAGCGGCCTCGGCGAAGCGGCGCACAATTTTGCGATCGAGACGATCTTGCCGCGCATCGCCCGCATCCGCTCCACCGCGGAAATCCTCGCCGCGCTGGCGGGGAAGTGAGGGGGCGCGACGCCCTCTTAGCTCACCTCGCTGGCGACCCTCGGTCCAGCCCCAGCACATAGTCGAGCGCGATTTTTCCCGGGCCGAAGGTCAAGATCGCGAGCGCCAGCGAAGCCCAGTAAAGGTGGAAATTCGCCCACCCCTCGGGAAAGGTCAGTTGGATGACTCCCGTCATGACGAGCAGGCCGAGCGCCGCGTAGCGCGTGCCAAGACCGACAATCAGCAAGACCGGCAAGCCCACCTCCGCCACGCCGGCGGCCAAGGCCATCAGATCGGACTGGGGGAAGGGATATTCCGCGCCGAACCAATGCAGCCGCAAGTCGGCGAAGCGCGCCTTGACGCCAAAGGAGAGGTCGAACCAGCCGTCCCAATCGGTCTCGCCGGCCCGCAGAAACGGCAGCGCCAGCGCGACGCGCAGGACGAGCGTCGTCAAGGAGATCGGCATGAGGCCGAAGAGGGCGCCGGTGAAGCGGGCGAGCGGGTTGGCGGCCGCTCCGCCTGCGGCGATGGAATTCGTGGTCATCGGGTTTCTCCTTCAGCGCAGCGACTGGAACGCGCCGGCCTCGATCAGGCCGACGAGGTGAGAACCGGGGTCGACGCCTTCGCCGGAGAATTTTTCGGCGGCCTCGGCGAGCGTCGCGCCGGCGAACAGGGCGCGGGCGAATTCGTAGCCGCCGGGCGGCAGGACGCGCACCAGCACGTCGGCCTCGGGTCGCGTGACCAGCGCTTCCTCGGCGCGCCAGACGTCGGGCGGGCGCGGCTCTCCGTCTCCCTGATGGGCGGCCCAGATCGAGGCGGCGGGATTGGCGAAGCGCAACAGCCGCGCGGCCGGGTGGGGGGAAAACCTCAGACCGCCGATGTCTTTGGGGTCGATCGCGCCGAGGGCGTCGAGCGCGAGCGGCGGCGCCTCGGCGGCGTGATAGGCCTCGACCCAGGCGCTTTCGAGCCGCGCCACGTCCGCGAGATAGGCGATCTCCTGCGCGGGTTCGAAACGCGCGACGAAGTCCGGGAAAGTCTCGCCGTAATGGATCAGCACCGGCGAGCGCGGCTTCTCGGCGGCGACGAAGGCGCCCGCCATGGCGCGAAAGAACGCGTCGTCGACGAGGCGCCGCACGACCGGGTAGCGCGCCTCGATCGCGCCGATGAGCCCGACCGCGACATTGTTGCGGTAGACGGCGAAGCGGCGCGTATCGGGGCGTCCTTCGCGGCCTCTGGTTTGCGCCGGAACGGGCCGCGCCGGGTCGCTCAACGCTTGCGCGAAGGTCTCTATGGTCGCTTCAAACGGCATGGCGGAGCGCCTTCTGTTCGGATGCGGCGAGAACGCGCGCCATTGTCGCTTCGGCGCGCCGCGCTTCGGCGAGCAACACCGGCCAGACCGGCACGTCGTTGTCCCATTCGATCAAGGTCGGCTTTGGGCCGACGCGTCGGATCGTTTCAGCGTAGAGCGCCCAGACGTGATCGCGCACCGGCGAATCGTGCGCGTCGATCAGCAGCGGGCGGCCGGCGTCGTCTTGCGCGTCGGCATAGCCGGCGAGATGAATTTCTTCGACATGGCGAAGCGGATAGGCGTCGAGATAGGCGATCGGGTCCAGGCCGTGATTGGTGGTGGAGACGATGACGTTGTTGACGTCGAGCAGCAGCCCGCAGCCGGTCCGACGCCCGATCTCGGCGACGAAATCCGTCTCGGAAATCGTGCTTTGGGCGAACAGGACATAGGTCGAGGGGTTTTCGAGCAGCATGCGGCGGCCGAGCGCCTCCTGGGTCTGATCGATGTGGTCGCACACCGTGGCCAGGGTTCGCTTGGTGTAGGGCAGCGGCAGAAGATCGTTGAGGAAGCCCTGGTTGTGGCTCGACCAGGCCAGATGCTCGGAGAACAGGCCGGGCTCGTAGCGCTGGACGAGCGCGGCCAGACGCTTGAGATGGTCCTTGTCGAGCGGCTTGGGCGAACCGATGGAGAGGCCGACGCCGTGCAGCGAGAGGGGGTAAAGCGCCCGGATCGCCTCCAGCCGGCGGTGCGCCGGTCCGCCGTCGCCCATGTAGTTCTCGGCGTGAACCTCGAAAAATCCGAGGTCCGGCCGCTCGGCGAGGATCTGCTCGACGTGGTCGGCTTTCAGGCCGACGCCGCCGCGATCGGGCAGGGGCGCGGTGACCCGCATGGGAGTGGGCGGCGAAACGGACATCGGTTTCCTCCTTGCGGCCCAGCGCCGCGATCGACCTTCGCCAGCGTCTTCGCGGCGGGCGCGCCGCGTGTTACAGGGCGGTCGAAACGAGTCTGGGGGCCCTTTCGAAAAAAGGCTCCGCTCCGCTCGTAACAATTGTCGCGATGGGGCGAAGGACGAATGAGCGTGGAACCGGCCGACGGTCCCGGCGACGACAAATGGGCGCCGATGATGCGCGCCGCCCTCGAGGGCGACGAGGCGACCTATCGTCGGTTGCTCGAGGAGATCGGCCGGGCCGTCCGGGCGATGGCGCGAGGGGCGTTTTCGCGGATGCGGGTCGGCGACGCGGATATCGAGGATGTCGTGCAAGAGACTCTGTTGGCGATCCATCTGAAGCGGCACACCTGGGACGGCGGTCCAAGAGCGGCGCCTTGGGTCAACGCGATCGCGCGCCATAAGATCATCGACGCGATGCGCCGGCGCGGCGCGCGGCGCTCCGAGCCGATCGAAGATTTCGAGGCCGTGCTCGCGGCGCCGGAGGGCGAGGATCCGCACCTGCGCAGCGACATCGAACGCGTCATGGAGAAACTGGCGCCGCGTCAGCGCGAAATCGTCACCGCGATCTCGCTCGATGGCCAGTCGATCGCCGCGACCGCGGCGCGGCTTTCGATGACCGAAGTCGCGGTGCGCGTCGCGCTGCACCGCGCGCTGAAATCTCTCGCCGCGGCTTGGCGGAGCGCCACCCAATGAAGACCGCCGATCTCATCAATTCGCTCGCGGCCGATCCGGTCCCGCCGCCGATCCATCTGGGAAGGCGGGTGAGCCTCGCGCTGGCGCTCGGCGCGGCGGTGAGCCTGGCATTGTTCATGGCCGCCCTCGGGCCGCGGGCGGACTTCGCCGAGGCGGCGCGAACCGTGCGCTTCGATCTCAAGTTCGTCGACACGCTGACGCTGCTGGCGCCCTCCGCGCTGCTGTGCTGGCGGCTGATGCGCCCCGACGCGCGCCCGCGCGCGCTCGCGCTGCTGCTGGCCGCGCCCTTCGCGCTGCTGGCGGGCGCCGTCGTCGCCGAACTCTTTCTGGTGCCGCCGGATCTGTGGGGGACGCGCCTCATCGGGACCAATTCGCTGCACTGCCTGACGCTGATCCCGCTGCTTTCGATTCCGCCGCTGACGGCGCTGATCGCCGCCATGCGGGCGGGTGCGCCGCAGCATCCGGCCCTGAGCGGCGCGCTCGCCGGCGCCGCCGCGGCGGGCGTCGCAGCGACGATCTACGCGACCAATTGCACCGACGATTCGCCGCTGTTCGTCGCCAGCTGGTATCCGCTCGCCACGCTCGTCGTCGTCGCCGTCGGCGCGCTCGCCGGGCGGCGGTTCCTGCAGTGGTGAAAGGCCGGGCTTACTTCACCAACGGCTTGAGGATCCCGTCGAGTTCCGGCAGGGTCAGCTCGCCCTCGTAGACTTTGCCGTCGATGACGAACGTCGGGGTCCCCGTGATCTTGACGGTCGACTCCGCCGCCTGCACGATCTTGTTCATGTCGTCGGCCAGCGTCTGATTCTTCAGGCATTCCATCGCGGCCTCATGGCTCATGCCGGTCGGGCGCATGGCGGCGATCAAGGCTTCGAGCGGGTTGTTGACGAACGCCCACTTGTCCTGTTCGGAGAACAACAGCTCGATCGTCGCCAACGTCTTGTCGTCGCCGACGCAGCGGGCGAGGACGAAAGCCGCGACGTCGAGCGGATTGCGGGAAAACTCGCGGAAGATGAACCGCACCTTCCCGGTGTCGACATACTTGGCCTTGAACGGCGGAATCACGTCGTGATCGAACACCGCGCAGTGCGGGCAGGTCAGCGAGCCGTATTCGACGACGGGAACGCCCTTGGGGTCGCCGATCGCAATCTCCGGCAGCGGCCCGGGCTGCAGCACCGCCGCCATGTCGACCGTCCGGTCCGGCTTGCGAGCCTCTTGCGCTTGCGCCGGGCCGAACAAAAACAGCGCGAACGCGAACGCCGCTCCTGCGGCGCGCAAGAGGGCGGCGGGCGAAGACAAAGCGATCACGAAAGACTCCCGAACTCGGACGGCGCGAAGGGCCGGGACATTGGACTCTTTCGCCGTTTGCGGCAAGAGCGATCAGCGCGCCAGCGCTGCACTCAGCCGCGGCTGCGCGATCGCGGCGCCGGCCTGCGCGCCGAGTGCGATCAGGCCGCCGAAACGGCGCTGCTTCTTGGCGGCGTGGTTGGTGAAGATATCGGCGAGATAATGGTCGAGGAAGGGGTTGCGGAAGCGCTCGATCACGCTTGCGCGGTAGGCGCGCGCCTGATCGCCCATCCCTATAGCGTCGAACGCCGGCAGCACCTCGCGGTCGTAGAGATCGTTGAGATCGGCGAGGATCGCCGGGTCGGCGAGCAGGGCGCGCACGGTCTCGGAGCGGGCGCCGCCGCGCGCCGCCCAGCCTTCGGCGAGATAGGTGTGGCCGAGATTGAGGATGAACAGCTTCAAGCGCTCGTAGGGCTTGAGATCGTCGGCGAGCACGATGCTCGGGTGTTCGCACGGCATGACGAGGCCGGGGCGCTTTTCCACCGCCCACAGCGCGTAGGGCTCGGCGACCGCCCCAGCCGGCTCGAGCGGCTGCGAAACGATGCGGTCGACCAGCGAATTGATCCACAGGCACTCCTCGGCGATCCAACGCCGGAATTCCTCTCCCAGGCCCCAGCCGCCCGCGACCTCCAGCGCCAGCGCGCGCAATTTGTCGCCGTTGCCTTCGATCAGCTCGCAGGGAAAGAGCGTCGGCGCCGGCCGCCCCGCGGCGAAGCGCGCATGCAGCAGCTTGGTCAGCTTGGCGGGGAACGAGCGGGGAACCGCGCCTTCGAAGCGATCCCCCTCGCTGAGCTCGTAGCCGCGGTCGCCGGTGTTCGACACGATCCAGCGCGCCTCGTCGACGAACAGCGTCTCCAGCGCGCTCCATTCGCGGTTGGCGTCGACGCCGCGCCCGACGCTGGCGACTTCGATCCATTCGTCGACGACGGCGGCGGCCGCCAGTCCGCGCACGTGGACGCGATAAGGCTGGCCCGAATTGAAGAAGGCGAGGCGGCGCGCGCTCTCCGCGGAGGCGGTCGTCTGCGCGACCGCGATTTTTCCCGTCCCGTCGCCCTCGGCGAAGCCTTGCGCGACGAACAGATCGAAGTGCGCCTGGAGGAACCGGCTGGTGCCGAACTGGAGGATCGGGAAAGCCACGGCGTCAGACCTCGATCAGCGCCTTGACGACGCCGCTAGAGGATTGCAGCCAATGCGGGAACGCTCTGGGCGCTTCTTCGAGCGAGGCGCGATGGGTATTCAGCGCTTTGCTCGGGATTTTCCCCGCGCGCAACATCGCGAACACCGCATCGAAATCCTCCCGCGTCGCGTTGCGGCTGCCCAGCAGGGTCGTCTCGCGCTTGTGAAATTCGGGATCGGAAAACGTGATCTCGCCGAGCACGATGCTCACCAGCACGTAGGCGCCGCCGTGCGCGACCAGCGAGAATCCCGCTTCCATGGCCTTCGGCGAGCCGGTGCAGTCGAGGACGCAATCGAAGAAATCGCCGCCCGTCAACTTCCCGAGCGCCGCGCGCGCGTCGCCGTTGGCTTCGACGACGTGATCGACGCCGATCGTCTCGGCGCAAAAGCGCAGGCGATCGGCGCGCCGGTCCAGCGCCGTCACTTCGGCGCCGCGCGCCTTTGCGAAAATCGTCGCCGCGACGCCGATCGGCCCGGCGCCGACGACGCACACGCGTTGGCCGGCGGCGATCTCGCCGCGCCGCACGCCATGGGCGCCGATGGCGAGGAATTCCGCCATCGCCGCTTCGTCGAGGCCGACGCCCTCCGCGTCGACGAGATTGTCGTCGGGCACGCAAAGCCAGTCGGCCATGCCGCCGTCTCGGTGGACGCCGAACACCGCGAGCTTCTGGCAGCAATTGGGCTTGCCGCGCCGACAGGCGACGCAGGCGCCGCAGGCGACATAGGGCAGCACCGCGACGCGCTGGCCGACGCGAAACCGGCTCGCTTCGCCCACCGCCTCGATCTCGCCGGAGAGCTCGTGGCCGATGATGCGCGGATATTCGAAATAGGGCTGCGAGCCCTCGAAGATGTGCAGGTCGGTGCCGCAGACGCCGGCGCGCCGGATGCGCACCAGCGCGGAGCGGGGCTCGGCTTCGGGTTTGGCGCGCTCGACGAGCGTGAGCTCGCCGGGGCGCGTGCACAACAGCGCTCGCATCAGCATTCCTCCGCGCTGGGGCGTCGCGCGCGACCTGGCGGCGCCGACACTGACATGTTAGCTTCTCCGGCCTGTTTATGCCTCGTTTTCGCGGGGAAGGAAACCCCTTGTCCCGCGCATCTTTGAGTTCGACCCCTTCTCGCGCATAATCGCCTGCGAGCGCGCAATGGATCGTCGGCGCCGATTCCAGCGCCGGTGGCGCATTTGTCCCGGCTGGGCCGTCCCAAGAGAATCCAAGTCGTCCTGAGAGAATCACGAGCGCGGAGGAGAACGATGGAATATCGACAACTGGGCAATTCCGGGCTGAAGGTTTCGGCGCTGACGATGGGCACGATGACCTTCGGCGGCAAAGGCAATTTCGCCAAGGTCGGCGCCGTGTCGCTCGATCAAGTGCGGCGGCTGATCGACCTCGTCGCCGACGCCGGCGTCAATCTGATCGACACCGCGAACGTCTATTCGGCCGGCGCTTCGGAAGCCTTGATCGGCGAGGCGATGGGCGGCAAGCGCAAGCCGGGCATGCTGATCGCCACCAAGGCGCGCTTTGCGACCGGCGAAG
>Ga0187848_10002651_pt1 | contig 13808 bp, 14 predicted proteins | sample June2016WEW_4_40_FD_132424 | JGI IMG/M metagenome (GOLD analysis project Ga0187848, IMG submission 132424) | Peatland microbial communities from SPRUCE experiment site at the Marcell Experimental Forest, Minnesota, USA - June2016WEW_4_40 | ecosystem: Environmental > Terrestrial > Soil >... | reverse complement strand
TCCAATCCACGTCCTCGGCCTCCAGGTTGGCTATGTCGGATTGCGAGCCGCCCAAATGCCAGCACAGCTCGTAAAAGGCCCGGCGCTCAGGATTCTTCTCGCGAGCGATGATTTTGGCATGCTCTTCGTGTTTGATGGCCCGCTTCTTTTTGAATTTGATTTTCGGCCAGAGTTTTGATGGCAGGATGGGCCACGGCAGCCAATTCATGCCGACGCAAAAGTTCTGGAGCCGGCGGAGAAAGGTGTTCGTGCTGACGCGCCCACCGGTGAGCACGTTGAGCACCTGTTCCGGCCGCGTTTCCAGCAGAATTACATTGAGGAGCGGCTCAAGGGCCTTTTCTTTTGAGAACCGTTCCAGACGCGCCTGGTTTTCGCTGTTTTTCGGTTTGCTGTCGATCAGCGCCTTGAGTGCATCGCCCCAGGCCCGAGTCGCCACACCAGGATCCGAGGCGGACATGTAAACACGCGCTTTCTGCAGATTGAACGCTGGTTCCCGTGCCGCCTCGTTTTTGGCAACCATAAGCTCATTTGCGCGCGCTTTGTCCTTTGTCCGCAGACTCCAGCGCAAATTCGTTTTGGTATCATGAATATAGTAAACTCCATGGTACCGACGATACCGAATGATGCGATATCGGTTTTTCATAAGGCCTCCAAGAGCTTAAACGAAAGGAAGTTGGAATGGTGAGACCGATTCAGCCCTGGATTGCGCCGATACGCGCGGATTCGGTTCGTGGTATTGAATCTGGTATTGATCAGGGGGTTTTGCGCCCCTGAAAACTCATTTTCCCCTCGGAAATCGAGGGAATTTGCGTTGGAGGCGAGGGTCGGAATCGGCGATTGAAGGGGTCCTTTGACCCCCAGAAACCTGTCCGCCGGTGTCCAAGCGTGCCCAGGCCGACTGAAGCCGAACTAGGCAGAACATAGCCCCGAGGTTCGCGTTTAGGTTCGCGTTTGGTTATCGCGTTCATAACCACCTATAGCTATGGAGGAGTCCAAAATGTTCCCGGCAAAACACCAAGTAGTTCAAACGGCCAGTCGGACCAGCCGCCGTAGGCCGTACTCCGGTAGTTTATCACAATGTCGTTCAATACAAAAAAGCACGGACAGGACCCCAAGAACCTTAGAATGAGGTATGCGTATAAAATTTAATGCAGATGAATCGGACGTGGCACCTTTGGCCGCGACTCTTATTGAAAATCTGGAAGGCAGGGCCTCCGATAGGGCGATGCACATGGGTGGGTCATGAGTTTGGGAAGCACCCCGCCTGTGCCCAACTTCCACAATGGTACTGGTGGTGGAAAAAGCAACGGACTTTGTGACCACCGGTTCGGATGTCAGGCTCGGCTCATGCCACTGGGATCGATGTCGATTGATTTTTTGGGTACCAAATCCGCACACTCATCCAGGGACAGGGTGATGAAAACGGCGTTTCTGGCGGACGGGGTGTGGACGGCTGATGACTGCGCCCGATGTTTTCATGAGGGCAACGGAGGAGTAGAAGGCGCTGCGCGCCCGTTCCGCAGTCGGAATTGCCCATCGCCTCGAAAACGAAAGAGCGGGATGGCGGTCATAAAACTGGTTGATTTTTACAAGAAAGTGGCCTATAGTGCAACTATCTTGTGAAAATAATGCATGCACAGACAATTGAGCCAAAATCCGCCGGAGACCAAGACCTTCTCCTGGACACGGTTCGAATGCAACATTTGCTGCACGATGTTTCCGATGTCCGGGGAAAAATCGCAAGGATGTTAAGTTCCGGTGAGCTTATTCAGCTTCGTCGCGGACTATATGCAAATCGGCCGAACATCGACGCTCGTTGCTTGGCGGGCGCAATCTATGGTCCTTCCTACGTCAGTTTTGAAACGGCGCTCGCCTGGCATGGAATGATCCCGGAAGCCGTGATCGAGTGCATCTCGGCAACCACCAAGCGTGCGGCCAGTTTCGAGAACGCCTTTGGACGCTTTCGTTACCGGCATGTGTCGGATGAGGTTTATCCTGTCGGAATCCAGCGCGTGACGGAATCAGACTTGCCTTTTCTCATTGCCAGCCCAACCAAGGCTCTTTGCGATCGCATTGCTCTGGAGGCAGGGTTCCGGTCGATGGCCGATATTGCACGGTGGCTTGAAGGAATGAGAGTGGATCTCGAACCGGGCTTGGACAGGGCTGAACTTGCATCCTGTGCAGCCAACTATGGCAGCCCAGCTATTCGATTTCTGCAACAATTTGCGTTGAAGAAGGGGATCGTTAAATGAACTCCGCCCTAAAGGACATGCTGGCCCTCTACCAACCAAAGACCCAACTTGATTACCAGAATGCGGTTCGTGAAGTGGTGCAGGAACTGGCGTTGCTTGGCCTTTGGCGAGGAGGGTTCTTCGCAAACGCCGCCTTCTACGGGGGCACTGCTTTGAGAATCTTCCACGGCCTGCGACGGTTCTCGGAGGATCTCGATTTTTCGCTCCTCGATGCGGATGCCGATGCCAGACTCGACCGGTATCTGCCGGACATCGGCGCCGAACTGAAGTCCTGGGGGTTTACCTTCGACGTCGAGAGTCGTTCCTCCGGGAACCGAACCGGCATCGAGTCCGCCTTCCTAAAGGGCAGCACCCAGCTTAATCTGCTTTATATTGGCGCTCCTCCTGACCTGGCGCAGCGAATGCCCTCGAACCAGAAGATTAGAATCAAGCTGGAGATGGATCTGCAGCCGCCGCCCCACGCCACCACCGAGTTTCGTGCCCAGATATTGCCGACGCCTTACCAAGTCAGGCTGTATGATCTGGGCAGTCTTTTCGCCGGCAAGCTTCACGCCGTTTTATGCCGTGGGTGGAAGAACCGTGTAAAGGGCCGGGATTTTTATGACTTCGTCTGGTACGTTGGACGGAAGGTTGCGCCAAATCTCCGGCACCTCGATGCCCGAATGCGCCAGTCGAAGCACTGGAAAGAAGAACCCCTCACGTCGGAGATTTTAAAATCTCTGCTCGTAAAACGCTTTGGGGAAATCAACTTCCAGGAGGCTGCCAACGAGGTCCGTGCTTTTCTGCAGGACCCACGTGAGGTGGAGCTTTGGTCGAAGGAGTTTTTTGGTGATCTGGCCAATCGCATCTCGGCGGGCTGAAGTGTTGGCACAAATACCGCGTGATCAGGTCCAGTGCTTAGATCGTTGGCAATCGCTTTTTGATGAAGTCCCTGATCTCTGGGCCTGGTATCCCGGTTTTTTGCAGCGAGCCGATGGTCGCAGCCAATCGACGCACAACCGGTCCCACTTTGATTTCCAACATCTTGGCTTTGTCCTCGTAGTAGAAGACGTGCCGTGTAATGTTGGTCGTTTTTTGCCCAGGCGCCTGCGATTTGACTTCGACGAACAATTCGTTTCCGGCTTTGTTCCACCGGAGCACGATGCTGACGCGGCCGTGCGCGCCATTGAAGACAAACGCGCCACCCCTGCTGGTGGTCGTAAGGACCTCTACTTCAAGCTCGGCCAGCAGCTGGGCATTGGGTAATATGTGCAGCTCTGTAAGCGTTTGAATGATGAAGGAGCGGACTGCTGCCTGGATCGGCACGGGTCCCAGCCAGAAAAGTTTCGGGTTGCGGCTCTTCTTGGCAGGGTTTCCTTGCTGGCGGCTCATCGTGATGAAGCCTATCGCCAATTGGGTGACGTCTACCTTCGCTCTGCCCAAATTCACTTGCGGCTTTCGCGAGACCCCGGCAAGGCGTTCCATGGCTTGCCAGATGATTTGAAGCTTTTTGGGCCCGAAATCACGAATCATTCTGAGGTCCAGTGGTGCTCGCGAAAGCAGATCTTGAACCGTGTGGATATTGTATTCCCCCAGCTTGCGTGACAGGGACAATGGCAAAAGAGCCTCAAGCCGGATTGGCCCTGCGGTTGTGGGAACATGTGGCCAACGAACAGCATATAACAAATTTTGTTTTATTTGTATTCGCATGCTTTTGGTTTGGGGCGGTTCCAGTAGTCGGCCGGAGTGTGGGGAGGTAAAAAGTGGGCACATGGAATGTTTACGCTCGCTTATCGGATGGCAATGACCACCAGCGACGCAGCGCAAATTTAAGCTGGTAGTAGATTGTGACGATACTACTTCAGGTATGGGACGGAAGAAGACTAAACTTCTGCGCGACGGTGGCGAGATGTGGGCTTATATGGAGAAGCTACAGCTCATTAGCAGATCGATGCATCGATTTCCTGCTGACGGGCTGGTCGCAGGGAAAATGCCGGATAACGTGCAAAGGGCTCTCACTATTTTCTTCATCAGTCTCAAGTCTCCGGAGTTTCTTCACGACTCCCAGCCGATCGCTCAGCAGCTTCGGCTTGAGCTGGTGGGTTTGATGCGGGAGTACCCGGAATTCACCGTGGCGGCGATTTACAGCTTCTTCATCCGGCAGCCCAAGCCTGGAATCAGCATAAGTGCGGCGATAAGAGATTTCCTTCCCGAAGCCTTCGTTACATTGGAAGATGGACACCATGTCTTTGTTAGCGATGCGTCCGATGACCAAATTGCAGACGCGATACAACGGGAGTATGGGTTCAAAGTTGTAAAATCGGACCACGTAAAGAGGATACGGCACGAGATGGCGCATCTATCCGACTATTCCCTTGCTGACCTCCTCAAATTAGTAAAAAAGAATCCAGTGAAGACCTCGCAACAGGAGTGACGACCCGATTTAGGGATGCTAGAAACGGAACGCTTTTCTTCAGTTTTTCTTCCCCTAAAAGTAGGTGAAACCGACGGCTTATGAATCTATGCTTCGAGCATAGATTTATGGGAAATATTTCGCAGTATTTAGAGTTTGCCCGCTATACGGTGGAGCAGGTGGCGCGTCGTTTGAATTGCACGACCGAGGGAGTCTACATCCTCACGCGGCTCCGTCTGCTGAAGCCTCTGGGCCACCCGCCGCCCAACGGAACGAAGTATTACGCCGCCGCGTATATCGAACGCCTGTGCCGGGACGAGGCGTGGTTGGCCCGGATGTCGGATGCCCTGGTGAAATACAAATGGGACAAGAATCACGCGAAGGAATCTCTCGCCGCATGAGCCGTGCTGTCCAAATCCTGTCTGCTTCTTGCCCCACAACCGGCGACACGGGCGGGCAATGGGTGTTTCCCAAATTGGGAAACCTGGCTAAAAACGCCGGATCGCACGTTTTCACGAGGGGGCCGGCGCTTTTTCACGAGAATGCCCGTAGGGCGGAACGGGTTCTGCAAGACGCTGCAAATCAATGGCTTCGTGGGAGTCGCGCCACGGGCGACACCGCCGTATTTGGGAAGGATTTTGGGAAGATTTTTGGGAACAAACGGGTTCTTTCCATAGCTATGTCTGGGTATGGATCTACTACCCGAATTGATGGGGGAGGCCGCCGTGGCTGACCTGAGGGACATACGCTTTCGCAAGAAGGGCAAGGTAGTCACACTCCGGATCAAGGTAGGCGGCAAATGGCTCGACCGTTCGGGCGGGTGGCGCACGGTAGAAGAAGCCACAGGCCCGGCTATAAAACTGCGAGACGAGCTACAGGCAACCTATGCCGCTGTCCACCCGTCGCCGGCGCCAGATTCTGGGAGTGGCGCCACGCCTGGAAACGGCAAGCCGAGGAAGAATGAGAAGTCCCTCCGCCAACGGGCCCTGGAGGAATGGGAGGCGTATTGCAAGCGCCAGCGGTTGCGGGACGTCGAGAACGGCAAATCGGCCCTGAACTGGCTCTGGACCCAATTGAAGGACAAGGCGGACCTGCCGCCCAGGTTGCAAAAAGTTTCCTCCTTCACCAGGGTGCGCAACGCTTTTCTGGATGGGCCGCTGAAGCAGAGAACCGTGGAGCTTTATTCGAAAATGATCCGCGAGGTTCTGGGCCGCATGGACGATCTGGACCCCAAGTGCGTCGCTGAACTGGATAAGCTGCCACACAAGGATGGGGCGCTGGAAGCAAGCGGCGATGCTTTTAATCGGCTCCACTTCAAGGAAATGTTCAAACGCATCTGGACAGGCAGCGAAACCATTCAGCTGCTCTTTTGGATTGGGGCGTCGGGTGGGCCGCAGATCGTGGATACCGTCTTCTTGCCTTTCTGGGCCATCGACTGGACCACGGGTATGATTCGGTATTCCCGCGTCAAGACCGGGGAACGGATCGAGTTTCGCGCCCTGCCGCCCCTGCGGGAACTCCTGCAGAAGCGCCGGGAGCGGCTGGGGCCGGATGCCGTCTATGTCTTGCCCGAGGTCATTTTCTTGAAAAGCGATCTGAAGGATCCAAGATGCAACCTCAAAGGCTGGCGTGGTTTCAAGGGATGGGAGAAGAAGGTGCCGAAGGACGCGGCTCATCGCGGCGCGGATAACGGGACCCGGCTCATGTATGCTTTTCTCGAGCAATGTGGCATCAAGACCGGCGCTATAACCCACAAGAGCTTCCGGAAGCACAACATCAGCTTCTGGGCGAGCATCGGGATCAAGCTCAAAACCCGCATGCGGATGGCCGGGCACAACAAGGAGTCCTCTCATAATCGATACGACGTTCCGGCCGAGTTCGAGATTATCCGGGCCTCGGAAATCACGTGGCGCTACTACCAGGCCATCATGAACGACCAGGACTTCTTCATTCCGACGACCCCGTATGACATCTACGAGGCCTTCATGGCCCATTGGAACAAACTCCCCGAACTGCTGAGGGCGATGCTGGACGAGCCTCTGGCCAGGCTCCAGGGCTTCCTGAGCGATGCTTTTGCCGCCCAGCGGACGCACGCGGAGGAGCAAACGCGGATTCTTCAGGCCGAAAATGCCCAGTTGCGGGAGCAGTTGTGCGCCCAAGGGCGCCAGCTGGCGGCGATTTCAGCCCGCTGTGAACATCTGGCGAACCACTTCGGACTGCCTTGATCAGTTCAGCGCCGTGGCCGCAGCCACCGCCCTGCTGGCGAAGGCGGCTCCGATGCGACGGAGCTCCTGCTGGGATTCCATGGACAGTAGGCCAATCGGAATTCCGAACAGGATGTAGGTAGGGTCCAGGTCGAGTTCCCCCTCCAACCAGGCGTAATCGGCCTCAAATTCATCCATCGTCCCTTCGATCCAGTGGTGCAATGCCGCCATGACATCCATTGCGTCGGTTTCGTCGAACTCGTTGTTGATGGGGAACCAGACTTCCTTGGAGATGCTGTGACGTTGCAGGAACTGGTGGTGGCGCCGCGTGTCCTGCTTCGCGTGGCCGGATTTCAAATGGGACGCTCGTTCCTTGCCGCAGCGGACGGATTCCTCCAGGTACTTCTGGGCGCGGTCCATGGCCGCCTGCATCACCCTTGGGTCGATCCAATGCCTCTTGCCATCCGTGGTGCGGATGCTTGCCTCCGTTACCGAGACGATGTCACGAGGGCTGTTGCGCATGAGGTCATTATAAGCCCGCCGGGAAGATTGCAACGTCCAAAATCGATGGGAACGTTTCGCCCGTGTTCGTAGCTATCCTAAGTAAAAGGACATTTATGAACAACTACACCACCAACCCAATCTCAACCGTCGCCCAGGTCCAGTTGCAGCCTGAATATATGCGTCTTCCGAGGCCGGGTACCCGGGATCCTGTCTTCGGCCTTCCGCGCACCGTGCTCAACGAACTCATCCTCCCATGCTCCGCCAACAAGGGCCACCCGCCGGTTCGGAGTGTCGTTCTCCGGAAAAGGGGTGCGCGAACTGGAATCCGGCTCATCGATTTGGATTCACTGCGGACCTATCTGGACAAGCATGTGGAAGGCACATATTCAGTCCAGTCTAGCTGTGAAGAGCCGGCCTGCTAGAGCTTCATTAGCTTCAGGTAGCACACAGATTGAGCTTTGCAGCCACCTTCCTGGCGAGCTGTCGAACTCGCCAGGCGGACTTTCTCCTGCCGTTGACCACTGGGATGCGGTCGGTGTGATCGAAGGTCTTGTGCCACTCCTCAACGGTCGGGCGGTCGCTGGGCGCCACTTCTTTTTTCAGGAGCTTGAAAAGGGTTTCTTTGAGGTCGGATTGGTGAGCGGCCTGCGCTGGATTTGGCGCGACAACCTTGGCTGCCGGACCACGCTCAGGAAGTGGCTCCATGGCCTCAAATCTGATCCGGCGCGACATGGCCCAGACCTTGGAGTTGATGATGCCACGCAGGTAGTTTTCGAAGGCTGCGGCATTGGCGAGGTTTTCTGGTGTTGGGTGGCGGTCCTCGCCCGCAATAACGTCTTGGATTGACTCTTGAGGCAGATCTTCGACGAAAAGCAGAGGTAAATGGTAGGAAAGCAGCCGCCTTTGGGCAAAGCGGTTGAGACGGTCGAGCGTTTCCGGGGTAATTTCTTGGAGGCGCTCAGCCTTTAGCCTGGCGAGCTGGTCCTCCATCACTCATCCTGGTAGGTTTCCGCCAGCCTCCTGATCTGCTCAATAGCTGCCGGCCGGAGTATTTTTAGTGGGTCAGGGTGCCGATTGCGGAGTTCCTTGGTGAACTCCGGCGCCAGGTTTGGTTCGTCCGTGGTTATCACCCACTCCGCGTTGAGCTTCGGCTCGAAGCCCACCAGTATCTCAGCGGCGTGGACGGGGCACTTGGCGTTGGCCCACCAGAATATTTGCTGGATGAATTTGCCCTGGGCTTTTACAGCGGCATCGCAGAGATATAACTCGAAACCTTCGTCCTCTAACTGGTCAATGAGGTTGCCGCGTTGCGGGGCCGAGTGCCATTTCGAGAGCTCCTGGATGGGGTGGGGAAATTCTCGGATGACCTCCATGAATGGCCGGTTTGCCTTTCCGCTTTGGAACAGCGCCGTCAGCAAAGCATCCAACGGAAGGTATTTCTTCCCGTTGACCTCCACCACCGAGAACGACGCCGCTTCAACGGCCGTTGCGATTCGCTCGGCCGGGAAGACGGCTTCATGGTAGTAGTTGGCGCCCTTCTCCTTCGGCGGACAGTAATGGAGCACATCTGCGTGGCACAGGTGTGGCCCCTGCCACCATTCCATGACGAGGCCGGTGTGCTCCAGGTTCTTTCCGACGATATGCGGTCCTGAAACTCGCCGGAAAATGGGTGAGCGATAGGGATTATCGCCCTGTTGAACAGGTTTATTGGTGTCCATAAGCGTTTTTGTTGTTTGGCGCGGAATATATGTTGACAAGAAACAAGGCACCGGTTTGTTCCGGGGCCCTGGTGCGTCAAAAGTGCTGCCGAGCCGCGGTGACGCGGCCTTGGAAAACGGTCACGGCCGCCTCTCGGATGAATTCGGCCTGGAGCTGACGAGGCCCAACCACGTGAAGCTGGAAAAGTTCGCGCTGTGCCTGCAAATGCCTTTTCCCCGGTTGGACGAGCCTGATCAGCCCGCGGCTGCAGCTCGCGTTCACGTTTCAATCAAAATATCTCGGCATGTCGCCATTCCAGTGTCCGAGTTTGTTTTCCATCCTATCATTCCTCCAATACGAGTACGGCATCTGGCATCCGACGGAGGCACGCTCGCTCGCGACGTGGTGCATTACGCCGTGCCCTTGGATTTTCTTGTGCATCGCTGGCTGGTGCCGCCCGACATTGAAAAAATCTTTGCGTTCCGCACGCAGGAATTGCGCAAACGATTTCCAACGCGGCAAGATCAACGCCACCGCCCGCGCCGGCGGCAATTTGTTCGTGCGCCTTCTTTGTTCGCCAGCCGGCCGGGGCTGGGTTAAATTGACCCGGTGAAGCGCATGATTATTATTTTTTCGGTTCCCCGATGTTTGTAATGGGTAAAAGCTTGGAGTGGGTGTAAGACAGTTGGCCAGATATGATTCCAGAGAAAGTGTTTCATCAGATATTGGCGCTTGGTGAAGGGTGGCAGGTCAGCCGAGTGGATTATGTGGCGAAGGAAAGCAAAGTGCTCATCCGCGTGGAAGAGACGCCGGCCTTGTGGTCGAGTCAGAGTTGTCCGCATTGCCAGCACCAGTCGATCGGTGGTTACGACCATGCTCCGGAGCGATTCTGGCGTCACCTCAATGTGTGTCAGTTGCAGTCGGAGATCGTCTGTGCCCTGCCGCGGGGCCAGTGCCAGCGGTGCCAAAAGGTGATGACGGTGCGAGCGCCCTGGGAGGGGCGCAGCCGCAGTCTGACGCAGGAGTTTGAAGCCTTCGCCCTGACCTTGATGCGCGAGATGCCAGTCAAGAAGGCCGGAGAGATTCTGGGTGAAACGGACCAGAAGTTGTGGCGCGTGCTCTTTGCCCATGTCGAAGCGGCTTGGGCGGGTCTGAGTTGGGAGAACGTCGTTTGGGTGGGGGCCGACGAGATGAACCGCAAGAAGGGGCACAACTACCTGACGGTGTTTGCGGACTTGGAAGCCAGGCGGGTGTTGCTGGCCGTGGAAGGCAAGGACGCCGGAGTGTGGGAACGCTTTGCCGATCAACTACTTAAGCACAACGGCCATCCCAAGGCGATTACCCAGGTGGCCATTGACATGAGTCCAGAACTCCTGACATAGCAGTCAATAAGAATGTCCGCTTTTTGCCTCAAGAGACCTCACGAATCGCGTAATGGAGGCGCAATCGCGAGCCTGGAAAGATGGTTTTTGTTTGGTTGAGTTCCTCGCAGAGGGCTGCGATGGCCCGCGTGCGGTGCGGCGAACTTTGCGCTGCCAGACTAACGCGCAGCTCCGTTTGGGTGACTTCCAGATCCGCCGCGCTGGCCAAAGCGGATTGGATGAGGGTTCGACCTTCATCGCCCGCCCTGGGGTAATGAGGCGCAACTAATCGCAGCAGATCGCTCTCGGCTTGATAGGCCACCATCTTGATTAGGTTGGTGAGGTGTTTTCGTTCCGGGGCCAGTTTGATCACCGGTTCTTCCGCGACGGCTTGGACGGGAACACGGCGGGGCACGGCGGCGCGACGTTTTTCCAGTTGCAGCACACGCTGCCAAGCATTCCAGATTTTGCCGCCCAGCTTTCCTTGTGCGATTTTGAAGCCACGCATGGTCCGGCGCTGGTCCTCCAGGTTGGTCAGCGCCTCCAGACCGTATTCGGCTTGGAGCCGATCCAGGTGGGCGTGGGCTTGGCGGAGTTGGGCGTCCAGAGCGGCCCAAGCCGGGTTGGGGACTTCGCGGGTGGGATCGTCCGGCACGGCAGCGTATTCGGCCAACGCATCCAAGGCGTATTCCTCGCGCAAGTATTTGAAAAAGTTCTCTTGTCGCCAGCGATCAAACATCCGATAGGCCACTTGGGCGGCGGGCAAATCCCGCCGGGAGGTGAGGATCGGTGTTTGATGGCCGTTTTCCATGAGGCGGGTGACTTGCCGCAAGCGCAGTTTGCCCTTGAGCAAGCGCACCTTTTGGTCCGCCAGAACATAGGTGATGGTCCGTCCGTTGCGGCGGGTGCGGCAGGCTTGGAAGTGCTGGCGTGGGATTCGGGGATAGCGCCCCTTGCGATAGGTCAGCAGGTCAAAGCCGGCCAACAGCATCTGCGCAAAGAGCTTGGGACTGTAGCCACCGCGATCAAAGACAACGGTGACGCGTCGTTTCCCGAGCAGGGTACGCACCTGGGCGAGGATGCCCGGCAGCATCTTGACCAAACCGGCGTTGGCCTCGGCGGTGACTACGAACAGTGGGTCGCCGGCACTATCGTTGACCCAGTAATCCGAAGTAGCCGGCAGCGAAATTCGCATGCGAGCCACATGGGCTTTGGGCAAGGCGTGGTGCCCATGATAAACCCGCACATGCCCGTCGGTGTAGAGGAACCCCAGAGCCGCTCCGCGCAACGCGACCCGCTGTTGAGCCAGGGCCTGGCCGAACTGGGCGGCGCGACCGGCGGCCGCCAGACGCGCCAGTTTGCGCCGCAGCGTTTTGACTTCCGGTGCCCGGTCCAATCCCAGCACTCGCCCCAGGTCCTGGGGCGAGTATTCCTTGAGCCCCTCCGGGCGTTGGATGCGCCAGAGCGCCATGAGCAGGAGCGTGAGCAAGCTGGTGCGCAACCCATAAAAGGCCGGCCCAAGGCTGCCGTAAATTTTTTGCGCGCACTCGAACACGCCGCTGGCGATGAGGACAGGCAGGGCCAGGAGCACTCCGGCGCGCGGCACCACTGTGGCAGAGCCAAAGAGCGGAGGCGCATCCTCCAACAAACCCAAACGCGCCAGCAAGCGGTCGGCGCAGCGGTCGCCCGGATCGGCATCGTGGCTGGCGACGGAAGTCTCTTGGCTGGCGCAACTAAAAGCGGACAGGTTTGAGTCCGCACCTTGCGTCGAGACCAACGGGGCTGAGGGCGCGACCGGCATGGAACCGGACAGGTTTGGGTTCGCAGGTGGCACCGCCTCCAAAGGCAATTGGCTCTGAAGAGGGGATGCGGCCTTCCAACCCAAGCGCCGGAGGAGATTGCGGATGGCTTTCTCATTGACGCCCATCCGGCGTGCGATCTCGCGCTGGCCAACGCCCTGGGCTTTGAGGCGTTGAATCAACTGTTCCCGTGCCGCAGCCACCCGTGTGCGTCCAAGCGGATAACCGCCCGTGCGTCCCAAGGCAGCCAATCCGCCTTCCTCAAGACGTCGTTGATGCCGTCGCACCGTGCGCGCCGCGCAAGCGAAAGCCCGCGCGACCTCTTGTTGACTGGCCCATCCTTGTTCGACCAGATTGACCATCGCGTAAGCCTCCGCCATCCGATCCGTCCGCGCATAATGAGCCAGAGCGATCCCCGAAACGAGCACCACACAGTGGCCCTCTTGACTTCTCACCATGCACCGCGAATTGATCACGCACACATTTTCCGGATTGCGGACTTCGGGAAACAAATCCTCCTTTTGATTGACATGCATACCGGGTCAAACTACCCGGTGTTCAAAAAAGCGGACAGGTTTGAGTCCGCACCCCGTCGCGCCCGAAAATCCAGAAAATACCCAGGACTATCGAGGTAAAATTAGACCATTCTTGTTGACTCTATGTCAGGAGTTCTGGAGTCCGGCCTACATCCGTGGTGTCAAAGATAATTTGGGCAACGCGGCCATCGTCTTTGACAAGTATCATGTGGTCAGCCAGGTGACCCAAGCGGTGGAGGAAGTGCGTCGCAAAGAAGTCCATCAGAGCGCGTTGGCGCGCGAGCAGTTGGAGAAGACCTGCTGGCTCTGGCGCAAGAATCCCGACCACTGGACAGAGAAGGAAAGCGCGCGTTGGGAACAATTGAAAGACAAGCCCTTGGTGACGGGCCTGGCCTACGCCATGCGACTAGAGTTACAGCGGGCCTATGCTGCGGGAACAGCCGAAGTGGCCCGGCAGCGTTTGATGAGCTGGTGCCAATGGGTGCGCGCGGAAGCCAAGGCTCTGGACTCGGGGTTGCTCAACCCGCTGCGCAAAGCGGCGGCCATGGTGAGGCGACGCTTGAAAGGCATCCTTGGGCATTGGAAGGAAGGGCTGACGACCGCCTTCCTGGAAGGTCTGAACAGCTTGTTTTCGGCAACCAAACGCAAGGCACGAGGCTATCGATCTTCCGAGTATCAGATTGCTATGCTCTATTTCGTGGCAGGCAAGCTTGAGATACCCCACTATGGTTAATACCCATTACAAACGTCGAAGAAGCGAAAAGGATATTCGAGGTTTTTCGTGGCTAACACAGGCGGAAAATGGGTAGGAATTTGAAGAAGAGAGAAGAGCTTTTAGAATGGAAAAGGCTGGCCGGCCGCTGGCTTTCTTTGGTTGACTGTGGCGGACCTGGGCCTACACCGCTTCGCGCCGGACTGCGCTCCGCTCCGCCGGTCAGAGGTTTTTGGTTGGAGGGAGAGACCGTTTTCTGAGAGGGTTGGCGGCATGAGCATGGACACCGAATTACAGAAACATTACGCGTTACTTTTAGGCATTGGCAGCCCGTGGGAAGTCAAAACTGT
>Ga0187848_10002650_pt1 | contig 13814 bp, 13 predicted proteins | sample June2016WEW_4_40_FD_132424 | JGI IMG/M metagenome (GOLD analysis project Ga0187848, IMG submission 132424) | Peatland microbial communities from SPRUCE experiment site at the Marcell Experimental Forest, Minnesota, USA - June2016WEW_4_40 | ecosystem: Environmental > Terrestrial > Soil >... | reverse complement strand
GCAAAGACAAAACCGTTTGGCTTCATGGCCTTTTATCCCGGGCCGGGTTTGGGCGGGCATTGCATTCCCATTGATCCGTTCTATCTCACCTGGAAGGCCCGCGAATACGGCCAGCACACCCGTTTCATCGAACTGGCCGGCGAAATCAACACCGCCATGCCGGCGCATGTGGTGAACCGGACGGCTGAAGCCCTCAATGAATTGCGGGAACCCATGAAAGGCAGCCGCGTGTTGGTGCTGGGCCTGGCTTACAAACCAAACGTGGATGATGACCGTGAATCGCCAAGCTACGTCCTGTTGGATCTTCTCAAAGCCCGGGGCGCGGACGTGGCCTATTACGATCCTTACGTGCCGGTCATCCGCCCAACCCGCGAGCATCCACATTGGGCAGGCACTCGCTCCGTAAGCTGGAATCGTGAAACGCTGCAAAGTTTTAATGCGGTCATCATCGCCACCAACCACCAGTCCATCAATTACCAGGAACTGGCAGATTGGTCGGCGTGCATTGTGGACACCCGCAATGCGATGGCGGGGGTGAAGGTAAAACCCCGTCAAGTTTGGAAGGCATAGACAGTCGCAAAACGGGAGGTTGGATTTTATCATGATCTTGTTGCTGGGATCAAGCGGTTACGTGGGGCAGGCCTTTGCGACCGAATTGCGCAGGCGTGGACATGGTTTTATTCCACTCACGCGCAAGGCGATTAACTACGCGGATTTCACCCTTCTGTTTGATTATGTGCGGAAAGTAAAACCGAAGTTCATCATTAATGCGGCCGGATTCCGGGGCCGGCCGAATGTGGATGCCTGCGAACCGGCTCGCGAAGAAACCTTGTTTGCCAACACCCTGCTTCCCCAGACCGTTGCCCGCGTTTGCTCGATGACCGGCACCCTCTGGGGGCATGTCTCTTCCGGTTGCATTTATCGCGGAGCAAAGTTGATTCTCAACGGCAATACCCAAAACGTGGAGGGGGCGGAACTGCGGCGATTGTTTACGGAGCACCCGGAAAGAATTTGCGGCTATACTGAATGGGACGAACCCAACTTTGCCTTCCGCCACTCACCGTGCAATTTTTACAGTGGAACCAAGGCGCTGGCGGAAGAGGCCATTCGCGGGCTGGGCAGGGTTTATATCTGGCGTCCGGGAATGCCATTCAACGAACGGAGCGAGCCGGGAAATTTTCTCTGGAGATTGCAAAACTACGCCAGGGTTTATGACGGCGTGAACTCAATCTCGCATCTCGAAGACTTTGTCCGGGCCTGTCTGGACCTCTGGGAAATACAGGCGCCAGTTGGAATTTATAATCTCACCAATCCCGGCGCGGTGGCGACACGGCAGGTCATCGAAATGATCCAGCGGATTCTCAAACCGAACCGCCGTTTTGAATTTTGGAAGGATGACGAGGAGTTTTATCTTCGCGGCGCCAGGGCGCTGCGCTCCAATTGTGTTCTGGATGTTTCAAAATTGCTGGCCACCGGCGTGAGAATCCGGTCCGTGGAAAAGGCTTTGGAAGATTCGCTGCGACATTGGACAGTTTCGATCGGCGAATTGGTGCATCATTAAACCTTTCCTTGTTCTCCATTTGGAATATAAAACAGCCGGAGCAACGCTTGATCATGAAATCAAAAAAAACTGTTCTCTCGCATTTCAACAACAAAAATGCCCGCGCACTGGTTAAAGCGTTGCTGCTTGGCCTGTTCGCGTTGGATCGCCACGCAAAAGCCCAGGACATCCTGGTGCCCCCGCCGCCGGCGCCCGACCAGACCCCGACGGCGGTGCAACAAACCAGTGAAATGGACGTGTTTGCCTCCGTACCCCAGACCGGGACCCAGCCGTTCAAGTGGGGAGCGTTGATCTTGCGGCCGCATCCCTATTACCAGTTTCTGTACGCCGACGGCGTCCAGGTCAATACCAATCAGACGGTCAACACCACCATTCAACAAATCTCACCCGGGGCGCTCCTGGAGATGGGAAGCCATTGGACCTTGGATTACTCGCCCCTGTGGACAGTCTATTCAAACAACAAGCTCCAAAACACCTTCGGGCAGGCGGTCAAGCTGGTGGGGGGAACTGCGTATAACGACTGGGTTTTCGGAATCTCACAAGGGTACACCGACTCATCTTCACCATCGGTTGAAACGGCCACCCAAACCCGCCAGAAAACCTACAACACCGCCGTCAACGCTGCCTACACCATGAACAACAAAATGTCACTGGACCTGGCGGCAAATCAGAACTTCGTTTCGGCCGATCAATTTTCAAGTTACCAGGAATGGTCAACGCTGGACTGGCTGAATTATCAATTCTGGCCGCGATTGAACGCCGCTGTTGGCGTGGGCGGTGGCTATGATAATGAGGATGCCAGCCCCGACATGACCTTCGAACAATTGCAAGGACGGGTCAATTGGCGTGCGACCGACAAGATCAGTTTTCAACTCCACGGCGGCGGGGAAGACCGGCAGTTTTTGAGCGGAGGCGCCGCTGACCTCATCAATCCTGTTTTTGGAGCTTCGATTCAATACCAGCCTTTTGAACAAACGAAAATTTCTCTGACCGGCGAACGGGTTGTGTCGCCTTCCTATTTGCAAAATAATCAGGTTATGGAAAGCACCGGGTTCAGTGCGGACTTGAACCAGCGCCTGTTGGGCAAGCTTTTTCTGGATTTGCGCGGCGGCTACCAGACGGTGAAATATATTTCTTCGAACTCTTCCGTTTCCAACCGCAAGGATGATTACGACTACCTCCATGCACAATTGAGTTGTGCTTTTCTCAAACGTGGCACCATCGCGGTGTTTTACCAAATCAGCCGGGATGACTCTTCCCAGGCGGGTTACACCTTTACCAGCCACCAAGTCGGGTTCCAGATCGGGTACAGCTACTGAAACCCGGGCTCCGGCCCGGGTCAGAACAGCGAGAATCTTTCCGGCACAATGACGATGTCGCCGGGTTTCAGGTAGAACGACTCGCTCGGTTTCCCGTCCACGACCCGCTTCAGGTTCACGATGTAATTCCGGGTGCTGCTTCCTTCGTGCCGGATTATCGTGACCCCCTTCAGGTTGGCCTTCGTGTTATCATATCCCCCTGCTTCCATTACCGCTTCAAGGGCCGTAATGGGATGATCGGACATGACCTTTCCCGGGCGGAGCACTGACCCGCTGACATAGACCGGGAAGGAAGAACTCTGCACTTCCACCGTAACCTGCTTCGACAACAACTGCGTCGAGTACAGGTCAATCAAATCCTTTTCCAGTTCCGCCGGGGTCTTTCCCACCGCCTTCACTTCTCCGACCAGAGGCAGGGAGATCATCCCATCCCTTCGGATCTGCTGGGTCGTATTTAGATTGGCGGAACCCGGGAAGGAAATTTTCAGCACGTCACCCTCCCGCAGGGTGATGATTTCCGTGGCGTTGGTGCCTTGCAAGGCGGTCGGGGGCAGGGGACGTTGCGTCTGACAACCGGCGGCCAGGGCCAGCACCACAAGCCCCGGCGCAAGCTGCTTAAGCCAGCGAACAAAACGACCACTGCCTCCATTGATTTTGGTGATAAAAATTTTTGTCATAGTTAATTCCCTCGGTTCAGAATGATGCCCCATCTTTGAACAGGAAAACCCGGCCGCGTCAAGCTCAACTTGCCGCTCCGGCCATGTCCGGGCGCAACCGGGCACTGCGGCGGAACGCCGCATTCATGCGGCAGCGGACCTGTCACCGGTCGGTTTCCCGGCTTTAGGCATCCGTGTGGTGCAACCGGTGTTCTTCCCCTTCCTGGAATTCGCCGGCGTGGAAGGTTGGTTCATGGGACTTATTCTGTCCAGCCTGCCGTTCATCATCCTGACCGTGCTGGTGAAACTGTTCCTGTCTGAACGGCTGCCGTCCGGCGGGCACATGCCGCGGACGTTTAATCCCAAACCCCGAATTTTCAACAACAAAGACGCGAAGACAATCCAGAGAATTGATGGAAATTTTCCAGCCGCAAAAAGGCACAAAATCGAGACACGGATTGCACAAATTGACACGGATTATTCACTAAACCCCTTGTCGCGTCGTAGTGAAACGACGACGGATCAACCAGCTAGGCATTGCCGTGGATAAAACTTCGGCGCACACTCGCAACCACCCTGCGGCAACCGGCTTCTATTTCTTTTCGTAAGCCTTCTTTTTCTCTGGATCGAATCCGTATTTCTGCCGCAATTCGTCGGAAAGCTCGTCAAAATTGATCTTGATGATCCCCAGCCCGCCGCGCGCCGGCGTATAGCTGATAGTTATTCCGTCCGGCTCCACTTTTTCCACATGCACATTTTTGTAGGTCGCTCCAATGACGGTCGTAATTTCATTGGTCGGCTCCGCCTTCGCCGGTGGACTTGACGATTTAATCGCAGCGGGTGCCGGAGTTGGCTTGGGCGTTGCCGGGGCCGCTGCTGGTTGAGTCTTGGTTGGCGCCGCAATAACTCGAGCGACAACAGCGGGGGCGACAACAGCAGGACTTGACGATTTAATCACAGCGGGTACCGGGGTTGGCCTTGGTGTTGCTGGTGTCGCTGCCGGTTGAGTCACGGTGGGCACCACAACAACTTGAGCAGTGGCAGCCGGAGCTTCAGGAGCGGGAGCGACAGCAGCAGGGGCGACTTCAGCCGGAGCGGTGGCCGCGGGAGCAATAGCAGCCGGAGCGGCAGCGGTAGGTGCGGTGGCAGCAGGAGCTTCAGCGGGAACGGCGGCAGCAGGAACGGTGACCGCGGGAGCAACAGCAGCAGGAGCGACTTCGGTCGGAGCAACAACAGCGGGAACTTCGGCAGCAGGAGTGGTGACAGCCGGAACCTCAGCAGCCGGAGCGGCAGCAACAGGAGCTTCAGGAGCGGGAGCGACAGCAGCAGGTGCGACTTCAGCCGGAGCGACAGCAGCGGGAACGGTATTAGCCGGAGCGGCATCAGTGGGAACGACAGCAGCGGGTGCGACTTCAGCCGGCGCGGTAACCGCGGGAGCAATAGCAGCAGGTGCGGTGGCAGCAGGAGTTTCAGCAGCGGGAGCAACTTCAGCCGGAGTGACAACCGTCGGTGTGGCAGCGGCAGCAGCTTCAGCAACGGGAACGGTATTAGCCGGAGCGGCATCAGTGGGAACGACAGCAGCGGGTGCGACTTCAGCCGGAGCAGCAGCAGCGGGAGTGACTCCAGTCGAAGTGGCAGGAGCAGGAGTGACAGCAGCGGGAGCAGCCACCGATGTTGTTGCCGCCGGGGTGGTTTGCGGAGTCACCGCTTTTTCGGGAACCGTCTCGGTTACGTTGGTTGCGGATTGGCCGGGTTGTACCACCACGGCCCCGGAAGGTGGTGTGCCCGGTGCCGGTGGCGGCTCGGTTTGCAGGTGGTTCAGCTCGTTCAACTTTTGTTCCAAAGCCGCGCGGGCGGCGGCTTGGGCCGAGGTGTCGTCCGCACGGACGGAAATAAAACTCGCACCCAGCACGACGCACAAACCAACAAGGATTGTGGTTTTCATGAAATGATCTTTCCGGGAGGAGCGTAAGGAAGTGGCACCCTCCAGCACAAGCTGAATGCTTCGGCGGTTTTTGAACAAACGGTTTTCATGGTGATGTGCAATACTGCCTGACAGCTATTCCAATGCCAGTTTGCTGTAACACGTGCTTGTTCGAAGCGGACGCGGTCCTGTCTCAAAATAAGATTTTGCGACTGATTAAGTCATGCGGAGAGGACATCGTTCGGACAGTTCCGGCGGCTTCTGGATTGTGCTTTTCCTGCCATCTTTCCTTGCCGCACCGAAATCCGACCTGTCGCGCTGAAACCGAATGAAAGCGGATGAAGACGGGAGCCTTTAGCCTTTAGATTGACGCCGCCGCCGCTCCGGCGCACACTCGCCTCCACCATGTCTTCCGGGTTCCGCCTTCATCAGTTTCCCTTGTCTCAAGTCTATCGGCTGCTCGAACCCGGACCGGTCGTGCTGGTCACGACGGCCCGCGCCGGGCGGGCGAACATCATGACCATGTCGTGGCATACGATGATGGAGTTCGTGCCGCCGATCGTGGGTTGCGTGATCAGCAACCGGAACTACTCGTTTGAAATCTTGAAGGCGACCAGGGAATGCGTGATCAACATCCCGACGATGGAGCTGGCGGAAAAGGTGGTGGACTGCGGGAATGCTTCGGGACGACGGGTGGACAAGTTCAAGGCCTTTGGTCTCACGCCCGTGGCTGCCGCGTGCGTCAAGGCCCCACTCATCGCCGAGTGCCATGCCAATCTGGAATGCAAGGTCATTGATGGGAAGCTGGTCGCCAAATACAACTTCTTTGTCCTGGAAGTCGTCAAGGCGTGGATTGACCCATCGAGGAAACATCCGCGGACGATTCATCACCAGGGGGAAGGCGTATTCATGGTTGCGGGCCGGACGATCAATTTGCCTTCCCCAATCACTTCCCGCCTCACAAAGTGAAGCGCCTGCCAGCCGGGACCAACCGGAAAGGTGGAAGGCTGAACGCCAAAGGCTAAAACGATACGGCGCGACGAGAAGAAGAATTGTCAATCTTTCCGGGGATTGACAAAATTCATGTGCGCCAACATTGTTCGGGCATGAAAAGGATATTGTGCTTCGTTTCTTTGGCGGCTGTGCTCATCGGCGGCTGTGCGTGGTATAAAATCCAGCCTGTCTCCGCGGATTCGCTCAACGGCTGGGGCAGGACCAATTGCCTGCCGGCAGGATACATTTTCCACCAGCCGGAGTTGTATTTCCTGGCGACAATCGTGACGGAGTCCACCGACTCAACTAGTAAACAAAATGTCACGGTGACCCCCATCTGGCTGCCGAACTATCAAAAGCCTTACCGGGTGACGACCCACAATTTTCTGGCCAAGGCGGATTTCACCTTCAACTTTGAGAATGGCTGGAAGCTGACTTCAATCGCAGACAAGGGAGACAGTTCTACCGTGGCCAACACTTTGGCCGGCCAGTTGACCACCGCGCTGAAAGCGGCGGAAGGACTGAAGGCGACCAACCCACAGCAACCTGCCAAAACGCGGGTCATACTTTACCGTCCAAAATTTAACAAAAATGGATACTTCAACGGATTTGAGCCGGTGGATTTGCCCATACCCGAATAAATCATCCGGTCTGCCCGTCGCTTAAAAAACCGTTCCCGAACGGGTCGTGAACGGGATTATTATTGGCTAAATTGCTGACAACACCTCCCGCGAGCTGAATTTGCTTCAACTCAAACCAGGCTGCCGATTCGCCGAAGCTTAAGGAAGGGCTCGCCCAGAGTGCGGGACTGGGCCAAATCCACCTCGAATTCCGCCACCCAGTCGTTGGCTTCCTCCGGGTCAACGAGCATTTGCTGGACGCGCCAGCTCTTCTTGTCTTCGGAAGGAACGACGCACGTGTGGCGCGTGTTCCGCGCATTCGGGTTGAGGCAGATGCGCTCGTGTTCGAGTTCATAGGCTTCCATCGTCGAGCGCAAACGGTCGGCCGTCCACGGCTGGCCATCGGCATCCTTCGGAGGGGCGAACTCCGCGAGTCCCTGACTTTGAATGACGGGATCAATTTTAGGGGCTTGTGGAACTCGCCCCTCCGAAAGCGATCCCAGCGCCGCCTCGTAATCGGCAATCACCAACCCGCGTAGAAAAGTGAAAATGCGGTTCCGAATCGCCGCCGTGAACGCCTTGGTGTCGCGCGTGACGTCCTGGGCCGCCTCTTCCACGCCGGGCGGACGCACCTCCTTCGTCTCGGCGCGTTGGAAATTCGGGTCGCGCATTTTCTCCCATTCGTCGAGCAGGCTCGAATCCACCTGCCGGATCATCGAGCCCAGATACAATTCCATCTCGCGAATCTGGTCGTTTTTGGCCGCATCGGGAACGTTCTGGGCGAGGACTTTGTAAACCCGGTTCAGGTGCCGGAGCAGGACGCCTTCGGCGCGCTGCAGTTCGTAATCCCGGATGTAATCGGAAAATGAACGGAACGATTCGAACATCTCCCGCGCGATGGATTTCGGCCGGATGTTTTCCTGACCCACCCACGGATGCCGGTCGGCAAAAGCGTTGAAAGTGGAATAAATGAATTCCTGGTTCGGCTTCGGGTATTCGAGCTTTTCCAATTCTTCCATCCGCTGGTCGTATTCGATTCCTTCCATTTTCATCTGGGCCATCTTCTCGTCCTTCACCCGGTCAAGCTGTTTGCGCAGGATGATGTCGGGATCTTCGAGAATGGATTCCACGAGCGTCAGCAGGACGAGCGCGTAATCCGGCTGCTGCGGATCTACCAGTGGAATCGTGTCGAGCAGATACAGAGACAGCGCCTGGTCCATCGAAAAATCCTCCTGCAATTCGATGTTCACCCGGATTTTTTGTCTGGGGGAGGGCGAGGCTCCCGACGAGCCCTGACTGTCTCCAGAAGATTGGGGCTCGCGAGGACGCTCACCCTCCCCGGGTGGAATAAACTCAACAATCTTCCGGTCCAGCAGTGAGCAGAACAATTGCCAGGCGCGTTTGATGTGCCCCTGCTTCTGTCGCGGCGATTCATGACAGCGCGCAATGAGCTGCTGCATCGCCCGGCATCCGTCGCCGTTCCGGCTCAGCACATTCAGCAACATCCCGTGCGTCACCTGGAAACGCGAGGTCAGGCGTTCCGGCGGCGCGGCGATCAGGCGCGTGAAGGTGTTTTTGTCCCAGTTGACGAAATTCTTTTCTGGCGGCTGACGCTTTACGGTTTTCTTGCCGTCGCGCGCGGATTTTTCGGCGAGCTTCAGGTTTTCGATCACGTGCTCCGGCGCCTGCACCACCACCCAGCCGCGATCGTCAAAACCCTTGCGCCCGGCCCGGCCGGCAATCTGGTGAAAGTCGCGCGCGCTCAGGATGCCGGTCTTTTGGCCGTCGAACTTGCACAGCCGCGTGAACAGCACGGTACGGATCGGCACGTTGATGCCGACGCCGAGCGTGTCCGTGCCGCAGATGATTTTCAACAAACCCTTCTGCGCGAGCTGCTCGATCAGCACGCGATACTTCGGCAGCAGTCCGGCATGATGCAAACCGATGCCGTGCCGCAGCCATTTTTTGATGTCGGGCCCGTACGGGCTGCTGAACTTGAATCCTTCGACCGCAGCGGCCAGCGCGGCCTTCTCCTCGCGGGTGCAGACGTTGAGGCTCGTGAAATCCTGCGCGCTCTGCGCGGCCTCCAGTTGGGTGAAATGGACCACATAGACCGGCGCCTTGCCGTCGGCAGCGAGGCTTTCCAGCGTCTTGGCCAGCGGCAATTCCGAATACGCATGTTCCAGCGGCACCGGCCGGTCCGTGGACGAAACAGCCATCGTCGGCCGTCCATTGAGCCGCGTGAGTTCCTCCTCAAAAAATGTGGTGTCACCCAGCGTTGCGGACATCAGGAGAAACCGTGCCTGCGGCAGCGTCAACAATGGAACCTGCCATGCCACGCCGCGCTCACGGTCGGCGTAATAATGGAATTCGTCCATGACCACCTCCTGCACGTTGGCCGCCGCGCCTTCGCGCAACGCGATGTTGGCGAGGATTTCGGCGGTGCAGCAAAGAATGGGCGCGTCACGGTTGACCGACGCGTCGCCGGTGCTGAGGCCGACGTTGTCCGGACCGAATTCGCGGCAGAGGGCCATGAATTTTTCATTCACCAGCGCCTTGATCGGGCAGGTGTAAATGGAGCGTCGGCCCCGGGCGATGGCCTGGAAATGCAGCGCCGTGGCCACGAGCGATTTGCCCGACCCGGTGGGCGTGTTCAGGATGACATTCTTTTCCTCGAACAACTCCAGGATGGCCGATTCCTGGGCGGGATAAAGTTGCAGCCGCCGTCCCTCCACGTAATCCAGAAAGCGCCCCAGCAAGACATCATTGCCGGGCTTCTCATCCCGCGGAATCAGATCATATAACTTGGCCGGCACAGTCCACTCACTCTACGCGGGCGGGGCGGTGTTGAAAAGGCAGATGCGCAAATTCTCCGGAGCGCGAGTTGTCTCAACTCGCAGCAGCCACTTGCGCGCAGAGTGGTTCGCCAAATTTCCCACTCCGATGCGTGTTTTCGGACATGCTGCGGCTTGGGACAAGCCGCGCCCCGCGGTGACGGCATGAAATAATTGTCTTGCACGTCTGCCGTACTTGTCTTACAATGAACCCATGAAAACTTTGACCATTCGATTGCCGGATGTTCTGGCCAGACGGATCGAACAGGAATCGCTCACCCGACGGGTGTCGAAATCCGACATTGTCAGGGAACGTCTGGATCAGCCCACACTGCCGCCGCTCAGGGATGGCGGCCTGCGCGACATCCTGGAGGAAGGTTGGGCGGCAAAAGTTCCCGCCCAGCCCCGCCGGTTTCTCTCGCCCAAAAAACAAAAACTGGCGGAGATCATTCGTGCCAAAAAGCTGCATCGTTGACAGCGGGGCGCTGGTCGCGCTGCTTGACCCGCGTGAGGAACACCATCGCTGGGCGCGGGAAACTTTTCTCCGCCAGCCCGGGCCGTGGCTGACCTGCGAGGCTGTTGTGTCCGAGACATTCTTTCTTTTGCACGAACCCCACGCGCACGCCCTCAAAAAACTTTTGCGCCAGGGACACCTGCGGCTGGGTCTGAATCTCACGGACGAGTTGGTCCAGGTGCTTGACCTGATGGACAAATATGCCGATGTGCCCATGAGTCTGGCCGATGCCTGCCTCGTGCGCATGACTGAAACGCTGCCTGACCCCGTGGTACTGACCACTGACGCCGATTTCAAAATCTACCGCCGTCACAGCCGCCAGGTCGTCCCCTTCCTGCTGCCCTAAAACTCCCATTCACACCGCGCCCAATGGAATCACTTAAGCAACAAGCGTTAAGCTTCGGGGAGTATCCAGTCAGACTTCCAAACGGCCGAAGAATTGGAATTCCCACTTGGACGATACGCTTTCCAAAGTGGAGTGGAACGAAATTGCCGAGATCAATTGCAGGCACTTATCGAAATAAAACTCTTGTTAAATTTCATGAAAGACCCCTGTTTGGTGAACTGGCCGTATTGCGGTGGCTAAAAAAGGATGGTTGGGATGGGGTATGGGTAGATACTTTTCATAGCAGCGGCCAAAAGAAACTATTCTGGAAAGGCCTGCCAGACAGAACTTCCCCCTGCGTTTTGCCTGACAAAGCAGAGGCTATGTATAACAAAATTATGGCTGTCCATCCCAAAGATGGAGGCTTCTTTGACATATTCGCGTGGAAGGGACGAAAATTTCTGTTTGTTGAATATAAGAGCAAAGGAGACAAGCTAAACCAAAACCAATATTTATGGATACGTTCAGCTCTGAAATCTGGAGTGCCTGCTAATTCTCTGCTGCTGGTAGAGTTCGTAAAACGAGCATAGGCAAGTTTGTTATGCGGACGCATTTTCGGCGGCCACTCGTATCGCCTCCAGCTCCTCCCAGCGTGCGTAGAGTTTCGCGAGATTTGCCTTCGCGACGGCGAGGTCGGCGTTGAACTGGTTGGTTTGTGCTGCTTTCGCTGATTGTTTCAGATGGCCAGCCGACGCAGAAAATCCGACGGGGAGACTATCCGGATGCCGTGAAATTCCCGGAGCGCCTGTAGATGTTTCTTGTCGCCGCTCACAATATAATCCGCTTCCGCCGCCAGGGCGCATTCCAGAACCATTTCGTCGCCGGGATCGGGCGTCGCCCCCGTGGCGCGTTCTGTGGGGAAAATCAATTCCGCCGATTCGGTCAGGGCGTCAACCCATTTAACCGTGTGGCGTAGCTTTACGCGGTTTTATAATTGCCTAAACTTCACCGCGGCTTACGATGCTCGCCACGTGAGGCGACCTCTCCACTATGGACCCGCACGCGGAACGATGGTGGAAGTTTACGCGGCCAGCCCATCTGCAGGGGTAATCACCACATCGAACACCGCGCTCCGGCCGGGCTGGGATGGTTTGAAAAATGCTGATTGGACTGCTGACGAACAACATTAAACACTATGTCAAACACATCTTTTGGAGTTTTGCTCATCGGCGATCAGCCCAAGTGCCTGCGGCTGCTGCGCCAGCAACAGTTTGAGGTGGTTGGTGCCGACCGGCTGGCAAACGGGCTGGCCCAACTGAAAACCTCCCCCGTCGGCCTGGTGCTCGTGACGTTGTCGCTGCCGGACACTCAGGGCACGGAGGCGTTTGTCAAGGTCCACGAGGCGGCGCCGCATTTGCCGATTATTGTGCTGGCGACCCGGGCGGAGGAAAAGCTGGCGACCAGTCTGATGTCGCTGGGGTTGCAGGATTATTTGCTCGTGCCGGAATTGACCGGCCCGATGCTGGCCAAGGCGATCCACAATGCCAGCGAACGCCACCTGATCCGCGAAGAGCACAGCCGGGCCGGACATCTGTTGCAGGTGCTCATGGACAACATTCCCGACGGGATTTATTTCAAGGACGCCGCCAGCCAGTTTGTAATGATCAACCAGTCCTTGGCGAAGAAGTTCGGCCTGGCTGATCCCCATCTGGCAGTAGGCAAGTCGGATGCAGACTTTTTTAAACCGGCTCACGCGCAACAGGCGCTGGCCGACGAACAGCGCATCGTGCAGACCGGCCAGCCGCTGGTAGGCATCGAAGAAAAGGAGACCTGGCCGGATGGCCGGGTGACCTGGGTGTCCACGACGAAAATGCCGTTGCGGGACCGGGCGGGACGGGTCTTCGGCACGTTCGGCATTTCCCGTGACATCACGGAACACCGGCGGACCGAGCAGACGCTCGCTGAACGTACGGTCGAGCTTTCAAAAGAACGCCTCCTGTTGCGCACGCTGATTGACAACCTGCCGGATGCCATCTTCGCCAAGGACGCCGCCTGCCGGAAGACCATGGCCAATCCGGCCGACCTGAAAAACCTCCGCTGCAAAACCGAAGCCGACGCCATCGGCAAAAGCGATTTTGATTTCTTCCCGCCGGAAGTTGCCCAAAAATTTTACGACGATGACCAGAAGGTGATTCACGGCGAGCCGGTCATCAACCGGGAGGAATATTTCCTGGACGATCAAGGCCGGAAGCGCTGGCTGTTGACGAGCAAGCTGCCGCTGCACGACCGGGACGGAAAGATCGTCGGCCTGGTGGGCATTGGCCGGGACATCACAAAACGAAAACAAGTGGAGGAGACGCTGGACCAGGAACGCCGCCTCCTGCGCACATTAATCGACAACCTGCCGGACGCCATCTACGCCAAGGATACCGCCGGCCGGAAGACGCTGGCCAACCTCGCCGACCTGAAAAATCTTCACTTCAAAACCGAAGCCGAGACCATCGGCAAAAACGATTTCGACCTCTTTCCGCGCGAACTTGCCGAAAGACTTCACGCCGACGACCAGAAGGTGATTCAGGGCCAGTCGGTCATCAACCGGGAGGAACATTTCCTGGACAACGAAGGCCGGGAACACTGGCTGTTGAGCAGCAAACTGCCGCTGCACGATCAGGACGGAAAGATCATCGGCCTGGTGGGCATCAACCGGAACATCACGGAGCATAAACTGGCGGAAGACAAGCTGGCGTACGAACGAGGTCTGTTCCGCACCCTCATGGAACACCTGCCGGACGCCATGTATTTCAAAGACCTTAAGTCCCATTACGTGCGCGTCAGCCGGGCGAAAATCAAAAAAAACCTGCAACTGGTTGGTGAGCGTTATCACGAGGCAAACCCATCAAAGCGGGTGGAAGACTGGCCATCCTATCTTCAGAGCGAGGAACAGTTTGCCGCCTACATCACGGGTAAGACGGATTTCGACGTTTTCCCGGAGGAGCGCGCCCGCCCGGCTTTCGAGGACGAACAAAAAATTCTGCAAACCGGCGAGCCTTTGCTCGACAAGCTGGAAT
>Ga0187848_10002642_pt1 | contig 13846 bp, 9 predicted proteins | sample June2016WEW_4_40_FD_132424 | JGI IMG/M metagenome (GOLD analysis project Ga0187848, IMG submission 132424) | Peatland microbial communities from SPRUCE experiment site at the Marcell Experimental Forest, Minnesota, USA - June2016WEW_4_40 | ecosystem: Environmental > Terrestrial > Soil > Wetlands... | reverse complement strand
TTTGGAGTCGCCCCGCCAACTCCGCGTCGCCAAGCCGCGCCGCCAGGGGCCGGAGCAAGGACCGCCAAGCGGTGTGCCCCAGCACGCCCAGCACGGCCAGCCACATGATCACGCGGATGCCGCGATCCTGGAAATGGATCAGGTAGTCCGCCAGCCCCAGCACGAGCGCCACGGCCAACGACGCGGCCACGACCGTGCTGATGCCGTAGACCACCACCAACCGCCGCACGCGGCCGCGGAGCAAGGCGAGGCGTTGTTCCAGGGGGTGGGACATGTTACACCATTCCTCCCCGCTTCCGCAGGATCCATTCGCCGGCCAGGAGGACGAGGAATGCCAAGAGCAGCGGCCACCGGTTCCACAGGGGCAGCGGCGGGAGGTTCTCGATGGGGACCTGCCGGCCTTCGGGCAGATCGCCCACGAGCCGGCCGGCCTCAGCGAGCGGATAGAAGCGGCCTTTGGTCATGTCGGCGGCCTGGCGCATGGCGGCGGCATCCATGGCGAGCCGGGCCATCTCGCCCGCCGGGGCGGCGATGGTGAAGTCCGCGGCCGGCGCCCGCCCCTCCATCGCCGGCACGGCCAGCGAGACGTGGTACGCCCCCGGCGGCAGCCCGCGGAGCAGGGTCTCGAACACCGCCCGGCCGGCCTCCACGCGGTGCAGCGGGTGTGCGGTCTTTCGGCCCGGGCTCTCCAGCATGACGCTCACGCCGTCGTCCTCCGGGGGGGCGAGCCGCTCGTCGCTGAAGCGGACCTGGAGCCGGACCGGATCGCCCGCCTCGTACTCCCGGCGGTCGCTGGTGAGCCGGGCGGAGCGGTCCCCGTCGGCCAGCTTCGAGCGGCTGAGGTAGCGGATCATCTGGATCCAGTAGCGGGCGAAGAAGACGTCGCCCGCGCGGCGCCGCCAGCGGAACGTCTCATCAGTGGCGTGTACGAGCACCTTGCCCGCCCCGACGTACTGGAGCACGATCACCGGCAGCGGCTTGCCGTCCGGGCCGGTGCGGCTGGGATGCTCGGCCAGCACGCGGGCGGCCGGCTTCAGGTCCGAAAGCTCCACCATCCAATACAGCGGCGCCAGGCCCCGCCAGATGGCGCGGGACTGCTCGGGCGTGTCGCCCAGTTGCATCGGCGGACTGGCCAGCCCGAGCTCCGTCGGCTGGACGACAAAGCCCTCCACCAGCGGCTTGGCGGGGTCGGGATAGCGGACGCCGCCCAGGTCGAAGGGCAAGAGCGGCGCCAGCGGGGTGCCGCGATAGGCCTGGGGCATGTAGCGCGGGCCGGCCAACAGCACCAACGCCCCCCCCTTGCCCGGCTGCTCGACGAAGTCCGCCAGGTTCTGCAGGGTCGGCCCGCCCAACAAGGCCGGGTTCACGTCGCCCAGGATGATCACGTCGTAGGAAAACACGTCGTCGCGGCGGACGGGGAAGCCCCGCAAGGCCGTCTTGTCCTCATCGGCATGCTCGGCGTCGGCCTCCTGGAGCACCGTCCGCAGCTCGATGGTCGCATCGCGCGAGAGCATGTTGCGGAGGAAGCGGTACTCGAAGCTCGGATCGGCCTGGGCCAACAGCACGCGAATCTTCGTGCGGCGGACCTGGATCGCGCGGGACAGCGGGGCGTGCGCCACTTGGAGGCCGCCCTCCGGGGGCTCGACCTGGAGCGTATAGCGGAACTGCCCCTCCTCGGTCGGCCGGTACAGCAGGCGGACGTCCTGCGGTTGGCCGTCCGGGCCCACGGTCGCTTCGACCCTGGCCAGCGCCTCCGGCTGGTCGTCCTTGCGGAGAACGATGCCGACCTTCTTGCCGACCAATCCCGTGCCCGTCAGGCGAAAGCGAAACGGCACCACGTCGTTGAAGAAGACCACGTCGTCGACCAGCAGGTCGCTCAGCCGCAAGTCGCGGACCGGCTGGTCGCTGCCCACGGCGACGAAGAACAGCGGCACGCCGCGGCGCCGGGCGTAGGCCGCGGCGTCGGCCAGCGGCGGCCCCTCGGTGTTGATACCGTCGGTCACGAGGACGATGGCGGCGGGCGTGGCGCCGCGAAGCTCGTCCAGCACCGTGCGGACGGCGGCCCCCAGCCGGGTGCTCTGGCCCAGCGGCTCGCGGGAGCCCAGCTCCTCGACGATGCCCGGCACGTCCGCCCGCTGGCTCGCCTGTACCCCGGTCAGGTAATAGAAGCGGAGCTTATAGTTCTCGGCCAGGTCAGAGAGCAATTGGCCGTGGTTCTCGGCCAGCAGCGCCCGGGCGAGGTCCCACCGGCTCTTGGGGTAAGTATCCACCGTGGTCATGCTGCGGGTGTCGTCCAGGAGCACGGCGATGTACGGGAGTCCGGTCCGCTCCAGCAGGAGTTCGACCTGCGCGATCATCACCAGCACCATCCCCAGCACGGCGAGCCGCACGGCGGCCAGGGTCAACCGGTAGCGGCGGCTTGCCTGGCGGCCCTCGCGGAGGTAGATCGCCACGATCGTGGCGACGGCGGCTGCGGCCGCCAGGAGCGTTACCCAAGAGGGCCACGGCCAGCGGAGCTCGATGCGCCAGGCCGTGCCTTCGCCGCCGCGGGCGGCCAAGCCGAGCCAGCGTTCCATCCAGTTGGGCAGCGTACCGTGCATGGCTCTCATTCCTTCAAGGTCCCCTCTCCCTCCGGGAGAGAGTTAGGGTGAGGATACCCCGCCAGTTAGCGTGGCCCTCGCCCCCGGGTACCCTCTGGGCGCCTCTCCCAAGGGGAGAGGGGCATTCACTCCTGATGATGTGCTAATCGCCAGGCCAGGAAGCTCTCGACGAACAATAGTGCCAACACCGCGTAGAGCAGCGCGACGTGGAGCCGCCCGGCGCTGGGGGCGGGCCCCGCCGCGCGGGCCTCCTGTGCCTGCCAGTTGGTCTGGTAGGCAAACGGGACCCCGGCCCACACCTCCCCCTGAAGCTCCTCGACGGCGACCGGCGCAAGGTCGCTCTCGCGCGGGTCCACGTTGACGGCAAACGTCCGGCTGTGCCGGGGCGGCGGGCCGAACCGCGCCGTGTACACGCCGCTGCGGTACGTCTCGCCGTAGGTCCACAGGCCCTGCCCGGCCTCCGTCCGCAAGGGGAGGGACCGCACCTGGCCGTCGGGCCGCTCCAGGGCGACCGGCGCGTCCCCGGCCACCGCAGCCGCGGGGATCGCCAGCGGCTCGCCCACCGCGACGTTTTGCGCCGCCACCTCCCCGCTGGCGCACCACGCAAGAATCTCCTGCACCAGCGGCACATAGCTGAACCACACAGGCATGGGCGTCCACGAGACGTCGGCCGAGGTGGCCACCAGCACCACGCGGCCGCGGCGGATCGGCTCCTCGACCACCAGCGGATCGCCGTTGGCCAGGGCCAGCGCGACGGCAGCCGCCGAGTCCTTGCGAAGTTCGAGCTTGACGTGCTTCGAGACGATCGTGTCCAGCAGGCCCGACTTGCTCCGCCCCCGGAACGCCGCGACGATCGGGTGGCGATAGCCCAGCGGGTCCAGCCCAAGCTGCGGCTCGGAGACGAGCCGCTCGAGCCGGGCGGGCAGCAGCCGCGGGCCGCCCCCTTCCCCGCCAAGCTGGCGGTTGTACTCCTCGGGCATCACTTGGTCGCCGAGGAAGAAGACCAGACTGCCGCCGCGGGCCAGGTAGGCGTCCAGGGCCTGGGCCTCGCTGGCGGTGAAGCGGGCCACGTTGGACAAGAGCACGCAGTCGTAGCTGCCCAGGTCCCGCTCCAACAGCGCGCTCTCCGCCCCTACGTCCACCTCGACCGGCGAGTGCTCGGAGCGGCCGGCCAACGGCGCCAGGGCCGTTGCCAAGTAGCCGGTCGTGCCCCCCAGCGGGCCGCCCGACGGTCGCCCGTCCACGCACAACGCGCGGATCGCCTGCCGCACGGGAATCACCAGCCAGCGGTGGTTGTCCACGTCCAGGGCATCGCCCTCGGCGCGGGCCTCCAGCACGTGATCGCCCGGCGCATCGAAGCGGCAGGAGAAGTGCACCGAGGCCTCGCCGCCCGCCCCAACGGCCACTTCCTGCCGGGCGGCGCGGCGGCCGTCGATCCAGAGCTCGACGGGCTGGGCCGCCCGTTCCCGCTGGCCGAAGTCCCGGACCCGGACCTCGATCTCGACCGAGCGGCCTACGGTCACCGCGGACTGCGAGGCCGCCAGGGCGGTGACGGCCAGGTTCTCGGCCCCGGGCGTGCCCAGGTCGATCACCTCCAGCGCGGCGGCCTGGGCCAGCTCGCCGCTTTGCCGGCGGAACTCGGCCATGGCCGCATCGCTCAGCCCGGGCGCCCAGGTCACCCGCTGCAAATCCGTGAGGAAATAAACCACGTGCCGCTGGAGGCGGGGCGCCTCGCGGCGGGCCTTCTCCAGGAGTTGCCCGAGCAGCTCGACCGTGGCCGGCAGGTCGGCCCCGGTGTGTACCCCTTCGAGGTTCTCGATCTCCTCGCGCAAGGGGCCGGCGTCGAAGGTAGGCGTGCCCACGACCACCCGCGGCGGCGCGGCCATGAGCACCAGGGTGAAGGCGTCGCCCTGCGGACTCTGGTCGACAATCCGCTCGGCCAACTCCTTGGCCTGCTCGAAGCGACTCGTGTCGCCCGCCTTGTAGGCCATCGAGTAGGAGCCGTCCAGGACCAGCACGCGGTGGGTGGCCGTGCCGGGGACGAACACCAGGCCCGACCGCTCGGTGTACGGCTCGGCCACCGCCAGCACCACCAACACGATCACCAGCGTCCGCAGGGCCAGGAGCAGCCATTGCTGGACCCGGATTCTTTGCGCGCGGCGCCGCAGGGCGGCCAGCAGATACTCCATCGCGGCCCAGGGCGTCTCGCGGTACCGCCGCCGGCTGAGCAAGTGGATCACCAGCGGCACCGCCGCCGCCGCCAGCCAGCCGAGCATCGGCAGGTTGGCCAGTCCGAAGGCCATCAGCGGAAGGACAGGCGGCATGGGGATTAGGGATTAGGGATTAGGGATTAGGGATTGGAGGCGGCCCCGTAATTGCACCTATTTTCGCAGCACGGCCCACCAGGCAGCGATGGCACTTACCAACGAAGCGAGCGCGGAGACTAGAGCCAGGAGCCATAGCTGCGACTCGCGGCGGCTCCTTTCCGCCTCCAGAACCCTCTTCTGCAGTTCGGCGTCGTCCGCCCGTCTCTGCCGCCCAGAGGCACTATGGGTTATGGGAGAACCCTCCATGTCGACCCCCAGGTCCCGCGCCCGTTTCTCCAGCGCATCCCCTTGCAGGAGCTTTTTCATATATATGTCCGTTCTTTCTCAGGCCTGTTGCTCGCCCCTCCCCCAATCCCTAATCCCTAATCCCTAATCCCTGCCTTCTCCTACCTCCTCGACGCCAAGTAACTGGACAGGGCCACCTCCAGCGATTGGTCGGTCCGCAGCAGGACGTAGTCGATCCGCAGCTCGCGGCAGCCCTGCTTCAAGCGGCGAAGGTACTTTTGGAACTCGTCGAGGTAGGCCCGGCGGAGTGCGCGGGGCTCGGCCAGCACCTCGGGCAGCCCCTCCAGCCCGCGGAAGAGCGTCGCCTGGCGGAACGGGAAGTCCAGCTCGGCCGGGTCGAGGACGTGCATCAGGATCACCTCGTGCCGGCGGTGGCGGAAGTGCTCCAGGCCGGCCAGCATGGCGCGGACGTCGTCCAGCAGGTCGCTCAGCACGATGACGATGCCCCGTTTCTTCAGCCGTTCGGCCAGCCCGTGGAAGACGGGCCCGGCGGCGGTCTTCCGGCCGGGCGAGGCGTGCTCGATGACGTGGATCAGCTCCTTGAGGTGCGAGGGGTTGCTGCTGGCGCGGACCAGGCTGCGGACCTCGCGGTCGAAGGTCGCCAGGCCCACGCTGTCCTGCTGGTGCAGGACCAGGTAGGCCAAGGCCGCGGCGGCGGACTTGGCGTATTCGAGCTTCGAGCGGGCCGCCGCCGCGCTCTGGTAGCCCATGCTCTCGCTGGTGTCCAAGAGCAGGTGGCAGATCAGGTTCGTCTCTTCCTCGAACTGTTTCAGGTAGTACTTGTCGGTCCGTCCCAGGGCCTTCCAGTCAAGATAGCGGATGTCGTCGCCGGGGGTGTACTCGCGGTGCTCGGCGAACTCGATCGAGAAGCCGTGGAAGGGGCTGCGGTGGACCCCCGACACGTAGCCCTCGACGATGTGCCGCGCGCGGAGCTGGAGCCCCTCCAGCCGGGCGAGGATCTCGGGGTCGAGGTAGCGTTGGGCGGGTTGCATGGCGGCTTGCGGAAATCGATGTCGGCGTCGTTCGATCTCGTTTAGCGGGCGACCCGGGCACCATGCCCGGCATGGTCGCGCGCGGTGCCCTGCCCGCCGTGTGATCTGCGGAGAAAGCTATCCTGCAACACGGCGGGCAAGCCCGCCCGCTAAACGATTATTTCAAAACGGGCGGCAGTTCCCTCGCGGCCCGGCCGTCTTCCTCCACCCGAACGCCCTCGATCAAGCGGCGGATGATGTCGTCGGGTTTGACGCCTTCCGCCTCGGCGTTGAAATTCGTGAGGATTCTGTGCCGCAGCACGGGCTGGGCCACGGCGCGGACGTCCTCCACGCCGGCGTAGAAACGGCCCTGGAGGACCGCCCGGGCCTTCGCCCCCAGGATCAAGTACTGGCTGGCGCGGGGCCCGGCGCCCCACTGCACGTAGTTGCGGATGAACTCGGGCAGCTCCGGCCGGTCCGGGCGCCCCGCGAAACCGGGGCGGGTCCGCCGCACCAGGTCCAGGGCGTAGCGGATCACATGGTCCGCCGCGGGCACCCGGCGGACGATCCGCTGCAATGCCAGGATCTGCGGCCCGGAGAGCGTCGGCGTGACCTCGGCCGTCACGTCCGTCGTGGTCTGCCGGACGATCTGGAACTCCTCCTCCTCGCTGGGATAATCCACCAGGACGTGGAACATGAAACGGTCGAGCTGGGCCTCGGGCAGGGGATACGTTCCTTCGTGCTCGATCGGATTCTGCGTGGCCAGGACGAAGAACGGCTCGGCGAGGCGGTGCCGCACGCCGCCCGCCGTGATCTGGTACTCCTGCATCGCCTCCAACAGGGCCGACTGCGTTTTGGGTGGCGTGCGGTTGATCTCGTCGGCCAGGATCACGTTGGCGAAGATCGGGCCCTTGAGGAACTTGAAGTCCCGTATCCCCGACCCCTTGTCCTCCTGGATCACCTCGGTGCCGGTGATGTCGGCCGGCATCAGGTCCGGGGTGAACTGGATGCGGCTGAAGTCCAGCGAGAGGGCGTCGGCCAGCGTGCGAATCATGAGGGTCTTGGCCAGGCCCGGCACGCCCACCAGCAGGCAGTGCCCGCGGGCGAACATGGCGATCAAGAGTTCGTCGATCACCTGCTGTTGGCCGACGATCACCCGGCTCAATTGCTCGGTGATGAGGCGGTAGGCGTTGTGCAGGTCCCCGACGGCCTGAACGTCGTTTTCTTGGAGCATGACAGCCTCTCAGTTTCGCGCAGGTTTGTTGTCGGTCAACTCGGGCGGCGGGGGCTTGGGCCCAGTGGCCTGGGCTCCGAGCGCGACCAGCTCCGTGGCGGTGGCCACCAGCAGGCGGCCGCCGGCCACGACCAGGTTCCCGCCCGTCAGGCCCAACGGCGCCAAGTCGATCACTTTCAGCGGCTTGGCGGTCTTGTGGTCGAAAACGTAGATCTTCTGCCGCGTCGGCCAGAGGACCGAGTTGCCGGCCAGTACGCCGCGGCCGTAGCCTGGTTTTTCCGGGCCGTCGGGCCAGACGTGGCGGATCTGCCCGCTGGCCAAGTCGATCCAGTACAGCTTCCCGCCGCTGGCAAGGAGTTGCTCCCCGGCGACGCCCAGCAGGTGGACGACATCCTCCAATCCGGTGCTGCGATACCACAGGACCTGCCCGCTGGGGGCGTGCAGGGCGAGGAGCCCCAGGGCATCGGCCGGCGCGGCCAGAACGATATCCTGATCGATCAGGCACGGGTTCAAGTCCCGCTGCCAGTGGGGCGCGAGTTGCGCCAGGTCGCCGTGGCAATGGCGGGGGTACAGGGTGATCCAGAGGATGCGGCCGTCGTCGGCCGCCAGGGCCGCCACGGCGCCGAGATTGGTGTTGCAATAGATTGTATCGCCGGCCAGGGTCAAGAGGTTCGAGGTACACTGGGGGAGAATGCCCCGCGCCGGCGTCTCGGCCGCCGAAACGAACCGCCGCCAGCGAAGCCGGCCGGTCGGGGCGTCGAAACAGGCGACGTGGGCCTGCGGGCGGATGTCGTTGCGGCGCATGGCGACGAAGAGCTGCGACTCCCGCACGAGCGGGGCCCCCTCGAAGGCCCAGCCCTCCTCCGCCACCGCCTTCCACAAGAGCTTCCCCTCGGCCTCCAGGTCCAGGCAGACCAGGCTGCTGGGGACGACCGAAATCGCGGCGTGCTGCGGGCTGGCCGTCAGGGCGGAGCCCATGCGGGCATAGAGGCGGCCGTCGCAGACGGTCATGGTGAAGCGGGGCTGGCCGAGGGTGTCGGGCGGGTTGGCGAAGGCCCCCGGCACGCCCTGCGACGGCTCGCGGTAGACCTCCGGGCCGGCGTCGCCCCAGGCGGGCTTCCCGTCGCTCAGCCGGACCGCCTCGATCTGGTCCTGATTGCCGAGAAAGACTCGGCCGCCGACCACCACCGGATGCCAACCGAGCAGGGCGGCCGCATTTTCGGCCGCCGCGGCCTGCCGTGGGCCGGCCGCCGCCACGGCTCCCGGCAGTTGCGGCAACCGCACGCGCCAAACCACTCCTCCAATGTCCGGGACCTCCGGGGCGACGTGATTCCTCGCCGGAGAGCCGGCAAACGTCGGCCAGTTGGGGCCGGGCGCCGGGCGCGGCCAGATCGCGCTTTGGTTCAGAAGCTCGCCCAGGACCGCGGCGTAAGCGACCTCCTGCCCGCCCAGGCGACCCCGCGCCTTGCCGTGCAGCCGTGAAAATGCCGCCAACTCTTCCTGCGCGCGATCGCTCCGGCCCTCGAGGATCGACACCAGCACCAGCCGCGCTCGGACCATGGCCGGGTCGAGGGTCGTGTCGGGGAAGCCGGGCCAAGCGCTGGCCACCCCCGGCGGCACCGTCGCCGGGAGGATCCGCTCCCAGTTCCACCGGGCCGCGGTGTAGTCGCCCGATTCCAACGCCATCTCGCCCAACGCCAGCAGGGCCTTGTCGCCCCAGCGGCTGGCAAACGCCTGGTGGACCACGTTGCCCAGCAGCCGGCGGTCGCGGCGGGCAACGCCGTCCTCGTACCATTTCCGGGCAACCGGATCGACGCGGCTGCGATAGAGCCGCAAGGCCTCCGGCGGCAACTCCGCCAATCGCATCTGGCAGGCATCGCCCAGGCCGATCCACCGCGACTCGGTCACCCGGAGCAGCTTCCCCCGGCTGCCCTCCGAGTGGCCCTCCGCCAGTTGCCGGAGCGTCTCGACCGCTTCATCCCATTGCCGGTCGGCCAGGCAAGCCGTAACGTGCTGGAGTTGGGCCAGTTCTGCGGGGTCGGCCTGATCGATCTGGACCGTGCCGGACAACTCGAATTGGCTGCCGCCGACAACGCCGCCCAAGGGGCCCTGGGCCCACGCCGGCGCGACGAGCGACACCAGCAGCAGGACGGTGAAAGCCCCTGCGGGGCTCGGGCTGAGGGCATTGGGACCACGGCGCGACATTGCAATTCCTTAGCGAACGAGCGGAAAAGGCCATCCTTGGGTCCGCCGCCGTGCCCCAGATAGATTCGCACGGAGGGGCTCAAAGTATTGCCATTCCTTAAATATAAGCGAGGTAGGGGGTTAAGAGAAGCGGGCCCCTTCCCCTTTTCCGCCGTCGCCCGAAAAAAGGGGACAGTCCCCATTTGCCGGAACGGCCCGGAGGGTGCTTCGCACAAATGGGGACTGTCCCCTTTTTTCTTCGTTGCAGCCCCGCCATGAACCATGCCCCCTTCTGCCGCCGCACGCTGTGGCTTAGAATCGCGCCAATGAACATCTTGATCATTGGCAACGGCGGCCGCGAGCACGCCCTGGCCTGGAAGATCGCCCAAAGCCCACGCGCAGAGCGGGTCTTCGTGGCCCCGGGCAACGCGGGCACGGACATCGACGGCGAAAACGTCCCGATTTCCCCGGACGACTTTGCCGGCCTGATCCGCTTCGCCCAGGAAAACCAAGTGCGGCTGACCGTCGTGGGTCCCGAGGCCCCGCTGGCCGCGGGAATCGTGGATGCCTTCGAGCAGGCGGGGCTTGCGGTTTTCGGCCCCAACCGGGCCGCCGCGGAGTTGGAGGCCAGCAAGGTCTTTGCGAAAAACCTCCTCCGCGATGCCGACGTGCCCACTGCCGACTACCAGGTCTTCCACAACGCCGACGACGCCCTGCGGTTCCTCCAGGACCGCGAGGACGTGCCGGTGGTCGTCAAGGCCGACGGGTTGGCCGCCGGCAAGGGCGTCGTCGTCTGCTCGAATCGCCGGGAGGCGGTGCAGGCGGTGGAGCAGATCGGCCGGGTGAAGGTATTCGGCGCCGCCGGCAATCGCCTGGTGATTGAAGAGCGGCTCCACGGCCAGGAGGCGAGCGTCCTGGCGATTACCGATGGCCGCACGATCGTAACCCTCCAGCCCGCCCAGGACCACAAGGCGGCCTATGATGGCGATGTGGGCCCGAACACCGGCGGCATGGGGGCCTATTGCCCCGCCCCGCTGGTGACCGGCGAGATGCTCTCCTGGATCGAAGGGCACGTCCTGGTGCCCACGGTCCACGCGATGCACCGGGCGCGGCGGCCGTTTTGCGGCGTGCTGTACGCCGGGCTGATCATGACCCACCAGGGACCCAAGGTCCTGGAGTTCAACGCCCGATTCGGCGATCCGGAGTGCCAACCGCTGTTGATGCGGCTCCAGACGGACCTCGTCGACCTGATGGAGGCGGCCGTCCAGCGGCGGCTGGACCAGTTGGGACCGCTCCAGTGGGATCCGCAGCCGGCCGTCTGCGTGGTCATGGCGAGCAAGGGCTACCCCGGCCCCTATAGCAAGGGCCATCCGATCCGCGGCCTCGTCGAGGCGGACCAACTCCCCGGCGTGAAGGTCTTCCACGCCGGGACGGCCACCGATCCCCAGGGGCGCGTCGTCACCGCCGGCGGCCGCGTCCTGAACGTCACCGCCCTGGGCACGTCGATCTCCAACGCCAAGCTCAACGCCTACCGCGCCGTGAAACTCATCCGCTGGGACGGCGCCTGGTGCCGCAAGGACATTTCCGACAAGGCCGTCGGGGTGCCCACGGAACCCCCCGGCGGGCCGTGAGCGGGCTGTCCTGACCCCCCTCTCCTTTCAGGAGAGTGGCAGGGGGTGATGGACTTGTCAGAAGATGGGTTGTGGAGGCCGGCCTCATTCCAGTCCCCCTCACCCCAACCCTCTCCCGGAGGGAGAGGGGACCTTATTATTGCCCTGCTGGATAACCCTAAATACCGCCGCAGGCGACTGCGGCATTTCCGCCAGACTCGACAGAAGTCGATCCCCGATTCCTGGGAAAGCCCCTCCCGGCTGGAACCGACTGAAAGCCCGCCCCTTCCCTCCCCGATACCTCCTAAAGAGACGGTCGGGTCCGGACCAAACGGTCCCGCCGGAGCAGTCGGCCGAGAGGGAAGAAGAGATGGACCAGCGGGTGCGAATCACGGCGGGGTTGGCCGTCCTGGCGGTCGGCGCGTTGCTGGCACTGGTGTTTGGGCGTCCGGGCCGTGTGGCGGACACGTCGTTGCCTTCGTCCGGCGAGCAACTGATGCTCCGCAAGCGCGACGCACCGCCCGCGGCGCCCACGGGGGCCTCGGCTGCCGGCGCCTTGGAGCCCTCCCGATTGCCCGCCATGCTCAAGCCCGCCGAGACAGGGGCCCTCGCACCGGATTCGGTACGGCTTCATCCTGTTGGCGACCCCCTGACGACTTCTCGGTGGGGGGTCTCACTGGGGATGATGCTGCCGGAGACCGGACGATCGCCGGCGTCCGAGACCCACAAGATCGCCGACGGGGACACCCTGCCCGGCCTGGCCGAGCGATACCTGGGTTCAGCGGACCGCGCGATGGAGCTTTTCGAGGCCAACCGTGAGGTGCTCGCGAGCCCGCAACTGCTGCCGATCGGGGTCGAGTTGCGGATTCCGCCGCGGCAGGTCTCCGGCCCCGGCCCCGCCGCTGGAATGCCCGACCGGCCGTTGGTGCCCGTCGAGAAGGGATTGGGGATTGGGGATTAGGGATTGGGGAAGGCCGCCCGCGGCTTCGCAAGCCCGCTGGTGGGGTCGCTTCGCACGACCCGCCTCAAAATCTAATCCCTAATCCCTTCATCCCTCATCCCTTCCTACTGGTGCGGCAATTTCCGCTCCTTCCAAAGGATCTTCTTGGCCTCGGGATTCTTCACCATCCGGAAAAAGAGGAACTGGCCGATCAGCGGCTCGATGCGCAGCGACGGCTCCTCGAACAACTTGGTCCCCTGGAGCTTGGTAGGGAGCCGTCCGAACCAGAGGGTTTTGAGTTCCTTCTTATTCTCTTCCGGCTCGGGATGGTACTTGGCGAACAGGTCGTTCAGCCGCCTTGCGTCCTCCAGGCACTTGGCGTTCTCCTTGCCGACCAGGATCATAATCGAGATGTTCTTCTGGACGTCTTGGGACTTCAGGGCGGCTTGGATATTCAGGCCGGGGAACGACCATTCGGGCGAGACGAGCACGATCGACTTGACGAAGCGTCCCAGCTTCAGCGGTCCGTATTCCGGCGTGCGCTGCTCATAGCCCATGGCGTCGTAGAGGGCGAAGTCCAGGGCGACCGAGGCCCCCATTCCGACGCCCACCACGCAGAGCTTGTCGATGTTGAGCTGCTCGGCGTTGTTCTTCTTCCAGAGGAAATCCTTCACCGCCAGGAGGTCCTGGGTGATCATCAGGGTGTACTGCTGCGGCTGGAGCTTCGCGGCGGTGAGGGTTTTCGTCTTCTTGTCGAGAGTGAGGGTCGTGCTCTCGCCGTGCCCCCGCAGATCGGGGACCACCACGGCGCAGCCGAGTTTTTCCTGGAGGTACGGGGCCAGCCCTCCCTCCTTGACGAAGTCCTGCCGGCTCCCCTTGAAGGCGTGCAGCAGGATCACCGGAATCGCATCCTTGGCGCCGGCGCCGCTGGGGCTGGGGGGGGCGGGAAAGTACGTCATGGCCAGCTCGAGGCCGTCGCCGGTCGTCAGCGAGACGTCTTCGGGCGAGGGGACTGCGTTGCCGGCGGGCTTGGCGGCCTTTTGCTTGGCGGCCGGCTCCGGCTCGGCCCCGAACAGCCCGGGCCCGCAGACAGCCGCCGCGCCCAGCGCGGCCATCGCCAGCATCGCACCAGAGCGCCCCTGTGGGAATCGCCGCCTGAGCCACCGCCATACTCGGCTGGAAGACATGGCCTGCCGACCTCGCGACAAGAAGTGTGAAGTACCCGGACCGTACCGGTTCTTCCATGCTACTGGCCCTCCCTGCCGGCGTCAACCGCCGGGAATTCAGGGGTGCCGCAAGATTTTCGGCCGCTAGTACAGGCCGCCGGTGGGGTCCGACCCGGGGTTGGTGTACGCGTCGTGGGCGTAGAAGAACCGGCCGATCTGGTCGGCCAGGACCAACACGAACCTGTGGCGGAACTCCGGCTCGGAGTACTCGGAGATGGGAACGGACCCGATGCTGTCCGCGGGATAGACCGCTTGCGGGAGGGACTTCTCGAAGACGACCTCCTGGTCCTTCGCCTTGGAGAGGTCATAGACCTTGACCTCGAGGCTCGCCCGGCCGCGGTAGAGGGTCGGGCCATCCACCAGGTTGAAGGCCGTCACGTCGATGCCGATGACCATGTCGGCGCCCAGGGCCCTGCCGACCTGGCAGTAGTCCTCCCAGGCGTGCTCGTCGGCCCACGCCAACACCTTC
>Ga0187848_10002639_pt1 | contig 13857 bp, 11 predicted proteins | sample June2016WEW_4_40_FD_132424 | JGI IMG/M metagenome (GOLD analysis project Ga0187848, IMG submission 132424) | Peatland microbial communities from SPRUCE experiment site at the Marcell Experimental Forest, Minnesota, USA - June2016WEW_4_40 | ecosystem: Environmental > Terrestrial > Soil >... | reverse complement strand
TGCTGGGCCTGGGCGAAGCGGCAAACTTTCCCGCGTGCATGAAGGCCGTGGCCGAGTGGTTTCCCAAGCGAGAGCGCGCCCTGGCCACGGGAATTTTCAACTCCGGAGCCAACATCGGCAACATTGCGGTGCCGCTCGTGGTGCCGCTTCTGGTGGCGATGTTCAGTTGGCGCGGCGCCTTCGTGGTGACCGGAGCTATGGGACTGGTGTGGCTTACGGTCTGGCTGATCTACTACCGTCCGCCGGAGAAGCACCGCAGCGTTTCGGCGGAGGAACTGGCGCTGATCCTGAGCGATCCGGTAGAAAAGGTGCAGAGTGTTCCGTGGCAGCGGGTGTATCCGCGCAAAGAGACGTGGGCCTATGCGATTGCGAAGTTTCTGACCGATCCGATCTGGTGGTTTTATCTATTCTGGCTGCCTCGATATTTGCAATCCACCTTCCATCTAAGCCTGTCCGCCAACTGCTTGCCGGTGGTTGTGGTCTACGTCATTTCCATCTTTGGCAGCGTCGGCGGCGGATGGCTCTCCTCGATCCTGATGAAGCGGGGAGCGTCCACCAACACGGCGCGGAAGACCACGATGTCGATCTGCGCCCTGGCTGTGACGCCGGTGTTTACTACACCGTTTGTGCATCACCTGTGGTTGGTGGTGGGGCTGATTGGCGTGGCTGCGGCGGCGCACCAGGGATGGTCAGCGAACCTGTTTACGTTTCCGTCGGACGTGTTTCCGAAGGCAGCAGTGGGCAGTGTAATCGGAATTGGGGGCATGTTTGGGGCGCTGGGCGGAGTGCTGTTGCAGCTCTCGACGGGCGTGATTGTGCAGGTGACGCACAGCTATGTGCCGTTGTTCGTGCTTGCCTGCTGCGCGTATCTTGCGGCGCTGCTGGTTATTCAGGTGCTTTCACCGAAGCTGGATCCGGTGGAGATGGAGTGAGAACGGCGTCTTGAAGCCTAGTGGAGTGGCCGCGGTGGTAGGCGTCTCTTTTTTTGTGCCGCGCAGGCAGGCTGGACGCCCATTTCGCTGGGAAATAGCGCTATGGGACGGTAAAAGGATCTGATCTGGCTTTGTGCGGATGGCTCTTGTTGAATGCTTCGCAGTTCGCGAATTGTTCTCTCTTGCGATAGAGCATCACAACACGATATGTTCCGGGCCATGGCTTATGAATGGAAAACGACTGCTTGCCTCCAGCCTGGAACCAGCTGATCCAAGAGTCCGCCGTATCATTCCCGATCACTGGACGCCACTTCCCCCGAGAGAATGATTCCAGATAGAAAGGGGTTATGTCGTTCACGATTGGCTCGGCACTTATATTCCATTCGTCGGTCACACAGACGCTGAGGTCGTACTTGTTGCGATTCTCTACCAAAAAGGTCACCGCAGGGGCATTGAACCTGGGGTCTGGCTGATCAGCAATTCGCACAGTGACTTTTTGCGCCGAACAATCCCAAACTGTACCGAGACAGATCACGAGTGTAGCCGTGTAGGTTTTAATGTGCATGGCTATGGCCGTGGTGGGTGTGGGCGGCTTCGGCCTCCGGCGGGGCGGAGCAGCCGTGGGTGGTCTCGCAGCCGACGATCTCGAACTGGATGGTGGTGTGGGTGATGTGGAAGCGGTCGCGCAGGGCGCCGTTGATGGCGTCGAGGATTGAAGCCGAGCCGGAGATGGGCATCTCGGCGATGGTGACGTGGCTGGCCAGTGCATGAGATGACGAGCCGAGCGACCAGACGTGCAGGTCGTGCACGTCGAGGACGCCGGGGACGGCTGCGACGGCGGCGCGAATCTCGGCGAGGGAGAGCGAGAGCGGGGTGCCTTCGAGCAGGATGTTGAGTGTCTCGCGGACGATGGATGCGGAGGACCAGGCGATCATGGCGGCGATGAGAATCGAGAGGGCGGGGTCGAGCCAGAATGCGCCGGTGGCCAGGATTCCCGCGCCTCCGGCGATGACGGCGGCGGTGGAGAGCGTGTCGCCCAGCATGTGCAGGAAGACGGTGCGGATGTTGACGTCGCTGGAGGAGCGCCAGAGGAGCGCGGCGATGGCGCCGTTCATCAGGACACCCGCGGCCGCGACGGCCATCATGATGCGCGGCTGGACGGGGACCGGCGCATAGATGCGATGGATGGCGGCGAGGGCGATCCACGCGGCGAGGACGATGAGGGTGAGCGCGTTGACGAAGGCGGCGAGGACGCCGGCGCGCTGATAGCCGAAGGTCTTCTGGTCGGTGGCGGGGCGGCGCTGGAAGTAGACGGCGACAAAGGAGAGCCCGATGGCGAGCATGTCCGAGAGGTTGTGGCCGGACTCGGAGATGAGGGCGAGGGAGTGGGCGCGCAGGCCAAAGTAGAACGTCGCCACAACGTAGCAGAGGGTGGCGGCGAGCGAGATGAGGAGGACGCGCTGCATCCTGCGCGAGTTGGCCGCGACCATGTGCATGGGGGTAGTGTAGTTCATCAGGGAACAGGGAACAGCGGTCGGTGGTCAGGTTGGCGATATACTGGGAGTTGCTCATGAAATCGACTTTTGACGACATTGCAGATATCTCGCTGAAGAACATCTACGCTGGGATGGACGCGCATCCGCTGGATTTGGGCCGCGACGAACACGGGCACGCGCGACGGGTGCGCTCGACGACGGTGCTGTGCGTGCGGCGGGGCGACTCGGTGGTGATGGCCGCGGACGGACAGGTGACTCTGGGCGCGAGCGTGATGAAGCACTCGGCGAAGAAGATCCGGCGGCTGTATCAGGACAAGGTGCTGGCGGGATTTGCGGGATCGACGGCGGATGCGTTCTCGCTCTTCGGGCGATTCGAGACCAAGCTGGAGCAGTATGCGGGCAACCTGGGACGCTCTGCGGTGGAGCTGGCCAAGGACTGGCGGACGGACCGGATGCTGCGCCACCTGGAGGCGCTGCTGATCGTCTGCGACACGACGGCGACGTTTGTGCTGAGCGGCACGGGAGATGTGATCGAGCCGGACGATGGGATTGTGGCGATTGGGTCGGGGGGAAGCTTCGCGCTGGCCTCGGCGCGCGCGCTGATGGAGAACACAGAGCTGAGCGCGCGGGAGATTGCGGAGAAGAGCCTGCGGATTGCGGGGCAGATATGCATCTATACCAACGACCAGTTGACGATTGAAGAGTTGAAGAAGAGCTAGGTTCGAGGTACAAGGTTCGAGGTTCGAGGTGGGGCCGCGGCACGGGGATCGAGAGGACTTTGCAGCGACGAAATACAGGGGTCCTTCACTTCGTTCAGGATGACGGCTCAGGCAAATAGGGGATAGGATGGCGATATTTTTACCGGGGACGGCGGACGACCAGGCATTGGCGCTGGATGAGATGACTCCGCGCGAGATTGTGGCGGAGCTGGACAAGTATGTGGTGGGGCAGGGCGCGGCCAAGCGCGCGGTGGCGATTGCGCTGCGGGACCGGATGCGGCGGCAGAAGCTGTCGCCGGAGCTGGCCGAAGACATCATGCCCAAGAACATCATCATGATTGGGCCGACGGGCGTGGGCAAGACGGAGATTGCGCGGCGGCTGGCCAAGCTGACCAGCTCGCCGTTCCTGAAGGTGGAGGCGTCGAAGTTCACCGAGGTGGGATATGTGGGGCGCGATGTGGAGTCGATTGTGCGCGACCTGGTGGAGATCGCCATCGACATGGTGCGCGAGGAGAAGATGGAAGACGTGGAGGACAAGGCGGAGCTGAACGCCGAGGACCGGCTGCTGGACCTGCTGCTGCCTCCTCCGCCGGCGCAGGCGGCTGCGGCGCCGAAGAGCGCGGGGCCGACCGCGGTGATGATGACTCCGACCGGGATACGCGCGATGCAGGTGATGCAGTTGAAGGTTCCGGAGGACGCGGAGACAGTTCCCGGCACGATCGAGGGCAAGATTGGCGACAAGGCCGCGCAGCAGGAGAACCAATCGAGCCACGAGCGCACGCGCGAGAAGCTGCGCCAGCAGTTCCGCGAGGGTAGGCTGGATGAGCGGATGGTGGAGATCGATGTGCGCGACCGCAATCAGCCGAGCTTTGAGTTCCTCTCCACGCAGGGGCCGGAAGAGATGGACATGAACCTGAGGGAGATGCTTCCGGGCCTGTTCGGGCAGAGGACGAAGAAGCGGAAGATGAAGGTGGCCGAGGCGTTCGAGTACCTGGTGCAGGAGGAGGAGTCGCGGCTGATCGACATAGACCAGGTGACGCGGCTGGCGGTGGAGCGGGTGGAGGACTCGGGGATCGTCTTTCTGGACGAGATCGACAAGATCGCCGGGCGCGAGGCCGGGCATGGGCCGGACGTGAGCCGCGAGGGCGTGCAGCGCGACATCCTGCCGATTGTGGAAGGCACGACGGTGAATACGAAGTATGGGATGGTATCGACCGACCACATTTTATTTATTGCGGCGGGCGCGTTCCACGTGTCGAAGCCGAGCGACCTGATTCCGGAGCTGCAAGGGCGGTTCCCCATCCGCGTGGAGCTGAAGTCGCTGACGGTGGAGGATTTTGTGCGGATTCTGAGCGAGCCGAAGTCGTCGCTGGTGAAGCAATCGACTGCGCTGCTGGAGACCGAGGGGCTGAAGCTGGAGTTCACGCCGGAGGCGCTGGCGGAGATGGCGCAGTTCGCGTTCCGGGTGAACGAGACGACGGAGAACATTGGCGCGCGGCGGCTGCACACGATCATGGAGCGCGTGCTGGACGAGATCAGCTTCCAGGCGCCGGAGCTGTTCAAGAGTCCGCGGGGAGAGGCGTCGCAGGAGGGCGTGATCGCAGAGGTGGGCGCGTCGGCGCCGCTGACCGGAGGGCCGCAGAAGCCCTCGCCGCCACTGCCAGTGATTGAGCGGAAGAAGGACGATGGGACGGTGGAGAAGGTGATCGTGGTCGATCCGGAGTACGTGAAACAGCAGGTGGCTTCGATCGTGAAGGACCAGGACCTGAGCCGCTATATCTTATAGCGCAGGCGGCGCTGGAAGGCGCGGCGTGCGCGGCTGGCGCGCGCGGCAAAGCGTTGCGGAAGGATTGCGGCATCGCCGAGTTCGTCAGCAGCGAACTCGGAGAGGATGAGCCAATCGTGCCACTCGCCGCCAGCCTGCTGCAGTGCGGCAAATCGCGCGGCGAGGCGGTGGGCGGCGAGGAATGACTGCGGAGCGGACTCGGCAAGATAGCGCGCAAGCTTGGCGCGCTTGCGAATCTCGTGCAACTCGGCGGTGTTTTGCGGGGCCGCATCAATTGGGCTGGCTACGCGGCGATTGCGGAAGCAGTCGCGCGCCAGGGCGATCATTTCGGCTTCGTTGAGCGCGATCGACTGCGCGGGAGCCAGCGCATCCAGCAGCTCCTGGAAGACCAGCGGAAGCCGCGCGCGCTGTTTGTGGAGCAGCCGCAGCAGACGGTCTGCCGCTTCCTCTCCCTTGCGTTTGAGCGCGCGACGGAGCCGGCGCGCCTCGCGGCGAAGCTCAAGGTCCGGGTGCGGTACGCCATTGACCTTACTTCCTGCGACTTCGTCGCGGACCAGATCGCGCTGGACATCGATGTCGCGGAGCCGGCCTGCGGCCTGACGAAGCTGCTTCAGCAGGCGGACCGCCTGGCGGGCCGGTTGCTGGTGCGGCGGAAGCCCGGGAAGCATGGAGAGCAGTTCGAGCTGGGCTTCAACGCGGCGGGTGGAGGTGCGCAGGCGATGGACTGCAATCTTTCCCGGCTTGGCCAGGCAGAGCAGGACCGATGCCTCGAGAGACGCGACGGCCTCGCGAAGCTTTTGCACCGGGTGCGTCGATTGATCTGCCTGGGCCATGTGACTTGGATGCCTGCATGCCTCCCGCGGATGAAGGAAAACGGCGGCCCATGGAAGGACCGCCGCACCCTGTTCCTGCCGATTCGAAGGCTTAGTGCGCTGCGACGGCCTGCTTCTCGCTGAGCTCGGCGAGGCGCTTGGCGAGGAGTTTTTCCAGGTCTTCGAGGGCCTTGGAGAAGCCTTCGATGCCCTCCTTCAACTTGTCGTTGGCCATGCGGTCGGCGGCGTGCATGCGGTCGAAGGTGGCCTTGTCGATGGTGAGCCGCTCGATGTTCATGGAGGCGGCCCTGGCGGGGTCGAGCTTGCGCGGCAGGTCCTCTTCCTTCGAGTCGAGCTCGGCGAGCAGCTTGGGCGCGATGGTGAGCAGGTCGCATCCGGCGAGCTCGGTGATTTCGCCGATGTTGCGGAAGCTGGCGCCCATGACCTGCGTCTTGTAGCCGAATTTCTTGTAGTAGTTGTAGATGGTGGTGACGGACTGGACTCCGGGATCGTCGGCGCCGGTGTAGTCCTTGCCGGTGTCCTTCTTGTACCAATCCAGAATGCGGCCGACGAAGGGCGAGATCAATGTGACTTTTGCATCGGCGCTGGCGATGGCCTGGTGCAGGCCGAAGAGCAGGGTGAGGTTGCAGTGGATTCCCTCGCGCTCGAGGACCTCGGCGGCCTTGATTCCCTCCCAGGTGGAGGCGATCTTGATGAGGACGCGCTCGCGGCCGATGCCGGCGTGATCGTACTGGGCAATGATCTCGCGTGCCTGCGCGATGGTCTTTTCAGTGTCGTAGGAGAGGCGGGCGTCTACCTCGGTGGAGACGCGACCGGGGACGATGGCGAGGATCTTGCGACCGAAGGCGACGGCGAGCGACTTGAAGGCGAGGGCTGCGACGGCCTGGTCGGTGGCGGAGGGGCCGGCCTGGGCGCGCGCCTGCTTGAGGACGCCGTCGACGATGGACTGGTAGGCGGGCATCTGCGCGGCGGCGGCGATGAGCGAGGGGTTGGTGGTGGAGTCCGTCGGCTTGAACTGTTCGATGGAGTTGATGTCGCCGGTGTCGGCGACCACCTTGGTCATGCTGCGAAGCTGTTCGAGAAGGGTTGCCATGGATCTCCTTGTGCGTTGTCTGCGCTTCAATTTTACCAAGACGGCGCGGGTTGTGCTGGGGCGAGAGCGTGTGGCAGCGCGCCGCTGACGGGCATCTATACTAACGAGGGTGATGCTCTTGCTGGCGGAAGAGATAGGGAGGAACAAAGGAGATCGATGAGAGCGCTTGTGATCGACCGGCCCGGCGAGGCGCGGGTGATTGAGATGGAACGACCAGCGGCCGACCCGCAGCTCGCCACGATGCGGGTCCGCCGGATCGGATTGTGCGGCAGCGACCTGACCACCTATCTGGGCAAGAACCCGATGGTGACGTATCCGCGGATTCCGGGGCACGAGGTGGCGGCGACGCTGGAGCATGTGCCAGCAAACGACCTCGGGCTGAAGGCGGGGATGAATGTGACCCTGTCTCCGTATACGAGCTGCGGCAAGTGTACGTCGTGCAGGCAGGGGCGCTTCAACGCGTGCCGCTATAACGAGACGCTGGGCGTACAGCGCGATGGCGCGCTGATGGATTTCCTGAGCGTGCCGGTGGAGAAGATCTATGCGGCGCCGCTGCCGCTGGAGGAGCTGGCCCTGGTGGAACCGCTGACGGTGGGCTGCCATGCGGTTGCGCGCGGGCTGGTGACGGCGAAGGACACGGTAGCGGTGTATGGATGCGGCGGCGTGGGGTTGGGCGCGGTGGCGGCGGCGGCCTTCCGCGATGCGCGCGTGGTTGCCATCGACATCGACGACAAGAAGCTGGCGATCGCGAAAGACTGCGGCGCGCGGGAGCTGATCAACACCACGCGCGAGGACGTTCACTCACGACTGCAGGAGATCAGCGGAGGCCACGGGCCGGACGTGATTATCGAGGCGATCGGACGGCCGGAGACCTATCGCGCTGCCGTGGAGGAGGTCTCGTTTGCCGGGCGCGTGGTCTACATTGGATACGCCAAGGAGAACGTGAGCTTCGAGACGCGGTTGTTTGTGCAGAAGGAGCTGGACATTCGCGGCTCGCGCAACGCGCTGCCCGAGGACTTCCGGGAGGTGATTCGCATGTTCGAGCAGAAGCGGTTCCCCACCGCGGAGGCGATCAGCGCGACCGTGCCGCTGGACGAGGCGCCCGCGATCCTGCGCGCGTGGAGCGAGAACCCGGCGGCGTATACCAAGATCATGATCGCGTTCGATTAGAGCGGCTTCGGTCATGGGAAGAGCATCGCTCTGCGAACAAAATGCGGGGATTCTTCCCCTTCCCCTTCGACCGCGCTCAGGGTCAGGGTCAGAATGACAATTCTATTTCGGTCTACAGCACTGTGAAGCTGCCCTAGAGGGTGGGGGGTTGGTTGCGGAGGATCTGCTGGACGACGGAGTGGACCTGGATGAGGGGCCAGGGGGTGGCGACGGTCTGGGGCGTGGACTGCGCGGGCTGGTGGATGAGGAGAGCGGGGCGCGGGTCGAAGAGGCCGCGGGAGGCGGCTTCGTCCTCCTCGGTCCAGGCGGGCAGGCCTCGCCAGAGTTGGGTGCGCCAGGAGTGGTCTCCCTGGACGATGAGCGTGGTCTGGCCCCAGCGGGGGGAGGATTGGAGGGTGGCGAGGAGTTGGCCGAGGACGCGGTCGGTGAGGGCGAGGTTGTCCAGGTAGGAGCTGCCGCATTGGCTGGTGAAGCCGTTCTGGGCGCGGCTCCAGGTGTTGGGGCTGTGGGGGATGGCGAGGTGGAGGAAGACGAAGTCGGCCTGATCGGTGCGCAGGAGATGGAGGGCGTGCTGCTGCAGGTCGTCCTCGGTCTGGCGGCGGAGGCGGAGGTCGAAGTCGCAGAGATTGCGGTCGGCGCGGGCGGGAGAGACGAGCTCGACGGCGAGTTGATGGAGCGGGGATGCGATGTTGGCGGCGAGGGTGGCACGCTCCGAGATGGGGCCGTCCTGCATGTCGTGGTCGGTCCAGTAGCAGTCCTGAATGTCGGGGGCGTAGGTGGAGCAGTAGGGGTTGTACCAGCCGACGGCGGCGGTGCGCCATCCGGACTGCACGGCGTCGCCGAAGACGGAGCTGGCGCCGTCGACGAGCTGGCGGCCTGAACCGTCGGCGTGGTGGACCCAGAGGTGATTGCGGAAGGTGTAACGGACGCCGTCGACGAGGCGACCGGTGAGCAGCGAGGGAAGGACCTTGACGGTGTGAATGCCGATGGACTGGGCGTTGGTGAAGAGCGTGCTCTGGGCGCGGAGGGCGTCGAAGTTGGGGAGAGCGAGGTTGGGGGCGCGGCGCTCAAAGAGCTGGTCGTAGGAGAGCTCGTCGAAGACGATCCAGACCAGGAGGGGATGCTGGCGCGGAGGCTGTGGGGTGGCGGCGGGCTGGTTCCAGGTGGCGGCGATCTGGTTTGGCGCGGGCCTCCATGCGGCGACCCAGAGGAGTTGCGCGATGCTGGCGAGGGCGAAGAGAACGAGGGCTGCGGCAACGAAGCTGCCGGCGCGCATGAGGCGGCGATACCACTTGTCGAAGCGCAGGAGGAGCAGAAGAACGATGGCGGCCCAAAGAACGAGGAAGAGCGCAACCAGGGATTCGATGAGACCAAACGAATTGATGGACTGGGTGCGCTGCAGCAGATACGGCGGGAGGGCGATGGCGAGCAGAAGGCGCAGCCAGGGGTAGAAGCGGGTGCGCGCGAAGGCGGTGAGGAGGAGGAAGAAGAGCAGGGCGAGGATGAGGAGGTCCGCGATATGCGCGAAGCAGACCCGGGCGAGGGGGAATGGGGTGTGCATGCGGACGTCCGCGCCGCCACCCAGCAGGTCGCCATAGTTGGTGACGAGGATGAGCGAGGCGAGGCCGAGAGATTGACAGAGCTTCTTCAGCATTCTTCGATCTTATCGGAGGGGATTTTCTCTGGTTCGATTTTCTCGAAGAGGAGGAGGATGCGACCGTTGGCGAGGGGTTGACGGTCGAGCAGGCGGAAGCGGCCGGTGCAGGCATCGAGGAGATCGGCTTCGGAGAGAGAGCCGTAGAGGTCGTCGCGGCCGCGGAGGAGGCTCTGGAACATGGGGTCGGCGACGGGAACCCACTCCAGGACGAGGTGGCGACGGGTGAGGCGATGGCAGAGGGCGAGAATTTCAGAGAGCGGGACCTGGTCCATCAGGAGGAGGTGATGGATGACGGCGAGCATAAGGACAAGGTCGAATTGGGCATCGAGGCGCGGGAGCAGGGCGAGGGATTCTGCGTTGCGCCAGCCAACGGCGGGAGTGGGGCGGGCGAGGTCGGCGTGGATGGTGAGGATGGGGAGATCGCGCTGGCGGGCCATGCGGAAGATGCGGTCTGCGGCGGCCTGGTCGCGCTCCAGGGCGACGACTTCAGCTCCGAGCGATGCGGCCAGCGCGCTGAAGTCGCCGGTGTTGGCTCCGATGTCGAGGACGCGGGCGGGTTGGGTGGATTCGAGGACGCGGCGGACCCAGTCGAGCTTCTGCTGGCTTTGTTCGGGGGTGTAGTGGGTGAGGGTCTGCGGGTAGTCACTCCAGTTGGAGGAGGCGGAGTGCGGCGCGGCGCGGAGGGTGCGGCGGCGGAGGGCCTTCACGGTGCGCTGCAGGATATGAGTTGCGATTTCTGGATCATGCGGGCGGGATTTATTTTGCGGTGCGTCTTTTTTTGCGGGCGCGGCGGCGGACTTGCGGCGGTCGAGCAGGGTGGGCAGGGTGACGGGCCAGAGCGCGGCGCGGGAGAGACGGCGGCGCCAGGGGAGAGCGGCGAAGCATTCGGCGGGCTCCAATCCGTCGCGGCGAAAGAGGCTGAGGGAGAGCGGCCAATGGAGGAGGCGATTCATCAGCAAGGGGAGGAGGAAGGTGCGGACGTACTGTCCGTAGGCGAGCCAGATGGAGGGGTTGGGACCGCGGCGGGCGGGACCGCGGCGTTCGAAGGAGAGAATGTCTACGAAGATGGGGCGGGGGCCGAGGAAGAGGACGTTGAGCGGAGTGGCGTCCTTGAGGACCCAACCGGCGGCGATGGCCTGGTCGCAGAGGTCGAGGGTGAGGTTGGCGGCGGCGAGCCACTGCGCAGGGGTCCACTCCCACGGGTAGGTGGGGATGGGGATTCTGGGATGGCGGAGGATGAGCTGCGGGCCGGAGTCGTCGATTGCGGCGGCGATGAGGTCGCCGCGCTGCTGCATGGTTTGGCAGAGGGGAGACTCGAGAAAGTCGAGCACGTCCGCGCGCGCGGAGGGTGCGATGCTGCGGACGGCCAGATCGCCATCAAAGCGGAGCGAGCCTGCGGGATCGCGGAATGTGGCGCGGGGCGACGCTTCGGTCATGCGACTTCGCGGGACTCAGCAGACTCGGCCGCGACCGGCGGAACTTCGGCTGGGGCCGTCTGCTTGCTTGCGAAGAAGGCGCGGATGCGGCGGCGAATGAAGTAGGCGTAGGCCGCGCCCACGGAGGCGAATGTCTGGAGGGCGATGAGGCCGGAGCCGGGATCGACGTATCCCCAGGCGCGGCGGTCGGTGGCCACAAGCAGGCAGAAGGTGATCAGGAGGGTGAGCGAAGAGGAGACCAGTCGCTTCATAAAATCCTTTCTCTGAATGGACCCTGGTTGAAGGCCGCTTTAGCGGAGTAGAAGCGGCGGAGGATGGCCCTGAGGGACAACGCCTTGTGCAAGCCGTTTTTCTAAGAAACACCGGTTGAAGGAGATAGTTGCACGCGAACGGATTATTTTGAGATTCGTTCGCGGGAGCCGCTTGCTGATAGGAGAGACGCGGTTTTTGCAGGGGAAGATGCAGCGTCGAGGAGATCTCCCGGCGCCGGGTGGCGGGAGAAAAGCGGGCCTCTGCCAGGACGCGATGGGGATTTCGGAGATGGGGGAAGCGGGACGAGGTGGAGGGGATTGTGGATGAGGTGGTGGGGCTGCGGGCGGGGAATGCCCACTCATCGCGGGAAACAAAGGCGGGATGAATGTAGCGGACGACTTAATTGTTCTATGAATTCTCTTTTGACCACTGCCACAATGCACGATCAAGAGCACGCAGTTTAGTTGGCGCTGGTCGATCAGTCTGCGCACGTACAATGTTTTGTTCGGCAAGATTTCGGCAGAAATCCAGATATGCAACATAAAAAGTTACATCACTGTATCCAAGCGCTTCCAACGCACGAAAATCGATGACCGTGTAACGATCAGGATAGATCGCAGTAAGAATGGCCGATGCAACCGGGATTCCTACTCCGCGAAGTTTAATGAGTGCCGCCATTGCCTCCGCCTCCGTTGTGTGGCTAACTGCAACATCGAGAGCAGCTTTGACCGCTTCCGCAGAGTTTTTGTCGAAGAGGGGCACGATTCGCGGAGATTTCCAATGCACGATCTTTTGCAATGTTGCAGGGGTACGGTCTCCTTCGCGAATCGCTATGCCTGCTTCGAACGTGTTCTTCTCTTCATCTCGCTGGGTTTCAGACATTCCCGTCCAGTAATCTCCCGCACACTTTTCCAGTTCGGCCTTTGAAGGTTGCAAGTTAAACGCGGATATCATAGCGATCCTTGTGAGACGCCAGTATGCATGGCTTCGGCTTCGATGTTGGCGACTTTGCGGTTTTTGTAGCTGGCGGCGATGAAGTCGCGGAAGATGGGGTGGGGCTCCAGCGGCTTGGACTTGAACTCGGGGTGGAACTGGCAGGCGAGGAAGAAGGGGTGGGTGGGGATCTCGACGATCTCGACGTAGGTGGCGTCGGGGGTGGTTCCGGTGAGGCGGAGGCCGGCGCCGGTGAGGACGGGTTCGTACTCGCGGTTGAACTCGTAGCGATGGCGGTGGCGCTCGCTGATTTCGGTTGTGCCGTAGGCGCGGGCGGCGAGCGAGCCGGGTTCGAGCTTGCAGGTCCAGGCGCCGAGACGCATGGTGCCGCCCATCTCCTCGACGCCGGTCAGCTCGCGGAGTTTATAGATGATGCGGTGGGGGGTGGCGGGGTCGAACTCGCCGGAGTTTGCGCCGGCGAGGCCGCAGACGTTGCGCGCGTACTCGATGCATGCGGTCTGCATGCCGAGGCAGATGCCGAAGTAGGGCGTACCGGACTCGCGCGCGTAGCGGATGGCGTTCAACATGCCCTCGATGCCGCGCTTGCCGAAGCCGCCGGGGACGAGGATGCCGTCGAAGCCGGCGAGCTGGGATTCGTAGTCGCGGTTGGGCTTGCCGGGGGCGTCGCCGATGGGCGGGTCGTGGGTTTCGAGGCCCTCGGCCTCGACCCAGGTGGCCTTGAGCTTGAGGTTGTGGGCGAGCGCGCCGTGGACGAGAGCTTCCTTAAGGGATTTGTAGCTGTCCTCGAACTCGACGTACTTGCCGACGATGGCGATGGAGACCTCATCGGCGGGATGGTAGGCGCGGCGGACGACCTCCTGCCACTTGGCGAGGTCGGGGGCAGGGGCGTCTATGCGGAGGAGTTGCAGAACGAGAGCGTCGACTCCCTCGGCGGCGAAGGTGAGCGGGACCTCGTAGATGCTGGCGACGTCGCGCGCGGCGATGACGGCGTTCTCCTGCACGTTGCAGAAGAGGGCGATCTTGGCGCGCATCTCGCGGGGGACGGCGCGGTCGCTGCGGCAGAGAAGGATGTCGGGCTGGATGCCGATGGAGAGCATCTCCTTGACGGAGTGCTGGGTGGGCTTGGTCTTGAGCTCGCGGGCGGCGGCGATCCAGGGGATGAGGGTGACGTGGACGAAGAGGGTGTTGTCGCGGCCGAGGTCCTGGCGCATCTGGCGGATGGCTTCGAGGAAGGGGAGGGACTCGATGTCGCCGACGGTGCCGCCGATCTCGACGATGAGGACCTCGCAGTCTGCGGCGACCTTGCGCATGGCGTTTTTAATCTCGTTGGTGACGTGGGGGATGACCTGGACGGTCTTGCCGAGGTAATCGCCGCGCCGCTCCTTGGTGATGATCTGCTCGTAGATGCGGCCGGTGGTGAGGTTATTGTCGCGGGAGAGGCGGGCGTGGGTGAAGCGCTCGTAGTGGCCGAGGTCGAGGTCGGTCTCGGCGCCGTCGTCGGTGACGAAGACCTCGCCGTGCTGGAAGGG
>Ga0187848_10002636_pt1 | contig 13864 bp, 14 predicted proteins | sample June2016WEW_4_40_FD_132424 | JGI IMG/M metagenome (GOLD analysis project Ga0187848, IMG submission 132424) | Peatland microbial communities from SPRUCE experiment site at the Marcell Experimental Forest, Minnesota, USA - June2016WEW_4_40 | ecosystem: Environmental > Terrestrial > Soil >... | reverse complement strand
TCCCGAAGCGTCTTTTAGGAAGTTATGGTTAGGTTGCTGTTAATTCGAAGCTTAATCTTTAAAGTGGCAGATTTTCGAGTTTCCTTCACTAATTTTGTTGTGTTTGTTTGGGTTGCTTTTTTGTTTTAGGGTTTGAATTGTCTGCAGGTTGCGTCATTATTTGACATTATTCGTCAAAATTTGACAGTTTAAACGTCAAAGTTGCGGCTAAATAGTTAGCCAACAAATCATTACTTCAATTTGAAATTGGAGACCTTAACGCGGAATTGAGGTTAAATACACATATTGTTTGGAGAAGAAATACTGCTAACTAAAGTGACATGGCTGCGGGTAGTGGTGGTTGCTTGTTTGTTAGCTTACTTCAAAATCAAGCGCTGAAAATAGGCTGTGTCCAGAAAACTGGACTTAGCTTTCATTGTTTTACGCAGTGTGTCTACAAACGAGGAATTAAATAGTCTAATGGATATGACAGCTTAAGGTCGAGGTAAAGTGGAAGACGAAGGGCAAATGGAGAATGATAGGCAACGTGCAGAAGTCTTCGATGCGCTGGGTCACCCTACGCGTATAGTTATCTTGAAGGCTCTAAGTGAAGGAGCTCTCGGCTTTGCCGATTTAAAGAAGAAAACTGATATCGAGAGCAGTGGGCATCTTCAACATCATCTAACCAAGCTTAATGGTTTGATAAAAACTGATGAATACGGCAAATACTGCCTTTCAAGTGAAGGAAAAGATGCCCTGCTAACAGTGCAAACGGTAGAGAAGTCTTCAGTGACAACAAAAGATTTGCAAAAGCATCCGCTCCGTTTCAACAAGAAAACAGTCTTGAAATCAGTCTCCTTGCTGCTGGTGGCTCTATTAATCGCAAGTTCGGTAATTTTATTATTCAAATACAATCAAACAAGGACGCTTCAGAAGGAAATTGCTTTTCTCAATGGAGCTGATCCTGAAGCAGTGCAATTTTATAATGAATTCAGAATAATTCCCACTACAAACGTTAATTCTACATTTTCTCCCCCGTTTTCAATGTACCACGCACTGCTAATCGGCTTTGCAGCTGGCGGCTGGAACAAAACATCACTTCAAGGTATGATAGTGAGTATTGACCTTATGCACTTGATAACAGTAACCAACGAAACCAACTATGCGGGCGCTGTCCAGGTAACATTTACGTTAAACGAAGGCTTTGTAACCAGCCAGCCTACAAATTACTCAGACGTTTACGGCAACGGCGCAATTTACAGATACGTTTGGCAAATAGACATTCAAGAGTCAAGTCTAATGGGTCTGAGCAATAGCGTTCCGCCCCGCCAAATTCTGGTTGACGCTGCAACAGGGGCGATAGTTCCCAACGGTTAATATTATTAGTTTCCAACCCATTGGGTAGTAATAAGCAAAATAACACCCTTATTCGTGATGTCGCAAAATCATCAAAATAGCTTCATGTCTTCAGTTAAAAGTATTATTCGGCTTGAGGGTGGTTTAGTTGAGCGTTCAAATTTCGGTTAACTTGTCAAATTTTGATGTGTTGAGCAGTTGCTTTGAGTGTCTCTGTGAGCAGTATCCGGAGGCAGTGGGGCAGGCAATGATGAATGTTGCCCAGAATATTTTGGCGACTGCAAACACGTTGGTTCCGGTTAGAACGGGATATTTGAAAAGCACCTTGGCGGTTGAGCAACCCAGCAATTTTCAGCTTAAGGTTAAGGCTACGGCGCCTTATGCGTATTATGTTGAGTTTGGTACTAGGAAGATGTCGGCGAGGCTTTTCTTGTCGAATTCGGTTAATCAGAGCATTTGCCTGAATTGGCACCGGAGATTGTGCAGCAAATCCAAGATTTACTTCAAGGTTGATAATTTTTCGCAGTAATTAGCTTATTGTGAGGTGAAAAATATGAGTTTAGCTACTACGCCGGTTCTAAGTCGGAATGCAGTTGTTCAGGTTGGCGGAACGGCAATAGGTTTTCTCACTGACTTCACTATGGATGTTAAGGCTGAAATGATTAAGGAATACATTTGTGCGTCAGGCGGGTCTCCATCGCCAGCTTTCACGGCAAGCGGCAACCAATCCTACACGTTTAAAGCTTCAGCACTTTATGTTCCAGCAAACTATGCAGCATTACTAACAGATGTTCTTAACGGCTCATTAGTTACCGTCATTTGGGGTCCACAGGGTATTACTACAGGGTCGGGGGCTCCAAAAATCACGTTAAGCAACGTTGTCCTAACAGCCTACAGCTTGAAGAACGGCCAGAAAGGCACAATAGCGAATGATATTAGCGGTGAAGCGCAAAGTGTGGACACAAGCACATTCTAAGTACCTTGTCATTTTTTCAGTTTTTTGATGTAGAATATTGTCGCTGGTGTCATTATCATAACTATAGCTATGCCGATAATGGCCGCTGGAAACTCTGGAATTGTGGGAGTAGGTGCTACAGTTGGTGTTGCAGTTGGAACAGAAGTTGGAAATGAAGTTGAAGCAACCGTACTTATCACCGAGACGACCATACTGTTGTAGTTATTTGTAACGTATGCGTATGCGCTGTTGGGCGTAATCGCCAAACCACCAGGAATGCCTACTCCGAGCACTGTTGCCGTCACCGTGTTGGTAGTCGTGTTTATCACCGAAACCGACTCGCTGCCGTCATTTGCAACATAGACATATTCGCCATTGGGCGTAACAGCTACACTATTGGGATTGATTCCAACGGTTATTGTCTCCGTAACTGTGTTCGTGGCTGTACTTATCACCGACACCGAATTGCCGCCGTTATTTGTTACATAGACGTATTCGCCGTTGGGCGTTACAGCCACCTCCCAAGGAATGCTTCCAACGAGTACATTCTCGGTCACAGTATTTGTAGCTGTACTTATCACCGACACTGAACCGCCTTTAGCATTTGTTACATAGACGTATTCGCCGTTGGGCGTTACAGCTACACTATTAGGAAGGTTGAAACCGGTTACTGTCGTCGTTACTGTATTCGTAGCTGTACTTATCACCGACACCGAACCGTTCTCAGCATTTGTTACATAGACGTATTCGCCGTTGGGCGTTACAGCCACACCAGTAGGATCTAGTCCAACAGTTACGTTCGCCGTTACTGTGTTCGTAGCTGTACTTATCACCGAAACCGACTCGCTGCCGTCATTTGCAACATAGACATATTCGCCGTTGGGCGTTACAGCCACACCAGTAGGATCTAGTCCAACAGTTACCGTAGCCGTCAACGTCTGCGCTCGGACTGGCTTAGGCATTAATACAAAAGCACAGAACAAGAAGGTGACGAGCAGGATGCAGCCAAATCTAAAAGTTAATGTTGCCCTTCGCTTCATTCGTCCACCCACAAGTCAAACCTTTCGTTAATGTCAGAGACTTGCTCCCAGTAAAGTGTATGCGCGCTAAGCTGAAAAGAAAAGTCGAGTAAATCACTGATGCTAACAAATGTAACCTGTTCATACGAAAATAAAACACCCGTATAGTCCTTTTGTTCTGGAGAATTTATAAGATTTTTGCTATCGGTTCTTTAACTTTCCACTACTAAACAATAGATCGAGATTTTAGAGAAATGGTTGGCAGCTCCAACAACGATGGGATCATGTTAAGGTAAGAAGGTGATTTGATGAGTGAAGAAAAATTCGATGTTGAAGGTTTCGAGAAACTTAAAGCTGCATTCAGCGAGTATGAGGCTGAGCAGAAAGAGCGGTTCAAAAACTTTAGCGTAGGTCTACTGAAAAGTAGTAAGGTTCAGCTGGAGGCTAATGTGCCTGGCGCCGGCTGGGTCAAATTCGTGTTGCTAACCCACAACGAGCTTAGCGATTTGGCTAAATTTTACAAGGATGATCAGCGCGAATTTGAACTGCAGGCACTTCTAAAAGATGATGAAGCCCTGCTACCCAGACTTATCTGAGAAGGATCTGCGTGATGCGCCTTGGGATTTGGTGCGTGCTTTGGAGAAGGCTTTGCTTAATGAGGGTTTTTTACCGCGTCAGGTGAGGCGGTCAATGACTGGATTAGCTGGAGCGGTGAAGCCCAGCGGATTGCAGCCGTCGTCAACCTCTACCACTACACCCTAGAATACGCGGCAAACTTGACGCCTTTCCAAATGGAGTTCTTAATCCAATCCGCAATATGGTACCACAAGTTAACGGAAGGATAGGAGTCAGTGCTTATGTTTCTTGAAAATAATCAACAAACCAGCAACAACCAATATTACTGCAACAGAAGCAGTGGCAACAACTGCGATTGGAAAAGGCTCTGGTTTCGCTACGGTGAAGTTGATGGTTTGTGACGCTCCAACATTTCCAAAAGTGTCATTTACGTAGACTGTAATTGTGTGCAAACCATTTCTCATGCCGCCAATAGTTTCATTGCCACTCAAGGTTACGTTTGCTTTGCCATCAAGACTGTAGCTTTGCAAGCTAACAGTCCTATCAACATTGAAAACCAGAGGAAAACTGGATTCATTAAATGTTTGATTCTCCGCCGGAGATAAAATCGAAATTTCAGGACGAATGGTACCGTAACCAACAGGAGTATACAACTGGGTTAGATTGAACTCAGTTTCGGTGGCAACCTCTGCGTTCAAATCACCTGTGAAATTTGAGCCCCCCCATGACATACAATTGGTCATTCAAATTTACTACGGCAAAGCCACCTCGGGAAGAAGAAATTGCCTCCCCCAGCGTCCAAGAATTAGTCATAGGATTGTAGATCTGGGTGTGGATGCCGATAACGTAAATTCGTTCTGGAGCTATCACCCCAGTAGTTGTAGCTCCAACATCTGTTCCGGCTCCAACCCAGGCTTCTGTACCATAAGGAGGCGGCGCTACCAAACTCCAAGTGTTATTTTGAGGATTGCAGATTTGGTTAAGATCAAGTCCATAATCACTTTCCCACCATATCCCGTTTATGATGTATATTTTTCCGTTACATACCGCTGATGCATAATCGAACGTTGCAGTGGGTAGAGGTGCATTTTCGCTCCAAGTGTTAGTGGCAGGATCATAAACTTGATTTGCCGTGGAACCAACATTGCTGGAGTTAACTCCGCCTATGCAGTATATTTTTCCATCTAAGACATTTGCCTGCAAATCCGTTACCGGATAAGGCATTGGGGCTTCTGTTTGCCACGTGTTCGTTGAAGGATCATAAAGCGCGCGCGCTACCTCGTTTACACCTACCGCACCAAACATGTCATAAGGCGGTTCTTGCGTGGTTCCTCCAATACAGTAGATTTTGCCTTGATAGACGGCGATCGCAAAGCCTTCCCTTGGTGTTGGCATTGGCGCTTCTGAAGTCCAATTACCTGTGGTAGGGTCATATATTTCGTTAGCGCCGGTGTCGCCTCCTGTGTAACTGCTTGCTGGCATTATTTCATTACCGCCTGTAGCGACTTGGTCGCAGCCGCCAATGGCATAGATTTTTCCATCTAACACAACAGCGCCAAAATATGATCCCGCTAAATTCATCGGTGCCAACTCCGTCCATGAATTTGCGACCTCGGTATTTCCAGAAACAGGCTTAGCTGCAATTATGCATGAGGCTGTCAAGAAAAAGAGAACAAGCATTAAAGCGAAACTTTTGCTCTATTCATTGCCGCTGCCTATAAAATACTTGCCAAGTGCCTGCTTATAATTCTACCCAGAGAACAGAGTGTTCTGCAAAAAGAACAGCCTAATTCGTGATGTTCACCAAACCGACGTAAAAGATTCCTCTCTCTTTAGTTTACAGAATCTGTTGACGCAAACTTCTTTTAATGCTTGCCAATCCCGTTTTTTTTCAATTACCTGACAGTCGGTTAAAGTTTTAATGGAGACAGTGCTGTTTGCCTGAATCTCAAATAGGACAGTAACTTGTTGTGATGACTTTTTGTGATTACCCAAAGTGAACTGACTATTTATCGTCCGCAATCAATGTTCCCCTAAAGGAACAGATTAACATGAAAACTAACATAATTGAGGCAGAAAACCTCACTAAAACTTACAAGAAAACCGTCAAAGCCGTTGACCACATTTCTTTTTCAGTGGAAGAAGGCGAACTTTTCGGTTTTCTTGGACCTAACGGGGCAGGAAAAACCACAACAATCAAAATGCTCACCACTTTAGCTTCCGTAACCGAGGGTAAGGCGTTAGTGGCAGGGTACGACGTCGGCAAAGACCCCGGCGCCGTCCGCAAAAACATCGGAATAGTACCTCAAGAACTTACGGCAGATGACGAATTGAAAGGAGCCGAAAATCTGCTTCTCTCTGCGAAGCTCCATCATGTTCCAAATGACGCCGCGCGCAAGAAGGCGAAAGAACTGCTGGAGCTTTTGGAGCTTGAAGGTGCCTCCCACAGGCAGGTTAAGACCTTTTCAGGCGGCATGCGGAGGCGACTGCAACTTGCAATGGGGCTTATTCATGACCCGAAAATACTATTTTTGGATGAGCCAACATTGGGGTTGGATATTCAGACGAGGCAGAACATGTGGACCTACATTCGAGACCTTAACCGCGAAAAAGGTATCACTGTGTTTATGACCACGCATTACTTGGAGGAAGCTGACTCTCTATGCGACAGAATCGCAATCATAGACAACGGAGTAATCAAGTTGTCAGGTTCACCTTCAGAACTGAAAGCCAAACTCGGCGGCACCATTTTGACCCTGCAACTCACAGATAGCGTTGACATATCCAACATGCTGAGCGGTATCCAAGACGTTACTGAAGTAGCAAAAGAAGGCAAAACTTACAAAATTAAGCTCACAAGAACTGAAAGAGCACTACCTGCAATAGTCGAAACCGTAACCAAGAAAGGGCTCAAAATTTCTGACATCACTTTAGCTAAGCCAACACTGGACCAAGTTTTCCTGCAAATCACAGGCAACACCATGCGGGATGGTGCAACAAACGGGGATTCGTTTGGTCAGCGAGTTTTGATTGAGAGGTTGAAGTAAAATGTTTGGCGACACTTTAGCTTTAACGGCACGTTCTCTCAAGAAGTGGATTCGCAACCCCGCCGCCATCATGCCTGGTTTATTCATGGCAGTCTTTTGGCTGGCGCTTTTTGGCAGTTCATTTAACCCCGTCAACCTTGTGCCCACGCAAATCGGAGGCACAGCCCTGTCGCCTGTTTTGGTCGGGCAGATTAAGTCTGCGATAGGTTCAGTGTTTGGAGGGGCGGCAAACTATATAACGTTCCTTACGGCAGGCATAATCGCCTTTATTGTCATAATCAACATGGCGTATGGCGGAATAGACATAGTCCTTGACAGGCAACTAGGCTACCTTAGCTCTCTGTTGAGCGCGCCGATATCTAGGGCGTCAATATTCTTCTCTGGTGCATTGCAGAACTTTGTAAAAGCAATGTTCATAGCGCTCTTGACATTCCTAGTGGCTCTGCTGATTCCTAACGGCTTGCAACTTGGCTCAGGTTTTGGCGTATTGAATTTCCTTGGAGTGTTTACTGCGTTTGCGCTTGTGACATTTGGCTTCGGCTGCCTCTTTACTTCAGTCGCTTTCTCAGTCAAAAACGTTGATTCGCTGGTTGCTATCATTAACTTCCTAGCGTTTCCCTTGGTGTTCATGAGTAGCGCAATGTTTCCGCTCGGAACATTCCCATCTTGGCTCAAAGATATCGCAGAGGTTAATCCGATAACGAAAGCTGCCGAAACCGCTAGACTGCTCATAGTGAACGGCAATCTGTCCTCAGGGCAGCTGTCGACGTTCGCTGGAAACATGCTGTACCTAGCTGTCTTCGCCGTAGTCCTTGCGGCAATTGGATACTTGATTGCACGAAGAGCCTTAAAGGCAGAATAAAAGGAGAACCACTGTATGGCGGTAGTAACGCAAAGTGAGCCACCCTTAAAAGCACAGGAGGTGTAGCTAGAAACATGTCAGATATTCATGTTCGACGCGGAGAAACCGCTGTACTCGACAGAGTTGAAGGCGAACTTACAGTAGGTCCCAATGCAAGAATCGAAGCCAGTAACGGCAAATCAGTAGTCGTTACTGGAGGCGCACACTTTGAAGGTGTCCATTTTGAAGGCAGTGCAGAAGTAAACTGTGACTTAGAATGCACGTCATTAGAGTGCCACAGAGGACAGCTTGAAGTAAACGGTAACTTGACAGTACACAAAAGACTCAGAGTAGGACACTCTGTGCAGGTTAAAGGCTTAATCACGGCTGAAGACATCGATGTTGGCGGAATAATAAAGGCGGGTGCCATCAGCTGTTGCAGAATTAGAGTAGGCGGACGTGCAGACATTAAAAGCACTTTTGAAGCTTCAAGTGTAGAAGTTGGCGGGAAAATATCCGCAGGAGTCGTCAAACTTGGGGACCTCAACGTAGGAGGCGAAGCCGAAGTTGGAGGAGGTTCCATAACGGGGCATATCCGAGTAGGTGGCAAATTCATTAGCAAAGCTTCGTTGGAATTCGGAGAACTCTTGGTATATGGCAAAGGTTTCCTACCAGCCAATTGCAAGGGACATAGGCTCTCTACGTTTGGAAAAATCTGTGTTGATGGCAACTTAATTTGTGACTACATTCAAGTCGGCGGCACAGTCGAAGTGTTGGGTGATTGCCATGCAGAAAGAATAGAGGTTGGCGGAAAATTCGCGGTGTCAGGCTCCCTTTTTGTTTCTGACAGGCTTGAAGGCTTTGGAGCAACTGAAATTGCAGGCGACTTTGAAGGCGCAAATCTTCGCGTCGGCGGCAAATTCCAAGCGAGCAAAATAATCGTGAAAGTAGAAGCAGACGTCAGCGGCAAGGTCGAAACAAAACAAGGGCTTAAAGCGAAGCAGTTGAACGTGCGAAGCGGCACACAAATCGACGGAACTCTAATCGGCGAACGGGTAGAGATTGGAAAGAGTCCCGACCTAAGTTACGGGGCATGGGGCTCTACGTGGCCTACTAAATGGGCAATGATGGGCGGAAAGGTCCAAGATATCTACGCTCGACAGGTCCTGATGGGTACCATGTGCAAGGCTGCACGCATCTTCGCCGATACGGTCAATCTGGAGCAAGGGTGCACCGTTGAACAAGTAACCTACACGAAAGAGCTGAAGGCCGACTTCGGCGTTGCTATCTGCCAGCCCCCTCAAAAAGTAACCAACTTACCTCCGGCACCCTTCTGAGGCTAAAACAATGCAGCTTAACCGCTTGGAGACAACGCGCACATGAGAGACAGGGAAACGAAGCGCTCAAGAACCGACCTGTACGCTTCAGTCTTAGAAGTTTTAATCCGTTATCCAGAAGGAGGAAAAATCACCCGCATCTCCTACGGCGTCGGCGTCCCTATTGACCGACTAAGAACGATAATCGAAAACCTGTGCAACTACGGCTTAGCCAGAAAACTCACCGACGGTGAACAAGTCTACTATTTCGCTACACCCCGAGGCTTAGAATTCCTAGACACTTATTGGAAAATGAAAGGCTTCTTTGAAATCTTCGGCGACAAACAACCATAAAACCAAGGCTCAAACGAACTAAAAATCAAAAAGACCGTTTTACAAAACAGAACACGCAACAAACATCAAACAAGCAACTTACTGCTAGGCTTTTTGTATGCTATTTAAATCCAAAGTGAACATTTTTAGTGGAAAGTGCATATTTTTCGGTCATGGCTATTTCCTTTTTCGGTATATTGGGCAATCTTCTTTTTGGTCAAATCGCACATACTCAAATCCAGCGTTAATCAGGTTATCTTCTTCAATACTTGTCTTTGGTCGCTTAGTTATGTATTCTTCACTTGAAAAGCTGCCATGCTGATAGCGGTCAGTGTTGATAATTGACTTATGGCCTAGCAAGTTTTTTACTGCATAAATATCGCCGGTCTTCTCGTATTCCCTTGATGCTCTCCAATGTCTAAAGGTGTGAAAATGGATTTTTAGCAGTCTCGGGTTCTGTGTTTTGAGAGCTAATTCTTTTCTTTTATTGACAAAACTTTGGCGCATGGATGCACATTTAGGGCTAAAAATGTATTCACCGTTTTTCTTTGGCAAATTCTTAAGCATGGAAATAGTTTTTTCTGTGATTTTTACAGTTCGGTTGTTGCTTCCTTTTTCTGCATTGTTTATGTCTATGGTGTGATTTTTCTCGTTGATGTCAGTCCACTGTATTTTTCTTGCTTCTCCGGCTCTTGCTCCGGTGTCTTTAAGCACTTGCAGAAAAGCGGCCGTAATTCTTCCACTTGCATTAATCAGTAAATCTATTTCTTCTTCTAAGGGATCAAAGGCTTGTTTTGGTTGATATTTGTTTCTTGGTTTTTCCCATGATAGCTTGAAGGCTTTAACGAAGGTTGCATAGGTGTTTATGATGTTTCTTTTAGTTGCTGCCGGTATTTCTTCAGTGGCTAAGACTGTTTCAACGGTTTCAGGATTTTTCAAGTCTGCTCCATAATTAACTAATTGAGCTAGCCATATTGAACGGTTGTAGATTGTCGTTTTGGCAAGTTGCCGTTTCTGCATTTTCCATTGATATTCAACGATTAAACCTTGTTGTGTGGTGTTTATTCCCGCGCTAGTTTCCTTATTTTCTAGCGTTGCCAATGCCAAACCTCTCGAGAGTTTGTTTTGTTGGCTAATCTCCTTATTGTCTCGGACAGTTTTTAAAGCTGTTGGGTCGCTGAAACGGTAACCGCATTTTTTACACTTAAACCGTTGAATTTCTAAACCGTAGCTGTATCTATGGCCGTTGTTGAAAGGCGCTGAATTACCACACCTGGGGCAAATTACACTAATTACAGAAATTACACTTCTAGGGTGTGGGTTACGCAATTTTTTTCTGTCCTTCCTCTTTATTTTTCGGTTCTAACCCACACCTGGAAAGTGTAATTTGCGTAATTTGCGTAATTTCCTTCTTACCATGAATTTGGTTAGGTAAGTAATCCGGCACAAACTCACGTAGTCGCCTTTCTATTCTATCGCCTTCAAAAAAGATAACTCGGTGAGTTTTTCCGTCTATGCTGATTGACTGAGGTAAGCCTTTCTTAGCTATGTTCAAACTATTTATTGCAGTTCTTATCGTTCTGCTGCTCCACTTGAATTTATCACCTAGAAGCTGCGTAGTCAAAACCGTTTTTTCCATTTTTTCGTTAGAATTGCCTTCTATGATTTTTGTGCTATCGTAAAAGTAGAATAGGTTTTTTTGGTACTCTGCGAAGTTTGCTTCCTTGATTTTTTCCCATAGATAGTTAATTATTGTTCCGTCCATGCTGTTTGCTTTTTCTTCTATCTTAGCGCGTTCTACGGCCTTAGCGGTCTCTGTAATTGTGGTTTTTAGTTGCGGTTCATACTTAGATAAGGCCAACAAAGGGAGCAAACTAGCTATTAAACGGTGGTCTACTAAGTCGTCTATCCAGGTGCTTTTGTCAATTTCAACCTGGTTAAAGTAAGCCATGCGTAGGAACAAGAGTTTATTCTGAAGGGTTAGGCCTTCCTTGAGCATTTGGTCAGTTTCAAGAACTGGAAGTTTCTTATCGCTAACTTCGCTGTAATAGGGTAAGGCTCTGCTTTCTGTTGCGTTATCGTCAAAGGCCTTTCTTTGTGTTAGAATTGTTAGGCCGAAATTTGAGAAAGTGTCTGTGTATCTTGGGTTTTTTGGGTTCTGTCGGCTTAAGGGTGTTCCAGTAGCTCGGCAGTTAAGGAAATGCACTAATTCGCTTTTTTCGTTGGTGTTTGCGAAGTCGGCCTCGTCAAGAACAAGCGTTCCCTGCCACAAGTCAAGCGGTCTGTAAAGACTAGGTATTCTGTAAGTGGACATCTCAAAATACGGTCTATAACTCAGCAATCTAAGAACGAAGGCTAAACGGTTTTTTCCAGATTGACTAGGGCCTCTAATCGGTAAGATAGGCGCGAATTTTCCAGCTCCGGCTATGTCAAATTCTGAGTTAGCGACAAAACGGTCTAAGAACCATGAACCAACAGCTACACGTGTTAAAAGTGAAACTAAAGGCTCTTGGCCGCAAGCGTCATAGGCTTTTTTTGAGAAATTATCTATTTCCTCAAAGACTTCTTTGAAAGTGGTTTCTGTGTAGCCGGAAGGAACGATAACTAAGCCTTTTTTTAATGAGTCGTTGAAAACTGGAACGTAAATTATGTTCTGTTTTTTGTTGTTGGTTTCGCCTAAGGAAATTTCTGTAGTTTCTTCAAATTGTTTGTCGTTGAAATAGTATTTTAGGTATTTTGGAAGTGTCTTTCTATCCCAAATCATTTCAGCTATGAAATCCTCTGCTATTACTGTTGGTTTTTGGACATAGCAGTTTTTTTCTTTGTTTTCTTGGGTTTCGCCGTCTTGTTCTGCTTTTATTTCAGCAGCTTCTTTCAAACTTTTAGAAAAATCAATTTGCTCTTGTGTTAATGCGGTTGTGGTTTGGTGTCCATTAACGCATTTATAGAATTGTGTGCCTATGTCGTCAGGCGGGCCTAGTGTTTTCGTTTCATCTTTACAATTGGGGCAGTAGATTTTTTGCGATTCAGTCATGACTTTTGCTTACTCCTTAAAGTTCCTGACTTACAGGGCCGTGAATTCGCGGTTACCCTATAATCTAAAGCGCATCTACATCTTATCCAGTGAAGGCACTGACGGCAGCGTTCAAAGACTACATTTTTATAGGCTATTTGACTTTCAGTCATATCGAGCATCCTGGTACGCTTTCAAGCTCACTCATGGCTTCCAGTCACTTGGATCGTTATGTCACCGTTTGAAACAACCAAAACACTGTCTTTTTCCTTCAGTTTGAAATACTTAGCCCATGCATATGGAATAGTTACGGCTAGGCTATTTCCAACTCGAATAATTTTTCTTGTTTGTTCGTGTGGCACGGTATAGTCACCATACTGCTAATAATGTCATAATCACCGTTAGTATTAAATAGGTATGGTTAGCATACTTTAGTTTGGTGAGTCTGTGCGAACTGAAGGCCAAAAACAAACATGGAAAACCAACGACACTACAATCAAACAAGCACTAGCAAAACAAAACCTAACATTCAAAGAGCTTATAGAGAAAACCGGGTTAAGTCGCGCGGTAGTCAATCAACATTTGAAAGAGTTAGTCAAAACTGAAAAAGTGGTTAAACGATTTTGGGATGGCAAAGTCGTTAACGTTCTAACTGATGATGCAAGAAGGGAACTAGGGCCTCTATATCAAACTAATTTCGCTAAAGAAATATCAATGGTTCTCGAAAAAGTAGATGCTAATTTCAAAGAAACATTAAACCCAGAAGGTTTCTTTTCGGTTATGAATTACTATCTTGATCTTAATCTGTTAACCATAATTCCTATGATTAGAAGCGCGGATAAACTCGCAATTGAGAATGAAAAGCTCAAGAAAGTTGATTCCGATATTTTCAAAGAATTAACTGATAGTATCATAACCCTCTACGTTTCAGATGTCGCTAAAGCGTTTGCCCAGGATTTTTTAAGAATCGTGTTGAAGTATGGAAAGGAATTAGATGTTGATAAACTCGCGAAAGAGCTCGCGGTTAGAATGAAGCAAGCAAAAGGAACCTGCACGCTTGCAGGTTAGTCGTAATAATGAAATTGTCGCGGCAATCGCTGTTGCAGGGCTTCACCCAGTAACTATTCAGCGATTTCTTGAACCTAGTTTGAGCAAGCTAGGTCAAAAAAAGAATTCTTTTTTCTTATCTGACAGTTTACTATTTACACCGCTTACTCTTTTTTGAGTACGGAATATTACGATTAGTTTGCAGGATTACACTCTGCTTTTTCGGTAAGAAATACTTGCAGTAATAGAATCTCAGCGAATCAACTTTTACGGTACATCTATTATGTCGTCCTTTTGCGTTGCTGCATTGACTACAGAGCGAAGGCATGGTTTACTTTCTACACCACTAATCTATTTTAGTTTTCTCTATCCCTTCCGGCAT
>Ga0187848_10002635_pt1 | contig 13870 bp, 11 predicted proteins | sample June2016WEW_4_40_FD_132424 | JGI IMG/M metagenome (GOLD analysis project Ga0187848, IMG submission 132424) | Peatland microbial communities from SPRUCE experiment site at the Marcell Experimental Forest, Minnesota, USA - June2016WEW_4_40 | ecosystem: Environmental > Terrestrial > Soil >... | reverse complement strand
GCCCCAGCAGATCGTCGACACTGAGAGTGAACGTCTGGGCCACGGTACCTATAACGGTTTCTATATCGCAGCGGCCCGGGGGGAGTTCGCCGGTGCCCGCCACATCCCTGAGTGCTTTAGTTGCGAGCTCAGGCGTTATCTGGGCTCTCAGCAAGCGCGCGTATGCGATAACGCGGTTGAGTGAGCCTTCCAGCTCGCGGATGTTCGACTTGATGTTGGTGGCGAGGAACATCGCCACCTCCTTGGGGGCGGGGATGCCCTCCTGCTCCGCCTTCTTCGATATTATGGCGGCCTTGGTCTCGAGGTCCGGCGGCTGTATGTCCGCGATCAGCCCCCATTCGAACCTGGAGCGGAGTCGCTCCTCCATGTCCGGCATCTCTTTCGGGAAGCGGTCGGACGATATCACTATCTGCTTGGAATATTCGTGAAGCGTATTGAACGTGTGGAAGAACTCTTCCTGCGTCCGCTCCTTGCCGGCTATAAACTGTATGTCGTCTATCACCAGGACGTCCGTGTTCCTGTACTTGTTCCGAAACTCGGTCATCCGGTTATAGTGTATCGACGATATCAGCTCGTTCGTGAACTCCTCGGAGGTCAAAAACGTTATCCTCGTCTTGGGCGAGCGCTCCTTGATGTAACTGCATATGGCGTTTAAGAGGTGCGTCTTACCCAGGCCCACTCCGCCGTACACGAAAAGCGGGTTATAGGCCTTTGCAGGGTTCTCCGCAACGGCCAGCGCCGCGGCATGGGCGAACTGGTTCGAGGGGCCTACGACGAAGTTGGAAAAGCTGTACTTCGGGTTCAGGTAATGCGGCCTTGTCTTGGACGTCGCGGGTACCGGCTCCGTCTTCTTGCTCTCGGGCCCGGGCATGGGCAGGGCTTCCTCGTCCTCGCCGTTCGATTTGATTATCTGGAAGCTTAGCGCGACCTCGTCTCTTTCCAGGACTTCCTTTAGAATCCGGGTGAGGAGGTCCAGGTAATGTTCCAGCAGCCATTCCTTGAAGAACCTGTTGGGTACGCCCAGGATTACGCCGCCCTCGCTTATGGACTGCATCCTGACCGGTTTTATCCAGGTGTCGAAGTTCTGCCGGCTGATCTCCCTGGAGATTACACGCTTCACTTCCGACCAAAAATCTCGAACCGCTTCCTGCATAGAAATATTTCCTGATTAGCCTGAAACCCTTTTCAAAAACAAAGGTTATGGGATTATTAAAGAGGATTAGTTACGCACAATGTTTTCAACAGCTGTTGATAAGTCTATTTACTCTTTTTAAACAACACTTTATATCACTAAAACCCACTCCAGCCCGTACCTTTTTCACACCATTTAAACCCTCGTTTTTCCATGACTTTGGATTCAGCGGGGGATAATCGTCCGGGACATAAAAACCATAATTACCCATAAGTATTAGAACTGGAATTTCAGGTTGAAAAAGCGTTCAAAACCAAAAAACCCGGAGGCATTCGGGCGAGTAGGTAATATATCAAATCCGGCGCTCTTTATCAAGGTTTTTCTTCATGTTGAAAACTTTAAAAACCTGTTAATTTTATTGCTTTTTTAAAAGTATAGAGGAGTGGGGTCTGGATAACTCGGCCGATACGCCAGAAAATATCAACAGGCGCGCCCCAGGTGTTTCATGAGGCGTTTGCTTAGCTTAGACCGCTTATCTACGAATACACAGCCCTTACTTGTCTTATTATTATATTTTATTCTTAAAAACAATAAGAACAAGGGGACAAAGGAATGAATGCATATAGTCCTTTATACTTGACTTTCCATCGCTTTTAAATATAATAAGCGTTTCGCCGTATCATAAAAATCAAAGGAGCATTGACCATGAGCACTACATTTAACCCGCATAACCTGAAGATGAAGAGGACGCACGGCTTCAGGAGCCGCATGGCGACCAAGGGCGGCCGCCTGGTCCTTAAAAGGAGACGCGCCAAGGGCAGGAAGAGGCTGACGCCATAGTCCCGATAACGAGGAGCAGCGAATACTCCCGGATATACGGGGAGGGCAGGAGGGCTTTCGGGCGGTACCTGATCGCGGTCTGCAAGGAGGGGGCAGGTCCCGCGAGGGCCGGGATAACCGTAAGCGGCAAGGTGGGAGGCGCGGTGGTGCGGAACCGGGTCAAGCGCAGGATAAAAGAGGTTTTAAGACTTGAATCTAGCCATTTGCCGGATAGCGGGTTCAGTGTGGTACTCATCGCAAGGAAGGCAATAAACAAATCCTCCTTCGAAGAGCTTCGGAAGGAAATAACGTCGATGGTTTCCGGATGCGGCCGCGCAAAGGGAATATGAAAAGCCTTCTCCTGATATCAATATTCATATACAAAAGACTGGTTTCGCCGTTTCTGCCCCAGGCGTGCAGGTTCTATCCGTCATGCTCGGAATATGCGGCGGAGGCGGTTAAAAAGCACGGGGCGCTGAGGGGCGGTTCCCTGGCCATAAGAAGACTTTTTAGATGCCACCCTTATAACGCGGGCGGCTACGACCCGGTGCCTTAAGACATTACTTAAAGTCACGTTTCTTTGTCCACTTTCTTTAGCGAAAGAAAGTGGGGTATTTCAAAGGATGCAAAGGTTTAAATGGAAAAGAACGCGATACTGGCGATAGCGCTTTCGGTGGCAGTGCTGCTGGGTTTTAACATGCTGGTCAAGCCTGCGCCTATGCCGATAAAAAAGGAAGCCCCGGTTTCGGCCGAGTCATCGGCCAAGGGCCCCGGGAACGTTCCGGCTGCTCCTGAGACGGCGAGGGCCGCGGCCGTGCCCGCCGTACCTGTAGCGCCTGAAAAGGAAATACGCGTCGATACATCGCTTTACAGTGCCGTCTTCTCCTCCCGTGGAGGCGTGGTTAAGAGCTTCCGGCTTAAGAGGTATAAGGAAGCGGGCGAGCCGGTAGAGATGGTTACCGAGAAGGCCGGGGTTCTTCCATTTACTGTCGAGCCCGAGGGAGTGAGCGTCCAGGATGCGTCGAACTTCTCTTATGAGGCGGATAAAAGCGGGTTATCCCTTGCCGGTAAAGAGGAAGGCACGCTAAGGCTGAGTTTTGCCTCACCCGACGGCAGGACCATAACAAAAAACCTGACGTTCAAGGACGGGACGTATATTGTGGCACTTAGCGTGGAAGTATCCGGAATCAAGGCCTACACGATGTACATGGGCGACGGCTTCGGGAGCCTGACTCCGGGTACGGGCAAGAAGGGGTACGGCTTCGTCGGCCCGCTCACACTGGTGGACGAGCAGAAGCACAAGGACAACCCGGCCAAGCTCGAAGGCTTAAAGGTTTATACCGGCAAGACCGGCTGGACCGCCGTCACGGACAAATATTTCCTGGCCGCGGCCATACCGGTTGACGGCATAAAGGCGGTCATCCTGAAGGGGCTATCGCCCTGGGGCATGGTGGGGCTCGAGGAACCGGCGGACGGCGGCATACCCAAACATGAGGACTTCCTTGTCTATATAGGCCCCAAGGAACTCGACATGCTGAAGGCGGCAGGGCACGACCTTGACCGCGCGGTAGATTTCGGCATATTCACGATTATAGCAAAGCCGCTTTTCATAGCGCTCAAGTTCTTTTACAATATAGTCGGCAACTACGGCTGGGCGATAATCATCATCACCGTGATAATCAAGCTCCTGTTCGCGCCGCTCACGCACAAAAGCCAGAAGTCCATGAAGAAGATGCAGAAGCTCCAGCCGCTCTTCGCGGAGCTTAAGGAGAAGTACAAGGGCGACCCGGCCCGCTTAAACCGCGAGATGATGGAGCTATACAAGAAGCACAAGGTGAACCCGATGGGCGGCTGCCTGCCCATGGTAATCCAGATACCGGTCTTCATTGCGCTCTACAACGTGCTGAATAACGCGATAGACCTGAGGCAGGCGCCGTTCGCGTTCTGGCTCCACGACCTCTCCGCGAAGGACCCGTACTACGTCCTGCCCATACTCATGGGGCTCAGCATGCTGGTGATGCAGAAGATGACCCCGACCTCGATGGACCCGAAGCAGAACATGATGATGATGCTCATGCCGCTCTTCCTGACGTTCATGTTCATCAACCTCCCATCCGGGCTGGTGCTCTATTTCACGGTGAGCAACCTCCTGTCGATGGCGCAGCAGTTCTACATAAATAAATATTCCTCTGATTAAAAAGGGCAAATATGGCTGCTCTCGGACTGCTCCCCGAGGCCTATCACGGCTGGCACCAGATACAGGAGTCGCTGTCACGGCTGACGGGCCTCGAGTTCGCGCTTTATAACGAGGAAGGAGCGCCCATCGGGCTTGTAAGCGGGGAGAGCCCGTTCTGCAGGGCCATCAGGCGGAGCGGGATGGACGGCTCGTACTGCGACAGCCAGTGCGGCAGCTTCCTGAAAAAAGTCATCCGGTCGGACGACATCCAGCATTTCAAGTGCTCATCCGGCCAGAACACCTTCGCGATACCCATCGTCCACGGCAGTTCGAGGTTGGTTATCGCGGGCGGCAAGACCTTCCAGAACCGGGAGGACTACAAGAAGGCCCTCACGCTGATAAAGGGCTCCGGCAAGGTGTCCGTCACCGGCAGGCACAAGTACCGCTACATAGGCAAGAGACGCATGAGGGAGGTCATCTCCCTGGCGGCTAACGCGGCTCACCAGCATTTCCAGACCTCTCACCAGAAGTTCAGCTACCAGCTTAAGCACAACCGGCAGGCGGCCCTGCTCGAGAACATCTCGCTGCTCTACGAGGAGAAGGGACAGGCCGAGCTCGCGTTAAACCTGCTCCACAGCGTGACCGCGCTTTTCGAGGCGGAAACGGCGTCGCTCCAGATCTACGGTAAAAGCTCCGAGGCGCCGGAAGAGCATTATATACACGGGTCAGGCGAGGACGTGGTAAGCGCCGCGGGCGCGCAGTTCGAGAAGGAGCTCGCGAAGATGCTGAGGGACAGCGGCGAGGGCCTTTTCACCGGGCAGAGAGAGATAATAAGCAGGTTAAATCTGCCCGAGGAAGTGCATTACGTAGTCAGCATCCCGTTCATCTTCCGCGGCGGCGGAGACAGGAGCGGGCCTGTCCCGGACAGAAGAGGGCTTTCCCGCCTCGCGGGCGCGCTCACGCTATTCAATACTGAGCTGGGCCCGGAGGACCTGTTGACGCTCCGGACGTATGTCCAGCAGACGGCGGCCATAATAGAGAACAAGAGGCTGAGGGGCGAGGTCAAGGAGAAGATAGACGACCTGGGCAGGCTGATAGGCGCTGGCCTCAACCTGGAGCCGCTGCTCGACCGTGACGACGTGATACGGTGCATATTCGACAAGTCAACGGAGTTGCTCCAGGCGGAGCGTGGCTCGCTGATGCTCCTGAACGAGAAGAGCGAGGAGCTTATCGTCAAGGTATCGAAGGGGTTGTCCGAAGATGTGTCCAGAGACATCAGGCTGAAGGCCGGCGAGGGCATAGCAGGCAAGGTGGTCTCGGCCGGCGCGCCGATAATGGCCGAGGACATGGAGTCGGACTTGAGGCTTCTTCTTAAGAAGCGGCCGGAGTACAAGACGAAGTCTTTCATAAGCCTGCCGCTTAAGGCGGAAGGGCGCATCATCGGCGTCCTCAATATCTCGGACAAGATATCCGGCAAGGTCTTCAACCGGGAAGACCTCGAGCTGGTGCAGGGGTTTGCGGCCCAGGCCTCGGTCGCCCTGGAGCGGGCGATACTCCACAGCCGGGTAGAGGGCTTAAGGAAGGTCCTCATCAAGGACCCGCTGACCGGGCTCTTGAACAGGCGCTACTTCAGCGAGCGGCTGACGGACGAGCTGGAGCGCTCGAAGCGGTACGGCCACCGCCTGAGCCTGATGGTCATAGAGGTGGAGGACTTCGAGGCCTACCGGGAGCGGCACGGGTATTACGCCGGCGAGGAGGCCCTCGTGAAGATAGCCGGGATTTTGGGGTCATCGCTCCGGGCCAACGACATACTCGCCCGGTACGGAGACCGCCACTTCGCACTCGTACTGCCGGAGACCGGGACGGACAGGGCCGCAAAGACCGCGGACCGGATAACTAGAAAGGTCAAGTCCTCGCGATTCCCGACCGGGGAGGATAAAGAGGAAGGCAGGCTTTTTATCAGGACCGGCATCTCCGGTTTCCCGGAAGACGGCGAAGCGCTGAACCCGCTCTACGAGAAGGCGTATCGGGCGATGTCCCGACCGCCGGACGAAAAAGAGGAACCCGCAGCTACAAGGTGACAAAGCCGGGCGATGTCAGGACCAAAAAGAGTGCTTTATCCCTCCCCTGGAAAACCAATAAGATGAATTCAAACATCAAATCAGACTCCGACACGATAGCCGCCATAGCCACTCCGCCCGGTCATGGGGGCATCGGGATTGTAAAAATCTCCGGCCTGCACGCTGTGGAGATTCTAGACTCTTTTTTTGCTCCGAAGAGCGATAAAGTGGGGAACCGATATCAATCTCATCGAGTATATTATGGCAAAGTGGTAAGTCCTGAAACAGGCGAGATGGTTGACGAGGCCATCGCAACGGTCATGCTTGCACCTAGAACCTATACGCGCGAGGATATCGCCGAGATAAACTGCCACGGCGGGCCGGCGGCCGTCAAGAGGACGCTTGAGCTTGCGCTTTCCGCCGGAGCGAGGCTGGCCGAGCCGGGCGAGTTCACGAAACGTGCGTTCCTGAACGGCCGGATAGACCTCACGCAGGCAGAGGCCGTGATGGACGTTATCGCATCGACGACCGAGCTCTCGCTCCAGGCGGCGGTGGGCCAGCTGAGGGGCGGCCTGAAGGAGCGGATCGTCGCGCTGCGGGACTCGCTTATGGAGCTTATGGCCTTGACGGAACTCTCCATAGACTTCCCGGAGGAAGAGATCGATTACGTGCCAATAGAGGGGCTTCGGGAGAGGTCCGAGGCGGCTAGGGGCATGATATCGGCCTTGCTTTCGACGTACGACGAGGGGCGGGCGCTCCGGGAAGGGCTGAAGGTGGCTATTGTCGGCAGTCCGAACGTCGGAAAGTCCAGTCTGCTTAACCTCATCACGCGCTCGGACAGGGCCATCGTCACCGAAATACCGGGCACGACCAGGGATACGGTCGAGGAGCTTGTCAACCTGGGCGGCATGCCCGTTCGGGTGATAGACACGGCCGGGATAAGGCATAGCAACGACCTGGTGGAGCGGGAAGGCATACGCCGCTCTGAGGAGGCGCTTAAGGCGGCCGACCTCGCGCTGGTCGTCCTTGACGGCTCGCGGCCGCTTTCCGCCGAGGACAGGGGAATTATAGAAAAAGCTAAGGATATCAAGCATTTAATTATAATCAACAAGTATGATTTACCACAGAAACTGGAACGCGGGGCTGTCCTTTCCACCCCGGTTTATCTTTCCGCCAAGACGGGCGCGGGCCTGGACGAGTTGACCCGGCGGATAAAAGAGGCGATATTCTCGGGGCGGGGCGACCGCCGGCGGGACTACCCGCTTCAATCCGGTGGCACGGCCGGCAGGAGAGGCAGTGACGCCGGTGTCGGGGAGATGCGGGTCGGCGCGCCCGAGGCTATGATAAACCTCCGGCACAAGACGGCGCTTGAGCGGGCGCGGTCGGCACTGGTAAGGTTCGAGGACGGCTGCAAGGCAGGTCTTTCCCAGGAGTTCCTGGCCGTGGAGCTGAAAGACGCGCTGAACGCCGTGGGCGAGATAGTCGGCCAGACCGCGCCGGACGACGTGCTGAACCTGATATTTTCCCGGTTTTGCATAGGGAAATGATTTTAGAGGCTTAGGCATTTATTGCGGCAGAGGGATATTTTTTTTGCTCGATATCAAATGTTCCGTAAACGGCTGGCGCCCGAAACGGGCAGGCAGCCACTTCACTTGATATTCTCGCAAATAAATACCCCTCTGCCGCAGGTATGGTAAATGTAGATGTTCCACATGGAACAATAGTAATGCGTAATTATTCAAAGACATACGACATAATCGTAGTCGGGGCGGGGCACGCGGGCTGCGAGGCCGCCCTTGCGGCGGCGCGCATGGGATGCCGGGCGCTGCTCCTCACGATGAACCTCGATTCGGTCGCCCAGATGTCCTGCAACCCGGCCATAGGCGGCCTTGCCAAGGGGCACATCGTCCGAGAGATAGACGCCCTGGGCGGCGAAATGGCGAAGAACATCGACCGGACCGGGATACAGTTCAGGCGGCTGAACACCCGGAAGGGGCCCGCCGTCCGGGCCACGCGCGCCCAGGCGGACAAGCAATGGTACCGCCGAGCGATGAAGGAGACAATCGAGCGCCAGGCAGGCCTGGACTTAAAGCAGGGCATGGCGGTCAGGCTCCTGACGGAGGGCGGCAGGGTTTCCGGGGTCGCGGACCAGCTAGGCATAGAGTACGGCGCCGGGGCGGTGATTTTTACTACCGGCACGTTTTTAAATGGCCTTATCCACATCGGCGAGTCCCAGTTCCCGGCAGGGAGGGCTGGGGAATTCCCCTCAACGGGTCTTTCCGAGTCCCTGGCCGGACTTGGCTTCCCCATCGGCAGGCTGAAGACCGGCACCCCGCCCAGGGTGGACGCCAAGACCATAGACTTTTCAAAGCTTAAGCCGCAGCCGGGCGACGACCCGCCTCCCCCGTTCTCGTTCTCTACTGAAAGGATCACGAACCGTCAACTACCTTGCTATATCACGTACACGAATGCCCAAACTCACGATATAATCAGGGCCAACCTGCACCGCTCTCCGCTTTACGGGGGGACGATAAAGGGTACGGGGCCCAGATATTGCCCGTCCATCGAGGACAAGGTGGTGAAGTTCGCGGACAAGGAGCGTCACCAGGTATTCCTTGAGCCGGAAGGCTATGAGACCACGGAATATTACGCAAACGGTATATCCACGAGCCTGCCCGCGGACGTCCAGCTCCTGCTCCTGAGGACTATACCGGGCCTCGAGAAGGCCGAGATGATGCGCCCCGGCTACGCCATAGAATACGACTACGTCCCGCCGACGGAGCTCTTCCCGACGCTCGAAACGAAGCTAATCAGGGGCCTTTTCCATGCCGGGCAGATAAACGGCACCTCGGGCTATGAAGAGGCCGCGGGCCAGGGGCTGATAGCGGGCATCAATGCGGCGCAATCGGTGAAGAGGCTAGATCCGCTCGTCCTTCGCCGGGACGAGGCGTATATAGGCGTCATGATAGACGACCTGGTGACCAGGGGCGCGGACGAGCCGTACCGGATGTTCACGTCGCGCGCGGAATACCGGCTCCTGCTCCGGGAAGACAACGCCGACCTGCGGCTGACGGAGAAGGGGCACGCGCTCGGCCTGGTGGACGAGGAGGCGTACTCGAGACTGCTGCGAAAGCAGGCCGACACGGAACGCGAGCTGAAAAGGCTTGAAGGCAGCAGGGTTACGGTGGAAGGCGAAGGCGTTTCATTGAAGGAGCTGCTCAAGAGGCCTGAATATAGCTATTCGGCGGTGGAGGCGCTCTGTCCGCCGGAAGAGGCCGTATGCGACGCCGCTAAAGAGCAGGTGGAGCTCCTGGTTAAATACGAAGGGTACATAAAGCGGCAGGCCGGCGAGGTTGCCCGGGTAAAGAAATACGACGAAAAAACTATACCGGACGGGTTCGATTTTTTGCTTCCGGGGCTTTCGCGCGAGGTCCGGGAAAAATTAGTTAAACTCTCTCCCCGCAGCGTCGGCCAGGCGGGCCGGATCCCTGGCGTTACCCCGGCGGCGGTCGCGATAATACTCGTGGCGCTGGAGAAGCGGCGTAGATTATAACTGTTCCACGTGGAACATCAGGTTCCGGAGAGATGACTGTCTTTATCGAGGTCATGATTAAGGCATGTTCCACGTGGAACATCTGCACAAGGCAGGCGGGACGGCACGTGTAATTTTCAGGCCATCCCATACGCTGGCAATGGATGTTTAACTGAAAACTTTAGTCTCTAGCCGGTCGGAAGCCTGCAATATTATGAAGATTTTACGCCAGCTTGAGAGCGGGATGTCCTGAAAATTACCGTGCCGTCCCGCCTCTTTAAATTGCAAAAAACCTTTTCATCGGATTTACCACTTTGCCATAACATACCAAAAGAAAGATGAGAGCAGTGATACCAGTAAAAATCCTGAGAGAGGGCGCAAGGGCGCTCGGGGTGAACCTGGCCCCGGAGCAGGAGGAAAAGTTCGCCCTATATCTCTCGGAGCTGCTGAAATGGAATAAAAAGATAAACCTCACCTCGATAACCGATCCGCGGGATGTCGTGATAAAACATTTCCTCGATTCGCTTGCGGTCGAGCGCCTCCTGCCGCGTGGGCGGTTTAAGGCGGCGGACATCGGCAGCGGCGCGGGGTTTCCTGGGCTGGCGCTAGGCGTTATCCGGGCGGATATGGAGCTTTTACTGGTCGAGCCGGCACATAAGAAGGCGGCCTTTTTAAGGCATGCGGCGCGGCTTCTTGCAGTCGGGGCGGCCGTCGTCGAGGAGCGGGCGGAAGGACTGGCCGACTTATACCGGGGCCGCTTCGATATTATACTCTCCCGCGCATTCAAGGCCTCGGAGGACCTCCTGCCGCTCGCCCGCCCGCTCCTGAAAGAGGGGGGAGGGGTCGTGTTATCTCTTGGCCCCGGCATGGGGAAGTCATATCCGGGCTGGCGGGTCCTGCGCCAGGAGGAGATAACACTTCCCTTTTCTGATATTAAACGCGCGCTGGTGCTTCTTGAAAAATAGATGGAGGCATAACGAGTTTTCTTCGTGGATTATAGATATATCTCTGGTGCGCCGGCATTATTATTTATGAGTTATCGAACGTTCCGTAACCAGCCAGCGCCCCGTAAATCGGGGCAGTTGGCTACTGCACTCGATTCCTCATAAATAATAACGCCGACGCACCAAGTAAATCAGGATAGGTAGTTTATTAGACCCATGTTCCACGTGGAACACTCTTTTGCTTGACTTCCCCGCGATGTCCCTATAAAATACCCCCCAAGCCGGTATTTAAGCACCGGCTATTTGCTAAGTTTCCGTTATATATCAGCAGGTTATATAAAGAGGCACAGAGGTGTACCGAATGGGCAGGGCAAGGGTGATTGCGGTGGCGAACCAGAAGGGCGGGGTGGGCAAGACCACTACCGCGGTGAACATGGCGGCATCCCTTGCCGCGGCGGAGCGGGAAGTCCTGCTGGTCGACGCGGACCCCCAGGGCAACTCTACCGGCGCAGTGGGCATCGAACGGGAGGGCCTGGAGAAGAGCCTGTACGAGCTGTTCATGGGCGATTACGGCATGGAAGAGGTGATAATCCCTTCCGGCCTGCCGCACCTGATGGTCGCGCCCTCGAAGGTGGACCTCTTCGGCGCGGAGGTAGAGTTAATCGGAAGGACGTCCCGGGAGACGATACTCAAGGAGGCGCTTGCGCCTTACGTGGACTCTTACGACTATATAATTATAGACTGCCCGCCCGCGCTCGGGCTGCTTACGGTCAACGCCCTGACCGCGGCCCGCTCTGTGCTCATCCCGGTGCAGTGCGAGTACTTCGCGCTCGAAGGGCTTTCGCAGCTGCTCCGGACGCTCGAGCTGATCCGCGAATCGCTGAACCCGGGGCTGACCGTCGAGGGCATACTCCTGACGATGCATGACGCGCGGAACAACCTCTCAAGGCAGGTGGAGCAGGAGGTAAGAGACCATTTCGGCGAAAAGGTGTACAAGACGGTGATACCCAGGAACGTGGCCCTGTCCGAGGCGCCCAGCTACGGCAAGCCGATTATAATGTACGACATCCGCTCGCGCGGGGCGCAGAGCTATCTGAGCCTTGCCAAGGAGGTGCTTGAGCATGCATAAACCGCCGGCGCTCGGGAAGGGCCTGGGCGCACTGATACCGACAGGGGCGCACGGGGTTATGCTATCGGGGGAATATTCCTCCGGAGAGACGGAGGTCGAGCTCTCCCGCATCACCCCTAACGAGTACCAGCCCCGGAAAAATTTCAACCCCGAGTCCATCCGGGAGCTTGCGGAGTCGATAAAGAGCCTGGGCGTAATCCAGCCCGTCATCGTGCGGAAAAGGGACGGCGGCGGCTACGAGCTTATAGCGGGCGAGCGCCGCTTCCGCGCGTCCATGCTTGCCGGGCTTAAGAAGATACCGGTTATCGTGAAAGACGCCGCACCTGCCGTTATGTTAGAGCTTGCGCTTATCGAGAACGTGCAGCGCGAGGACCTGAACCCGATTGAGACGGCCGAGGCCTTCGACAGGTTGCTGCGCGAGTTCGGGCTTACCCAGGAGCAGCTCTCGCAAAAGGTGGGGAAGGAGAGGCCCACCATTGCCAACTTCCTGAGGCTCCTTTCGCTGCCCCCGGACGTGAAAAGGGACATCGCTGAGGGCGCTCTGACCATGGGGCACGCGAAGGCGATACTGTCCGTGGAGGGTAGCCAAAGACAGATGGCCCTCAGGCGGGAGATAATCTCGCGCGGGCTATCCGTCAGGGAGGCGGAATCGCTCGCAAGGAGGATGAAGGCCCCCGGCCGCGTGATAAAGAAGGCGGCGCCCTCGCCGCAGATATCGATGCTCGAGGACGAGCTGAAGCGGAAGCTAGGCACGAAGGTGCGCATCAGGCACAAGGGCAGGCGCGGGAGGATAGAGATAGAGTATTACTCGGACGATGAGCTTGAAAGGTTGCTGGAGCTGTTGAGGCGCTGAAAGGGGAAAAGACATGATAGGAAAGACCAAGGGCCATCCGGAGACGGGCGAGATTGTGGCCTTCCTGGGCAAGGGCACGGACTTCAAGGGCACCCTCCACTTCGAGGGCACCATCCGCATCGACGGGCGGCTGGAAGGCGAGATAGTAACGAAGGACACGCTTATAGTGGGCGAGTCGGCGGAGATAATGGGCGATATAAGGGTCGGCACCATCATCACGTCCGGCAGGATAACCGGGAACATCCATGCGTCGAAGCTCGCGCATCTGCTCGCGCCCGGGAGCCTGAATGGGGACGTCAAGACGGAGAGCCTGAAGGTGGATGAAGGGTTCGCCTTCAACGGGCGCTGCGAGATGACGAAGGGAACGTCCGCATCGGGGGCGCTCCGGCCGGAGCAGAAACCGGAGCAGAAGAAGGAGGCGCTTTCCGCATGAGGCGGAAGGTCGCCGTCGCAATGAGCGGCGGGGTGGACAGCTCAGTCGCGGCCGCTCTCCTGAAAGAGGAAAAGTACGAAGTCACAGGCATCACCATGCGCCTCTGGGGGAACGCCGGCAATGATATGGATGCCGCCGACTCCGCCGTATCGTCCGCATCGAAGACCTGCAGGATACTGGGCATACCCCACAGGGTAATCGACATCAGGGAGCAGTTCAAAAAAAAAGTCATAGACTATTTCCTTAGCGAATATCTCCGGGGCCTCACCCCCAACCCCTGCGTAGTCTGCAATGAAAAAATAAAGTTCGGGCTGCTCATGGACATGATGGCCCTTGACGGGGCCGAGCGCCTGGCGACCGGGCATTACGCGGACATCGCCTTTGATGCCGGGACCGGCCGGCACAACCTCCTGTGCGCGGCTGACAGGAAAAAAGACCAGAGCTATTTCCTTTACCGGCTGAACCAGAGGCAACTGGGGCTGACGCTCTTCCCTTTAGGCGGGATGATCAAGGCCGAGGTCATAGGGAAGGCCAGGGCGATGGGACTCCCCGCGGCGGAGCGCGAAGAGAGCCAGGAAATCTGCTTCGTGCCGGGCGACGACTACCGCGCGCTCATCGAGTCCGAAAGGCCGGGGGCCGTGCAGGGGGGCGACTTCATCGACATGGACGGGCGCGTCATAGGCAGGCACAAAGGCGTCGCCTTTTATACCATAGGACAGAGGCGGGGGCTGGGATATTCCTCTCAGCTCGGAAGACGCTACGTCATAGCTCGGGACCCGTTTAATAATACCG
>Ga0187848_10002634_pt1 | contig 13873 bp, 6 predicted proteins | sample June2016WEW_4_40_FD_132424 | JGI IMG/M metagenome (GOLD analysis project Ga0187848, IMG submission 132424) | Peatland microbial communities from SPRUCE experiment site at the Marcell Experimental Forest, Minnesota, USA - June2016WEW_4_40 | ecosystem: Environmental > Terrestrial > Soil > Wetlands... | reverse complement strand
TTATCCTTGCCTCAAATCCCGCCGCATTTCCGGCCGCGGGGTGCTGCCCGTCCGCAGCGCGCGGCACCATCCGTGGTCAATCGCAACGTTGCGCATGATGATCGCGCAAATTCTGCTGCGCCGGCTTAAGGGTTGTCCCTACTGCGGGACGCCTTTTTTATAACACAGTAGTACTAGTACTACTATGTTATAAAACGTGATACACTCATTTCATGAGCGCCAACTTTATGGCGCCAGGCGCACAACAGAAACGCCTTGCGGCCTATCTCGACGGCCTGGCGCAAGCCGCGGGGCATGCTGATCGGGCGGAACCGCTCAAGGCTTATTGTACGGGCTTGTTGCTTCCCGGGGAGCGCAAGAGTGTGGAACCAATGGCGGCTCGTCTGGCTCCCGACAACGTGCGACGGACCCACCAATCGCTGCACCACGTGGTGGCGGACGCGCCCTGGAGCGACGATGCGGTGCTGCGGGAGGCTCGGAAATACGCCGTGGCGGCGATGAGGGAGAAGGAGCCGATCGCGGCTTGGGTGGTGGACGATACGGGGTTCGTGAAGAAAGGCACGCACTCGGTGGGCGTGGCGCGACAGTATTGCGGGCAGGTGGGTAAGCAGGAGAACTGCCGGGTGGCAGTGAGTTTGTCGGTGACGACGCAGACGGCCAGTCTGCCGGTGGCCTGGCGGCTGTATTTGCCGGAAAGCTGGGCGCAGGACCAGGAGCGGCGTAAGCAGGCGGGGGTGCCGGAGGAGATTAGCTTCGAGACCAAACCGGCCATTGCCTTGCAACAGATTCGCGGGGCGGTGGAAGAGGGAATCCCGATGGCGCCGGTGCTGGGCGATGCGGGGTATGGAAACGATACCCAGTTTCGCGAAGGCGTCACCGCACTGCGCTTGCTCTACGTTCTCGGCGTGAGCTCGTCGACCACCGTCTGGAAGGTGGGGGAAGGGCCGTTGCCGAAAAAGGCCTGGAGTGGTCGAGGCCAGCCTCCCAAACGGCTGCGGCGGGATGCGAACCATCGGCCGGTTGCGGTCCTGACGCTGGCGCAAGGGTTGCCGGAGAGGGCGTGGAAGAGCATCACCTGGCGGCCCGGCACCAAGGGTCGGCTCCGTTCGCGGTTCGCCGCTGTCCGGGTCCGTCCGGCGCACCGGGATGAGAAGCGTACGGAACCTCGTCCCGAGGAGTGGCTGCTCATCGAGTGGCCGAAGGGAGAAGCCGAACCCACCAAATATTGGCTGTCCACCTTGCCCGCAGGAACGAAACTCCGGGACTTGGTCTTCCTGGCCAAACTGCGTTGGATCATCGAACGCGACTATGAAGAATTGAAGCAGGAATTGGGGCTGGGGCATTTCGAGGGACGAGGTTGGCGCGGGTTCCATCATCATGCGACCTTATGCATCGCGGCGTATGGGTTCCTGGTGGCCGAGAGGAGCCGTTTTTCCCCCTCCGCCCGAGCCGGTCAACTGGGATTATCCTTGCCCCAAATCCCGCCGCATTTCCGGCCGCGGGGTGCTGCCCGTCCGCAGCGCGCGGCACCATCCGTGGTCGATCGCCACGTTGCGCATGACGATCGCGCAAATTTTGCTGCGCCATCTTAAGGGTTGTCCCTACTGCGGTACGCCGTTTTTATAACACAGTAGTACTAGGTGCCAACTATCATAACGAACCCGACGGCGCCCCCCCTGGACATCGGTGGCAGCTCAATCACCAATATCTTCGTCGAGGGCTGCAACCGACTGATAAAGCACTGGGGCAACACCGCGCCGCCGCGCATTCTGGGTGAGATTCTCCGCGTCGCCCGACCCGACGAATGCGCCATAGCGTGGCTGGGAAGCGATTGCCGCCCTCACCGGCAAGGGTTTTTGCGAATAGGACTCCTCCGCCGTCCAACCTGACGCATTCATTAACATCTCGGGCATAGAGGGGAAGAAAGCTTTCTATTGCCATGACTGTCCTCACTTGGAGAAATCAAGCCCGACCGTCAATCCCTGGGCAAGCGCAGAATTCTCCCCTTGAGTATCTTGGGGTCGGAGTACTACAGCACGGTTAATATTTGTAGCATCGTAAGCGTTTTATCAGAAAAGTTTCTCTGATTCTTATAGCACGGGCGAACTTCGCTTTGTATCTTACCTCGCAGCATGGGTACTTGCGTGCCCGGCTGATAGGAAAGGGAGGGAATCCAGCACGAGCATCGGATCCCAATTAAGATTCGGCTAGAGTCGAATCCAATGGTAGTTGCAGCAGGGAAGGTGGTGTTCCCCTTCTCGTCAATGAGAATTTAGGTTATCTACGACGGAAGATGTTCTCAATAGGTCTAAGCCCTGGGTTGCAGGATTTAACGCAGGGCGATTTTCGCCGGGTCCAGTAAGTGAGGATTCCCTCATATCGGCCTAACAGACGGACGGAGATATTGTCCCACCGAAGGAGCAGCAGATGAGAACCTTAGTGTGCCGAGCGTTGTTCGTTATTTTTCTGGTGTTTGGTCACCTGTCCCTCGTGGTGCGGGCGCAGAGCACCAATTCCACCATTTTGGGTACTGTTACCGACCCGTCCGGCGCCGTAGTTCCTAAGGCCCAGGTAGAACTCCGGTCGATGTCCACTGCCTGGACAATGGCAGTCACGGCGGGTACGGACGGAAGTTTTCGTTTTCCCAACGTGCAAGATGGGGCGTACGAGTTGCACGTATCCTTCAAAGGATTCAGTGATTTCGTACAACGAGGGATCGCGGTCAACATCAACGAGTCGGTCAATGTCCCTGTGAAGCTGCAAGTGGGCGCCGCAACACAAACAGTCGAGGTTTCCGCGACAGCATCTCCCCTCAACGTGGAGAATGGTGAGATGAAAGGGGTGGTAGCACCCAATCAGTTATCGGAACTCCCCTTGATCGCTTCTGGCAACCAGCGAGCGGCGTCATCCTTTGTTCTATTGATGCCCGGTGTGAGTGCGGGGACCAGCGCCAACCCGTATAATGCGCGCGTGAATGGCGGGCTCACCTCCGGCATGGAGGCGACTCTTGACGGCGTGACCGTGGTGGAAGGGTTGATGAGCCAGTCCGGTATGGTGGCAATGTTTTCAGACTACCCCATTACCCCGGAGTCCTTGGACGAAATCAGCGTGCTGACCTCGAACTACCAGCCCCAATACGGCTACACCACTTCGGGCGTACTGACGCTGGTCACGAAATCGGGCACGAACCAATTCCATGGTTCAGGCTTCGAATATCTGCGTAACACTGCTCTGAACGCCCGGCAGTTTGGCGCGCCCAGCAGATCACCGGACCTCGAGAACGAATTCGGGGGGAACATCGGCGGCCCCGTCAAGATTCCCAAGCTCTGGTCGGCTCGCAACAAGCTGTATTTCTTTGCGAATCTGGACTGGTATTATCTTCGTGGGGCGATCGAGACCCCTGTCCTTAGTATCCCGTCAATGAAAGAACGGGTCGGAGATTTTTCCGACTGGGTTGACACCAACGGGAACTTGATTCCCGTTTACGACCCTGCAACCACACAAGTTAACCCTAATTATAATCCTAACCTCCCACCCAGCGCGAGTAATGGGCCTTTCACTCGCCAACAATTCATGGGGTGCAATGGCAGTACACCGAATGTGATTTGTCCCAGCGATCCCAGATTGCAGAATTCAGTGGCTTCGGGGTTCCTCAAGTACCTGCCCGCTCCAACCTTTCCCGGAGCACTGAACAACTTTGTGCCCAGCAAGGGCGGCGGCGGCCTGGATCACAAGGACGCTTTCGATTTTCGGTTTGATGAATACCTGGGTGAAAAAGATCATATTGCGGTGAACATCCATTACCACATACCACGCTACCTCATCCAGAGTTATTTGCCCCTGCCAATCTCCAACAACAATTATGGGACCGGGGGCGGCGGGACAGGACCGTGGTCACATCGCGTGAACTGGGATCATACTATCACACCGTCACTGATCAATAACTTCAATATTGGCTATATGGATATGTCTGGCGGCGCCGTCGGTGAGAGCGACGCATATGTCAAAGAGTTGCCGCACATCCCTGGTCTCCAGTCTTACTCGCAGAGCCCGCTGATCCAATTCCAGAATTTCTTCCCATACGGTTACGGCAATGACAGCCGAGGAGGCCGTCCGACGACTGCCGCGAATGACCTCCTGACTTGGGTGCGGGGGAAACACACCTTAAAATTCGGCACCGACATTCGGAATCTTGAACTTAACTCGGTCTCAGAATCAGACGCATCGGGGACCTTTAACTTTGCCGCCATCAACACGGGTTTGCCTCAGATCCCCAGCGGTAACGACGTCGCGAGCTTTTTGCTTGGACAAGTTAACAATGCCAACGCCGAGTTCTACACCGTCGCCGCGACGTACATGCGACAGTTCGGACTGAGCTTTTTTGCGGGCGATACATGGAAGGTCACGCCGAAGTTGAGCCTCGATTACGGACTCCGGTGGGACCGAGACACTCCTTCTACCGAGAAGTATAACCATATGGCGTTCTTTGACTCCGTGGGAGTTAACCCAGATGCCGGTGATATTCCGGGCCGGCTAGCTTTTGCAGGCAGCTCGTATGGACCGGCAAGCTTCGGATCACGACATCCTGAAAATACTTGGGATCACGGCATTGGTCCTCGTCTGGGGTTTGGTTACAGCCTAACCCCGAAAACCGTGATCCGCGCCGGGTATGGCATCTTCTATAACCAGGCTTTCTACCCCGGGTGGGGCGGAGGGCTCAACACATCGGGTTTCAACGCTAATCCCTCGTTTACCAGCTCTGACGGTGGGATCACCGCGGCTTTTCTCCTGAACCAGGGGTTCCCTTCAAACTTCAACCACCCACCATTTATCAACAGCGGCTTTCTTAATGGTGAGGGTGCGCCGACCTACCGGCCGTTTGACGCCAACCGCTTGGGGAATGCTCAGCAGTGGAACCTGACTGTCGAGCATCAGTTTACTAGCAACTTCTATATCAACGCATCCTATGTCGGGAATAAGGGAACGCGCCTGCCTTCAACCTATAATCCAGTGAACACAATCAATCCCAAGTTTCTATCGATGGGGCAGCAACTTTATGACATCTTCCAGCCAGGCGACAGCTCTCGCGATGGCATCCCGATTCCGTACGCAGGTTGGGTGGACCAGATGACGGGATGCCCGCCGACCGTAGCTCAGGCACTTCTGCCCTATCCCCAGTATTGCGGCACAATAGGAGGGGTAAACGAGAACGCGGGCAACTCGACCTATCATGCCTTACAACTCAAGGTGGAAAAGCGATACGGGCACGGGTTGTGGGTTCTCGGCTCGTACACCCTTTCCAAAGAGCTTACCAGTTCCGATGAGACCCAGCAACCAGCCAATGGCGAGGCTTCTTACGGGGTAATTTCGCCCTTCCAGCGAAGGCGAAATAAGGGCCTCGCCAACTCGGACTCTCCGCATGTCCTTTCGGTCTCGCTGATTTATCAACTGCCGGTTGGCAAGGGGAAACGGTGGTTGAACCAGGGTGGTGTGGTTGACAAGGTACTGGGAGGATGGGAGACCAGCAATATCTTCCACTACTCCGCGGGAATACCCTTTTTCTTCACCTCCAGTAGCTGCAACATCCCATCTCAGTTCGGGATGGGTTGCATTCCGGCGATCCTCCCAGGTGCCAACCCTTGGGCTCAGAGTAAATCGCATTACGACCCCAGCCTGCCGCTATTCAATGTGAACGCCTTCGAGCCTGCCAGCAGTTTCAACTTCTATGCTGGCCAGGGACCTCGCATGTCCAACTTACGGGGTTTCCCTTACATAAACCATGATTTCGCGTTGGTGAAAACGACGAGCATTACCGAGAAAGTTGGCCTGCAGATTCGGGCGGAATGCTTCAATGTCTGGAATTGGCACTATTTCGATTCTTCGAACTCGGGTGGGTTAGCCGTCGGTACTGACATTGCCAGTCCCTCGTTTGGCATATGGAACGGCTCGGTGTCTAACCCGCGGAATGTCCAAATGGCTGTGAAGATTCTGTTCTAGCTGCTATACGACTCAGGAGTAAATGGGCGGCGCTATCCGCGGATAGCGTCGCCCTTGCTAACCGCAGGGGCACTGGCGCGCTGTCATTAGCTGACTCCGGTTAGCGGCAGTGATTTGGACCGATGGGAAACTACCGAGGAATATAACCAGACGTATGGGGGGTGTGCAGCACGGAATCAAGAATCTTTGTTTTCTTGCGGTTGACCACAGTCCATTATGCGGATGCAATCATGGTTTCAAATGCTTGACATGTCGGGCTGGAGCCCTGATGTGAGAAAGGGAGGGATTTTCGCATGCAATTTAGATCCTATCCAAAAAACGTTCTGGCTTACAGTTCAGTTGTACTAGGTTCTTTTATGTTCTGCACATTGATGCTGAGTGCTGAACGCGGAGAGAAGGAACTTCTCAATTTCAATAATCCTGCCATCATTAAGCAGTTCACTGCGATTGGAGCTAACGCGGAGTTTGTGCCTGCATCCGGAAACAAGGGGGGAGCTCTGAAAATAGTGGCAGAGGGCAATGGTCCAGCCACGATCAAGCTGATGCCCACGGGGGCCAGTTCATGGAATTGGAGCGGCTATAGTGCAATTGGAGTCGGACTGGAGAATCCCGCGGACCACCCTACGTCTTTTGGCATTTCACTCAGAGAAGCCGGAGGGAAGGATGCGCGGTCTTCTGGCAACGGCGGACAGCTGGGACCTATGAGTCAATTTGCGCTTGCTGTTCCAATTGGCTCGGCTCTCCCGATGAGCCACGGGATGCGCGGCGGACCTCCTTTTCCCGGTTTCATTCCGCCTCCCCTTACCGCAATGTTTCCAATTGACGAAACCAAGATAGCGGCTTTGGAAATCGAGATTCGAGGGACGCAGCCTCGCAGAACGCTGGTCCTCAAACGGCTGGTGCTGCTGCCCACGGTTTCATATGATAAAATTGTCGACCGGTTTGGGCAATATACCCGATCAGAATGGCCTGGGAAGATCCACAATGAGGATGAATTCCTCCAACAAAGAAAGAGTGAAGAGGCTGAATTCAAAAGGGTACCTGCACTCCCTGACCGCGATGAATATGGTGGTTGGAGCAGTGGTCCAAAGCTCCCTGCACGCGGCTTCTTCTATACCTGCCAGCAGCAAGGCAAGTGGTGGCTGGTGACACCTTCAGGCCATTTGTTTCTTTCGTTTGGGGTTAATGCCATTCGAACCGATGAGGCAGAGACCCTGATCACAAGCCGCGAATCCATGTTTTCGTGGCTCCCCGGAGAAAAAGACCCGCTGGCCCGACATCTGAGCGATGCGAAGAATATTTTGTATGGCCCCGTCCGTCAAGGGAAAGGTTTCAATTTTTATCGAGCCAATTTGCAACGGAAATATGGGGAAGATTATACTCCGCGGTTCTTGGAGACGGTGAACGATCGACTTCGTTCCTGGGGATTTAATACCATCGCCAATTGGTCTGATCCACGCCTCTATTCTTATCATGAGGTGCCTTACACTGCCACCATCACTATTGAGGGAGATTTCGCACGAGTTTCGAACGGCATCGAGCACCAAAAAAAGATGACCGATCCCTTCGATCCTCAGTTCCGTCAGGCAGTTCGTTACAATCTCGAAAAGCAAACTGCAAAATATCATGATGACCCCTGGTGTATCGGCTATTTCATCGATAATGAAATATCTTGGGGAGGTACGAGTAGTGATGTGGAACATTTCGGTCTAGCAATTGGGACCTTAAGAGAACGTGCAAGTTCTCCCGCCAAGCAGGCATTTATTAATCTGCTCAAGCAGCGCTACTCCTCGATCGACGCGCTGAATGCAGGGTGGGGAACTCAATTTAAGACATGGGAATTGTCAACTCAAGAATCTCCAACACCAGATTTCTCGCGCGAGAAGGTCAAAGCCGATTTCACCTCATTCCTCGAAGAGTTCGCCCGCCAGTATTTTCGGACCATCAAGGAGTGTCTAACTGAGACTGATCCAAACCATCTCTATCTTGGTTGCCGCTTTGCGTGGTACATCCCTGAAGCCGTCGATGCCGCGGCGGAATTCTGCGATGTGGTGAGCTTCAATATCTATGACCGAGAATTGAACCCGGAGGATTGGGCATTTGCTTTGAAGCTTAACAAACCGTGCATCATTGGGGAATTCCATTTCGGCGCAATGGATCGCGGGATGTTCCATACAGGACTGGTAGCTGCTCATGATCAGAAAGAGCGCGCTCAATTATTTGTTGGTTTTATCCACTCAGTTGTTGACCATCCCGCCTTCGTTGGCTGCGGCTGGTTCCAATTTATGGATGAGCCACTCACTGGCCGGACCTATGATGGTGAAAACTTCTCCATTGGACTTGTCAATGTCACAGATACCCCCTACCCGGAATTGATCGACGCGGCCCGCCAGGCACACGCGGAAGCCTATACACGTCGGGCTAAGATGCAATAAGTAGAATCAGAGCAAGTTGGGCCGAAAACTCACGGGAGAGCTACCAACTATGCTCGCTCATTGCGCGCGGGTACTTGTCGGAAGGGTGAGGGGGATTGTGTTGCTACAATGTGCCCCGGGGAAGGAGGGCGAATGATGGGAAGCAACGTCTGCACGGGGGACCCGGTGACCTCCGTCGCATTTCGAGATGGCCCGCTGTGCGGAGACGACCGGGGCAACGAAAAACAACCATGAACCTGGTGCCGTGGGAAAGAGGGATTGCCCGATCAACCGTCATCCGTTGATGTCAGTTATGGTGCCTGTCCGTTTTGTGCAAGGGTGCGAGCTAGGACTCAGACCCGCGGAATCTCACTCGCTGAAAGTGATATGAAAACTGGGCCTTTTATTGTTGGTGTGAATTGTCTCGTTGGGGGTACAGAGAGCCCACGACGCATTGTAAGTCCGTCCAGCCCTGGCCTACCTGGAAGGGTGGGGCGTCCGCGATCGGGAAGGGGTGGGGATCACCGCGGTGATTCCCCCTCGCAGGTAGGCAAGTTGCCTCGAGTCATACCGACATGGTCATGTTTTATCCGGAGGGGCGATCCCACTCGGAAGAGAGAGGCACGGTCACCCCACTCTGCCACCTGATGAGGGAGCGAACATGCGGATCCGTCGCTTGATCTTTGCTTGCTGCTTTGCTGGTATCCTGACCTCCTCTGCTTGGGCAGAGACCCCGAGCCTGGACATTGCACCCTTTGCCAAGCGGTGCTGTGTCCGGGATCAACACACCGCACAAGTCGCCTTCGATTATGACGAAGCAAGGAGCGCCGGGCAGAATGCCGAGCGGGCCGCTGACGGTCGTTACATCTATGGCCTGCAGTGGGCGGAGGAACGGGACATCCGGGAGGTCCTGGTGCGAGTTCGGGCCGGCAGCAAGCCGCCGCAGGCGGACCTGGAATACTGGTTCCGAAACTGGCCGTATTCGCCCCCGCAGATGCCAACCATTGAAGACCCAATCGACGATCCCTGGCAGGGGCGCTGGTTGAAGGCATCCACGAAGGTGGATTGCCAGGGAGCAGAATGCAGATACACTTTCGGGCCTCTGGGAAAGGAGGAAAATCCCCTGGCACCAAACCTCCCCGGATTGGCGTACCGCCGGACTCTGAAACTGCGACTCGTCTTTGAGTCCGACCCCCATATCCACGTGGTGCAGGTCTTGAGTGGCTCGCAGGAGAAAGCCGTGAACCTGCGCTTGGAGCTGGGGGCAGGGGAAGCAACGGCTTATACCTGGGACGGGTCCGTGCTTGTCTATAACGGACGAATCCGGAGTCTAAAGCTATGGAAAGGATCGGAGGGAGATTCGGCCCTGGGAGACTCCTTCCATCTTGCCACGTCCAGCGCTCTAAAGGGTTTGGATCTGGCGATAATGGCTGCGGAACCTTCGCTCCCGGGTTCTCATGACGTCACGGTCGTGACCCTCGTAGCCGGAGAGAGAACTTTCTCTTTCAGCATTCCGGACGTTCAAAAGGCCCCCGTCTACATTCCCGATTTTCACGCCTACGTGAGCTTGGCTTCCGACCCGAATTCATTCTCCCCGTCCATCGTTAAATCCGGGGCGAAGATTCGCGACAAGCTTGCCCGGGAGCCCGAACAGACTTATGAGCGAGCCTCGAAAGAGATTCCTCCCTTGGACCCGGTGATACGACAAGGCGGACGGCTTTACTTGCCGTTGGCGGCCGACGCCAGTTGGCAGAAATTTGCTTTCGAATGGGGCGGAAACATCGCGATTTCCAAAGACGGAACCAAGGCAAAGGGCCGGGAAAGGGAGCGGCTGGAGTGGTCCGGTGATCGGATTTCCTGGCGGATAGGAACTGGCGCAAACCCTCAGTACCGGCCCGCTTCAAAAAACTCCCAGCTCTCTGTTCTCGAAGGCTACCTGCCAGTTGCCACGGCAACATGGTCAACCGAAGGGATCAATTACGACGAAGAGGGATTTACCACTTTGCTTTCCGGGCCGTTGGGTCCGGACGATCCAGGGCGGAGTGAGCAGACACCTGCGGTCCTGATGCTGAAGATCCGGGCCCGCAATCCCGGCTCTCGGCCGACGACGGCGCATTTATGGCTTGCCACCGATCCTGGGGAGAGTGTCTCACTTGAAAAGGGCGAACTTCTTGCCAATGACGGCCAGTTGGTCCGCGCCCGAGTGAACTTCCCAGAGTCAGCCCACGTCTCGCTGGGTGAGGTGGCAGACGGGGCCAAGAAGCTGCAAGGTATCCACGCCGAGATCTCCCTCGGTGGGGGTGAGGAAAAGAGCGTGCTGATTTCCCTGCCCTTTGTGCCGAGGCTGTCGCCCGTCGAACAGGAGCAACTGGGAAAGCTGAATTACGACCACGAGCGTACCCGCATGATCGACTATTGGCGTCAGGTGACAGACACGGTCGTTCCGTTCGAGGTGCCGGAGAAGAGGTTCGTGGAATTTGCGAAAGCGGTGATCCCTCATATCCGGATAAGCGCCACCAAGGACCCAAAGAGCGGGATCTACATGGTGCCCGCCGCCAGCTACGGCTATGCGGTGTTTGATAACGAAGCAGCCTTCCAATGCGTGCTCCTCGATGCGCTCGGTGACCACAAACTCGCAGAAGAGTATCTGGAGGCATTCATTCGCCTGCAGGGCTCCAAGCCTTTCCTCGGAACTTTCACCGGCGATCAGAAGGACGTATATCATGGGGCGCGGGTCGACAAGGAATACGATTACACCGCGGCCGAGTACAATCTCGATCATGGCACCGTGCTTTGGGCTTTGGGTGAGCATTATTTCTACACCCGCGATAAGGAGTGGTTGCAACATGCTGCCCCGAGCATGAAGCGCGCCGCGGACTGGGTAGTGGAGCAGCGAAAGATCACCATGCTCCAGGATGGAGAGCAACGGATACCCGAATATGGTCTGCTTCCCGCGGGAGACTTGGAAGATAACGCCGACTGGGGCCACTGGTTTTCGGTGAATGCCTTCGCGGCGGCCGGCATGACAGGCTTGGCTCGAGCGCTGGCAGACGCCGGTGCGGATGACGCCGGCCATTATGCCCAGGAAGCCGCGGCGTACACAGCGGACCTGCGCGATGCCGTGCTCCGGGCCTCCCGATTAGCTCCGGTCATCAGGTTGCGCGACAACACGTATATTCCCTACCTGCCCACCCGCCCCTATCAGCGCATCCGACTATTTGGCCCTATTCGCGTCGCATATTACTCGCGCTATCCCCATAATGTCTTGCCCACCTATCGGCTTTCTGCTACGCGCGAGGTTCTCTACGGCCCCATGATTCTGCTGACCACCAATATATTCGGCGTCGATGAGCGATTGGCGAATTGGGTGTTAGATGATTGGGAGGACAACGCCACGATGTCTTCCTCCCTGGGCCTTAATGTCCACGGGTGGGTGGATGACAAGCTATGGTTCAGTGAAGGGGGAATGGTATTCCAGGCGAATCTTCAGAATCCCACCTTGACATATCTCCGGCGTAACGAAGTACCCGCGGCCATTCGCAACCTGTATAACGACTTTGTCGCATGCTACTACCCTTCCGTGAATGCCTTTACCGAGGAATATCGCCAGTGGCGTTCCCCAAGCGGGCCATTCTACAAGATTCCCGACGAAGCAAAGTTCGTGAACCGCGTTCGGGATTTGCTAGTGCGTGAGGAAGGGGACACTTTGTGGCTGGCAGCGGGAACCCCTCGCAGGTGGCTTGCCCCTGGAGAGAAAGTGGAAGTCCGTGCCGGGCCGACCTATTTCGGCCCCGTCAGTTACAGCCTGGAAGCGAGTGTGGAGGGGGTGGACGCCCTTGTGACGCTGCCGACTCGGAATCCGGTGAGAGCCGCATGGTTAGTCCTCCGCGCTCCTGAGGGAAAGCAGCTGAGTTCAGTGGAGGTAGACGGAAAGGAGTGGACGGACTTTGACCCCAGCCGGGAGCGGATCGCGCTGCCCATTAAGGCCGGCGAGATCCGCATTAAGGCTAAGTTCTAACCACTGCCGCTCCGCCTCGCACAGCGGGAGATAATGTCCCTATGTGACATCAGCCGCGGAGGGACCAATCGGGTTGATCGAGGAAGGCAGGGATAAGGAGGGAACAGGGGCTAGTCTGATCAAAGAGAGTTAACCAATGAGGATGATGTGCATCGGGCCGTTAGCGAAACTCTGATCAAGCACCCCATCTTGATGTATTATGAAAGTAGATGATACTGACGGAGGGGGCTTGATGAAGCAACAAACGTTGGCGATGGCGGAGGGGTTCGAGAAGTTCGGGAAGAAGACCCGGCGGGCCTTCTTTTTGGAGGAAATGGAGCAAGTCGTTCCCTGGGATAAGTTGTGTGCCCTGGTCAAGCCGTATTATCCGGTGGCGGGAAACGGCCGGCGCCCGGTGGGTTTGGAGCGCATGCTGCGCCTCTACTTTCTGCAACAGTGGTTCAATCTGTCGGACCCGGCGGTGAAGGAAGCTTTGTACGACTCACCGGTGATGCGGCGGTTTGCGCAGGTGGATCTGGGCAGCGAGCCGGTGCCGGATGAGACGACGGTGTGCAAGTTCCGGCGTCTGCTGGAAGTTCACGGCCTGGGGGCGCGGATGCTGGAGCAGGTCAACACGTATCTGGCGGAACGTGGGGAGCGGATCAGCACCGGCACGATCGTGGATGCAACGATCCTTCACGCCCCCAGCTCAACGAAGAACCGGGCGAAGCAGCGGGATGAAGAGATGCATCAGACGAAGAAGGGAAAGCAGTGGTACTTTGGGATGAAGGCGCACGTGGGGGTGGACAGCAAGACTCGGCTGGTGCACGCGGTCGTTACGACGACGGCGAACACCGCGGACTCACAAGTTCTGCCACAACTGCTGCACGGTGAGGAGACGCGAGTGCGGGGCGACCAAGCGTATCGCGGGCAGAGGGAAGTTATTCACGCGGTCGCTCCACGCGCTCAGGATTTCACGAACCAACGCTATCGGTATAAAGGCCGCGTGGACAAAGTGGAGCGGAGGGAGAACCGGGTGAAGTCGCAGGTGTGCGCGAAGGTCGAGCACGTGTTTGCGGTAATGAAGCTGAAGTTTGGATCCACGAAGGTTCGCTACAGGGGGCTGGCCGAGAATGCGCAGCGGCCGTTCGTAACGTGCGCGCTGGCGAATCTGTACCTGATTCGCGGTAGGCTGCGGTGCCCGGCAGCTGCGTAGTGTCAGGCGGGGCGGTGGCGGAGCCTCCCCAGGGCGCCGAATCTCTCGAAAAACCCAACCCCTAGCAGCCCGTGGTAAAAGTCAGCCCAACGCAGATCCTGCGGTAGGGGGTCTGGCTGGTATCATAAGTACGATAATCGGTTAATAGGTATTGCAATATAGTGGGCCTATTCTATAATGCTGACATGGCGATGGGAACACGGAAGGATCAAGAGCAACAGGAAGAGATGTGGATTCCGCAGACTGCGC
>Ga0187848_10002631_pt1 | contig 13891 bp, 12 predicted proteins | sample June2016WEW_4_40_FD_132424 | JGI IMG/M metagenome (GOLD analysis project Ga0187848, IMG submission 132424) | Peatland microbial communities from SPRUCE experiment site at the Marcell Experimental Forest, Minnesota, USA - June2016WEW_4_40 | ecosystem: Environmental > Terrestrial > Soil >... | reverse complement strand
TTCATGGTCAAGCTCCCTTACGGTGTTTTTGCCTTCGGCCGTGGGACTTTCGGGGAGGGCTTGCTTCGGGCCGCCGGGGTTGCAGCGGGCGCTTCGGTCGGTGCGGTCAACGCGGCCTTGACGGCGTCGGCGTTGGCAATCGGGCCGTCAGCTTTCTTGACCGCGGCGGACGGCGCCAAGCTCTTCCAGCGCAGGCAGCCGGTCGAGCCGCACACGTCGCCGTCGGCCGTGACGATCAACCACTCGTCCGTGCCCGCGGCCAATTGCACGAGCGTTGCGATCAGGCTCTCGCCGCCGGCGTTCCACAGTCTCACTGTCCCGTCCGCGCCGCCGGATGCGAGCTTGGTACCGTCGGGACTCGCAGCCACGCAGTACACCCAATCGGCGTGCCCGGCCAGGCTGGCGGCGATCCGGCCCGCCGCCGGTACCACGACTTTCACGGTCTTGTCGCTCGCCGGGACGTAGATTCGCGTTCCCTGGCGGTTCCAGACGATGCCTTGGGGCACGGCGGCGCCGGTGTCCATGGGCGGCGACAGCACCGCGTACGGTTGCACCGGCGCAGGCGGCGCCGCGGCGGGCTTCTCCTTGGACTTCGGGCGCGGGGCCTGCACGGGCGGGTTCCGCCGGATGCGGACGGCCTGGCTGGGCGCCGAGGGTCCGCCCAGGGCCAAGGCCAGAGCGGATGCGTCGGGGCTGAACGCGACGCCCTGAACGGCCTCGCCCTGCGTGAACAGGGCCTCGGATTTCCAGGTGGCCCGGTCCCAGAGCCGCACGGTCCTGTCCGCCCCGGCGGTGGCCAGGAACTTCCCGTCCGGACTCAGCGCCACGCCCAGGACCCAATCGCCGTGTTCCTTCAGCGTCGTGACTAGTTGCTTGCTCTCCAGCGACCAGACATACACGGCGTTGTCGGCCGCGCCGGCGGCCAGGAGCTTTCCGTCGGGGCTCAGAGCCAGCGACAGGATCTCGTCTTTCGGGCCTGCGAGGGTCGAGCGCGACTGGCCGGTCCGGGTGTCGAGGAGTTCGATGGTGGCCGGCCCGCCGGGAGGAGCAGCGGCCGCGGCCAGCCACTGCCCGTCGGCCGACCAGGCCACGCCGCGGACCTGGCCGGCGAGCTTCCCGGCGCCGAGCCGCCTGGCGAGCCGGCCCTCGGCGAGGTCCCAGATCACCACCTCGCCGTAGCCTCCGGCGGCCAGAGTCTTGCCTTCGGGGCCGAACGCTACCGCGGAGACGGGGGTCGGGGGGCCGAACTCGACGAGCCACTCCCCCGGACCGCCCGGCCGGACCGCCGCGGGGATCGCGCGGACGGGAATCGCCAGTGTCCGCTTGGCCCCCGCGGCGTCGTCAGCCCCGGACGCCGGCGGAAAAGGCCAAATCGCCAGCCAGGCGAGGAGCCATGCCGTAGCTCGCGCGAGTGCCATGCCCACGCTCGCACAGGCATGCGAGGCAGGTAGGTTATGCTTTAGCATAACGCCGCCCGGGGTCGCTTCCCGGCATCGGCCGCCAAATCGATTGTTATGCTGGAGCATAACCTACCTCGCTTCCACCAGCCACCACATTTCACATGATTTCGGTCAAGATGCCGCCGCTGGGCACGTCGCCGCTGGCCAGGGGCGTGACGTAGGCCACGCAGCCCTGCGGATGGGGCAGCTTGCCCAGCGGGTCGATGCCCATCAGCTTGTACATGCTGGCCGAGAGGTCCCAGGGATAGATCGGGCGCTCGCGGACCTGTTCGCCGCGGGAGTCGCTGGCGCCGACGACCTTGCCCCCTTGGAATCCGCCGCCGGCCACCACGGCGGTGAAGACGGGCCCGTAATGGTGGCGGCCGCCGAACCAGGGCGGCTCGACTGCGACCTTCGGCGTGCGGCCGAACTCGCCGCACCACAGCACGATCGTGCTCTCCAACCGTCCCCGCGCGGCCAGGTCCTCCAGGAGCGCGGCGAAGCCGGCGTCCAGCATCGGGCACAACCGCTTCAGGGCCCCGAAGTTGTCCTTGTGCGTGTCCCACCCGCCCATGTTGATGGCCACGAACGGGACGTCGTTCTCCACGAGCCGGCGGGCCAGGAGGCACGACTGGCCGAAATGGTTCCGCCCGTACTTCTCCCGCAGATCGTCTTTCTCCTGCGAGAGGTCGAAGGCCCGCTTCGCATTGCCGAGGATCAGGCCGTAGGCCTTCTCTTGCAGGTCGCCCATCGCGCGAAAAGCGTCATCCTTCGCCATGTCGGCGCCGAGGGTGTCCAGCGACTTGACCAGATCGCGGCGGCCCTGGAGCTGGCGATCGGTCATGCCGCGGGCCGGCACCAGCCCCTGGACGCGGAAATCCTTCCCGTTGGGGTCGCCGCCGGTGACGTAGCTCTTGTAGTTGTTGCCCAGGAAACCGGCCTCCGAGATCCGGCCCACGGGGCTGGTGAGCGTGATGTACGGGGGCAGGACGCCGCTGTAGGGCTTCTTCAGGGCCACCACGGCCCCCAGCGTCGGGTAGACGAGGTCCACGGCCAGGGGCGTGCAGGTGAGCATGATGTAGGCGGCCGTCTCGTGGCCGTTGTTGCCGTGCGTCATGCTGCGGAGGATGGCGTACTTGTCCGCCTGCTTGGCCAAGAGCGGCAGCGTCTCGGCGATCTGGATGCCCGGCACGTTGGTTGTCAGGGGTTTCCGCAGCGGGCCGGTGTAGGCCTCGCCCGCCTGCGGCTTGGGGTCGAAGGTGTCCATCTGCGGCGGGCCGCCGTTCATCCACAGCAGGATCACCGACTTGGCCTTGGCCTTCACTGCCGGGCCTTTCCCCGGCGGCAGCGCGGCTTCGGGCTTGGCCGCCGCCTCGCCGCGGGCCGGCCGCCCCAGCCAATCTCCCAGGCCGATGGTCAACATGCCGGCCGCGCTCGTGCGGAGCAGGTCCCGCCGGCTGAAACCCGATTGCTCGCTGTTCATGGCCGTTCCCCTATAGAATTCTTGTGGTGGGGCTCGCTGCGCTCGACCCACCCTACGGTGACGGTTCCCTAATTGATAAAGAGGAATTCCCTGGTGTTGAAGACTGCCCAGACCAGGTCGCGGACGGCCTGGGAGCGGGCGGACTTGTTCTGGGCCAAGTATTCAGTGGCGGTGTGCCGCTCCGCTTCGCGCGGCGGCCGCGAGAGCATGACGAAGTAGATCTCCTCGACCAGCTCCGCATCGCTCTTGCCCGGCGCGGCAAGCTGCTTGATCCGCTCGCTGGCGGCGATCTTCGCCTCCAGGTGCTCCGAGTTGACGAAGTACAGGGCCTGGCGGAGCGAGGGGGCCGAGCAGCGCTCCTCCTCGTAGGCCGTGTCGCGCGGCGGGCGGCCGAAGAGCTCCAGGAAGGCGAACGGGGCCTCCTCGATGTTCCCGTCCGAAAGTTGCTCGGCCCGGTGGCCCGGCGGCAGGTTCGTGTACGGCTCCGGGATGCGGCTGGAGAATCGGTCCGGAACTCCGGTGACCTTGACGATCGCGTCCAGGAGCTGCTCGGCCCCGAGCCGCTTCGGATAGTAGCGGGAGAAGTGGGTCAGGTCGCCGGCGCTGGCCGGGTTGGGATGCGACGAAAGCTGGTAGGTCCGCGAGTTGAGAATCAGGCGGTAGATGTGCCGCAGGTCGTACGCGTGGCCCACCAGCTCCTGCTCGAGGTACGCCAGCAGCTCGGGGTTCTCCGGCGGGTTGGTGGGGCGCAGGTCGTCGGGCTCGTGGACGATCCCCCGCCCCAGCAGCCAGAACCAGACCCGGTTGACGATGTTCTTGGCGAACCACGGATTCTCCGGTCCGGTGAGCCAGCGGGCCAGGGCCGCCCGCGGGTCCTCGCCGGGGGCAATCTCCGCCGCCGCCGCCGAGCCCAGGAACCTCGGCCGCACCGCCAGCTTGGTCTTCGGATGCCGCAGCACCCCCTTGGGATTGAGGTACACGATCTCCTCTTTCCACTCGCTGGTCGGCTTGTAGGCCACCTGGGCGAAAAAGGCGGCCAACCCCAAATTGTCGTCCAGCGACCAGTTCTCCGTGGGATGGCCGTGGCAGCGGGCACAGCCGATCCGCGCCCCCATGAACACCAGCGCCGTCGACTCGGCCAGCGTCTGCGGGTCCTTGTTCGAGACGGCGCGATAGTAGTTCGCCGGCCCCACGCGGAAACTGCTCCCCGTGGCCGTGAGCATCTCGCGGACGAACTGGTCGTAGGGCACGTTCCGGGCGATGCTCTCCCGCAGCCAGGGATAATACGTCTCGACCGCCTTCGGCCACAGGCGGCTGGGATACTCGCTCTTGATCCGCAACAGGTCGCCCCACTTCAAGGCCCAGAAATCGGCGAACTCGTCGCGCTCCAACAGGCGGTCGATCAGCTTCCGCCGCTTGTCGGGGTCCTTGTCGGCCAGGAAGGTGCGGGCTTCGTCCGCCGCGGGCAGGACGCCGATCACGTCCAGGTAAACCCGCCGCAGGAACGCCTCGTCCGAGCAGACTTCCGCCGGCGGCAGTCCGAGCTTCTTGAGGTTGGCCAGCACCAACTCGTCGATCTTGCCCAGCGGCCGGACCTCGGGAAACCCGGCGGAGAGCGGCCGCGGAACAATCACGCGGCACACGTCCGCCTGCCGCATGTAGGTGGCCAGGACCGTCGACTCGCCCGGGGCCAGCGGCTTGACGCTCCCGTCCGGCCCCAGCGCGATCACCTTGGGGTCCAGGGGCCGGAGCACGGCCTGGCCGGTGACTTCCTTCTGCGTGCCGTCGGAGAATAGGGCGGTGGCGGTGATCCGCCCGGATTGGCCCTCGGCCAGGATCTGCTCCTTCGGCCCGACGCGGAGCGAGGCGAGCTTCGGCCGCCGGGGATCGTCCCAGCCGGTGCCTTGGACGATCCAGGAGGCCAGCAGGGCGTAATCCTTCGAGTCCGGCTCCAGGCGCCGGGCGCCGCCGTGCTTGACGGCGGCCGCCGCCTTCAGCAACAGCAGGCTCTGCCGGGGTGCGACCGGATTGATCTCTCGCCCCTTGCCCCAGCGGGTGATCGCCTCGTAGTCCGACTCGGCGTCCGCCCCGAACAACGAGAGCTTCAACCCTCCCTTGCCGCGGAACCCGCCGTGGCAATCCACCTGGTTGCACCCGGCCCGGCTCAACAACGGCATCACGTCGGGCCGGAACAAGACGGCTCCGGCCGGCGGGGCCCCCTCGACCCAGCGCGACTCCATCCGGACCGCCGCGGGCACGTTCTTCGCGGAAACATCCTTGGGCTTCGCCGGGGCGTCCTTGGGCTTCCTCTGGGCGCCCTTGGGCTTCCTCTGGGCGTCCTTGGGCTTCGCCGGGGCGTCCTTGGGCTTGGCGGGCAGGTCCTGGGATTTCGCGGTGGGATCGTTCGAGCTGACGGCCGGTGGGGCCGCTCCGGCCACGAGCAGGCCGAAAGCGGCTAGACCCATCGCGGCGGCCAAGAGGGCTTTGGCTGGCATCGGAAAGCCCCTATCATGCAGTCGGTGGGACTGTCATGCGGCGGGTGGGATTGAGGCGGGACGGAGGGCGGCGCGCCAAACAACCCTTAGTGTGGTCGATTCTGCGGCGTTTGGCAACCCCCCTTTTTTGGAATCCGTAGCAGGTATAATAGAATAGATTGGCCACGCCCCCCGGGACCCCCACAGACGAAGAGCAGGAAAGCGAGCCCCATGAATGTCCCATCGGCCACGCTGCTGTGCCTTGCACTGGCACTGGTGGCCCCGGTCTGCGGAGCCGGCGACACTAAGCCGCAAACGTCCCCCAAGAGTGCCTTTCCACGAAAACTCGATGGTCGAGGAGTGGACAACCTCTACCAGCTCAGCGAGCACCTATACTCGGGCTCGAAACCCCACGATGAAGACGCTTTCCGATTCCTGAGCAAGCTCGGCATCAAGACGATCCTCTCCGTGGATGGCGAGGCCCCCGAAGCGGCCCTGGCGAAGAAGCACGGCATCGACTACGTACACGTTCCCATCGGGCACGACGGCATCCAGGAGGCACAGGCCCGCCAGATCGTCAAAACAGCAGAGCAGGCCGGTCCGCTCTTCGTCCATTGTCACTACGGCATCAACCGCGGTCCCTCCGCCGCGGCCATCATCTGCATCGCCCAACATGGCTGGACGGCCCAGCAGGCCGTGGCGTGGATGAGACTGGCGGGAACATCGCCGTATTGCACCGGGCTGTTCCGGGATGTCCGCAATTTCAAGGCGCCCGCCGCCCTGACGCCCGCCCAGCAGTTACGTTAGCCCGACGCGCGAGCGAGGGACGGAAGAACGGCAGTTGCCTCGCTCGCGCGTCGGGCTGGTGTGGGCTTTCCCGACAAAGCCTGGTAACCCAGTCGGCTCTCAGGGGACGAACACGCGATGCCCGAAGCGAGCCTCCATATCGTCCTGGTAGAGCCGGAGATCCCGTTGAACACGGGCAGCGTGGGCCGGACCTGCGTGGCCATCGGGGCCAAGCTCTGGCTGGTCCGCCCCTTGGGCTTCCGGCTGGACGACCGCCGGCTTCGCCGGGCCGGCCTGGACTACTGGCAGCACCTGGATTGGGAAGCGGTGGACGACTGGCCGGCGCTGGAGGCGCGGCTGGCCGGCCGCCGAGCGTGGCTCCTGAGCAAGACGGCCGCCAGGAGCTATACCGAGGCCCGGTTCGCGGCGGGCGACTGGCTGGTCTTCGGCAGCGAATCGCGGGGGCTGCCCCCCTCGATCATCGCGGCCGGCGGCGATCGCTGCCTCCGCATCCCGATGCGCCCCGAGGCCCGCAGCCTCAACCTCTCCGTCAGCGTGGCCGTGGTGGCCTACGAGGCCCTCCGCCAGTGCCGGCCGTGAGGGGGGGCCGGCGGGCGGAACCGGCCTTTCCTTCCGTCCGCTGGGAAAAAAACGGCAGTCCCCCTCGACTTCGGCCGAAGTTATGATAGAATACGAATTGCTCCGGGTGGCATAGGCCGCCCCGGGGCACTGGGACGCGGGGTGGAGCAGTCCGGTAGCTCGCGAGGCTCATAACCTCGAGGTCAGAGGTTCAAATCCTCTCCCCGCCACTTTTTGTAAGTCTTTGCCGAAACTGGAGTTAAGTTACCTTCCCGCGGTGGGAAGTGCGGCCTGGAAGTTGAGACGAAGCGCATACACGTATGCGCGCCGTTTTAGCGAAAGGGTTTCGCAATGCCTACCGCCAAGAAAGCGAAGGTTCCGAAGTACTGTCTGCTCAAACCACGTGGCCTCGCATACCTTCGTATTCGGGGCCATGTTCGTTATCTGGGAAAATATGAAAGTCCCGAGAGTCGCGAGGCCTACGGGCGGCTCGTGGCAGAACTTGCCTCCCAGCCCGATCTCCCCCCCGCCGCTATCCCCGGCAACGTCGTCGGCCTGACCGTCGTGGAACTGGCCGATGCCTACTGGCAATTCTGCCAGGGTTACTACCGAAAGAAGGATGGCACCCCCAGCGGCTGGCTCGATCATATCCAGCTTGTCCTCGACAAGCATCTATCGGGCCTGTACGGGCGCACTCCGGCCGTGGACTTCGGCCCCAAGGCATTCAAGGCCGTCCGACAGCGGCTAGTCGATGCCGGCAATTCCCGGCCCTACGTGAACAAGTTGATGCCCATCGTGACCAGGTGTTTTCAGTGGGGTGGTGAGGAGGAACTGATTCCAGGGTCGATCTACCAAAATCTGAAATGCGTCAAGGGGCTCAAGAAGGGTCGCACGACCGCCCGGGAGCCGGCCCCGATCCTGCCCGTTGACGAAGCAGTCGTCGACGCCACGTTGCCGTATCTGCCCCCGATCGTGGCCGACATGGTCCGCTTCCAACGGCTCACCGGATGCCGGCCCGGCGAAGTCTGCCAGTTGCGGCCGATGGATCTCGACCGCAGCGGCGAAGTCTGGCAGTACCGGCCAGCGTCCCACAAGACCGAGCACCACAATCGTGAGCGGGTCATCTTCGTCGGGCCCCAGGCCCAGGCGGTCATCCTGCCCTATCTGCTTCGGGATGCCGCCACCCATTGCTTCAGCCCGGCCGAATCGGAGACCCGGCGCCACGTGGAGATGAGGGTCCACAGGAAGTCCAAGGTCCAGCCATCCCAGCGGAATCGAAAGAAGGCCCACCGCGCCCGGGCACCAAAGGAAAGCTACACCAAGGACAGCTACGCCCGTGCGATCCGCCGTGGGGTCGATAAGGCGAACAAGGCCATCCTGGAGGACGCCAAGGAGTTCCAGATCGACAACCCCACGCTGCTGGCCTACTGGGCGCCGAACCGCCTCCGCCATGCCCGCGCTACCGAGGTTCGCCGCACCTACGGATTGGAAGCCGCCCAGGTGATCCTGGGCCATGCCAAGGCCGACGTGACGCAAGTGTACGCCGAGCGCGATAGCGCCTTGGCAGTGGAGGTTATGAAGACAATCGGGTAACATCAAGAATAGCTGGGTTGCGGAGTAATTGCCCGCACAGGTCCGCCGGCGCGCCATGGTCATCACCTGCACCATGCCGCCGGCTGGCCGCCCGGCAAAGTAAGCAGGTGAATCATGGAATGGCTTATCTCTGAGGTTTTCGGGCCGGCTAAGACCATTGGCGATTGGCTCGCCGGCGCCCGCAACGACGAGGAGGCTCTCGCGGGGATTCCTCTCAGCATTCTTTCGGGGGGCATCGTCCGAGGTGCCCCTTACACGGCGACCAAGAGCTATGTTTTCAGGGCTCACTGTCAAGAACCCTTGGCACAGATGATCGACGGCTTGAAGCGGGCTGACCAGGAATTGGCCAATCTGCCACCGGACGTTACCACCGAAATTCGGAATCTTCAACAGATCGTTAACGGTTCTGTCGGAACCATCAGCCTTCACGAAGACGCGATGTACTACGTCGGCTCTGACATAGGCGAGTACGGTAGGCGTGGTTGGAGTGCGGTTATTCGTAATCTAAAGGGAGTGCCATTCCCACTGGCCGAAGCCGAACCGAAGGCAAGTGAACCGACGTCGCCGGTGCCGGACCAGGCGACCACTCCCTCGAAGCAACCGGAAGAGAACGTTCCCGAACCGTTGCCGCGAACTGACGCCGAAGCTGACTCCGCCAAGGATACTCTGGCCGAACCGACTAAGGACTCGCCGGACGAGGCGACGGAACAGCCCACGGTGGCGGCCCCCACCAAAGGCACGCCAGTTGTTGCGGATGCTGTTGCCATGTCGCAGAAACTTGACCGTTCGGACACCGCTTCGGACAGCAAAAAAGTTCTCCCGCCGAAAATGCCAGAAGGAACTGACGTGCGAGACCTGGTGCAAAGACTCCAAGTGGAACTGCCCAAAGGCAAGAGTCAGAGTCAAATTGCCCGAGAATTCACGGGCGAAACAGCCGACAGCGATCCAAAAGCCCAAAGCCTGCTCAGACAGGCACGCCGCTACCGCCATCTTTGGGATGCTTCGGACAGCTAGTGTCCGTTCGGACACTGAATTTTGCGGGCTTCAAAAGCTGCCATATCTTGCGAGAAGTGACAAATCAATCACTTCAAACGCAAGGATAACTATATGGCAATCGACATCACGACCGAAACGGTCATTATCCCGGCCAAGGCAACCCACTTCTGTCCTGAGCGCCGCCGCGGCGTCAAGCCAAATCCCGCAACGATTTGGCGTTGGATGTTGCAAGGGGTCAAGGTGAAGGGACAGCCGGAGTCGGAGGCGATCAAACTCGAAAGCCTCGTCGTGGGCGGCACGCGCTGCACATCCATCGAGGCGTTGCAGCGATTCTTCGACGCGCTCACCGCCGCCGCCGACGCTGAGCACTCTTCCGCGGTCACTCCGCCGCCGGTCAGCAAGAGCCGGCAGAAGGCCATTGAAGCGGCCGAACGTCGGCTTGCACGGGCTGGCATCTAACCCAACACAAAAGCCCGGCACGTCAGGGTTGGGTTTCGACGCGGCACGGGCACGGGGAGTCACGCTATGGGTAAGTCTACCGCAGACCCGCAGATCGAGCAAGCCGGCGTCGGCGCCCTCGCGCCTCTGGCGCCGCTCCCGGCGACACTGGCCGACCCAAAGCACAATGGGCGGCACACCCCGCAGATGCCCGCGACCTTCCAGTACACCGACCTTCCCGCAGCCGACGTGCAGACCCTCGAAGCGCAGGCGGACGTGGTAGCCCAGGTGAGTGAGCAGGCCCGTCGCATGGCAGCAGAGGCAGTGCTCCGGGTCGGCAAGGCCCTGTCTGAAGTTCACACCCTACTCGCTGGCCGCGGGCGGGATGGGATGTTTCGGCCGTGGTGCCGGGATCGGTGCGGATTCTCGCACGTCACCGCCTATAAGAGCATTACCGCTTTCAAGACCTTCGGAAAGTGTAAACCCGGTTTACACTTGTTCGAGGTGAAAGCCCTCTACCTTCTCTCCGCGGAATCCTGCCCGGAGGATGCGGCTAAGGAAGCCATCCGGCGAGCAAAGAAGGGCGAGCAGATCACCGCCAAGGTGGCCCGGGAGATCAAGGCCAAGCACGAGCCGAAAGAGGACGAGGGCAAATCGAAAAAGCGGACCATGCGCTTTGGTCCGGCGGCGGACGAGATCAGAGCGGCCGTCGAATCGGCGTGGAACCACCTCTCCGATACCGACCGGCAGAAGATTCCCTATCTCCTGACGGAACTGGCGCAGGAGTACCGCCTTAGTCCGGCTGCTTCGGCGGCCTCGGCTCCGGCCCCTGATCTCGGTCCTGGTCCTGATCTCGGTCCTGCTGATCCGTCGGTGGCGTCGGTGGCTTTCACGAAGACCGTCACCGACAAGGCCATCACGACCACCAGCGACACGCTGACGGTCATCGTGGCCGGCAAGACCTATGAGGTGCAGAAGCACCGCGGCTTATGGGCCTACCGCTTGTCCCCGGAGGCCGGCTGGACGGTGGCCAGCGCGGAGATGGTGCAGTTGATCGAGGCGCAGCTCGGCAACACCGCCAGCGGCAACGGCCAGGTCGGTGCCGTGGAGGTCGGCCAGGCCGGCACCGGGCAGGGAGGATCGGACGCATGACCACGATCAGCAGCACGGCCAGCACGATCAGCACCGCCACCATCGAAGCGATCCGCTCCGCCGCCGAGGCCCGCGAAGCGCTGGGGCAGGCCGCTACCCACCAGCAGCTTGACGACGGCCGGCAGCAGGTGCAGTTCTACGATCGCGCCGCCGGCCGGCTGTTGGTCGGCACGGGCGCGACCGTGGCGGCGGCCGTGGCCCGAGTGAGGCAGCAGCACGGAGGGCCGCCGACGTGAGCACCAGCAACGCCACCACCGGCAAGGGCACCCAGGTAGCCGAGCTACTACGGCTGACGATCATCGGCACTGAAGGCCACGACCTGAAAGTGGCTTGTGTCGTGTGCGATTCCAGTGATGCGGGCCGGGTGCACCAGGACACGGGCATTTATCACTGCTATTCGTGCGGCAAGAACCTCAATGCTTTTGACCTTTGTAAGATCGTCGTTGGCCATGACCAAGCCAAGCGGTTGATGTACGAAGTTGGCCTTTTCCCCGAGCTTTTCGAGCCGGGCGGGAACGGAAAGCCCAGCAGCGACGGCAACAGCAAGCCGCTGTCACCCGATGAACTGATAGAGAGCATGGCGAAGGCGAAGGGCACGACCGTGGCCGGCTTCAGGGCTTACGGGGCCTACGTGGAGGGCCACCACGTTCATTTCCCGGCTTATCACCTGGACAGCGGCAAGGCTGAAAGGAAAACGTCCTTCTACCTCGACGCCCGGCAGCCCAAGGGTAAAGGCTGGTGGGTCAAGGATGGCGGGTCCGGCGTGTTCCTGTCCGGAGGTTGCGCTCCGCAGACCGGGGAGACGTGGTTGTTGTTGGAAGGCGTCAAGAACGGTGCAATGGCCCACGACCTGGGTTACAAGGCTCTCGGGATGAACGGCCACCACATCCCCCGGGATCAGCAAGAGGGCGTCCTCAGGGCATTCGTGGGCGTCAACGTGCTGATGATGCCCGATGGCGACCGCGAGAGCACTGCGTCGCTTACGGCCCTTGGGCGTGACATGCTCAAGGCAGGAGCGGCGAGCGTCAAGCTGGTCACTCTGCCGTACAAAGAGATCAAGGCGAAGGGTGGCGACAGTCCCCGCGACGTGCTGAAGGAGAAGGGAGCCGATGCGATCCACCAGGCGATTGTGGCAGCGACGCCGATTGAACTAGCGAACGGCAACAAGCCAAAGGCCCGGCCGATTCAGGCACCGGGGACCGTGTTGTTCTGCGGTGACAGGGGCAACTACGGCTACGTCGTGCAAGACACTGGCGGCGACTCAATCACCATGCGGTTCGAGCCTGACGGACAGCCGCCCGTAGTCAAGGACATCTCCGTTAGTCAGCTCCGCCGGCAGGATGGCGGACCGCTGGACGGCAACGACACCGAGCCGCGGCAATTTAACGTCTACAGCATGGCCGACCTAGACGCAATGGACCTGACGGTTGACATGGTGATCGACCGCGTATTGATGTTCGGCGCGCCAGCAGTGGACGGCGGCACGTTCAAGGTACTAAAGACGAGTCTCGCGCTTGAGCAGGGTTTGTCAATGGGGATCGGCCCGTCCACACAATGGCTGGACCATTTCGCAGTTGTCCGCAAAGCTGTTTCCGTTTACTTCGCGGGCGAAGGCGGATTAGTGCCGTTACGCGATACCCTGCGCCGCCAGGCCGAACACAAGGGCGTTGCGCTACGGGAGGTAGACGGGTTCTTTTTGTGCGATGAAGTCCCGCGGCTGGATTCCGACGTGGACATGCAGGCCGCAACCGCGATACTGAGAGAGCGGAAAGCAGAGTTTGCTTACTTCGATCCGTGCTACCTGATGATGGGAGCGCAGGCAGCAAACGCCAGTAATGTCTACGCGATGGGGACCATGCTGGGGCGCATGCTCCGAGCTTGCCGAGAGGCCGGCGCAACTCCGATCGTTCTCCACCATTTCAATCGTGCCAAGGGTACGGCGCAAAATGACGCGCCAGACCTGGCCGACTTGTCGCAAGCCGGCTGCGCAGAAATCGCGGGGCAGTGGGGATTGCTTGGCCGCGCGAAACCCTTTGACCCGGAGCGACCAGGAGAGCACGACCTGATTCTTTCGATCGGTTCACGCATGGGCTACTGCTCAAAGTGGGCGTTGCACGTTTCGGAGGGCACGCCAGACGACGGCGGCCGATACTGGCAGCCTACAATTACACCATTCTCAGAAGCCCGCAAAGAGCAGCAGGGCCAGCGAGAGCAGGAACGGGAGGCCAAGCAACAGGCGAAGCTGGAAGCGAGCCGGAAGCGGATTTGCGACGTGGCGGCCAAGTTCCCGGGCGGCGAATCCATGTCGATCATCAAGGTCCGGACAGGGTTGCGGCCCGAGGCATTCAGTCCGGCATGGGCCAGTTTGCTTGACGATGGAATCTTGGTTCCCGTGGAACTGAAAAAGAGCAACCACAAGACGCCCTATGAGGGCTTTCGTTTGCGGGATTCGGATGCCCCCTAATGTACCAATACGGACACTACGGACAGAGCACTACGGACAAAGCGTACTCACTGACTGAGAGCACTCAGTGAGGACACCCCCCTATGTAATAGGGGGTGTCCGTACTGAGTGCTCAGAGTAAGGAAACATCGACCATGCCGGACAGTGAATCACCTTCCCGCCTTCCACGGGTGAGAATCCCCAACGCCCTGGAACTGGCGAGACTGGCCGCCGAGCGTGGCCGCCTACCGCGCGTCCCCGAGCCCGAGCCGGCCCCACCGGCTGTTGCCCACGTCGAATTGTGGCAGCGCGTCCCGCGCTGCTTCTACCACCTTCGGGCATCCCTCGGCGATCGCGCCGCCCAGAGGCGGGTGGCACGGGAAACGTAGACACACAACCCCGCCGGCCGGCTGCCTCGACGGCACACGGCGGAAACCAACCCCGAGGCACTAGGAGAAATGGAAAATGGTAACGGCTACCAAGAACGCCAAGAGGCCCAAGATCCCCA
>Ga0187848_10002629_pt1 | contig 13899 bp, 6 predicted proteins | sample June2016WEW_4_40_FD_132424 | JGI IMG/M metagenome (GOLD analysis project Ga0187848, IMG submission 132424) | Peatland microbial communities from SPRUCE experiment site at the Marcell Experimental Forest, Minnesota, USA - June2016WEW_4_40 | ecosystem: Environmental > Terrestrial > Soil > Wetlands... | reverse complement strand
GGCCCCCGGCAATGCCCCCGCCAAGGAAGTGGCCCCCACGGACCTCACGCGGATGTTCTCGGCGGCACTGAATTTTGCCGCGGAGTCGCTGGACAAGCCTCCGCAAGCCGCAAGGGGGCAGGGCATCCGGGTGGTTGCCAAGGACCCTGCCGGCCACGGCATCCTGTGCCAGTCGCAGGGCAAGACGATTCTGATCGTGGCCGGCACGCCCGCGGAGATGGGCGCCGCCCAGGGGACGCTGCTCCGCGATCCGATCCGCAAACTCTGCGAGCGGGTGTTGTACCTGGTCGGCGGCGGCGACAGCCTGCGCTCGGCCACGTGGTCCTTCGATCGCTTCGCCGAGATCCAACGGCGGACGTTGCCGCACATCCCCGAGCGGTTCCTCGTGGAGTGCGATGCGCTGGCCAAGGCGGCCGGCATGTCACAGCGCGACGGCCGCGCGGCCAACCTCTTCCCCGAGCGATTCCACTGCAGCGGCGTAGCGCTGCGCGGCAAAGCGACCGCCGACGGGAAGGTCCTGCACGCCCGGGTGCTCGACTATATGCGCGACATCCGCCTCCAGGACGCGGCCACCGTGACGGTCTTTCTGCCCGCGGGCCGCAACCGCTGGGTCAACCTGGGTTACGCCGGATTCATCGGCACGGTGACGGCGATGAACGAGAAAGGCCTGGCCGTGGGCGAGATGGGCGGGCGTGGCGAGGGTGAGTGGGACGGCATGCCGATGAGTCTTCTCCTTCGCGATCTCATGGAGAGGGCCGCGACCGTAGACGAGGCCCTGGAAATCCTCCGCCGCACGCCGCGGACCTGCGAATACTACTACGTCCTGAGCGACAAGTCGCGGGCAATGGCCGCCGTGCATTGCGAGGCCCGGCAGATGACCATCTTGCGGCCGGGCCAACAGCATCCGCGGCTGCCGCGCGTGCCCGAGGACACGGTGTTGGTCTCCGGCCCCGACCGGGCCAAGGTCCTCAGCCGGCGGCTGCAAGAACATTACGGGAAGATCGACGCTGCGCAGCTCGTCGAGATCATCAAACGCCCGGTGGCCATGAACAGCAATCTGCACGACGCCATTCTCTCCCCCGAGACGCTCGACCTGTGGATTGCCGATGCGGGACGGAGCACGCCTGCGTGCGACGAGCCGTATGCGCACTTCAATCTGCAGGAGTTGCTGCGAGTCTACCAGGAAGTTTCCGCCGGGACGCATCCTGGTGCGCAGCGCTAAGTGAGAGAATTCGCCCTCCAGGTCCCAGGACCCGACAAGGGGCACGTGCCGCTGGAGATCGGGATCGTCGCTATCGACCCGGACCGGCATATGCCTCGTCGCCGGGACAGCGGTGCTACCGACCGGCGTGGTTGCGAGCAGCCACCGTTTCCAGCCGGGCGAACAACGAAGCCAGGGCGTGTTCGTAGTGCCGCCACCTGCCCACCGACGTCCTGAAGACCGGCCGGCGCACCTGCACGGCACTGGCCGTGCTGACCGGCCGTTTCGTCCGGTGGAACTCCAGGCAGGTTGGCTCCCACGCCAGGCCACACCAGGCCACGAGCTTGCGGGCCACGCCCTCCAGATCGGCCACGGTCGCCTCGTAGTCCACTTCCAACAGGGGCACCGGCAAAACCTGCCGCCAGTGCTCCATCATCCGTTGGTACTCGTGGAATCGTGAAGCAATGTGCCGTTGATCGTTGGCCCAGGGAACTTCCCGGAAATGCGTCATCCAACAGGAGACGGCCACGTCGCGCAAATCGCGGCGGCAATGAATCAACTGCGCCCTGGGAAACAGGCTCGCCAACAGGCCTAGAGCCAAAAAGTTGTCCGGCATCTTGTCCACGATGCGGAGCGCCGTGGGATTCAATGCCCGAAGTCTCTCCAAGTGCCGCGAAGCGAGGCGGCGGGCCGTCGGGAGGTCCAATCGGCGAAGGCCCTCGATCAGGTCCGCGCCTTGTTCGCCGAGTGCGGCCATGGTCTCGTTGCCCAGTTTGATCTCCCCCGCGCCGAAGACCTGGGAATGGCTGGCCAAGATGTGTTCGATGAGCGTCGTGCCGGATCGCGGCAGCCCCACGACGAACACCGGGATCTAGCTTTCCAACCCGAATCCGCGGACCCGCGCGAAGAAATCCGGCGTGCAGACCCCGATCATCCGGGTGACGAGAGACTCATGTTCTCTCGGGTCGTACTCCCGGCCGCACTTGCGCCGCTCGGACAGTTCGAGTGCGTTGCCTCGCTCGAGGTGCCCGGCCGCCTCGGCATACTCGCCCCGCGCGTCCAGGGCTTGGGCCAGGCCGAAGTGCAACAACAATCGTTGTGCGTCCGTCAACTCGATTTGCTCCAGCAACCGGCGTTGCGCAGCCAAGTCCTGCTCGGGAAGCGTGCCACCCAGGAGTTCCGCTAATTTGTAATGCGCGAAAGGGAAGCGGGAATCGTGCCGCAACGCGGTGCGGAAGCAGTCTTCCGCGCCCTGAAGATCGCCGATCTCCTCCAAAGCGCTGCCCAGGTTGCCGTGGGCCTCGGCAAAGTCCGGCTTCAGTTCCAGTGCCCGCCGGTAGCAGGCGAGCGCATCGTCCAGCTTCCCCTGCTCCTTGAAGGCGACGCCCAGGTTGTTGTGTGCCTGGGCATAGTCCGGCTTCAGTTCCAGTGCCCGGCGGTAACAGGCGACCGCTTCGTCCAGTTTCCCCTGATTCTTCAATCCGAAGCCCAGGTTGTAGTGTGCCTCGGCATAGTCCGGCTTCAGTTGCAGTGCCCGGCGCCAGCAAGCGAGCGCTTCGTCCGGCTTCCCCTGCTCCTTGAAGGCGACGCCCAAGTTGTTATGTGCCTGGGCGAAGTCCGGCTTCAGTTCCAGTGCCCGGCGGTACGAGGCGAGCGCATCGTCCAGCTTTCCCTGCTCCTCGAGGGCAATGCCCAGGTTGTTATGCGCCTCGGGGCAGCCCGGTCTCAGTTCCAGTGCCCGGCGATAGCAAGCGACCGCTTCGTCCGGCTTCCCCTGCTCCTTGAGGGCAACGCCCAGGTTGATGTGCGCCTCGGCATAGTCCGGCCTCAGTTCCAGTGCCCGGCGATAGCAAGCGAGCGCTTCGTTCAGCTTCCCCCGGTCCTTGAGGGCAATGGCCAGATTGTAGTGCGCCTCGACAGAGTCCGGCTTCAGCTCCAGTGCCCGGCGCCAGCAGGCGACGGCATCGTCCGGCTTCCCCTGCTCCTTGAGGGCAACGCCCAGGTTGAGGTGCGCGTCGGCATAGCCCGGCTTAAGTTGCAGTGCCCGGCGATAGCAAGCGATGGCATCGTCCAGCCTGCCCCGGTTCTTCAGCGCATTGCCCAGGTTGTTATGGAAGTCGGCCACATTCCCTTTCAACCCGATCGCTCGCCCGATGTACTCGACGGCGACCTCGTACAAGCCCACTTGGTAAGCAATCACGCCGAGAAGATGAATCGCATCGGCCTGATCCGGTTCCACCTGTAGAATCTGCCGATAGATCTGCTCGGCAGCTTGCAACCGGCCGGCCTGATGGTGTTGGATCGCAGTCGCCAATGCTTCGGCAATCGTTGCCATGACGTAGATTATGGCAACACGACCGGCCGGCCGCAATGCGTCTCAAGAGAGCGGGCGCCCCGCCGGCGTCTCATCGAGGGTGGGGTGCCGTTCATTCCGGTGTTTTTTGGGATCAACCGCCAGGCGCCACGGTTTCGCAACCTTCTCTTCCGTGTCATAATAGCGGCATGGTCCGCATCGTTGTTCTGGACGGCTACGCGCTCAATCCGGGCGATCTGACCTGGCGGGAGCTGGAGGCCCTGGGTCAGGTGACGGTCTACGATCGCACGGCGGCGGCGGACGTGCCCAGCCGGGCGGCCGGCGCGGAAATCCTGTTGACCAACAAGACTGTCCTCGGCCGCGAGGCCATCGAGCAACTGCCGAAACTCCGCTACATCGGCGTGCTGGCGACCGGCTCGAACGTAGTGGACATCCAGGCGGCCGGCACGCGGGGCGTTGTGGTCGCCAACGTGCCCGACTACGGCACGGCCTCGGTCGCGCAGATGACCATCGCCCACCTGCTCAACCTCGCCCAGCACGTCGGCCAGCACGCCCGAACGGTGGCCGAGGGGCGTTGGTCCCGCTCGGCCGACTGGTGCTACTGGGACTTTCCCCTGGAGGAGCTCGACGGGCTGGTGCTGGGGGTTATGGAAAATCGTTCCATGCCGTGGTTGAAATCGCATGACGTATGGTATCATAGTCTCCAGCGGCTGGCACGCACTGCACCGTTTCTGCTTCGCATGGGCGGGGTCCGGAGGTGAATCGCAATGGGCGAGCATCGTACAATTCTGCGTGCGTCGGGATTCCTTGTGGTCGCGCTCATGGGGCTTGGGCCGGCCGATGGCCCGGTCAAGGCTGAAGGCGCCGAGCAACCCGCGCCGCCGATTGTCCTGGACGTCGGCCAGCCGGGACCGGTGATCTCGCCGCTGTTGTTCGGTTTCAACCTCGAGTACACGCGCTATGCGATGTGGAAGGGCCTGGGCGCCCAATTGCTCGCCAATCGCAGCTTCGCGGCAAAGAGCGCGGAAAAACCGGGCAGCGGCAAGCCAGGCCCGGAAGCGGTGGCCCAGGGCCTGGCCGCCCACTGGTACGGCATCGGAAAGCCGCCGGTCTCTTTCGCTCTTGACACTGCGGAAGTCTACACCGGAAAGCAGTCCCAGCGGATCCGGGTCCCGGCAAAGGGAGCCGGCGGGGGTATCGGCCAGCGGGACATCGCCGTCCGGGCCGGCACGGTGTACGAGGTCCGCGTGCAACTGAAAGCCGATTCGCCGCTGACGGTGGCCGCCCGGCTGTGCGACGGCTCGGGGCAAACGGAGTACGGCCGCCAGTCGCTGCAACTGGAAAGAGGAGACTGGACGCCGTGGCGTTTTGTCTGGAAGCCCGCGCAAACGGACCTCCACGCCCGGCTGGAAATCGTTTTCGAGGGACCGGCATCGCTGTGGGTCGGCGCGACGTCGTTGCTGCCCGGCGACAACTTTCACGGCATGCGCCGCGACGTGGTCGCACGGCTGAAGGAAATCGGCGTGCCCCTGCTCCGCTGGCCCGGCGGGGCCTTCACCCGTGATTACCGCTGGAAAGAGGGCCTCGCGCCGCTGGACAAACGGCCGCCGATCCATTGCCCGTTCCTGCCGTTCTCCGACCAATATGATTTCCACGAAGTGGGCACGGACGAGTACATCGCGCTGCTGCGCGAGTTGGGCAGCCGGCCTTGCATCACGGTGACCATGGGCATCCCCGCAGGCGCCCAGGAGGCGGCCGACTGGGTGGAATACTGCAACGGATCGGCCGAGACCCCGTGGGGCAAGGTCCGTGCCCGGCGCGGGCACAAAGAACCGTATGGCGTCGAGCACTGGTGCATCGGCAACGAAATCTGGGGCGAGTGGATGGGAGCGGCTTATAGCAGCGCGGACGTTTACGCCCGCAACCTCAGGCAATTCGCCGCGGCCATGCGGAAGGTCGATCCGCGGCTGGTGCTGATCGCCTCGGGCACGGACGGCGTGACGCTGGGGAACGACTGGGACAAGAAGATCGTGGCCCAGGCCGGCGATTGCTTCGACTGGATCTCGCTGCACCATTATTCGCCGATCACCCAGGCGCTGGCGGGGCCGGAGGGCGCGCGGGAGTTCACGCGCCAGGCCTGCCAGCCGCGGGACGGCCTCTTGCCCTGGCTCCGCGAAATGCGGCGGGCGATCGACCAGTCGAGCCCGGGCGGAAAGCGGGTCCCGATCGCCTTCGACGAATGGAACCTGTGGCACAATTGGTTCACGCGTCACTATGAGGCCCAGTGGCACGTCGGGCCCATCGACGCCGCCTTCGCCGCCGCACAGCTCCACATGTTCTGCCGGGAGGCCGAATCGCTCGGCATGGCGTCGGCCGCCATGTTCCAGCCGGTCAACGAAGGCCTGATCCGGGTGAAGCCTTTTTCCGCCGACCTGACGGCCATGGGGCAGGCGTTTGCGCTGCTGCGGGCCCACGGCGGCGGCCGCTTGCTCAAGACCGACCCGCCGCGCGATGCCCGCGCGGTCGATGCGTGCGCATCGCTTTCCGCCGACGGGAAGCGGGTCTGTCTGACGCTCCTGAACCGGGCGCCGGACGCGGCTCGCCCGGTTGCCGTGTCCCTGAAAGGGGGGCGCGCCGCAAGGGCAGTCGCCACCATCCTCTCGGTGGAGGATCTGCAACCCGACGCCGTCATGAGCCGCCGCGTCGAGGACGTGGCCGTCGACAACCAGGGAACAGTGGGCTTGCACTTGCCGCGATTTGGGATAGCCTTGATAGACATCGCGCTGGCCGAGAAGTAGGCTTGGCCGCCACACCCATGCCCTTGGAGCCCGACATGACGAGCAACGAGCGTCTACGAGTCTGCATCCGCACCGCCGCGGTCCTCATCGCCTGCCTGACGCTGCCTGCCCGCGCCGCGCTCGCCGAAACCGCCGCCGGCACACCGGGCATCGTCAGTCACCTGCTGGTGCTGTCCGACAAGTCTGAGGACGTGTCGAGCCCCGAGGCCTGGGCGAAGACCTACATCAAGCCGGGCATGAGCGACCAGGAGAAGGCGCTGGCGATCTGGAAGACGGTGGTGCGGTACCGTCATCAGACCAACCCGCCCAACGAGTTCCTCTCGCCCGAGACCAACGTACACGATCCGCTGAAGACCATCCACGTCTACGGGGTGTCCATCTGCTGCTGCGCCAGCAGCAACGTGTGCGGCCTGGCCCGCTACCTGGGCATGAAGGCCCGCGGGAGGGCCGTCAACGTACACATGATCAGCGAGGTCTTCTACGGCGGCGGGTGGCACATGATCGACGGCTCGCTGATGAACTACTTCTTCATGCCCGACGGCACGCTTGCCCCGGCCGACGCGATCCAGCAGGCGGTTGCCCAATGGCACGAAAAGAATCCCGGCTACCGGGGCAATTCGGGGAAGCTCGCGCAGTTTGCCGCCAACGGGAACTGGCGGAAGGCAGGTCCGCCTTTGTTGGCCACGTGCCCCACGTTTCTCGACAACGGCTTCAATCCGGCCGGCGTACACGGCTGGCACGCGACGATGTGCGAGTACGACTACAAGAACGCCCCGGAATACGAGTACTGGCCGTCGATGGGCTACCAACTGAACGTCCAGCTTCGCGAGGGGGAGAAGCTCACGCGCAACTGGTTCAACAAGGGTAAGGTCATCGACTGGGCCGACGCCGACATCATGGAGGGCGGGAAGAGCATTTTGGGCCTGCAGCGGCAGCTCGGCGACAAGGCCCCCGGCCGGGTCGGCAACGGCGTATTGGAATACCACGTGCCGCTGGCCGGCGGTGCGTTCCGCGGCGGGGCCCTGTCGGCGGAGAACCTGGCCGCGACCGGCGAGGACCATGCCGCCCCGGCCGTCCACGTGAAGGACGCGGCCCGGCCCGGCGTGCTCGTCCTGCGCATGCCCAGCAGTTACGTCTACGTGTCCGGCACGCTGGCTTTCAAGGCCGTCGTCGGCAACGGCGGGGGCGTGGTGGTGTCCTTCAGCGACAACCACGGCCTGGATTGGAAAAAGCTCGCCGACGTCAAGACCGGCGGCCAACAGAAGATCGACCTCACGATGGCCGTCTTCCGCAGGTACGACTACCGGCTGAAGTTCGAGCTCACCGGCAAGGGCACCGGCCTGGACAGCCTCGACATCACGCACGACGTGCAGCACTCGCAGGCCCCGCTGCCGACCCTCACGGAAGGCAAGAACTCGATCACGCTGGCCGCCGGTCCGCAGGAGGGCACGATCACGCTGGAGGGCAACACCGACCCGGCGGCCGCCCCGTGGAAGCAACTGAGCATCAAGGATTTCCACCCGGTCCTCAACAACGCCGAGCTCCGCTGGGCCCGCCCGCGGGGCAAGGGCGACGTGACGTTCAAGATCCCGGCCCCGGGCGACATCACGCGCGTCCGCATGAACCTCGGCTATCGCCTCCGCGACGCCGGCGACGCCTACGCGATTTTCGTGTCTTTCGACGGCGGCAAGACCTTCCGGCAGGCCGGACGCCTGACCGGCCCGACCGCGGGCTATACGAAATACATCACCTTCTCCGACGTGCCGCCCGGCGCTCGAACGGCTTTGGTGAAGCTCGAAGGCAAGGAGGTCAACACCGCCTGCCTGTTCGGCCTGAGGATCGACGTGGACTACAAGGAGCCGGCCGGCGGATTCCGCCCGGTCCGGATCACCTATGTCTGGGAGGAGAACGGCCGGCCGAAGACCGACGTCCACGTCGCCACCCAGCCGCGCGAGACGTATGAGATCACGTGCGGCCCCAAGACGGTGGTCAAGAGCTTCACCCTGGAGCTGGCGCGCTAGGCCGGCAGGTCAAACTGCTGGAAGGCACCCCGACGCCCAGCGGGCCGGGATTTGCTCGATCTCCACGCGGGGGAACGTGCGGTTTCCGGCCTACTTCTTGATGGCGAAAGTGGCCGATACGACGAACTGGAACTTGAGCGAGTCGAGATCAGGCCCGACGGCTTCGTCCGGGGTGTCTTCCCCCATTGCGGCGGCCTGCTGCATGAACATGTAGGCGCGGCGGTTGTAGCCGCCGTACGGGCCGTTGTCGTAGGCTGTGGAGTTCCCGCCCTGGCCGTTGAGGCTCACCAGCTCGCCGAGCTCGATGCCGGCGGCCTTGGCCACCGCCTGGGCGTCGGCCTTGGCCTTGGCGAACGCCTCGGCAAGGGCTTTCTGGCGGTCGGCGGCCGGGATCTTCGCGACGTAGACGAACACCGGGTCGCCCGGCCGCGGCGTGTCCTCGCCCATGTTTTGCATCGCCTGGGCGGTCTCCTCGGCCGTTTCCTCGGCGGCTTCCAGTTCCTCGGGCGTAAGAGTGCCGGTATCCTTCGCCCCGGCCATGTCGATGGCCTTGACCTTCTGCTGGATGGCGTGGACGGCCAAGAGGAGCTTCTCGGGCGAGTCGCCCTCCAGGGGCCACTGGGCCGTTACGACCCCGGCGACGCTGATCGGCGGCGCGGCGAGCTTGGCCTTCGCCTTCTTGCCCATGCGCTGCTGGACCATCACCGCCATGCGCCGCTGGGGATCGCCCTCGGGGGCCAGCTTGGGTCCCTTGACGGCCAAGGTGCGCTGATCGGCCCCGAGCTTCTCGAGTTGCGCGAGCGTCGCCTCGCGGCGATCCTTGAACTTCGCCAGGGCCTCCTCCAGGGTCTTGCCCCGCGCGACCATTTGCACGTGCATGCGGAGCAGCGAGGCCGGGCGCTCGACCTTGGCGACGCCGTTGCCGCTGACCATTCCCGCCGACTCGCTGCCGCGGATCGGGGGCTGGGCCAGCGCCGCGGCCGGCACGGCCGCCAGCAGGATGGTCCAGGCCGTCTTCATCGCTCGTCTTGTCATGGCTGGTTCTCCTTGTGTGTGGGGTTGTGGTGCAGGCGCCCCGCCTGCATGTTCCGGGCAGGCGGGACGCCTGCACCACGATGAATTGCACGCCTTATCGTTCTACAGGCACTTACCGCAACTGCGACATTCCCACCTCGTCGCGGATCTGCTTGCGGAACCTGAGTATCTCCGGGCCGGTCATCACGCGAATCGTCCAGTAGAAGGGGGAAATCTCGTAGTTCTCCTTCTCCATCTCGGCGTAGATTTCCCGCAGCACGTTGATCCGGGACGAGTCGTCCAGCGTGGCGATCGCCCGAACCACCAGGTGGGTCCAATCGCTGTCCGCCTGCTTCAGGTCCTTGTAACGGCGGAGCAGGACGTCCAGGCCGTCGGCCTCGCCCAACAGGGCCAGCAGATAGCCGGCCCCCGCGGCGACGCTCGGCTGGGGGTCGGCCAGCAGCGGCCGGAGCGGCTCCGGCTTGAGGCCCTCGGGCGGAGTGAACACGAGCGGCTGCCCGCTGGTGCGGACTTCGCCCTCGCGGCTGGTGTTGATCGACAGTCCGCGGACGGACGAGAGGCGGTAGGACGGGCCGAAGACGAGATATTCCAGGGCCGCTTCCCGCCGCGGCTTCTCCGGGGCGGCCAGGGCCGCGACCGCCCGGGCGGTAGCCTTCTTCTTGTTCTCCAGGCACAGCAGGATCTTGAAGGCATCGGTCCGGAGGTCGCCGCTCTGCTTGGAATCGGAGAGGAGTTTCTCGGCCAGCTCGACGGCCGCATCGGCGTCGGCGTAGGTCAAGAGGGCCAGGGCGACCAGCCGCTGGAGATCGGTGCCCCGGGCGGCCCACTGGTTGGCCATGACGGCCAGGGCCCGGCTCTCGGCGGGGTTCGGATTGCGGTCGTCGGAGGACCAGGAATAGGGATCGCGGCCGTGGATTTGCAGGAGGGCCCGCTCGAGGCCCGAGGCCACGTACTCGACCGCCTTGGGTTCGCCCAGGAGCTTCCAGTACAGGTCGATGGCGCGGTGGTCGGGAACCTCGGCCATGAAGTGAACGGCCGCCCAGTCGTTGTTCTCGGCGCCGGGCAGGGCGCGGAGCTCCTGGAAGAACTTCAGCCGCTCGTCCCAGACCAGCCACGGGAGCACGGCGCCCGCGGCGCCGCGGGCCTCGGCCTTCGACCGGGCCAGCTCGCCGAGCACCGCCAGGGCGGCCGGACGGCGGCCCAAGGGCACCAGCACCACTGCGGCCGCCATCCGCTCGTCCGCATCCTTCGAGGCGAGCATCTTCTCCAACGGCCCGACCAGCTCGGCCATCCACGCCGGCCGGTGCTTGCCCGCGTAACACTCCCGCAGCCACACGTCCCACGGCTCCTCGGCGGGCTTTGCGGGCTTTGCCGGCTCGGGCTTCAGGCCATTGGACTTCGGCTCGGCCTTCGGCGCAGGCTTCGAGCCATCGGGCTTCGGCTCGGGCTTGCTCTCGGCCGCCTTCGGAGCCGGCACGGCGGGGGGCTGGGCCGGCACGGCGGGCAGCGGGGCCCCCGCCGGGACACCGAAAAATCGCAGCGCCGCGGCAATCGCACCCTCCGACGGCTCGGCGACCTCCGAGAACTGCTCGTGCCTGACGGCGGATCCCCGCCGACGGGATCGCCGCTCGTTATTGTAGGCGTTCCGCAGGCCCTCGAGGGCCTTCATCGCCACGCCCGCCGCGGCGATGCGGACTTTGACGTCGGGGTCGCTGATGGCCGCGGCCGCCTCCGCCGCAACGTCCCCCTGGGCCACCTCGGCCAGGGCCTTCAGGGCCGCGGCGCGGACGGGGGGGTCGGCATGCTTGAGGAACTTGCGCAAGACCACGATCACCTTGACCTTGCCGCGGTTGCCGTTGGCCAACAGGGGAACGATCGACGGGGCCAGATCGGGATGCTTCTGGGCCGCTTGGATCAGCGGCTCGAGGGTCAGGCTCAAATCGGCGCCGGAGAGCCCCTGCACGGCCCGGCTGATGACGAACGGATCCGGGTCGTCCAGCAACTCGAGCATGGCGGCGTAGACGTCGGCCTGGAGCTTCGCCGAAGGATCGTTCTCATTGGAAGACGAGCGGTGGAGGTCACTGGCCTTGGTCAGGGCCTCGGCGGCCTCGGCGCGGACCTGCCAGCTCTCGTGGCGGAGCAGGGGCAGCATCGCCCGCACGGCCGCCAGTCCACCCGACGCCCGCAGGAAACGAATGCCGTGGACCACCAGGTCGGGGTCCTGCTCGTGCTCCAGGTACTCGGCCACCTTGGGCACCATGGCGGGCTGCGGCTGCTGTTCGAGCTGCTTGAGCACGGCCGCGCGGACGTTCGGCTCGGGGTCGGCCAGCAGTTGGACCAGCGCGGCGGCGGCCTGGCTGCCGCCGATGTTCTGCAAGCCCCGCAGGCTGACCTCGCGCACGAGCGGGTCGGGATCGCTGAACAACTCGGTGAGCAAGGCCTGATCGTCGCGCGAGGCGAGCTTGGCCAGTTCCTCGGCGGCTTTCTGACGCTGGCGGGGGTTCGCGGCGGCCAGCCGGGCCAGCCCGCCCGGCCAGCGCAAGGCCAGTGAGTCCGCCGCCACCAGCCCGTAGCGGAGGACCAAGAGCCGCTGGCGATCCCGATCGCCGGCCGCTTCCTTGAGGCGGGCGGTCACCTCGGGCACCAACGCCGCGCCCAATCGCGCGAGGCGCTGGACGATCGCCTCGGCCTCGGCCGCGTCGGTCTTGAGCATGCGGTCGATGTCGCGCCGCGCGGACGCGAGCTCGTGGGCCGTGGGCGGCTTGCGCTCCCCGGCCGCCGCCGGCCGCGCCAGCCACCCCCGCAGCGCTGCCGCCCGCTGGGGCGTGAAACTCTCGGGCTGCCACGGGTCCATCCCGCCGATCGGTGCCCGCCACTGAGTCAAAAGCTCCATCGCCGTGAGCCGGTTGGCCAGCTTCCCCTCGGTGAACGACTGGACGACCGCCGGCCGCGCGTCGGCGGCATAGGGCGCCAACCGCCGGATCGCCGCCTCCCGGACCGCCGGACTCCGCTGGCCGAACTGCCCCACCAGGCGCGCGACCGTTGCCGCGTCGGGCTTGCCGGCGCCGAGCAAGGCGTCGTCGGGCTGGGCGCGGGCCGCCTCGTAGTTCTCCTGCAGCCAGCGGACCAACTCCCCGGCCTCCACGAAACCATCTCGCGAGGCAACCAACTCGCCGCTGGGCGTCCGCAGCCGAATCGCCGGCACCCCGGCGACCCCCAGCTCGCGGGCCTCGCCCTCCGACGCGTTGAGGTCGAGATACACGGGCGTCCAGCGGGCCAACTCGTCCTGGACCGACGGCTTCTCGATCTCGGCCGCCAGCCGGCGGCAGTGCTGGCACCACTCGGCCCCGACCCGCACGAGCACCGGCTTGCGATCGGCGAGCGCCTGCCGCTGGCCGTCCTCGACGGTTTCCAGCCATGCGGCCTTCTTCTGCGGTTTCTTCTGCGCGCTCTTGGGAGACGGCTGGTCGGGCGCTGGTTCGGCCGGTGTCTCGGGCGGCCTTTCCGCCGGTTGGGCCGGGATTTGCTCTATGGCCGGGCTGCCCGAGACCCAAACGAAGACCCATGCCAGCGCCAGGCCGGCGGCCAAGGCCCGGAATACACCGCGGTGGAGCGCGAGCCACGGTTGACGATCCAATGTGGAAACGCAGGGTGGGTCGACGGGCACCGATGTACAGCGTTGGTCGGCGAGCCCCACCATTCTTGGGGCGGGTTCTTCTGGTGGGGCTCGCTGCGCTCGACCCACCCTACACCCTGTGGGGCGTCGGAGCCGGAGGCCGGGAATGGATGCCGGAAGCTCGGGGAATCGCGTCATTTCCGGTCCTCCTTCTTTAGTCCAGGCGCCGCAGGGGAGGCTGTGCCGGCCTCGCCGTGCCGAATGCGGGGCCAGTATTCGGCATAGGCGAATTGCGGGCTGTTCTCGTGGTCGTGGCACTCGATACACTGGCGGTCCGCCGCGGCGTAGTAGGCTGTTGGGGCGTGGGGATCACGGGCATGGGCGGCCGACGGCCCGTGACAACTCTCGCAGCCGACCTGGACCCGCCCCTGGCTCTGCTTCCACGAAGCGAAACCCCGCGGCAGCCCGTAGCCGGTCGTGTGGCAGCGCTGGCAATCGGGATCCACCTCGGCCCCTTTGGCTTGCAGCGATTGCCACGCACGGGCATGCGCGGACCGCTTCCACACCCCGTGATCCTCCTCATGGCAGCCGCGGCAGGCGGCGCTGCCGGCCACCGCGAAGCCTGCGGGCGGCCGGGCGGGCCACGGCGGGACGAACGACGTTTCGGCGGGCGAGAAATCGCGTTGCCCAAGCCGCTCGTGGAAGCACCGCAGGTTGGCCAGTTGGCCCGGGTCGTCGGGCAACCGCCCGTCGAGCTCGACGATCGAGCCGATCCACGGGCCGGCCGCCGCGCCGGGCAGCGGGTCGAGCCGCGCCAGGAACTTGCCTTGCCGCGTGGCCGAGAGGAGCAGCGTCGGCCCGATCCGCCGCGGCGGGAGGGGCTGCCCCGTCGGACCGCCCACCACCACGTCGGC